>OBKS01000380.1_pt1 | contig 45466 bp, 54 predicted proteins | sample 1517381 | NCBI WGS metagenome assembly OBKS01 (sample SAMN04571686, study PRJEB22368) | human gut metagenome | biome: human gut; material: stool | host: Homo sapiens | place: Luxembourg | collected 2012-08-03 | reverse complement strand
TCATATTATTCCCTACTTTCTACTATTTTATTTTATAATACCCCCCCCGATTTTCAAGTCGTTTTGGCGGGTTTACACAAAGTTTTCAAAATTTTTTTTACACTTTAAGATAATTTAACTTACATTTCTTATTTCCACCTAATTTCACACACCTATCTTATTTTTATTATACTACATATTTTTTGTAATATATAAACTTTATTTTTAGGGTGTGTAAAGTTTATTTTTTTAAAATAATGTTGCAATAAAAAATATGCAAAATAAATTGCATATTTTTTAATTAATCTTTTAATAATTTTGCTACTTTAACTTTAGCTATTTCATATATTATAAACGCTAGTAAATTAAATAAAATAACTAATAAAATTGCTTTTATATCAACTACTACAACATTTATGATATTACCAATTGGTGTTAAGAATACTAAAGCTTCAATTATAAGTAAAATTGATATTCCAATATTAAACGCTTTATTAGAGAATATTCCCTCTTTAAAAATATATTTCTTTAGATTACGACAACTAAATGCATAAATTATTTCTTGCATTACAAGTGATAATAAAGCTAAAGTTGAAGCGATATCACTTGAAAAATATTTTAAGCTTATAAAATAAGTTACTAAAACAAATATAGTTTCAATTATTGATGATATAACAATTTCTCCCCAAACAAATTTAGTAAACATTGGTTTATTAAGTCCTCGAGGATTTTGATTCATGATATCCTTCTCAGATTTTTCATAAGAAAGACATATACTTGGAATTGAATCAGTTACTAAATCTATAAATAAAATATGTATTGGAAGTAAAATATTATAACCAAATATCATACTTATTAAAACTACAAATATTTCTGCAAAATTACTCGATAAAGAATAAACAATATTATTTCTTATATTTGCATATATTCTTCTTCCCTCTTCTACAGCATCAACAATCGTTGAGAATGAATCATCTAAAAGAATAACATCAGCAACATTTTTAGTAACTTCTGTACCAGTAATACCCATACCTATTCCAACATGAGCGTCTTTTATAGCAGGAGCATCATTTACTCCATCTCCTGTCATTGCAACAACTTTTCCCATATTTTGAAATACTGTAACTATTCTTCTTTTATGTTCAGGAGTTACTCTAGCATAAACTGAATATTTTGTTATAACACTCTTTAATTCTTCATCAGTATAATTATCAAGTTCACTTCCTAAGATTCCCTCATTTGAATTTTCAATTATTCCTACACTTTTAGCTATACTAATAGCTGTATTTAAAGAATCCCCCGTAATCATTATAGGTTTAATACCAGCTTTTTTACATTTTAAAACTGAAGATGAAACTGTTTTTCTAGGTGGATCAATCATTCCACAAATACCTACATAAATTAAATCTTTTTCATTATCTAAAAGTTCCTTAGAAGACTTAATTTCCTTCTTTACTTCTTTATAAGCAAAACCAATAACCCTTAAAGATTCATCAGACATTTCTTTTTCTCTTTTAAATATTTCTTCTCTTTCTTTATCCGATATATTACATCTTTTTAATAAGTTTTCCAAGCTTCCTTTTACTAGTACATATGAATTTTTATCATTGCTAACAAATGTACTCATCATCTTTCTAGAACTATCAAAAGGTGCATCTATTAGTCTATAATATTCATCATTGATTTTCTTAATTTTTGCTTTTCCAATATAATTAAGTAAACTTATCTCTGTTGGATCTCCAATTTCTTCATCACCTATAACGGCATCATTACAAAGAACCGAGATAAGATCAAACATATTTTCATCAACTAAATCAGTTTTTACAACTTTCATTTTATTTTCCGTAATAGTTCCAGTTTTATCTGAACAGATTATATCAACTGCACCCAAAGTTTCAACTGCACTTATTTGTTTTACAACTGTATTTTTTTTAAATAAAGCTGCTGCTCCATTTGATAAAGTAATTGTAATAACCGCAGGAAGTCCCTCAGGAATAGCTGCAACTGATAAAGAAACACATAACATAAGTATTTCAAGTATTTTATATTCATTTATAAGTCCATAAATAAAAATAAATAAAATTATAAAAAATATCAATATAGTTATTTTTTTACTTAATTCCTTTATTTTAGTTTCCAATGGTGATGGAACTGCATATGGAGTATTAAGAGATACAGCAATAAGGCCAATTTCTGAAAGCATACCAGTCGATACCACAACTGCAGTTGCTTTTCCATTTGTTATAACTGAACCACAAAAAAGCATATTAGTTCTATCTTGAATAATTCTTTTACCTTCTAAAACTTTACTATTTTTACTAACTGGTAAAGATTCTCCTGTTAAAGCTGATTCATCAACGCTTAAATTGCTTTCACTTATAATTCTTGCATCACTTGTAACTTTATCTCCTGCTTCATAAATAACAATATCACCAGGAACGATTAAAGATGAATCTATTATATGAATAACTCCATCTCTTTTAACTTTACACTTTGAAACAGAATATTTTTTTAAATCATTCAAAGTCACTTCAGCTTTTTCTTCTTGAATAAATCCCATTATAGAATTAATTAAAACAACAACAAATATTACAATAGCATCAGTATATTCATGACTAACAAAAACTCCATAAAAAACTAAAAATACTGCAACAATTAAAAGAATTATAATCATTAAATCATTAAACTGAGCCAAAAATTTTAAAAACCATGATTGTTTCTTTTTTTCCTCTAATTCGTTTTTACCATATTTTAAAATTCTCGTCTCTGCTTCTTTAGAAGAAAGTCCAGATTCACTAGTTTTTAGTTCTTCAAATACATCTTCGATATTTTTATTATAAAATTTCATAATATTTCCTCTCAAAAAAAAGATTAATTTTTTATAATATGAATTAATCCTTTGTCAATTTCTTCCAATGCTCTTCCAATTTCTTTTTTAGAAACATATTCATTTTCTTTCATTTGAAAATGTTTTGTTTCTTGCATTTGTCTACTTCTTTTTGCAACAACATGAACCAAAGTATATTTAGATTCAACTGTTTTTAAGATTTTATCGATTGATGGATAAATCATTTTTCTCACTCTCCTATTTAAGAATATACTACAATAAAAAAAATATATAAATAGTTTATACACTTTATTTACAAAAACATAAAAAAAACTCCTATTTCTAGAAGCCCAAACTATTTCCTTAATATTTTTCATTTAAATCAAAACTTAATAGTTCTGCACATATTTTCTCATAAATGTCTTGTTCATGTTTTATAGTATCAATTAAAAACATTTTATCATTTTCGTATTCTTTTAAACCTCTTAAATAGTAAGACTTATCATCATCAAGCACGATAAAAGGAACAATATTATTTTTTAAACATTCTTTAAACATAATAATTCTTCCAACACGACCATTTCCATCTCCAAACGGATGAATACGTTCAAATTTAAAATGAAAATCAATTATATCTTCTAAAGTAATAGTATTTCTAGAATTATATAAATCTAATAATTTATCTAATTCTTCACCAACTTTTTCTGGTTTCGTTGTATCAACTGTATTTATAACACCTATCATATTAGGAACTATTTTGAATCCTCCAACATTATATCTAGGATCATCTTCATCACTTGTATTCTTCTTTAATATCTTATTCATTTCAATAATCATTTCTTTAGTTAAAACTTGATCTATATTATCCAACATGTAATCAAATAATTTAAAATGATTTTTAGATTCAATTACATCATCCAATTTAATTAATTCATCAGCTTTAGATATAAAAGAAGATGTATCAAAAATAGCTTCAGTTTGATCACTAGTTAGTCTACTTCCCTCGATTTTGTTAGAATTATAAGCAAAATTAACTTGAGAATAATGATATATATTACCTTTGAATTTAGAGTTCTTTTGTTTAATTAATTCAGTTTTTAATTCACTTACATTCATAAAAATCTGCTCCTTTCAAAATTATTATAATTTTTTTTCTACATCATCTATTGATGTAAAAACGTAGGATTTTAGGCCCATCTTATTTGCTGCAATTACATTTTTTTCTTTATCATCAAAAAATATTGTTTCTGATTTATCCAATTTAAATCTATCAACTATCAAGTTATAAATATTATAATCTGGTTTAATTAAATTTTCTTCGTAGGAATATATACCACCTTTAAATATACTATCTATATCTATTAAATTGTTGATATAAAAATAGCTATCCTCAGTTATATTACTTAATAAATATAATTTGTATCCTCGTTTTTTTAAATTTTTAATATATTCAAAATTATTTTTTATTAGTGGATAAGTTTCTTTTAAATTATCCCTTTTTAAAATATAACTAATATCACTAAACTCTTTTTTATCCCTTAGTTTTTCTAAAAAATCGTCAACTTTCATTTGGCCTAGTAAGCATTTTTTAAATTCTTTACCATATGCAATTTTATATATATTGCTACAGTCTTTATTTAATAGTTTTTCTAGATTTTCTTTACTATCATCAAAAAGAATTCCTCCAATATCAAATATAACGTTTTTTATCATTTGTTCACCACAATTCACTCAATAGCATTTAAAACATTATACCACATAAAACAAAACTTTTTATTAAAATTTTCCATAAAAAAAACTCCTATTTCTAGAAGTTTTTACAACATGGATCATAAACGTTTTCACAAGTATCACATTCACTCGTTGTATAACAAGGAGTATAATAATGTTTATAAACATGATGATTAATAATCTTAGTATGTATTGGCATTACATGCGGAACCTCATGTACAATTACTCTAGTACATACTCTTTCTTGTGGACATTCATATACTGGAGGACATGCACAACCGCACATACCATTGTTATTCATCATATCAGTATCCATTCCCATATTCATATCCATCTTTTCATTTTCATAACATCTTGGATTCATAATAGTCAATTCCTTTCTAGTTTATAGTATGCAAAAATGCATAAATTGGACTATTACAAATTACTTAATTAGACTATTATTATTCTTAGTTAAACTTTTTATTTCATTAAAAACTTTATTATTTGTATAATCTTCAAATTCTGAAACTTTTATCTCTAAATTTTCTCCGTTTTGTAAAGCATATAAATTGTTATTATGATAACTTATTCTTCTAAAAGTATTAAAAAACTTTTTAGTTGCATTTTCATAATCTTGTTTTTCTTTTAATTTTAGACAAGCAACCCTACTTTTTTGATTCTTTATATTTTTAGAATTCCATCTAATTGGTAAAGGCGAAATAGCCTTAAAATTTTTAAATCCTAGCTCATTAAAAAGCCATATAAATAAGTCACCTGCAACCACAAAAGATGAAGTTACATTCATAATATTCGGATAACTTTTATCATTTATATCAACACCTTCATTCACTTTATAAAGTTGTCTATTTATCTTTTTAGAAAAAGTTTCTTCACCAACAATTTTTTTGTTTTTTTGCATTGCATAAATATAAACTATATCATCGCTTATTCCAAACCTAATAACCGGAAAATAATAAACTTTATCATCTAAATAAGCTTTAAAAACAATAGAATTTGGAGTTTCATTAAATATTCTATCTTTAAATATTATACATTCCAAGTTAGCCTTTAAAACACTTGAAAATCCTAAATATATTTTTTCTTCCATATGGTTTCTCATAAAATTTATACGTTTTTTTAAATATTCTTCAGGATTATTAAAATCTCCAATTGTTGCATTGCTCCATAATAAGCATAAAACCATTTTTTGTTTATAAAAAAAACTATCATCTAATTCATCCAGTTCTTGAAAATAAGGCTCATCTTTATAATAATTTAAAGACATATCAACATATTGAACTAATAAATTATTAAATAAATCAAAATCATTAATAACCAATATCGGAGCCAAATAATTCTTATTATTTATTTTAGATGGAATAAAACAATCTAAATCTCTTATATATGTTCCAAAACAAACATTAAATTTAAAATAACAATCAACTCTACCCTCAGAAGCTTCTTTTACAAGGGAATTATAAAATGTATTCAATACACTTAAAGTCATAAAATTTCCTCACTTTCATTCATAATAAATATAGATAATACAGTTATTTTCCCACGCATGTAGTAATAATGTCAAATAACATCTATATATTTTATTAGAGAGGAAAATAAAAATGCCAAATTTAATATTAGTTTTTATAGATGTATTAAAAAATATCCAAACTGAAAAAGATTATAACGAATTTATAACCTTGTTGAAAGAACTATGTTTAAACGACGAAATCATTTTTGAGTTAGTAAGCAATGAAGAAAAATTTGATTTAGAAAAAGAAAATAAATATTTTCAATTGTTTTACTCATTAGACTTTGAATGTCTAAAAGAATATCTAAAATCTTTAAAAGAAATATATATAATACCAAAAGTGTACTTTGTTGACGAACTAGATTATCTAGTTGAAATAACAAACATTTTAAGAGCCAACGAATGTAACAATGGCTTAAGTTTTTATAAAACCAACTTTCACAAAAGCAATTCCAAGTTATAGGTATTGCTTTAAAATATCAATACTATCTTCTTGCATTCTAATAAATTCTTTTGTAATATCCAAAACCTCAATATCCATAGACTTATTATTAAATATTTTTCTACCTTCAATTATTCCCATATTAATCCCATTTAATAAAAGTTCTGCAAGCTTAGAATCACTTGTATCAGCAATCGTTTTCATCTCTATTCCTGACCATAGCATTGCCTTATTTATTGGACTTGTTTCTTTTGGATCATCAACACGATCATATTTATAATAAAGTTTGTTTATTTTTCTAGATATTTCTTCGTACCTTTTATATATAGTATCAAGAGTTTTCTTAAAATCTTCATTTTGGACTTTATTTTTTATCATATCAATGGAATCCATTCCCATACAAGCACCCTTATTTAATTCATCTAAAATATTTATATTTTCTTCCATAATATCACCTAAACTTATTTTAACCACAAAGTTAAGTTTTATACTATTTATGAACTTTACCACCAGCATAAGTGAATATATTATCAATTATAAATAAACAAATAAACATGATAGTTATATATGTTGGAATAACCTTTATAAATGGTTTAATAATAGGTTCAACTATATAAGCTAAAATAACTGAAGAAAAAGCCCATATCAGAGAAATTTCTAATGAAATATATTTACCAACATTATATTTAAATGGTCGATAATCCCAAAAAGTTTTATGAAATACTCTTTCAATAAAAACACCACCAACTAACTCAATTATAGTTAAGAAAACCATCATGATTAAAGCGAAAAATATACAATTTAGCCATCCAGCAACATGAATATATTTTTGAATAATATTAAAAGTACAGATAATTAAAACAGTTCCAAACCCATATATCGGTGTCCAAGGTAAATAAAGAATTCCACTTCCAAATTTTTCTTTACAAAGAATATTCCAAAAACTTTCCATAATATAACCCAATATAGAAAATATAAAAAAAAGGTTCATATAATACATTTTATCACCATTAATAGTATCAACTAAATCATATTTCCTATACTAATCAGTAAAAAAGTTATCTTATTTTTTTTAAATATTCATTATGATATTCTTGAATTTTAGGAATAGATTCTTCATCTATTACAAATCCGGCTGATTTTTTGTGTCCTCCACCATCATGATGAAATTCCGCACATATTTGATTTAAATCAACATCATCTTTAACACATCTAAGAGAAACTGAGTTCCGACTATAATTTAGAATCATTACAAAATCCAAATCAGGTCGCATTTTACAAATTTCATTACCTAATATTGATCTATATTGTTCTGCAATAGTAACTCCTATTTTATATTGTTTATAAGTTGTCACTAAAAGGTTTTCATTTACAAAATCAATATAACTTCTTTGACGAACCAAATCAGCTTCATATAGATCACTAAAAAGATTAGGAAGTTTAAATTCTTCTAAATCATTTAAAGAATTAATTAATTCAATATAAGCAACTGGTCCAATTATTCCATAAACACAAGCAAGCATTTTGGCATTATAAGTTTCTTCCAGAAAATCCCATGTATCAGTTTCTCTTGTAGCTTCAACAAAAACATGATAGAAAGGACTATCAAGTTTAGTTGATAGACTTAACAAATAGTTATAGAAAAGCTCCGTTCCACAAGTTTTTCTTCCATTTAAAGTAACATGAGCATTAACATAATTTGGAACAACCCCACCATATGATGAATGATGATCAAAATGTTTTAATTTTGAAATAATCTCTTCATGCTTATCTAATGCTTCAATTGCACTAGGGATTAATGGTAAATCACATAGATATATAACATCATAATTAGAAAAATCAAACGTTTTAAACAAATTGGCTAAGTCTTTAGTTTCGGCTAAGATATAATCAACTTGATTATTATAAAATTTATCTGCTAAAATAACCGAACCCATTCCATCAATATCAGCCATATGTGATATCATCAATATTTTATTATTATTTATTTTTTTTATCATTTTTACCTCCATAAATATAGATATATTTTAACATAAAGTAAAAAAGAGAACTAATAAATAGTTCCAAATCATTTTTCACAATATTTTTTATAAGCATTTATCAAATCAGCATCCATTATATTTTTTGGTATTTCATTTAAATTAAAAAACTTTAGCCTTTTTGTTTCAGAATCTCCTTTTAGACTCGATTCATCAGCTATAGAAACATCAGCTAAATAAAGAGACGTATTATTATAAACAATATCCCCATTTGGATAACTATTTTTTCTACTACTTCCAGATAATGTATCTATTAATTTTAACTTATCAGTATTTAACTTTATTCCCGTTTCTTCAAAAGCCTCCCTTGCTGCTGTAAATCTTAAATCTTCTCCTAAATCTTGACAACCTCCAGGTAATCCCCACTTATCTCTGTCAGTTCTCTCCTGTAATAATATTTGGCCATCTTGATTTCTAATAATAACTGCAGCCCCAGTTTGAATAAACGGAATATGACTAATTCTTTCATCTAAAGACATTCTAAAAAGAACTGGATAACCACCATAATTAGAACTCAAATCAAGAAGTTCTTTTTCATTTAAACTCATAACCAAATTGACAAATTCTTCATGAGTATATTCTCTCATTTTTTTATAATTCATTTTTAGCATCTCTTTCATTTAACATAAGATATTTATATATCTCACCCCAGTTATTTATATTGATAACATTATCTTTTTCCATCTTAGTTGCTGCATTGTTCTTAAAATATAAAGCACATACTCCATTATCAGCAGCATTAGAACAAATAATATCATCATCATCTATAATATAATCAACTTTTTCCTCTAAAATTTTTTCAATTTTACTGTGTTCATTATTAAATATTTTAATGTCACCTAATCCAATATTTTCAAATGCTTTTTTAGCAATAAGTGCTTGATAATCAGTTCTAGCAGTAATAACTACAAAGTCGTATCTTTCTTTTAACTTTTTTATTACTAGTTCAAACCCAGTCATAAACTTAGCAGTATCAATAATTTTTTTTACATTTTTATCACAAAAGTCTTGAATTTCTTCATCACTCCATTTATAACGTTTTTGAAAAGTTCTTTTACTGTTATCTATTAAAGAATCTCTTTTTAAAACATCAACGTCATACATCTCTGTATAAACACGATAGAGATTTTCTGAATCAAAAACTACACCATCTAAATCTAAAGCTATTTTTTTCATAAATATTCCTCCAATGCAAATATAGTATAACATATAAATAAGCCATTCAAAAATAAAAAAAGAACTAATAAATAGTTCCAAACATTAATTATTTTTTTTGGATAATGAAACATCACTTTTTATTTCTCTAAAATTTTCCAATTGGCTTTCAAAGTTAGCATTTGCTTGCATCTTTTCATCAACCTTTGAAAATACTTGTTGATATTCTCTAGAAAACTCTCCTTTAGCAACAGCTATATAATAATTTATTATTGCAATTCTTTCTTCATCAGTATTTCTTAAATGATCTTCCATACTTTCTTCATTAATTTCTACTGGGCAAGCCATATTTGTAGCAATGCGTATTGGTTCTCTAGTAGCAAGTGAAACAAATTGCTCTAATATTCTATTATATGTTTCCTCACTTATAGGTTCAAAAGTCCCAGTTGTCCCGTTGAAAGTATTTAAAAATTCACCATCTAAAGAAACACTTTTATAACCTAAACCATTATAAGATGGTTCAACCCAAGTTGTATCATCAATAAGTTTACTTTCAATACTGAATACTCTTCCTGTAGTCATCTCCTGAACTTTTGAGTTTCCTAAATACTTTACAGCAAAAGATACCTCTGAATCTATATTTCCAATAAAATCAGCTTTAGTTAAAAAAGGATATTTATATTGAACATCTCCAGTTTTTTCAAAATCTTCATAATTATCATAGATTGTACTATATTGAAAATTACTATTTGTTATAAAAAATACATCCCCTACATTTATTTTATTTAAACATTTCATTCTAAACATTCCCCCTCAATTGAAAGCTAGTGTAACATTTACTTATGTAAATGTCAATGTTTAAACAAGAAAAAACGAACTATTTCTAGTTCGAATAAATCTTTAATGGTGTCAGTAAGAAGCAGGTTTAACAACTGCCAGGCAAAAAGATGATAGTAAACAATAAACTTACTAACTAATTACATTATACATATTCTAAAAGAAAAAGAAAGTATTTTATTGTACTTTCCTTAAATTTTTTATTTACTATCATTATTGTTTTTTATTCTTAAAACAAGTTTAGGGCCATTAGTAGTTTTATCTAATTCTTTATCTACTTGTTCAATAGTAATAATGTGTTCTTCATCTATTGGAATACCATCTATTCTTAACCTTAAATCATATGTAGGCTTTTTCTCTATTTTTTGTTCTATATGTTTTTCTAAATCTTCAAAGTCCATATTAACAATTTCATCAAAAGGCAACCCAATAGCTCTAGATATATTTTCTTTTGTTTTTTCACTTAATTGATATGGTTTATTCTCTATTTCAGCATCATTCTTTTCTCTATATTTTTTCACAAAATATGCTGTTCTAAACTCATGTTCAAAATCATTATTCAATATACAAAAATAGTAGTTATATATTTGTTCAGGATATGCAGATAATAAATTCCACATTTGTAACTGATAAATATCTGTTGCTAATTTATTAATATTCCTTACATATGTGTTATATTCCGAATATATATGTGAGTTTTCTTCGTCAAGCACATTAATATACGCTATTTTATAGTCTTGTGGTCTATAATATGGAATTCCAACTTGTTCACAAATTGTAGTAGGAAGAAGCTTAAGTCTTTTTATTGGAATATTAATATTCAATTCTAACCTTTGATTTTCATCAGATAATTCTAAATCTTCTATTTTTTCTTTTAATCTTCTAATGATAAATTCACAATCCTCTATACTAGTTTCCATAAATATTGATACAGCTCGTAAATACAAATTAGAATTAATCTGATCTTGAGTCAATGAATTAATAAAATTCTTTAATTCAATATATCTTTTTATTTTACTAATTCTTTTCTCATCAAAACTTTTATTTATTAAATGATCTTCTAAACCATAAGTACCAATAATTTTAAACAATTTCTTTTCTAACTTTTTATTTTCTCTTTTATAATAATCATTTACAAAAATTTTAATTTTTGTAAATCTATCAGAATGTAACTCATTTTGTTGAATTTGTCTTATATGTTCTTCAAATTCTTCTTTTGTAGGATAATTTGTATTTCTTCTTGCAAACTTATCTAATGCTTTATCTGAAAAACTATCATTATCACAACAATTTTTTTCAACTTCACAAAATTTATCATAATTCATTCCAAATGCTCTTTTATTCTTGAATTTTATTTTATTTTTAATAAGATCAATTAAATTCATATAAAACCTCCTCTTGTGACTTTTTACTGTATCACATTTTTTATTTTTTTACAAATTTCTTGTTTTCGATTATTTATTTTCAATCAAAACTCTATTATTTACACTTATTTTTTCTTGCAATAATTCTAATTCTTTAATACCATTATTATTTTTTAATATTTCCATTTGATTTCTAGCAGAATTATTTAAACTAATCAATCTTTCACTCTGTAACATACCGAGTTTTATAAACTCTGCATTTGTATTTTCTAAATTATTTAGTATTACTAAATGTAGTAAATCTGTATAGTCTCTAATATTTCCTTTTTTAGCAAGTTCTGGATTTTCTTGTCTCCATTCTTTAGCAGTCATTCCAAATAATGCAACATTTAATACATCTGCTTCTTCTGCATATACAAATCTTTTTTGTTCTTCCGTTAATGTAGGAACTATATAATTTTTAACTGCATCAGTATGAACTACATAGTTTAATTTAGATAATAATCTATTAGCATGCCATTCAATTTTTTGTTGATACATTTCATTACTTTTTAATCTTTCAAATTCTTTTATTAAATAAAGTTTAAATTCAGGACTTAACCAACTAGCAAATTCAAATGCTATATCAGGATGTGCAAATGTTCCACCATCATATCTCCCAGATTTTGAAACAATTCCAATTGCATTAGTTTCTTTAACCCATTTCTGTGGGGACATTTTAAATTTATTACTACCTGCTTCATTTTTAAAGGTAGCGAATTCGCCCCCTTTAAAATTTTTATTATTCATACTTTCCCATAGCCCTAAATAAGAAATAACTTCTTTATTTCTCATCCAATCTCTAATTGGAAGTCTTGGTTCTTCTGCATCAGCATATCTTGCTAAATCGGTAAGTGATATATAATCTACATCTCCAATTCTCATTATTCCTATTTTATTATCTATAACATTTATTTCAGTTTTTACTAAATCTTTTGACATATATTGCTCCTTTCTAAATAGTCAGACTAATTTAACTAATCGTTTTCTATATCAATTTTACCATAAAATTCAGTTAATTCTCTTTACAATTCAAAATCATCTTTATTTTTTTTATATTTCTTTTCAGTTATTATATTATTTTCTCTTAGATTATGCGTAACCCCTTTATATTTGTTTTTTAATATGTGATAAATTATAATTGCTTATACTTTTGAAATTTTTATTATTCTTATCAATAGCTTTTATATATTCTTTTTTATCATAAAATATTATTAAACTGTTGTTTTAAGTTTTCTAATATTTCCTTAACATCATTTGACTTAACACTTTATCTACTTTTTATTTATTCTGTTTATTTTCTTATGTTAATTTTTATAATATTTTTTTAATTTATTATAAAAAAGCGAACTATTTCCAGTTCGAATAAATCTTTAATGGTGCCGACTATAGGACTTGAACCTACGACCTACGCGTTACGAGGGCGTTGCTCTACCAACTGAGCTAAGTCGGCTTAACTACATTAATAATATATATATAAAAGGAGCAAAAATAAAGTCATACTTAAGCTCTAATTTTAAATGTTTTACCTGCTCCATTTCTTCCGAGTAAACCATAAATTTTTCTTTTTTTAAAAGTAAAACTAGCATTTTTTAATACTTCTTTTTTATCAAAATTCTTTACTATATTATCCACAATTAATTTCATACAAACTCACCTTTCATTAAATGATATCAAAAAAGAGTACCCTTAATAATATTATTAACGACTACTCCTTTAATTTCTTTTATTTTATAAATTTTTCTTATTATTTGATTTTCCAACTGCAATTATTGCATCAGATAATAATAAATATAAATTTTTCTCTTTTAAATATTGTCTTTTACCTTCTTCATATTCTTGATATATTTCTTCAATAATTGTTGCATCTTTTGTTTTTAAATAACATTTAATAAGCATTTCAATATATTCAATTTCATCTTTAAAAGAATTACTAAATTCTGGCCCATGAGTTGTTATAAATGCCGATATTTCAGAAATATGAGTTAAAACTCCAAACATATTATAAAATTTTTTTTCGTTTTCTTGTTCATTATTTTCCATTTTTTAATTTATCTCCTTTAAAATAATCCCTTTTTCAGTGTTCAATAATACAACATACTTTATTATTAAGTTCAAATTTGTTAACTATTTTCTGATTGAAATATTTTTTTCATATGTTATAATAATACCAACAATTTTAAAGGAGGAACACTGATGATTAATGTTAAATTAAATAATCCGCCTATTATACTTACACCACTTACTGAAGAAGAAGCAAAAAATAATTTTGGATTTGCAGAACTATATGTATTATATTTAAATCCACTTAAAGAAGTTGAAATTGGAATTCCTGATATGGAAAAATATGATTACTATCTTAGTAATATGGATGGAATCGAAAATGCTACAAAAAAAGCCTATTTCTTTAATGGAGGAACCTATTTAAAAATGAAAGCTTCTGAAGTGACTGATCGTCCTATTTATGAAGTTTTTTCTACCGATGATAGAAAAGTTGTTGCTAGCAGTATTATTAACAATGTTAATATAGGACTTACAGATGTTTTAAATGGTAAATTTCAACCTAAAGAAAATAAAACTAACAAATTAGGATTATAATTAACTTAATAAAAAAATTCACACCAGAATGTGAATTTTTTTATACTATTTTTATAAATTAAAGTTTTTATTTTTTGGTAATGTCTTTTTATAAACTTCTATTAAATCAGGATCATTTTGACTAACAGGCAGGTTGTCTATATCAAAAAAATCTCATATCATTGTTAATACTTTTTAACAATGTTCTCATCTTGTATTTGTTTCTCATCATATTGAATTTTTTCTAAATACTCATCTAATTCTTTTTTAAAATCTTTATTATTTGATAACTCAGTTATTTCCATTACAGCAGGAATAGTTAAACATAAATCTGTTCTTTTCCTTCCTCTAGATTGAAAGTATTCAATTGTTGTAGATCTTACTTCATCATAAAAACTACTATTTACTTTTCTATAATCTTCTTTATTTGTTTTTCTTTATATTCTTTACTTATCTCTTTATTAATATACTTCCTTATACTTCTTCTCTTATCAATTACTTCATTTAATTCCATTTTAATCATCCTTTCTACAACTAACAATAAATTCTTTAAATATATTATTCATTTTGTCATCTTTTTTATATAAACTTTCTGGATGAAATCTTACACCAATATAAAATTTCTTGTTTTTTGATTCAATAACATCTGGATAATTATCATCACAAAAACCAACTTTATCTAGTTTAGGACATTTTTCTACAAATCTTCTATGTCTTGAATTAACCATAGTTTCTTTTGCTTTTATAATCTGATAAAATTTAGAATTTTTATTAACAAATATTGGATGAACATAATTATCAAATGAACTATCATGTTTCTCTGGATTTTTAACTTTTCCAATAGTTCCATTTAATGCTCTTGCAACACTATTTTGACCAGCACATATACCCAAACATGGAATGTTATTTTCATAGCAATATCTTGCAATAAATGGTTCATACGATTCATTAGTATTTCCACCCTGCAAAATAATGCCATCACATAATTCTATTTGCTTAATTATATTTTCTTTATCTAAAAACTTATCATATATAAGCCAATCATCACCTGCCATTTGTACTTTTTCGTTTGGTGATAATATTCCTATTGCAGTTCCTCCATTATCAAATATTGCTTGTTTTATCTCATCTCTTATTCGAGAATCTTGTCTTATTAAATCTTTATCTTCTTCTCTATGTTTTGCAACAATTCCTATTATTACTTTTTTACTTTCTTTTCCCATAATTTATATTTATATACTCCTTTTTTACCAGTCTTAACATTTACAAAATTCATATTTTCATAGTATTTTGTTAAACCATCATTACTACCCCATGAATCTAATCTTAAATATTCTTTTCCATCTTCTAAACACTTTTGATATGCAAATTCAAGCATGACGCTTCCAATTCCTTTATTTCCTAGTCTTGTTGCAAAATGATGTAAAAAATATGAATCATTATCATTATTCCAATACTCTTCATCACTTTTTTTTAATAACATTACTCCAACAACTTCATTTTTAATCTTTGCTACATACAAAAAGTTTTCTTTCATCTGTTTTAAAAAATATTTGTTATTATATTTATTAAGATACCAATTAATTTTCCATTGATTAATTTTATTGTCAATAAACCATTTACATCTTTCAATTAAAATATCATGAATTGCATCCAACTCATATTCTTGAGCTAAAACTATTTTTATATTACTTTTCATAAGCATCATAATCCTTTTATACAATTTTACATAAATAAAATCAAAAAAGATAAACAAATCTGATTCTAATTTTGTTTATCTTCTATTATTGGTATATAAATATAACAATTATTTTCAGTATATAATTCGATATGCATATCTTCCATAATATTGTAATTAGTAGAAGGAAGCCATCTAGAATAAATTAAATTATCAGTTTTAACTATATCTTTTTGTTCTCTTGAGCCAACATTAAAAATTACATATTTGCTCTTTGGAATTACAAATTTTTCAGTATTTTCATATTTTATCTTGCAACCAACTAAATAAATATATTCATTTTCTCTATGAAATGATACACCATATTGTCCAACTTCATTAAATTTCTTATGTAATCCATTTTTCTTTATTTCTTTATATAATTTTCTAATATTATACAGAGAATCATCATGTCTATCTGATACAACTTTTTTACAATAAATTTCAATGTTATCAATTTCTTTTATTTCATAATCTAACTCACCATAATTGTTATTATAATTGAATTTTAAAATAGGAAATAATTTAAATTGTTTATTACTTGTTTTGCATTCACTCGGCGTGATTTCAAATAATTTCTTAAAAGCTCTAGAAAATGATATAGCAGATTCATATTGATATTTGAATGCTAAATCAATTACTTTGATATTTGTTGTTTTTAGTTCTTCAAAAGCTTTGCTTAATCTTCTTTTTCTAATATATTCAAAAAGAGATATATCAGCTAAAAACATAAATATTCTTTGAAGCGAGTATTCTGATACACCAACAATTTTTGCTAAATCTTTATATTTTATATCTTCAGTTAAATTTTCTTCAATATAATCTATCATATTATTCAATAAATCATAGTTCATAAATACCACCAACAGATTAATAATACTATGTAATAGTATAACATTTTTTGATTGTTTTTTATATTATCTTCCTAAATCATCATCTTTACAATTTGTTGTTATACAATTGATGTGAAACATTTCTATATATAAAAATGACTTAAACCTTATAATTGAGTTAACAAATATAATTATAGAAAGGACTTAAGTCATGAAAAGTATATCACAAAATACAACTAGATATCTACCACATGAATTAAAAACTAGAATTAATACTGTAAAAACATATAGAAATGGTAATTCAATTGAATATGTATGTAGAAAATATCACATTTCAAGGATATCTCTTTGGAGTTGGAATAAGAAATATGATGGTAAAGTCGAATCTCTTATGGACAAATCACATAGATCACTCTCTTTTCATCCTAATGCCCATACCGATGAAGAAATAAAATGGATTAAAGATTTAATAAGAAGAAATCCACATATAACAGTGTGTGAGTTATAGATTAAATTAAAAAATAAAGGTTATAAAAGACATATTGTAAGTTTGGATATTAGTTATTTTTTCAGATAGTTTAATCTTTTTACCCAAATTATTCACATATATATTACTTGAATAATTAAATGCTAGATATAAATTATTTTTAATATATATTCTATGTGGTTCTATATAAGTAAGATTAGTTTTATCAATTCTTCTAATACTTCCATTTATTATTGTTGGAGTAGTATTACAAAAATCACATATAACCCTTAACCTCGATTCTAAAGATTCTTCAATTTCAATTTCTTCTTTAATAATATTTACCATAGACAATTCCTTTCTATGATTTTTTTAACAACTAAAAAAATCAATCATTTCTGATTGATTCATATATAAAAGTTCGAATAGTTCGAATAAATCTTTAATGGTGCGTTTGCTGATGGGGTTTTGCACTCATCAGCAAAAAAAATAAGTTCATTTGTATTTGATAAATAAATTATAACGCATTTAAATACATTTATACAATATTATTTCATTCATTTAACATCAAAATTTACTTAATACCTCTAGTTTTACTTTTGGCTTCTTCATACTTTTTTAAAAATATATTACTAACATGGTATATTTCTTTTGCCTCATTAGTCCTTAAATAATTAGGATTACATTGAGCAAATTTAAATACTTTAATCCTATTTCTATCTAATGCATCGGCATCTTTTAGTATATTTGATAATATTTGAATATTTTCTTTATCACTATCAGTAAATTTATAGTTTTTAAAATCAACAATGTCGTCTGGATTAGCATGAGTTTCAATTAGTAGTTCTATTGAATTTAAATCTTTATTATTAAAATTTCTTTTTAATTTTTCTTTAGCAATTTTTTCTCCAACAATTCCATGCTTTTTATTAGAAATAATTAAACTTCTACCACAGTCATGATATAAGGCAGCATACAATAAAATATCAGTATTTTTTAAAAACTCACCTTTATTAGCTTTCATATTTAATATCCAAATACAATAACATAATACCCTCTCAATATGCTCTATATTATGATATGGAAAATGAATTTTAGTATATATTTGCTTCTCAATACATTTATGAATCAAATCATAAATTAAATCTATTTGATTTTTTTTAAAGCCAATACTATTTAAGTAATTAATATCAATATTTTTAATACTGCTTTTTTCCATTTTATACATCATCATAACCTTTATATTTTAAATAGGCACATAATTCTGGGCAAATACTTTTAAAGTCTATTTTAGTGTTTTTTAAACAATAATTAAATATATCTCTAAGGTTAGAACTACTATCTTCCAAGTAACAAACCTTTATTTTTTTATTATTAACTATATGATTAGTTATAGTATGCATATTCCATTTATCCATTATATTACTATTTAAATCTGAATATCTTTCAGAATATCCACATACTTCTAAATGTCTTTTAATATATCCACGAGATTTTATTTCATCTATATCATCATATCTAAAATCAATATTTTCTTCTAAATCTAATTTTAAAAGTATCCCATAATCTAATATTTTATCAAGTTTTTTAAAAGCCCTTCTTTGATGTAATTTACTTACTTTTAAGATTTTAAAATAACTATCACCAATTATATTAGGAAACCACTTATGTCTTAAGAAGAAAGCTCCTAATTTATAAATAAAGGGAATAACAGGAATATAATATAAGGCATTAATCCAACAATCAAATAAAATCAGCAAATTATCTAATCCCTCTACAAAAAATATTTTTTTAGTTTTTTCTATATTTTTTGCATTATTGCCTATATTTGGTACTAATCCCTTAGACTTAATAGATTCTAAATTTTTCCTATCTGTAAAATGAAAATAATTAGAATTTAAATCTTTCTTGTTAATATAATAATAATCCATAAAACATCACCTGGTATTGTCTTTTTCTTTCGTAAATAATTATATCATTTTTCATTTATTAAGTCATTAACCTGTATAAAATTAATCATAGACACCAACCTTTCTATGATTTTTTCTTATAAAACGAAAAAATCAATCATTTCTGATTGATATCTATCTAAATGTTCGAATAGTTCGAACAGATTCATCAATGGTGCCGACTATAGGATTCGAACCTACGACCTACGCGTTACGAGGGCGTTGCTCTACCAGCTGAGCTAAGTCGGCTTAACTATATCTAATATACAAAAAAAAGAGCAAAAAGTAAATAATTACTTAAGCTCTAATTTTAAAAGTTTTGTAAGCAAATTTATAAACTAAAATTAAAGAAATAACTACATAAGTTATACTGAACAAAGTCATAACAATACCAAAACTATATATACTTATATGAAGTTGATTTACATAAAAACATACATAATAAGTTATTACTGAAACAAAACGATAAGCTGATCCTTTTATATCACTACTGGAATTATATGGTTGAAGTAAATAATAGATTATCAAATTATGAACTGAAAAAAATACACTCATCGCATTTACTGCTAAAAAAATCAAAACATAGTTAAAAATATAAGTTGAACCACCACTAACATATAAAATTAAATCAAGTCCAAAAGATAGAATCAAAGAAGGTATTAGATTCATTCCAACTATACTTTTTAACCTTTCTTTAAATAAAGATAAAATAACATCTCTTCTTCTATAAAAACTAAATGTTAACATCGCTGCATCACAGTTCATAAACATAATTTTTGCAACCCTTTGACCAGTATTTAAAAAGTACATTAAAAATAACAAAATTGGTAAAATATATATTATTTGCTGATTAATTATTTTTCTTAAATCAGAGTTTATTAATACTATAAATAATGTTAGTAACATTACCCCAATAATAACATACGTTGTATTTTTAGCAAATTTATACAAAACCTTACTATGTCTTTTCATAAATAAATCATTAAAATAAGCATATCCCTTTTTATTAGAATTATAATTATTATTACTTATAATATTAAGCGCTGCATTTTTATCATCTTCTAATTGACTATTTTTTAAATCATTCATATCATTTTGCTTTAAAATTTTATGATATATTTGATAATAATTATCATACTTAAATATATATCTTAAAGAATAAATAGATAAAACAAAAGAAATCAAAACTACTAAAAGATAAAGGATTATAGGTAAAGAAATATTTAATAAAGGTAAAATATATGCAAATATAAATAATAATGATATAACTAACCATTTAATAATCCTAAATTTATTACTTAATTCAATATTCAAATCTTTCTTATATAAATTCAATAAATATGCCGTAATATTAATTTTAACAGTATAGATAAAAATAGTTATTAAAAAAGCATATATGATATTCATATTTAATAGTATAAAGAAAACTGAATTGACTATTAAAAATCCAAAAATAAGTTTTATTAAATAAAAAATATAATTTGACAATGTATATTTTTTAACATTCATCTTCATAATAATCATTAAATAATATTTATCATTAGATACATCAAAGATATAATTATTTAATATCCCACCAATAATAGATAAACATAAAAACACATTTAAAATGCTTCCAACATTTATAGAATTCATCATAGTTAAAGGTAAATATAACATTAAAAAAATATATATTATTTTTCCGGCTAGCATAGAAAACAATTCATACCCAAAACTAATGATATATCCAAGAACTTTTAAACCATCATTTCCATATAGTCCATCAGGTATTATTTTACCTATTAAAGGAAATTGTTTCAAAGAATATATTACAGTATTCACTCGATATGCCATCTTAACCTTATAAGATATTAAAAAATTATTCTTCATAGTTTTGTTCATCCTTTAATTTTTGAATAATATATTCTTTTAATTCTACGTCACTTTTATTACACTTATCTATAATTTCTAACTTACCATTAGTAAGAATTACTATTTCATCACATAACGATAAAGCAAGTTCCATAATATGTGTAGATAGAATCAATATAGAATCTTCCTTCATTTCTTTCAAAATACTTTTCATTTCCTCAGCAACTACAACATCCAAACTCGTCAAAGGTTCATCTAAGAGTAAAACTCTTGGCTTAACTATAAAATTAATTAACATCTGCATTTTATTTTTCATTCCATGAGAATAATCCTTCAAAAGTTTATCTCTGTCAATATCATCTATACCAACAATATCAAAATATTCATCAATCGTTTTTTTGTTCTTTATTTTATCATCATTGATTTCTAAAAAAAATTTTAAGAATTCACGTGCAGTTAAAAATGCTGGTACATTTGGAGTTGAAATAACATAACCCAAATCTTCCTCATCAAGTTCTTTTCGATCACCATCAAGCAAATAAATATTTCCTGAATCCAATAAAATATCTTTACTTATTATATTGAATAAAGTGGTTTTACCTGCTCCATTTCTACCTAAAAGTCCATAAATTTTTCCCTCTTCAAAAGTAAATGTTGCACCTTTTAAAACTTTTTTACTATCAAATTGTTTAAAAACCTCATCTACAATTAATTTCATTTTATCACTTATCCTCTTAATAATATTATTAACATCTTATTATCATTTTTCTTCTTATTTTGTAAATATACTTACAATTATTTATTTACTTGATCATAAGATTCACTTACTAATTTTATAATAGTTTCATCATCTAAATATTCATCTAATATTATTGAAATCCAACTTTTTTTATTCATATGATAAGCAGGATAGTAGCCTTTCTTATTTAATAAATCTTGAATTTTTAACTTATCTAGCTTAATATTTAACACTTCCACTTCACCACTTTTATTTTCAAATTTCATACCATCAACATTCATAATTATTCCAAACCATTTATTATTTACTTTATTTCTAAAAACACCATGTCCAGAAGAACTTTCCCAAAGAAATTCAGGTTCAATTTGATATTTTTTCATAATAAAATTAGCTATCCTATTTGCTTGATCAGTTATAAAAAGTTTGTTTTCAAAACATTTTTCTTTTATATCAAATAAGATACTTAAATATTCATCTCTAACTTTACTTACAAAACTTCCATTCATAATTGTTTTAATAGCAAAATATTCATCATTCGTTTCTAAATCTATTACTTTACCAGTTACATAGTTATCAACAATAGTAATTGTAGCTTTAAAATCTCCGTTAATAAATTTTTTTTCATAAATATATTTATCGTCGATTTTTTTAAATCCATACTTTAACAATTTTTCATAGTCAACAGAAGTTCGTTTAAATAAATTATATTCAATATCCATAAATAATTCTTCCTTACTCTTTTTATTATATATCATGAAACTATAAAAAACTATAAATTATTTTTATAACTTTTTTATACCAAACTAAAATTATTTATGTTATAATGTATACATGCCTATGTGGTGGAATTGGTAGACACGTTGGACTCAAAATCCAATGATAGCAATATCGTGCCGGTTCGAGTCCGGCCATGGGCACCAAAAAGAATTAATCGAACTATTTTAGTTCGTTTTTTATTATCACAAATTATCAAAATCATGATAAAATATATAACGAAATTTTGGTGATTTATTATGGCAGGAAACAAATACTTTTATGAGGGTATACCATTATCTAAATATTGCAAAGATCATGATATAAAATTGAGTACCATAACAGCAAGAATATGGAAAAAGAAACAAAATAAAAAGTATGAAAATTATACTGATCAAGAAATTGTCAATTTGGTTATGAAAACTCGTGGTGGCACTACTAAATATATGTATCAAGGTATTTCATTAAGACAATATTGTTTAGAAAATGAACTAAATCCCAAAACTATTGAATCTAGAATACATAAACTAAAAAAAGAAAATAAAAATTTAAAAAATGACAATTTAGTAAAACTTGCACTGGAAGAGTTTGATAATAAAAATTTCAAATTTTTTTACAAAGGTATACCACTAAAACAATATTGTGAAGAACACCCCGAGATAAATTACAACACTATTAGATCATTTATCAACACAGAAAAAGCAAAAAATCCCACTTTATCTGATGAAGAAATAATAGAACAATATTTAGCAAAAGAACATAAAGGAATTTATAAATATTACTATTTAGGAATTCCTCTAAAACAATATTGTGATGAAAACAATTTAAATCATAGAAACATTATTACATATATGAGTAGACATAGAAATGATGAGACTTTTGCAGATTTAAAAGATGATGAATTTGTTGAGGCAATCATAAACCAATACCAGCCATTTGAACCAAAATATATATATAAAGGAATAACTTTAAGTGAATATTGTAAACAAAACAATCTATCATATTATAGTGTTGTGTCATATATAAAAAGAAAATTAGTAAACGGAAATGCCAAAAATATTGATGAACTTATTGATGAAGCAATAAATACTATAAATAGATATGGAATAATCTATTACTATAATGGAATACCACTTAAAGATTATGCAAAACAAAATGGTTTAAATGCTAGTTCAATCCGCTCCGCTATTTTAAGAAAAAAAGCAACAAGTGATAAACAACTACAAGAAATCATTGATGAATGTGTTGAATCTTATCAAAAATTTTCGATTAAATATTATTATAATGGAATACCGCTTTTTAAATATTGTCAAAGTATTGGCTTAAACTATAATACAGTAATTCATAAATATTTATACGAATATGAAGATACAGATACTAATATAGATGAAGCAATAAAACAAATAGTCGATTATTATGTAGAACACCCACCAATAAAAACCAAATATTATTTTAATAATCAATCATTAACCAATTTTTGTGATGCATTAGGCTTTCCATATTTAGCTATTTGGAGAAGAATCAAGTTATTACAATCCAAGGATTCACTAGATAATGATGAAATTATAATCAAAGCAATAAAGAAATATGAAGATAAATTACGAATAGATAGGATAAATGAAACTTTTAGTAAACTAAAAAGTTTAAAATCACATGACATCAAAGAAATAAAAGAAATATGTGAATTTTTAAAAATTGATTTTGAAAATGTAAATGAATTAGTCAATATGGATTTTACATTTAATCAAGCAATTAATTTGATTTGGTACTTTTCAGATAAGAAAACTTCCAATGATTTTAAAATAATCACTGATAAAAAGTTAGAAGATATTTTTATTTTAATCAACACTCTAAAAAAATCTGATCAGGATATTGAACAATTCGAACTATATGATTTAATAGGAATATATAAAAGTGAATTATATGATTCAAGGAAAGAAATATTACTAAGAGAAAAAAGATATATTTGTAAAACTATATATTCATTATGTAATAGTTATAATATCACTCTTAATAAAAATAACTATGAAGAATTTGAAAGCGAGATTAAATATTATTTACTACTAGTTATAAATAGAAGTAATTTGAACGTTAAAGGACAAATAATTAAATACATGGATTTAACTGTTAAAGGATATTTTAGAGCATATCTAAAAAGTTACATACAACAAAATAGAGTTTTGTCTTTAGATGATGCTAAATATTCTAGTGATAAAGGGACAAGAAAAGAAAAAGCAATGATTGATACCATTGCTGATTCTAAAAATAATTATGAAGAAAACAAAAATACTTCTTTCAGTTCAACTATGATGGAAGTTTTATCATCACTATCAAAGGAAGATTTATCATTTATTATGTTAAAATATCAAGAGGATTTCAGTGATGATGAACTTGCAAGTACTCTTAATTTAACTATTGATGAAATAAAGCAAAAAGAAATAGAGATATTATCTCTATTAAAAAAAGATGAAAATTTAAAATTACTAAAAATGTCTAATAAGGATAATTAAAAGGAAGTTAAATTATACAAAATTAACTTCCTTTTTATATAAAGATATAAAATTAAAAATACTTTTGTAAGCTTAGTTTCTTCTGAACAATTTCTTCATAAAGATCTTTATTTTCTTTATAAAATGATTTAAGTATATCTCTATTCTCAGAACATATTTTTATTGATTTATTCATTTGAGTTTCATCATCTTCTCTTGAAGAAAATTCCAAATTTTTTTCTAGCTTTAATCTTTCAAATGGACTTATGTATGCATAAGTATCCTCAGAAACATATATAGATTTTGAATCACCTGGTTTAAAGATAAGAGAATTTGTTGGATCCAAAATATACATCACTCCATCATCTTTTGCTACGACAATAACATGATTAGGAATATATAAATTTTTTTTACCAATACCAGCTAAAAAAACATAACACTTTTTAGAATCAACACCACTTTCTTTAAAAATGTCATTCAACATTGCAGAAAAATGTCTACATACTCCATGTCCTAATATAATTTCAACACCTGAAAGTCCAAAAATTTCCTTTTCAACATCCTCATCTGTTTGTCCATATTCAAAATTATGATGGAAAGATAAATAACCTTTTTCTACTGCATAAACATATAAGGCATATATTTCTACTGGATTATTAAAGTCAAATACCTCGTTTAGTTTGCTGTAATGTCTTATAATTTCATCATATATTTTTTGTATTTCATTGATTGTGGATAGGTCATCTTTAATCTTAATAAACGTTCCTATATATGAACCAATGATGCTGAACCCACTAGATAAAAGTATAGCTGAAGGGATAGGAGAAAGTGTAGCCCCAAGCAAAAATTCAAGCGTGACAATAAGTGTAAGAATTTTAGGTTCAATTCTATATCTATAATAGTCTGAAATCAGCTCTAAAGTTTTAGCCATAGTCATTCCCTCTTTGTTTAAGTATGTTATCAAAAAAACAGCTTTAATTCAAGTTGTTTTTTAATTATCTATTTCTTTATAAGTTGATGTGAATAATTCGACATCATCAGTATCTTCATTACTTACTTCATTCATATCAATACTAGGTAAATCCTCTAACGTTGCAAGTCCAAAATAATCTAAAAATTCACTTGTTGTTTGATACAAATTTGGTCTTCCAGCAAGTTCCGATTTACCAACTTCTTTTAAAAGTCCTTTAGCTACAAGTTTTCTTATTAATTGACCACTTTGTACTCCTCTGATTTCTGATACTTCTGGATTAGTTATCGGTTGATTATATGCGATTATTGCTAAAGTTTCTAATGCCGCTTGACTTAGTTTATTTGTTCCTGGATTGACTGCCAAAGATTCATAATATTTTTTATGTTCTTGTTTAGTTGTTAGTTTAAAGGCATCTCCTAAATAAGAAATTCTAAGTCCACGATCCTTAGCTTCATAGTTTTTCTTCAATTCTTTTAGCAAATTTTTAACCTCATCTTCACTTATTTCCATTATCTCGGATAAAGTTTTTAAGTCACACCCTTCATCACCCATAACAAAAAGTATTCCCTCAAGTATTCCTAGTTGTTCCATTATTTCACTTCATTTCTATTGATATTTCTCCAAAATTATTATCCTGTTTTATTAATATTTCATTATTTTTAGCCATTTCTAAAATGGATAAAAACGTTACAACAACATAAGGTTTTGTAAACTCCTCAAATAATTCTTCAAAATGACATTTTCTTTTTTCTTTTAAAATATTTCTTATTTGATGAGTTCTTTCTTTAACACTTAATTCTTTTTTCATTATTTTAGTATTAAGTGGTTTATTAAGTTTTTGTCTTGATAAGAAAAGTTCAAATGCATTTATCAAATCATCTAAATCATTTTCTCCATAGTTTAAAACCTCTTCTTTCTTATATTCACTCAAATCACTTGGAAGTTTGGTATAAAACTCACTCCTTTTATCCTCAAGTTCTTTAAAAGAATCAGTTAGACCCTTAATCTTTTCGTACTCAAGCAAACGCATCTTCAAATCTTCTTCAGAATTAAATTCAAATTCACTTTCTTCATCTTCATCATCATCTTTATTTAAAAGAAGTTTACTTTTAAGATGAATGAGTTCAGCTGCCATTACCAAATATTCACTTGAATCATCCATAGATAAATCCTTATTATTGTTGATAAATTCTAAATATTGACGAGTAATACTTTCAATATTGATATCATATATATCCATTTTACTACTACGAATTAGATGTAAAAGTAAATCTAATGGACCTTCAAAATCGTTTATACAAAAGTTGTGAATCATTTACAATCAAATCCTTTTCCCGTCATAGAGTAATAGATTTTTTTAACGTTAGTATTTACTACATAATAACTATAATCCTTAACACTTTCAGGTACAGTGACCTTTTCTAAATCAACACTAGCCTTAAAAAGAATACCATCACTCGTTTCCTCTAAAGTAGCTGATTTTCCTAAGTTGCTAGCAAGTGTTTTATAATCACCGAGAACACTTAAATAATCTTCATCAGTTAATCCAGCTTTTTTTACGATATTTGTATCACTAAAACTGATTAATTTATCAGAAGAAAAAACATAATCTAATTCTCTATCATCTTTTTTACAAGTAAGATTACCAATACCCGATTCATCTGTTTCAAGTTTATATTCAGGATAATCATCATCTGTCATTAAAACTACTTTACCTAAGTAAGTCATGTTACTATTAAAATTAACATTTGTTTTAAATTCAAGTTCTTTTTCTTGATAATCATAAGTTCCTGTAAGTTTTACATATGCAATTTTGTTACTATTTTGATTTGATAAAATTTCAAAATAATACTCATCTTCATCTAGATTTATAATATCATTATAGCTTGAAATAGTCATTTTTATTGTATTATTATAAAGTAAAAAATTTTTTAAAATAATGTTTCCCGTTTTCATAGATGTTGTTTTTAATAAAGGTTGCTCTTTTTTGGCATCAACAAATGCTTGTTTAGTTGTAACGTTAGTATTTGAACTACTATTACCGTTTAAAAACTTATAAAGTACACTGTTTTCATCATTCATCATACTATTTATCATCGGTAAACCTACAAGAACGATAACAAACAATACTGCAAGCTCAATAACAATCATTGGTCTTCCAATTTTTTCTTTTCTAAGCTCACCAATAACTACCGGTTCAACATCTCTTGGGTTTGTATAACTAGTTTCTTCGATATTATTTTGATTTTTATCTTGCATATATATCCCCTCTATCCTCAAGATTAATTATATCAAAAAAAGTAGAAAAGTAAAACTACTTTTCCACTACACCATCTAAACTAAAACTTTTTGCTTCAGTGATTTTTACATCAACAATTTGGCCTACTAAAGATTTATCACAAGCAACATTTACAAGTTTTTGAGTTTCTGTATATCCAAATAATTTATTTTCATCTTTTTCACTAGTGCCTAAAAGTAAAACCTTAACCGTTTGATTTAAATATTTTTGATTATTCATATTTGAATATTTATTAACAATCTCATTTAATCTATGAAGTCTATCCTCTTTAACACTTTTTGGTATCTTATCTTCCATTCGAGCAGCAGGAGTTCCTTCTCTTGGAGAATATATAAATGTAAACGCTCCATCATACTTACATTTTTCTACAACATCCAAAGTTTCTTGAAAATCTTCTTCAGTTTCATTTGGAAATCCAACAATTATGTCTGTTGTTATAGCAACATCTTTTACACGATTTTTAATTTTTTCATAAAGACTTAAATATTCTTCTTTAGTATATCTTCTTCCCATAAGTCTTAAAATACTATTTGATCCACTTTGCAAAGGCAAATGAATATACGGCATAATATTATCATACTTAGCTATAATATCTATCATTTCATCAGTAAAATTCCATGGGTGACTTGTAACAAAACGAATACGTTCTATTCCAGTTTTAGCAACATTTTCTAAAAGAGATGCAAAACTTATTTCATCTTCTCTATCGGTTCCATATGCATTAACATTTTGTCCAAGTAAAGTAACTTCTTTATATCCCTTTTCCTTTAAACAGTTTACCTCTCTTAAAATATCTTCGCTTTTTCTGCTTCTTTCCTTACCTCTAGTATATGGAACTATACAATATGTGCAAAATTTATCACAACCATACATAATATTAACCCAAGCAACATACTTAGAATCTCTTTTATAAGTTTCACCGATTTCAAAAACATTTCCTTCATTACTTTTAACTTCAATATTCAACCCATCACTTAAATTCATTAAATAGTTAGGAAGTTCATGAATATTATGAGTTCCAAATACTAAATCAATGTATTTATGTTTATCCATTATTTCTTTTACAACACTTTCCTCTTGAGCCATACAACCACAAAGAATTATTTTCAAATCTGGTTTTGACTCTTTCAAGTGCTTACATAATCCAAGAAATCCAAAAACCTTATCATGAGCATTTTCTCTAATTGCACATGTATTTAAAACAATGATATCAGCATCTTCATATTCTAAAACAGGTTCAAATCCCAAGTTTTCTAAAAGAGCACTTATCTCTTCAGAATCATGAACATTCATTTGACATCCATAAGTTCTAATAAAATATTTTTTACCATTGAATTTATTACTAATCACTGGAGTATTATAAACAAATTCAACACTTTCTTTATTTCTAGATTTTTCTTGTTTCATATCTGGTATATTCATAAACTTCACTTCCATTTAAAGATTATAACATAACGAAATAAAAATCTCTACATATATTTAAAGTAAAGATTTTTATTCAATTAATGCATTACTTTTCATAGATATTTATTTGTTTATTAGTATCTATAGTTTCAAGTTTTCTGACATTAATAGACATTAAACTAAATCCTATAATTAGAACAAATAAAATTAAAATCACCCCTCGATAATCATATAAAAGTTTTTGCATATCAACACTTCCTTTCAACAATTAAATAATACCAAGAACATTTGTTCGTGTCAATGGTAAAGAATAACTTTTTTGCTTATTAAACATTTGTTTGACATTTTATATTTTTTTTGATAAAGTTTTAATAGGAGGAATAAATTATGGCCCAAGAATTAACTAAAAAACAAAATGAAACTTTAACATTTATAAAGAAATATATTGTATCACATGGATATGCACCAAGTGTAAGAGAAATCTGTGCTGGAATGAATCTATCAAGTCCAGCTACGGCTCACACTCATTTAAAAGAGCTTGAAAAAAAAGGTTGGATTAGAAAAGAAGAAAACAAATTTAGAACTATTGAACTTCTAGTTGATAACGAATTTGAAAAAAAGGAAGAAGATGTTGTATCCGTTCCTTTACTTGGTAAAATCTCTTGTGGAAATCCAATTGAAGCAATTGAAAATCCAAATGAATTCTTTACTCTACCTGCAAGTTTAATACCTGCAAAAGAATCAATATTTACATTAAAATGTTCTGGAGACTCCATGATAAACGTTGGTATTTATGATAAGGATATAGTAATACTAAAAAAACAAAGTGTTGCTCATAATGGAGATATTGTTGCTGCTATGACTGAAGAAAATGAAGTTACTTTAAAAACATTTTATAAAGAAAAAGATCATATTAGATTACAACCTGAAAATGATGAACTTGCTCCTATTATCGTAAATAATTGTACTATATTAGGTATTGCAATTGGTCTTTATAGAAAATTATAAAAAAAGAAACATAAGTTTCTTAAAATCCAAGAGTTTTCATAAACTCTTTTTTATTTGCATCATAATTGCAATAATATTCAACAAATTCATTTGGAAATACCACACCATATTTATCTTCCACTGAAGCCATTGCAATAAGCATATTATATTCTTTCAAAGCCTTTATATAATCAGCAAAATACAAATTATTATCCATTAACAATTTAACAGATTCTGGAGTAAAAGTATAGGAAAACAAAGGATCAACCGAGCCATCAATCGTAAAATCTAAAAATGCAGATTCAAAATCATGTGTTGGAGGAACTATAATTCTACTATCCTTTATTCCATAATATGAATTTTCAACTCTATCAAATAAAGACGCGTAAAAATTTCTTAATATCAATGCTGTTATTTGTTTTCTAGTAATTGGATTACACTCAAATTTATAATCAGTTAATATTTTTCTTACCATTCTAATAAGGTTTCTTGGAGCATAAACACTTTTTATATAATCATAATCATGAGTTAAAAAGTTTTTTGAGATAAGACCAACAATCTTGTTTTGCTTCGTTGCAATTCTATATTCAATTGTTGGTACTCCTAAATACTTTGATAGTTCAACACAAAGCAATTCATTTAAGATAGCCATATTATTTGGTTTATATTTAAAATAACATTGTTTACCATCAACCATATACCAAGAATCGTGTTTTTTCATATCTTCCAAACTTATACCTATTGTATTGGCACTTGCATCTTTAGCATAGATTTTATCTTCGTCTTTAATTTCGACTTTATTAATTAAATCTTTTGAAATAAGCGATGTATCAGCAATTCTTGAATCATCAGAATGCATAATTGCTGCATCAGCTAAACTACAATCATATAATTTTTCCATAATAACCCCTCTAATTGAGGCATATTATAACATAAGATACACACTTTTTCAAATTAAGAGAAAAAAAAGATAGAACGAGTCTATCTAAACAATAACATATACATCAAAAATCCAATCAATATAGTTGTTATGATTATACCATTTATGGTATCACTTTTATCAGTTCTACCTTCAATACCAACAATCATAGCTGAGAATATTCCACCGATTAAACCACCAATATGACCAAAGTTATCAATCATTGGATTCATAAATCCAATAACTAAGTTCAATATTATTACTGGAACTACTCCTGTCATCATAACGTTTCCTAAATATAATCTATAATGATAACCAAAATATAGAAGTGCTCCTAAAAGACCAAATATTGCTCCACTTGCTCCTATAGAGGAATAATTTCCAAGTACTCCACTTAAAAGAGAAGAAATAATTGCACTCATTAAATAAACAACTATGAATTTTTTCTTACCTAGAACCGTTTCAACCTCTTTACCTATTATAGCAAGAGAATACATATTGCAAAGCAAATGTATGATGTCTACATGAAAAAACGCAGCAGTAATAAGACGATAATATTCATGATTTTGAATTCCAGCTTTATTCATAGAAAATGCTGAAACATTTAATATTCCGGCTATTGAAAGCATAAATATTAATATATTGATAAATATTAAAACATACGTAATAACAATCGGTTTCTTTCTAAAAGTCTTTTCAAACAATCTATTTTTTTCTTCAGTTTTAGAATTTATATCATTTGTAACATTTATAAAGAAATCCATATTAGATACAGCATCAACTTCATCATCTTTTAACTCAGGAAATATTTCCATGATTTTATTGTTTTCAATTCCTTCATCAACATCAATTTTACATAAATCCATATTTTTACGATGTTCTTCAAATTTAACATTTTCACCAACATTTAAAAATATATTTAAAGACTTACATTTAAAAGATAAAGTTTTCTTTTTTATTTGCTTAATTACCGAATTAGTTTTAAAAATATCAAAATCCAATTGTTCATTATTATGAATATAATTGCTATTAATTCTTACAACCTCATAATTAGAATCTAAGTTTTCCAACCATATTTCATTTTCAACACCATTTACAAGTATTGGTTGATAGTTTTCTTTTGTTATAAAATAATGTACTAAACGCATCACTAATTGATCTGTACTTGACATGTTCATAACCATTCCTCCTATTTTTCTTCAAGTGTATCTAAAAATTCTTTAAAATATTTTGGTAATTCACATTCAAAATGCATATGTTCTTTTGTTATTGGATGAACAAAATCAATGCTAGCTGAATGCAAAAATTGACCAAACTCTGTTGTTTTATCATTCGTATAAACGGGATCATTATAAACTGGATAACCAATATACTCCATATGAACCCTTATTTGATGAGTACGTCCTGTATGCAATGATAAACGAACTAAAGTATAACCTTTATATCTTTTTAAAACACGCATATCAGTTATTGCATCTTTAGAATTTTCTCCTGTAACTGTCATCTTTTTTCTATTTAATTTATCCCTTCCAATTGGTGCATCAATCGTTGCTGTGTCACTTAAAAACTCACCTTTTAAAAGAGCGATATAATCTCTTTTTATCTCATGTTTAGAAAGAGCATCAGCAAGAATTTCATGTGCTTTATTATTCTTAGCAACAACCATAAGTCCTGAAGTATCTTTATCAATTCGATGAACTATTCCAGGTCTTACCTCTCCATTTACATCAGATAATGCATTTGTATGATATAAAAGAGCATTTACTAAAGTTCCATCATTATTTCCATTTCCTGGATGAACTACCATTCCAGATTCTTTATTTAAAACAATTATATCATCATCCTCATAAACAATATTTAAAGGAATATTTTCTGGTTTCACATCAAGTGGTTCAATAAAACCATCCTTAATTTCAATCTTATCACCAGATTTTAATATATAGTTGTTTTTAGTTTTCTTACCATTAACTAAAACATACTCATTTTCTACCATTTTAGCTATTAGGCTTCTTGAATATTCAGTATTAGCTGCTAAATATTTATCTATTCTTAAATTTCCTTCTTCTACTAAAAGTTCCATTTTTAACATCTCCTTTAACGGTTGCTATAACAAGTAATACAACTCCAACTACTATTGACATATCTGCTATATTAAATATTGGAAAATGATATCCAAATATATTTATACCTATAAAATCTCTTACATATCCATAAAATATCCTATCAATTAAGTTACCAAGTATTCCACCAAATAAAAGACCAAATGATGTATCATTATATCTATTTGAAGGATATGAAAACATTAAACTATAAACAATAACCAACATAACTATTGAAATAACAATTAGTAAAGTTACCTTTCCTTCTAAAATAGACCATGATGCACCCGTATTTTTACTAAAAGTGAAATAAAGTACGTTGCTTATAATATTAACACTTGTATTTGCCATTTGAACCACTAACTTAGTTATTTGGTCAAGCAACAATACAATAATTGATATAATAACTATTCTTTTATTCATATATCAACACCCATAAAGATTATAACTTATAAATCACAAATCTACAAGTATTACATCCTCTCCTATTTTAACAACTTGATTCAATTTTATACTTGTTTCATTATTATATATATTAAGTTTTTTTAATATTTTTTTTGGTTCAACTACAAAAAAGTTAATCATACCACTTTCTAGGATGTCAACATCTATAATTCTCCCAATATTTCTTCCATCATTTTTATTAACAACATCCTTTGTTTGTAAATCACTTATACGCATATAAACACCCATTAAATTATACGGAAAAATTCATTTTTTTATACTTAGAATTTCCAAGTAGAATGATCACTTAATTAAAATCGTCATTAAATTTAAAATCAACATTGAATCGGTTTATAAACTCATTAATTTCTTTCCTACTTATAAAACAGGTATCAGCACTTGTTATTTCTTCAATTGTGGAAAGTACTGGAACACATCTATAAATATATATAACAGTGTTCATGAATCCAATATTTTTATTAAACTTTATTTCATGATATTTTTTTCTATCAAAGCCAAAAATTAACTTACATCTACACCATCAAAAAAACCATATTCATCGTTTTTAAAACATAATTCTGGCACATCTTTTATATTAAAGGATTAAATAAAAATACCTAGAATATATATTCTAAGTATTAATTATTATTTTACAACTATGTTAACGATTCTCCCCTTTATTACAATAACTTTAACTATTTCTTTTCCTTCAATATGTTTTTTAACGTTTTCTTCGCTTAAGGCTTTTTCTTTTATTTCATCTTCATTTTCATCAGCTGAAACAGTAATAGTTCCTCTTACTTTACCATTAACTTGAACACCTATAGTAGTTTCGTTTTCTACAAGTTTAGACTTATCAACTACTGGCCAAGAAGATTTACAAATTGTATTTCCTAAAGCATAATATTCATTTAATTCCTCTGTAATATGAGGCGCAATTGGATTTAAAAGAGTTAACAATAATCTATATTCATCTTTAGTAATTGTTTCATAAGAATCAAGTTCATTAAGCAAAATCATTAAAGCTGATACAGCTGTATTATATTTCAAAGTTACTAAATCATTTGAAACCTTATCAATGGTTTTATTTATCAACACTTCATTTGAATAACCAGTCTTATCATTAAGTTTTTCTCCTAATTTAATAACACGATCAATGAAACGTTTGCATCCTTTTAATGAATCAGTATTCCATGGAGCATCCATTTGATAATCACCCATAAACATTTCATATGTTCTTAAAGTATCAGCACCATATTCATTTACTATATCATCTGGATTGATAACATTGCCTTTACTCTTACTCATCTTTTGATTATCTGAACCTAAAATCATACCATGACTTACACGTACATCAATCATTTCTTTATTAGGAACTAGCCCAAAATTATAAAGCATTTGAACCCAGAATCTTGCATAAAGTAAATGTCTTGCAGTATGCTCCATTCCACCATTATACCAATTTACTTTACCCCAATATTTCATTGCATCCATTGAAGCAAATTCATGAGAGTTATGAGCATCCATAAATCTTAAGAAATACCAACTAGATCCAGCCCATTGAGGCATTGTATCAGTTTCTCTTGTAGCGTCCCCACCACACTTTGGACATTTTGTATTTACCCAAGATGTAATTTTTGCTAAAGGAGACTCTCCATCATCTGTAGGTTCATATTCAGCAACATCAGGAAGCACAAGTGGTAAATCACTTTCGTTCATTGGAACCCATCCACATTTTGGACAATTAATCATTGGAATTGGTTCACCCCAGAATCTTTGTCTTGAGAAAATCCAATCACGCATTTTATAGTTGTTTACACGTCTTGCAATTCCTTCACTTTCTAATTTTTTAGTTATTGCTTTCTTTGCGTCTTCAACAGTTAAACCAGTGAATTCTTCAGAGTTGATAAGTTTACAACCTACGCCTAAATAATCCTGTTTTTCAAAAGCATGCTCACTTACATCTGCTCCATCTATAACTTGAATCATTTCAAGATTATGAGCAACAGCATATTCAAAGTCTCTTTGATCATGACTAGGAACAGCCATAACAGCACCTGTTCCATAAGAGCCTAAAACAAAGTCTCCTAAGAATACTGGAACTTCGCGACCATTTACTGGATTAATTGCTTTAATGCCTTTTAAGATACATCCAGTTTTACCCTTATTAAGTTCAGTTCTATCCATCGCGCTTTTCTTTTCAGTTTCATGAATATAATCCATTACTTCATCCTTATTTTCGACTCTTGGAAGAAGTTCTTTAATAAGTTTACCATCTGGTGCAATTACAAAGAAAGTAATACCATAAACTGTTTCAATACAAGTTGTAAATATTGAAAATTTTCCACCACCAACAATGTTAACATCCATTTCTACACCAGTTGATTTACCTATCCAATTTATTTGACCTAATTTTACCTTTTCAGCAAAATGAGTATCTTCAAGCCCAGTAAGCAAATCTTCAGCATAATCGCTCATTCTAAGCATCCATTGACTTTTCTCTTTTTGAACAACACTTGTTCCACATCTTTCACAAACTCCACCAGCAGCATCTTCATTTGATAAAACCATTTTACATTTTGGACACCAGTTTACTGGAACTGTATCCTTATAAGCCATACCATGTTTATAAAATTGTAAGAATTGCCATTGAGTCCACTTATAATATTCAGGATCAGTTGTTGAAAATTCTCTACTCCAATCAAAAGACATTCCTAAACTCTTCATTTGATTTCTAAAATGATCTATATTAATTCTAGTTGCCTCTTTAGGATGAACATGATTCTTTATAGCATATTCTTCAGCAGGTGCTCCAAAAGCATCAAATCCCATTGGATATAAAACATTATAACCTTGCATTCTTTTCATTCTAGCCATTGCATCTTGAGCAGTGTAACTTCTTACATGTCCAACATGAAGACCAGCTCCACTTGGATAAGGAAATTCAACCAATATATAATAAGGGTTTGCTCCTTCATTTTTTACTTCAAAAGTATGATTTTCATCCCAATACTTTTGCCATTTTTTTTCAATATTTTTAAAATTATATTCCATAATTACCAACCTTTCTTCTTTAAGATATAACCTATTAAATTATAACTTATTATTATTAAAACTATAAATAAAACAAATGAAACACCAGCTAAAACAAAATAATTAATATTCCATCTCAATATAAGTTCAATCGCGATACTTATAATCAAAGTATTATCAATAATTATTATTTTAGATAAAGCATCTATCTTTTTATCATCCAGTTTTATCTTATATTTTTTTTGAATAAATAACAATGCCTTATTACTTATAAGAGCATCATTTTTTTTTATATATACATAGTTAATAAGATAATTAATTATAAATACTATAAATGCAATTACTACAAATTCTAAAATCATTTTAACCTCCAAAAAAAAGATGATACCAAAAGGACGAAAATACTTCCGTGGTACCACCTTACTTTAACACTCATAAGACTTTAAAGGGTCAAACCTTACACATCCAAAAACAAGTTCATAAATCTCTTATGTTTATTTTCACCAACCATAAACTCTCTAATAATAAGATAATTTATTACTACTTTTTCTTCATCTGCTTGAATGTATTATACAAAAAAATAGTATAAATGTAAATAAAAAAATAACAAATTATCTTTGTTTAAATTCTATTTAGATTTTTATTGAACCATTATAAAAAGGAGACAAAAGTCTCCTATAACCTAACATTTAAAAATCAATTTATTATTAATTTTTTTAATTTAGAAATTAACATATTTCCATTATTTTATTTTTTCCTTATAACGTTAGTCTGTGCATATTTTCTTACTTTTATCTCTTTTTACAGTTTTCTATATCTGCACTGTTTATGCGATTCGGAAAGCTGGAGAGACCCCGTAAGAGGAGTACGCAATGTAGCGGTTCCAGTCACCATTGTCGTCGACAATAAGGAAGTCGATGGTACCGCCAGAATAAGGCGAACGTAGCCACCACCTTGAAGCAATTCCGTTATATTGCTTTATTGCTCCTGCATAACTGCTTGCTGTTACTCCTTGATTTTTATAATAATCTAATTGTTTTGATGTTCCTACTGATGTATCATAACTATTACCATTCCAAACTTCTTGAGCATTTAACAAATATAATTTATCTTGAGTTTCAAAGTTTGTTTCTCCTGATGTACTTCCATGTCCTGATATTACTTTTGTTGAAACTATTACATTTTGTAATTCACTTGGAAGGGCATTATATATTGTTCCATTTACATATGTACGTAATTCTGAGTCTTTCCATCCACCTACATTTGTTTGTGTGCTATTAAATTTTTGCTTTGTTATGATATCGGCAAATTCAACTACAAATCCACATGCTGTTTCACTTGTTTCTCCATTTGTGCATGCACTCATGTTTGATATTCTTACTGTATGTGTTCCTAATTCACCTAAGTCAACTTCTTTTGTATCTCCTACATTATATTTACTTGTGTTTCCTGTTTGTACTGCTTTTTGTATTGTTTTCCATGAATCACTTGCAAATGATACTGGATCTGGAATATTTTCTCCTAATGTATCTCTTTCTACAGCATTAAATTCTAACTTACATGTATATTCTTCACTTACTGCTTCAGTTGATGTTTTGTTTAATGTTACTGTTAATGTTCCATTTACCGAACTTTTTGCTTTTACCACTGTTGCATCATTATCTAGTTTGTTTTTAATACTCGTATATTTTGCTGTTGTGCCTTCCTTTGGTACACATGTTACATTTACATTTGCGTCATAGTTACTTGAATTGTTTGTTACTTCATATGTAAGTATACTTGTTTGATTTAATGTTTTTAGTTCACCTGTTGTGAATGTAATTGTTTTCTTTGTTGCATCTACTGCTGTTGAATATACGTCATTCCCGTCTATACTTGCAGCTGTGAAGATTACACTGAAATCTTCATTGTTTTCGCTTACTTTTGCATTTCCGTTTATTATTAGAGTGGTTGAGATTGCTGCAAATCCAATACTCATTAGTAATATTGCTACTATAAGCATACTTTTCTTCTTCATATTATTCCCTACTTTCTACTATTTTATTTTAAAATACCCTACACCGATTTTCAAGTCAATTTGGCGGGTTTACACAAAGTTTTCAAAATTTTTTTTACACTTTAAGAAAATTTAACTTACATTTTTATCTCAAAAAAAAAAGACTAAACAGTCTTTCTTACTTAACATTATCTATTCCACCCTTAGAAAAAGGATTACATCTAAGAATTCTCCAAACACTTAACAAACTTCCTTTAAATGCCCCATATTTGTTTATAGCATCAATTGCATAATTTGAACAACTTGGTATGTATTTACAATTAGAATGACTACTTAGAGGTGTTGCTTGATACATTTTAATTAGTTTTATTAGAATTTTTTTCATCTTTTTCTATTATTTCTTTTCCATTCTTATCAAGCATTATAACTTTAGTATTTAAAAGTAAATCATGAACACTTCTATTATCATCTCTAATGATCATAACTACAATAAAACCAATTTCATATATATATTTTGCTTGTAAAAGCCAATAATTAGAAGCAATATATAAACTTTTACTCATAGTTGTTAAGAATAGTAAATCTATTGCTGTTATTATAATTTCACAAACCAATATACTTCTTAAAATATAATTTAATAAAGAAACTTTTTCTTTTTCCATTCCTACAACTTTTAATTTAAATAATTTCTTACCTAAAGTTTGTCCTTTTAAAACATATTGTAGTACACCAAAATATAATATATATAAAATAACTCCAATAATGCTTTGAACAATATTATATTTATTTATTTGATATGCGTAATCATTTTTAATATCTACATAAGTTTCTTTAATATTTTTAGAAATATCACTTTTTAACTCATTTGTTACTTCTTCATCAACTTTAACTTTATTAAAACAAGAATAAAAATTTGAATAATCAGTTTTAATTTCTTCTAACTCCGTTTCACTAAATTTAGCATCTTCATAATATTTATCTAACTTTTCAGTTAAAGCATTATAGGTAAGCTCATTTGTTGAAAGACTTACATATATCGCGCCTACTTTACTATTAGTTTCTTTAAACATAGGCAAATAAGTAATTCCCATAGTTAACATAGTAACTAAAAGTATATCAATTGCATACGCTAGTAATCTATAAATAATTTTTTTCATAATCATCACGTCCTATATAAATTATATATTTATTTCAACCTTTTTTCAATAATTGCTTTTTTTATTTTTTTATAGTATTATTGATTTGGTGATTAATTTATGTTAGATTCTGCACATTTAATACAATATGCAATAATTGCAGTAGTTTTAATAATATTATCTTTAGTTATAGTTAAACTAAACCATAAGAACTTTAATTTGGAAATAAACAAATTAGTTCAATATCTTGGAGGAAAAGATAACATACTAGATACTAAAGTTAATATGTCAAGATTTATCGTTACATTAAAAGATATCAGCAAAGTTGACAAAGAAAGCATTCAAAAATTGGGTGCCAAAGGTATTGTTGAAATCGATAATCAGTTAAAGATAATATTTGGAAGCGATGCTAGAACATTAAAAAAATATATCAATGAATTAAAATAAGACCATTTCAAACAATGGCCTTATTTTTTTAACTTATTTCTTTTAACAATAATTTTTCTAAAGCATCTTCAGGGATTTTGCTTTCATATTTGGAACACTCATAATATTTGGTATTTATTACTGGATTTATCGCAATATTTGAAAACCAAGAGTATAAATCTTTTGAATACTCAATTCTTTTATCAGATAAATCATTAATCTCTTTAGAATATTCACATAGTTCTAAAACTAGTTCACTTGATACTCCAATATATTTTTTAATATAGGATATTATATTATCATAAATCAAGAATTCTTCATTTAATTCATCAAATAATGTCTTATACCTATCATCTAACGTCTTTAAAATATATGGAAGATAAACATCATTTTTTCTTTTTAAAAGAAGTAACCTTAAACAAATATAGTCTTTAATATATACCATTAACTCATCACGATTATCTTCAAGAAGCATACCAACATTAAGAAGTTCAACTGAATAGTCCATGATATTATTTAAAAATTCCTAAATAATATTTTTTCTTACCTCTTCTTATTACAATAACTTCTCCACCAATCGCGTAAGATGAATCAATAGTTTTAGTTTCTTCAGTTTCTTTTTCCCCATTTATAGAGATACTACCAGCACTTATAAATTCTCTAGCTTCTCTTTTACTTGAAGCAATATTATTGTTTACAAGTAAATCAATAAGTGTCATATTTTCAGTTATATCAAAACTTGGAACATCTTTAAATCCATCTTTTATTTCATCTAAAGTTAAATCTTTAATGTTTCCACTAAATAGATCTTTGCTTATTTTTAAAGCTTTATTATATTCTTCTTCTCCATGTAAGAAAGTTATAAATTCACGTGCAAGTGAATATTGAGCAATTCTTTCTTCTGGATGTTCTTTTTGCTCTTCTTCAATGCTTTCGATTTCCTCTTTACTTAAAAATGTTAATTTCTTCAAGTAATCAATTACACAAGCATCATCAGTATTAATTAAATATTGAAATAATTCATATGAAGAAGTTTTATTTTTATCAAGCCATAAAGCATTTCCTTCTGTTTTACCAAACTTAACTCCATTAGCATCTAATACAAGAGGCATCGTCATACCGAAAAGCTCTGGTCCTTCCATTTTACGGGAAAGCTCAATTCCAGTTGTAATATTTCCCCATTGATCAGATCCAGCTACTTGTAAAGTTACTCCGTAGTTTTTATTTAAAGTAACAAAATCTAAACCTTGTAAAAGTGTATATGCAAATTCACAGAAAGTAATTCCACTTTCAAGTCTTCTTTTAATAATATCTTTATCTAACATATAATTAACATTGATATATTTTCCATAATCTCTTAAAAAATCAATAACGCTTATATCTTTTGTCCAATCATAGTTATTAACTACATCAAAGCCAAATATATCATGTGCTTGTTTCGTTAAACCAGCCACATTTTTATTAACTTCTTCTCTAGTGATCATTTTTCTTTCTTGACTAGGTTTAGGGTCTCCTATAAGTCCAGTTGCACCACCAACAAGCAAAATTGGTTTATGACCATATTTAGCTAAACGAGTCGCGATTAAAAAGCTTGAGAAATGTCCAATATGCATAGAATCAGCAGTTGGATCCGTTCCTATATAAAAAGTAAGCTTTTCATTGTTTAATTTATCTTCAAGTTCTGGACTTGAAATATCTTTAACTAACCCTCTCCATTTTAAATCTTCAAAACATTTCATATTTTTTCCTCCTTAAAATCTCTTTCTTAATTCATTAAAATTATTAATTAAATTCTTTGTTTGGTAAGGAGATTCCCTGTCAAACAAAATCGCTTGCATGCCACAATTTACTGCACCATCATAATCTATGGCTTTTGAGTCTCCTATCATAATACATTCATCAACACATCTTTCTCCAGCTGCATTAAAAAAAGCATCTTTCATTGGTTTAATAAATGTGTCCCCCCCAATTACGTCATCAAACATGAAAGGCAAACCAACATTTTCCATTCTAAGCAGTTGCACATCTTTAAAGAAATTTGTTAGAACTACCAATTCATATTTTTCTTTTAAATAATTTAAAGCAGATATTACATCTTGATGAACAAAGTCAGGAACACATTTAGTAGCAGAAGACAAAAAGCTTTTCATATATTCTGGACTAAAATCAATCATACTTATTTGATGAATATATTCAAAGTAATCATCAAAAGTATACTTAGAAAATTTCTTTTCATAGTTTTGCATGGCTTGCATATATTGCCTAAATTGAGTATCGGTGTATTGATAATTAAATTCTTTTAATTTTCTCTTTACTAATTCACTAAAATCAACTTTATCGATTAAAGTTCCATCAAGATCAAAAATAAATCTTTTTATCATTTTCTCCACCACCTAAAAAAGCAACCATAACTTAAGGACGAAAACATTTCCGTGGTACCACCTTAATTTATGATTGCTCATACACTCTATAATTCTTAACGCGAATAATACGTTTTGACTCCGAAGGCGTAACTCTTCATCTCCATCAATTAAGACAATTATAAACGATATAGTTTATTAAGTCAATTATTTGTTTGTTGCTTTTTTATACTCTTCTGCTGCTTTTATTGAAATATCTGCAACATCTATTTTTTTAGTACTTTCTAAAGTATCAACTTTAGAAATATATTCTGCATTTCTAATAATATCTTCAGCAGTATTTAATATAGTTTCATCAATATCATTACTTGACGTTACTATATCAACATACATTACATAATCATTTAATCCTGTAAAAGCAATTAAATGTTTAGTAGCATTATCCATTAAATCTAATACAATATAATTATTATTACTTACTACAAGTTCTTTTATATCATTAACAACATATCCTTGTTCTTTAACACTTTCTTTAATAGAAACTTTTGATAACGCTAGATCATCATAGGATCCTTTAATGCTTCTTATAGCTATTTTAAACTTATTATCTGCATCATATACAAGTAAATATCCATCACTTTTATCATAAACATATGAATTTGGAATTTTATACTTAAAATTATTAACCTCAGTAATATTATTTTTTCCATCAGCAACTAACTTCTTATTTTCAATAACTGGTTTTGTAGAAACAGCACAATAGTTTTTAGAGAAAAACATTTTACCCAATAATAAACCTAAAACAAAAAATATAATAATTCCAATTATACAAACATTTCTAGGAACACTTTTAACATATTTTAGACCAAATGTTGGAAGTTTAAATCCTTTTTTATTAGTCTTTTTTATTTCAACTGGTTGCTCCGAAGAATCAGTTTTATGTTCTTCACCAGTAATAACGTCAACTTCACTAGATGTATTTTCTAAAGAGTTATCTTCTGCTTTATCATCAACAACATCCATAATTTGAGGTTCTTCAACATTAGTAACGTTGTTATCAACATCAATATTTTTATCATCCATATTATCCCTCTATCCTTATGATAATTATACTTTATTAAACACTTATTTGCAATCATATAAAAAGGCATGTAATGTAATTACATACCATATTTAGATATCTTCAAAATAAACTATTAGCGACAAATAACAGTATCAGCTGAATACACCGTGCAGAATTCGCTTGCTAAATTATCATTGCAGGAAACACTGCCATTAGAATTTGCATTACAATTGAAAGCATCATAACGGCAACGAAAACTAGATTCAGAATCACTACAAGCCGATTCTCCAAAATGATTTTTTAATGCATCTTTAGAATTGTCATAATCATTCGGTTTGATACAGAATAATCCATTGTCATTTATACATACTGCTTTTGACTCATCTACTCCTAATCTTACAAATACATTTTTACCTAATGTTGTGTAATCTGTTGCACTTGCTGTTGTTGGTGTTCCAAATGCATAATATGGTCCGCTACTAGCTAATGTATCTCTTTCTACTGCGTTGAATTCTAACTTACATGTATATTCTTCACTTACTTCTTCTGTTGATGTTTTATCCAAAGTTATAGTTAATGTTCCATTTACACTTTCTTTTGCTTTTACAACTATTGCATCATTGTCTAGTTTATTTTTGATGCTTGTGTATTTTGCTGTTGTTCCGTCCTTTGGTACACATGTTACACTTACATTTGCATCATAGTTACTTGAATTATTTGTTACTTCATATGTTAACACACTTGTTTGATTAAGTGTTTTTAATTCACTTGTTGTAAATGTAATTGTTTTCTTTGTTTCATCTACTGCTGTTGAATATACATCATTCCCATCTATACTTGCAGCTGTGAAGATTACACTAAAATCTTCATTGTTTTCGCTTACATTAGCATTTCCGTTTATTACTAATGTTGTTGAGATTGCTGCAAATCCAATACTCATCAGTAATATTGCTACTATAAGCATACTTTTCTTCTTCATATTATTCCCTACTTTCTACTATTTTATTTTATAATACCCCCCCCGATTTTC
>OBKS01000375.1_pt1 | contig 45899 bp, 45 predicted proteins | sample 1517381 | NCBI WGS metagenome assembly OBKS01 (sample SAMN04571686, study PRJEB22368) | human gut metagenome | biome: human gut; material: stool | host: Homo sapiens | place: Luxembourg | collected 2012-08-03 | reverse complement strand
TTTGTTGCTCAGGAACTTATAAATAAAGTTAAATCAAAGTGTTGCGGAATTAAGGTATTTTTAGATTTTGATGGAGTAATCAATACTCCAAAAGGTAAATTTGCTAAGAAAGCTGTAGCCAATTTGCTCCATTTGGTGGAAAGAAGTGATGCCAAGATCATCATTTCTTCCACTTGGCGATTGCAAGGCATGGAGTACATACTGAAGTTGTGGCAGGAACACCATATGCCAGGCGAAGTCATAGGTTTGACACCTTCTTGCAATTCCGTTAACTTTAGCAATGTAGATGGGGTGGAGGAATGGCAAGGCTTACATGGGTGTAAAGGCTTGGAGATTGCAGAATGGTTGAGATTGAACGCCAAAGAGCCTTATCAATATATAATTCTTGATGACGAGGAGGATATCCTATTTGCCCAACGAGAACATCTTGTGTGCGTAGATGGCAGCAAAGGCCTTAGTAAAGCTGATGCAAGAGTTTCACTGAAAATCTTGAATGCCAAGAAGGTGAGCTGGGTTAAACGATGGTTTTATCATTTTTCAGAATTTTTGTTCCTCTATGTATTCTTGCAGGCAATTTTTTTGGCTTATATCTATTGGTTACCAAATCTGGGTCTTTGTAGGTTTGAATATCGGGCTGCTCAGTGGCATGAATGCCTACTTGATCATCATTTTCCTTGGCAATAATAATAAAAGCGGTAAATACGAATTAAACGTATTCACCGCTTTAACCATTTCATGAAGGAAGTTACCCATGAAGGTCAAATCTTGTATTTCTTCATAAGGTTCCTCAACCTTTCTGCCACTTCATCTCTAAGCCATCGAGGTTCCAACACTTCCATGGTATCCATGTTAGAGAAAATTTCTTGCTCGAAATCAAACTCTGGTTTCAGGTGATACTCAAAGATAGAGTATTCGTCAGTTCGCTTTGTCTCCTTTTGCGACGCATGGAGAGGAAGATTGCGTATGTAGTTACTCTGGAAGGCATCTACCTTGAGCACGACCTTTTGCACCTCAGAGCACTTGTTATTGATAATGCCGAAGCAATCCTTGAAGTATTCGGCAGGTTCCAAGTCCTCAGGCATCTTGAACACTTTATCTGAAATAATGACATTCTCCATGCGGTCCAGTGCATAGCAGCGGATATCGTTTGTGCCAGGACTATATGCGACCACATACCAACGTTTCTTGAAAGCCTTCACGAAATAAGGATGGATGTCAAACTCATAATACTTCTCGGAATTATAACTATAGTAAGAGATGAATATGACGTGGTTGTCGCGCATCGCCTTGGTGATATCCTCTAGGAAGTTCCTGCCAGATGGCATGTCCTCCAGGAGAACCCTCTCCTTGAGTTTGCGACTGTTGCCCACCATGGCGTTGAGGGAGAAGGCGTTGAGTAACCAGTTCCTGGTGCTTCCTTCCTCGAAGCAATTGCCATACTCTATGTGATAACGGAATCCGCTACTACATTCGATGTTAATCTCAAACAGTTCCTCGATGGCATGGAGATTGTTGATGAAGGTACGGCGAGAAAGTTCCGTTCCCTCACTGAGGTCAGAGTCCAACCATCTGCTTTGAATCTCCTTCAGGGTAATGCCACCCCGGTTCCTTGCTCGATGAATGGTCTCTACGAGCCAGACATATTTGTTCAATTGATTGATAGCCATATTCGTTTTTTTTAAATGCTGGCACAAAGATAATGAAAAATGAGAAAAACCATGGCACAGTTACTGATTATTTTAGCAAGAACGATATCATTTCGTCGTATTTGGTGAAAAACATACTTTCCTTCATTTGTAGCTTTATCTCTTTCTTTTCCATTGTATGTTTATTTTGTGGCAAAGGTACATATTTCCTGTGTAAAATGTTGTCACATCTAAAATATTTTTCAGGTGTGCAGTAATTTTTCCCATTTTCAGACTACCTTTGTGTCATAGATGTAAAGTAATAAGAAATAATGGAACAAACTAAACACGGAATATCGGTAAAACGCCGTATCTATTCCTTTCCAATGAAAGGAGAAAGCAGGGCAGAGGCTATCTGCCGATCTTTTAGGCAATACACCCTGGTGGATTGGGCAAAATATAATAAGGTGTCTATGCGAATCGTCACCTCTGTAAAATATCCTTTGCTGATGGGAGAACTGGTTCAACTTATGTCTGTGTCACAATCATTTATGGACAGAACAAAGGTGGATCTTGTACAGGAGACATTGGGCACAAGTGAAGAACAACTATTGTTAATCATTCAAGCATATGAAGATGAATCAATGGGTTGACTTTGACACAGGTGATGAAGCTCAAAGTGTGACTGTTTTTTCCTATATGGGAAAGACATATAGCATAGAACTCAGTTTGAGTGTTGGCTTTGGCGATATATGGTTTGCGAATTTGTACTCAGTGACAGGTGATAAGAAACAAAAATGTGTATCAAACATCAAAATTCCAACTTGTGATTTTGACGAACTCTCTTGGTTGAAACAATACTTGGAGAAACGAATGGATATGCTCTTACTAGAGCTAAAAAATGAAGTCTCATCCGTCAGCTTCGAGCCAGAGGACATTGCCGGCTTACCCATATCTTCAGATGATAAAATCAAACTGCTTGACATGTTGCATGGTTTATGGTTTGATGTTTATAAAGTGTTCCAGGAAAAATAAGGAAACAGGTCTCGTATCACTTAAAAAATGAAATAAAATGTCAGAAACTACGTATTATAAATACATAAGCAATGGTGCCCACTATACTGATGTCATCGCCAAGATAGCGAACGTGAAACATCATCTTTGGATAGGAACTGCAGACATCAAGGACTTGTATGTAAAAAGCAGTTCCATGACCGTTCCCTTTCTCAAAGTCATCTCTCGATTAATTGAGCGTGGAGTGGAGGTTCGGTTAATCCATGCCAAGGAGCCTGGCCCTAATTTCCGCAAGGACTTTGATGATTATTCGATTCTTGCCAAACGATTGGAGAGAGTCTTGTGCCCAAGGGTACATTTCAAGATGGTCATCTTTGACTTGGAGACTGCCTATGTTGGGTCAGCCAACCTCACAGGTGCAGGCCTCGGCATGAAGGGTGAGAGAAACAGAAATTTCGAGGCCGGTGTCCTGACCAATGCCCCTTCCTTTGTGGAGCAAGCCATCAACCAGTTTGACTTCGTATGGAATGGAAGCCAATGCAAAAAATGCGGACGGAAGAGATTCTGCCCAGATTCACCATTGAAGTATTAACTTTATAAGATTAGATCAATGCTATTTAACTATAAGGAACATCGGATTTTTGCATTCTCTGACTCTCATGGAATGCACAAGCGGCTTCATATCCCTGAAGAAGCAGACATCCTGCTTTGTGCTGGCGATGTAGTGTCTGGCTTTGGCAAGGATGGCATGGAGAACTTCTTTTCCTGGTTGTTAAGCCATCCTGCAAAACTTTATATTTTTGTCGCAGGTAATCATGAGCTGTTCTTGGAAGACAGCTTAGAGCAGACAATTTCGCTTTTACCTAAAAAAGTAGTTTTCCTTCATGACTCCACCTTTGAGTTTGATGGGATAAGTTTTGGGAATATATCCATGCGAAGCTTGCAAAGTAAGGAGCAAAATGTCCAATCTGCTACCAAAATGGACTTCCTGATTACCCATATTCCACCGGAAGGCATACTTGACGAGGGTAGGGGAAGCCGTCCGCTATTGTTAGAGGTTTATCGCTCTCAACCTCGCTTCCATGTCTTTGGTCATGCTCATTCTTGTGGAAATCAAAGCAAGGGAGGTGCTTTTACGGAGTTTTACAATGTCTCACAGTTTAATGAACTTAAAAACCAAGATGGAGTTCAATAGAGAATGATTTCCACCTTGGTGACAAGTCTTTTAAACATCAGCTAAATAAATGCCTGTAGCCATCCGAGTAGGTTTGTGGTTGACGTTTTTCGTATTTCTGAATAAGTATCGTAAAATGCAAATCAACTACATCAGAACTTACCTCTCTGGTACCAAAGACTAATTTTCCTTTTCCTGCCAACATTTGGAACTCACTCTTGATATCTTCTTCCTCTTTCAAAGAAAGTGGATGAAGTGAGGACACCTTACATAATACGACAAGCTTCTGCGGATTTAAAAACTCATTGTCTGAATCCATCTCGATGTACTTTATCAGTTTCTTCAGATAATCCACTCTGCTGCTTTCTCCATAAGTATGAGTCTCCATGTGGGTTAGCAACATAGAGAAACCATCATAGATGAAGTCCATGTCATGAAAAGTGATGTCCTTTCCACCCATGAACTTATCTCGGAGACCTTCATATTTTTCTCTATAGTCTAGATAGTCAATTCTCTTCTGCATACGATAGTCACGCTTCTTTCTTATATTGGATGCTTTGGCGATTCTCTTGTTGCAATAGTCCCAGTCTTCCATGCTCATGGATATACTATCAAGAGATGCGAGTCTCATTGTTTTGAGAACCTCTCTCTTTTTATGTCCGGGCAAATAATTGAGATAGTACTTTTGTTCTAACTTTCTTGCCATAGTACCATAACAGGTGTGCATCTTGTGCTCGATTCTGTCCTCAAAGGTTTCTTGGGTAGTTTGTGGCGTATAGCCATAGAAAGTACAACTCCAAAGAATCTTGGCTAGCACTTCCTCCTTGCTGAGGTTGCAGTCATCAGCAACAACTACCTCCTTGGCGACATTGCTTTCCCAAAGGTCACCTTCGCAATTGCAAACATCGATGTATGACTCCTCATCTTCAAAGGCTTCATCAGGAGTGTGCCACTCGACTTCAATCTTATGATTCTCTATATCAGAATTATCCACAGGAGTAAGGTGGCAGAGGATGTCGTATGCTTCCCGATACTGTCTAATGGCCAAAGATCCTTCTTTTTTCAAGGCAGGTATCAATGCGTCAAAATCCGTACTAAGTAAAAGTTCTTTCAGTTTCATACACTTAACATTTAAAATTTATTGCAAAGGTAGTGCAAGGGTGTGCCAAAAAACGGCACAGCTTAAAAACATCTTTGAAGGCTATGATATTTTTATAAAATGTTTTATAAGGTGTGTTGAAATATCCTCAAGACATGAACCACCACAAAGATATACGCATATCAGAGAGCGTAGAATCTCACTATGTTGATAATCAAACAATGTACATCTCAGTCCCAAGGTGGAATCTATGGTTTGAGCTAAAAAAGCATCAAATTGCTCCATAATTGAAAAAAATCCCAAAAAGGAGTGTGTTTCTTTGATTTTATTTGTATTTTTGCCGTGTCATTCAGAGTTTTATTTGTTTTTAAATGCAACACTAAGACAAGTGAGATTTCTGACATGGCAAAAAACTAATCAACTTTTTGTTGCTCTGGTTCTTATAAATAATATTGAATTATAGTGTTGCGGAAATTAGGTTATTATGACAACATCAGACAAACAATTTGATTCGCAGTTTGATAAAGTTGAGAATCTTGTACACTATCCTTGGATAGGTTGCAACTATGCTTCGGCACCAAAGCGTGTGCTTATCATGGGAGACTCGCACTATACGGTGAATGACGAAGGCGAATTCTGCCCAGAGGAATATGATAGATGTGTTACTGACAAGGAGTATACAAGAGGAATCATTAATTGTGCAATAGAAAAAGGTGGCTGGAAATTCCATACAAACCTTCAGAAAACATTCTTGGATGAAAGCGACATGGATGTCGAGGGCTTTTGGAATAAAATAGCTTCTTATAACTTCATACAGGAGCCTATGAAAGGTATACATGAGGTACCCTCTTTGGCTGATTACGAGACGGCATGGAAGTGCTTAGCTGATGTCGTGCAAATCATCAAGCCAGATATTTGCATATTTGTTGGTCTAAGAAACGACAATGGCATGAATGCTCTTGAAGGGAAAGATGTGAAATATTCTATCCAAACATTGGATGAAAAAATCAACAACTCTTATCCTAAGAAAGGTGAATTGCAATTTGCTGACGGCAACAAGCTACCGTTTTATATGATTCATCATACTGCACAATATTACAGCCCTCAGCTTTGGTACGACTTCTTGAATAAAGAGATTCCAGAGGTTGTCAGCTTTTTGGGTAAGTAAAAAATAACGTGAGTGACGTATGACGACACAGGAAAAACATTTGGGTGAATATCGATTGCCGACAGAATGGCTGCTATCGCTACAACATCTCCAATTCAGAAAGTCTTGGTGATGGATAATTGTCACGCTGGCTGCTCGATGCATATTCTACAGCCAACACGTTGTCGCAAAACACGTCGCTTAAAGACCGTAAGATCTTGAAAAACGGATAAAAAACTGAGGGTGTTTAATAAGTCCATGACACACCCTCAGTTTTACAAAGCCAATTACTTTTTCCTGCTGTCCGCATCTTCCAGTATGGGCCAGTTTTCTGATGGAGTTCGCATTTCCTTCATCACCTTGTCAAAACCGATTACCATTTCCGGATATTTCTTGGCGAGATCATGCTTCTCTTCCGGGTCTTCACGCAGATTATAGAGTTCCAGAGGCTTGTTTGGCTTGATGGTAACAGCCTTCCAGTCACCGTGGCGGGCAGCACGCTGCTTGCCTGGGAATTCCCAATAGAGAACTCGGTCGTCTGTATCAATCTGCTTACCATAGAATAAAGGCAGGATATTCATGCCGTTGATGTTCTGAGGCAGATATTGGGTGCCTCCAGTAAGAGCTGCCAGCGTAGGCATTACATCTGGGAAATAGATGATGTTGTTCAGCGACTGTACCGGTACTTTTCCTGGTTGGTTCACGATGAATGGTACTCGGATACCTCCTTCGTAAAGCTGCGCCTTGCGGCCACGGAATCCTGCGTTGCAGTTGAACAGTTTCAATGGTGCCTGAACGGCAGCACCATTATCTGATGCAAAGATAACGAGCGTATTCTCGCGCAAATTATTCTTTTCCAGATAGGTGAGCAGTCTGCCTATTGCCGCATCCATGTGAGTTACGAGTGAAGCGTAGCGCTTGTCATTCATGCTCCAGGATTCATCATCATACCATGTGGTGTTGTCAATGATGTAGGGTTCATGAGGCGCATCAAAAGCCAGATAGAGGAAGAAAGGATTCTTTTTGTTTCGCTTGATGAAATTGATGGCATCATCGGTCGAAATATCTGTGTTGTGCTTGATGTGCTTATCGTGCTCATTTGCCTTGATATGGATGAGCTTGTCGTTGTCGAAACGGTTGTATGGATAATAGTAAGGTGAATTGGATTCTACCGTACTGATCAGCCATCCGTGGAACTCGTCAAAGCCACGATAGATAGGTGATGATTTAGGATCATACCCATCCAGATGCCATTTGTTGACAAGGCAGGTTTTGTAACCGGCTGCGTGCAATACCGTAGCGATGGTTGTATCCTGTGGTTGCAGACTTGTTCTGCGAACGATGGTCGTATCGCCATTCGGGTTGTTTTTCAAACCAGTCAATCCTCCGGCAGTACACATATTATCACGGATACGGCTGTTTCCGGTATTCTTACCAGTCATCAGCGCACATCTTGATGGTGAACTGATTCCTGAACCGGCATAGCTCTGGTTGAATCGTGTACCCGTAGCAGCCAGTTTGTCAATGTTGGGCGTCTTGATAGTCTTGCTGCCGTAGCAGGAAAGATCGCCATATCCCAGATCATCTGCAAGGATGAAGATGATGTTAGGTCTGTCGGCTGTAGCCTTTACACCTTGTTTTGTGCCATTGCTGCCTGCCCTGGCACGAGCGAGGCTGCAATGGCTCCGATAAATGCTTTATTCTTCATTGTTAAATTGTTAGTCGATTTATTTTGCAAAAGTATGAAAAATAAATGAGAAAAAGTGATTTTCTAAATAAAAAGTTATACCTTTGTCTTCAAATCTTTCGTTGCCATAAACTATCTTCAAGTAATGAAAAATGGAGGTAATAGCCATGCTGAGTACCCATAGCTCTAGTACTATAACAGTACTAGCGATTCATTAATGAAGTAAGCATCGTTTGACCTCCTAATATCCATATTTCTTGTTTTTGGATGCAAAGTTACAACATGGGTATGCAGTCTTTCTGCGTAGATAAGAAAAAATATACTCAAGCCTGAAAAAAACAAGGATTGAGCATGTTGTGAATATTTATCAATTTGCCATAAATCTCCTTTAATAAAAAAGGGGTGATGTGTGTGTACAAATCCATATTTTTATTAAAAAAACTGTTTCTTTCAGAAAAGTGTGGTTTTCGATCCCCGTATTCGTAGGAAAAGTGTATTTTTATTTGGTTATTCCGTAGGAAAAGTGTATATTTGCACCGTTAAAATCATAAGAAAAGTGTAATTATGCTGTATAGAAAGATAGAAAAATATATCGTAAGTCACTTACAATCAGGGTCTGACAAGATTCTGATTGTAGATGGTGCACGCCAAATCGGAAAGTCGTACATTATCCGAGAAATCGGAAAGAAGCTTTTTCCCAACTATATTGAGGTGAATATGGAAACAGATAAGCTTGGAGACCGGACTTTTGCTGACGCTAAGACGGTGGATGATTTCTATTTGGCTTTGAGTACGGTGGCAGGTGATAGGATGAAGGAAAAGAATAACACTTTGGTATTTATAGATGAGATTCAAGCCTATGATCATTTGCTTACTTTGCTTAAGTTCCTGCGTGAAGATAATAAGTTTACTTATATCGCCAGTGGTTCGTTGCTGGGTGTTACGCTTAAGACAACATCATCTATTCCTTTAGGCAGTATTATTATCCGTCACATGTATCCGTTAGACTTTGAAGAGTTCCTGATAGCCAATGGAATCGGACAACTGGTGCTTGATGCGATTCGCAAGAAGTTTGCTGCAAGGGAGTCGATGCCGGAAGCTATCCATAACAAACTTCTAGATTTGTTCAAGAAATATCTCCTGGTAGGTGGATTGCCTGATGCTGTCAATGAATTCTTAGCAACCAAGAATATCACAACCATTCGTACCATTCAGAATGAAATCCATCATCTCTATGGAGTGGATGCGGCACGTTATGAGGAGATGCACAATCGCTTGAAGATTCAGCGCATCTACAGTATGGTTCCTTCTAATTTGGAAAACAAGAAAAAACGTGTGGTGGTGAAGGACATTGAGGACAAGAAGGGAAAGCGAATGAGTGATTATGTAGAGGAATTTGATTATCTGATTTCTTCTGGCATTACCTTGGAAGTGAAGGCCATCAGTAAGCCAAGTTTCCCTCTGATAGAGAATAGTGGTAAGAATCTGCTGAAGCTTTATATGAACGATGTGGGTATTCTGACCGGCATTTTCTTTGGCACCAACATCAAGGCGGTGATGGATGATGTGGCAAGTATTAATCTCGGTTCCGTTTATGAGACGGTGGTGGCACAGGAGTTGAAGGCGCATGGCTTCAATCTTTATTATTACGACAACAAGAAGACGGGGGAAGTAGATTATCTGATAGATGACATGGAGCACCTTTCTGTTCTTCCGTTAGAAATCAAGTCTGGTAAAGATTATCAGGTGCATAGTGCCTTGGATAAGTTCCTGCAAATCAAGGAATATAACATCCAGCAAGCCTTCGTTTTCTCCAATGCTCAGCAGGTGAAGGTGAAGGATGGAATAACTTATCTGCCTATCTATTATATAATGTGTATAGAGCCAAAGCAGGCAGAAGATGAAGTGTTGCTTTAGGACGATTGGTAAGATATAATAAGAAAAATGTAAAGAATATTTATCATAATACCCCTTATTATTGGGATAATATTTATGATTAGCTACCAGGTTTAACAACTGTGGCTATGATAGCTGCCAAATTGTATGCAAAATTGAGCAAGGAAAATCCTGATGGAAACATTATGCTCAATGAGCAAGAAAAAGCTGATCTAGAAAACTGGCTTGGCGTATGAAAGTTGATTACTCTAAAGAGTTTGAAAAATCTCTAAAGAAATTATCAGGAAAGATGCTTGATTCAATACGGCGTGTTATTACTGAGGTAAAACAAGCCGAAAACATCAAAGACATTACAGACTGTACTAAGCTTGTTGGTTATAGTAACATAGTGAGAATAAGATTCCATTTTTTATCTTTTATTCAAGTTTCGCAAGTTCAGAAGTTAATGAAGTTAAAGGAGTTATCGCTCCCTACGGTCGCTGAGGAGTTAAGACAATAGTCTTTTTGGCGTAGTTATTAAGCTGCAAGACATACGTCTTAACTCCTTAACTTCCTTAACTCCTTTAACTTCCTGATATGCGAAAGTTCAGTGACATTATTATTACTGGCAGCAATGCTCGCATGCTGAGCAATGAACTGGGCACACTCATCGGTGGCAGATATAAGGAAATCTATATCCACTCGCTGAGCTATAACGAGTTTTTGAAATTTCAACAACTATCAGATAATGACGAAGCTCTTGCTTTGTACATTCAGTACGGTGGCCTGCCTGGTCTGGTAAAGATCGGTCTGGAAGAGGATGATGCACGTGAATATCAAATGGACATTTACCATACCGCCTTGCTCAAGGATGTCATTATGCGCAACCAGATAAGAAATGTACCATTCTTAGAGAATTTAGTACGTTTCCTTGCAGACAACACCGGTATGTTAATTTCCGCCAACAGTATCGCCAAATATATGAAATCACAAGGCGAAGCAATAACGTCCACGGCTATCATCAATTACATTTCCTTCCTTTGCGAAGCCTATATCCTGCACAAGGTGAACCGCTATGACATCCACGGCAAACGTATCTTTGAAACCAACGATAAGTTTTATTTTGAAGACAACGGCATTAGAAATGCCATTGCCGGGGGAACACGTGAAGGAGACATAGAGAAAGTGATAGAGAATATCATTTATCAGCACCTCATACGTTTGGGCTATCAAGTTTATGTAGGGCAACTACAAGCTGGAGAAATCGACTTTGTATGTACCAAGCCTGGAGGCGAACGCATTTACTCCAAGCTTCGTACATCATAGCCGACGATGCAACCAGAGAGCGGGAATTTGGAAATCTTAGGTCCATCAAAGACAACTATCCGAAGTACGTTATCTCTATGACTCCTCTGCTCACCAAGAATGATGATGACGGCATCACGCACCTACATCTTCGCAAGTTCCTGACAGAAGGACTATAAATAACAGGCAAATGCTCAATGAGGTAAAATTAAACATTTACACAGACTGATTTTTCCTGATTTTCTGACACTATCATGCGAATCAATTCCTCGTTAGTTTTGCTGTCAATGCCTGCATCCTTTACCTCTGTGAAATAATCGAGTGTACTGGAACATTCCCCTGTAACATCCACTCCTATTACCCTTTCGTGGGCATAGATGATACGCAGGACTGCCTGAAGCTGCAGAAGCGTCATGTTCTTTGATACAAGCTTGATGCCACATATGAACGCCACCGCTCCTGCAGTTAATATCAAGGAAGATGAAAACGCTTATACGATGGAGATAGCAGCTCCTGGCTTGAAGAAAGATATGGTCAATATCAACTCCAATGTCGTTTATCTCGATGAAGGAGAATCAAGGCAACAAGACAGCCTCTTTGATGAAACAGTACAAGAACAACGTAGATCGCCCAGTGGGTGCCATTCTTTCGCTCAATACCATTGCCCACACCATCGGTTCCGCCGGTGTAGGAGCTGAGTCTATCAAACTCTTTGGTGAAGAATACTTCGGTATCATTTCCGCTATTCTTACCCTGCTGATTCTGGTGCTTTCTGAAATCATCCCGAAAACCATTGGTGCATCCTATTGGCGCTCATTAGCCATGTCATCTACCAAGATTATCAGGGTGCTCATTTTCATCACCTATCCATTGGTACTGCTCTCAGAACTTATCACGAAGATATTTACTCCTAAGAACCACCAGGCCACCATGAGCCGCGAGGAAGTGTCAGCCATGGTAGATGTAGGAACCACAGAAGGCATCTTCCGTGAATCAGAAAGCAAGATCATCAAAAGCTGTATTCGCCTGGCTGGAGTAAAGGCTAAAGAGGTAATGACTCCATCCATTGTGGTAGAATCTGCCAATGTGAATCAAACTATCAAGGAGTTTTACGAACAGAAAGAATGGAAATTCTCACGCATCCCTGTATATGATCATAACAAAGACTACATCGTGGGCTATATCCTGAAAGACATGGTACTCAAGGAGGTTTCAGACGACAAGTTCCAGACCAGATTATCAGAGTTGGTGCGCCCGATTCTTTCTTTCAATGAAGATGAATCTCTATATCAGATATGGGAAAAGATGCTGGAAAAGCGCGAACACATCTCTATTATTGTGGATGAATACGGTTGTCTCTGTGGCGTAGTTTCTATGGAAGACGTGATAGAAACAATGACTGGCGTAGAAATTGTAGATGAAGACGATGTGGCAGTGGATATGCAGGTTCTGGCCAAAGAAAAGTCGCGATTGATGATGAAGAAAAAGGGTGCATCATTTGCATATATCAAATATTAAATGTAAATTTGCGGTGAAAAATGTAAACATCGTAGATTATGTCAATATTCAGTCGCCTCTTTGGAAGGAAGAATAATCTTACTGTGGACTCTGACATCAAGAAGAAAGATGCCAGAAGCAAGAATATTGCCTTCGTGGATACCGAAGTGGGGCTGAAAGACCATAAAATACACGACATCGGAGCATTACGTGATGACGGAGCCACCTTTCACCAAGCATCCCAAACTGCACTGAATCAGTTTCTACAAGAAGGAAAGGTTGATTATATTTGCGGTCATAACCTCATTCACCATGATGCCCACTATCTCCATCTCAACGGTATTCTGATAGATACCCTCTATCTCTCCCCACTCCTCTTCCCCAAACGCCCTTACCATCACCTGGTAAAAGACGACAAGCTGATGAGTGAGCAGATGAACAATCCTGTCAATGACTGCGAGAAAGCCAAGGAACTCTTGATGGATGAGATCGCAGCATGGAATCTATTATCTGAGAATAAGAGGAAAATCTTCACCTTATTGCTCCAACATGAAGAAGAATTCAGAGGATTTCTGATGTATGTGGGAACCATCGAAACAGATGAAACGACCACAGATGTTTCAGAATTAATTCTTTCTGAATACAAGAATCATATTTGCGCCCATGCCGACATTCCTGCACTTGCTGCCCAGTCACCATGCGGCTTGGCATACGCATTGGCTCTCATAGGCACAGACGATTACCAATCCGTGACCCCAGGTTGGGTTCTCCACAATTATCCCGAGGTAGAACATTTCATCTATGTGCTCTGCCATACCCAATGCGCCGATGGCTGCGAGTATTGCAACCACATGCTCGACATTCATTACAACCTGAAGCAACTCTTTGGCTATGATGCTTTCCGCACCTATGATGGTGAACCTCTCCAAGAACAGGCATCGCAAGCGGCAGTGGACGGCAAGTCATTATTGGCAATATTTCCTACCGGTGGCGGCAAGTCGCTCACCTTCCAGTTACCAGCCTTGATGGATGGAAGAACCGTACATGGACTCACCGTGGTTATCTCGCCGCTGCAATCATTGATGAAAGACCAGGTAGATAATCTCGCAGACCGAGGTTTCACCGATGCCGTAACCATCAACGGTCTCCTTGATCCTATCTCCCGCTCCTTGTCCATCGAACGAGTACTGAGCGGAGATGCCACCTTATTATATATAGCCCCTGAGATGTTGCGCTCCAATACCATCGAGCGCATACTGATGGCTCGACATGTAGTGAGATTCGTCATAGATGAAGCCCATTGCTTCTCTGCATGGGGACAAGACTTCCGTGTGGACTACCTATACATCGGCAAGTTTATCAAGAAATATCAGGAGCACAAGTTTGGCAAGGACGCAATGGAAAGGAATCACGGCCGAACCCTGATACCCGTATCTTGCTTTACCGCCACCGCAAAACAGAAGGTGGTGCAAGACATCTGCGACTATTTCAAGTCTTGGCTGGGCACAGACCTCCAGCTCTTCGCCTCATCAGCCTCACGTACCAACCTGCACTATTCCGTTATCCACGTAGATAGTGACGGCAACAAATACAACCTCCTACGCTCGCTCGTGGAAAAGACAGATTGCCCTACCATCATTTACGTATCCCGCACCAAGCGAACCCGGGAACTCGCCCAGAAGCTAACACGTGACGGCATATCCGCACTGCCCTATAATGGCAAGATGGATGCAGACGAGAAGGTGCACAATCAGGAGGCCTTCATGAGCGACAAGGTAAGAATCATCGTGGCCACCTCCGCCTTCGGTATGGGCGTCGATAAAAGCGATGTGGGGTTAGTCATCCACTACGACATCTCCGACTCTCTGGAAAACTATGTACAGGAAGCTGGACGTGCCGGAAGAGATCCACACCTAAACGCAAAATGCTATGTACTCTATAGTGACGAGGATTTAGACAAGCATTTCGTACTGCTCAACCAAACGAAGCTGAGCATCAGCGAGATACAGCAGGTATGGAAAGCCATCAAAGTTCTTACCAAGCAGCGTCCACACGTAAGTTGTTCTGCCCTTGAGATAGCTCGACAAGCAGGCTGGGACAACTCTGTATCCGACATAGAAACCCGTGTTCGCACCGCCCTATCAGCCCTTGAACAGAGCGGATACATAGAGCGAGGCAACAACATTCCGCACGTCTATGCCACAGGAATCACCGTCAAGAACATGGACGAAGCAAGATTGCGCCTCACCGAATCACCCCTATTCTCTAAGGATGAAATGCAGAATGCCATACGCATTATCAAGTCGCTCATTACCCAGAAGCACATAGCCAAAGCACAGGATAGCGAGGCAGAATCCCGCATTGATTACCTCGCAGACATCCTCGGACTCAGCAAGCGAGATGTCATATCTTCCGTTGAGCGAATGCGCCAGGAAGGCATTCTTGCCGATACCCGTGACATCTCTGCCTATCTGCAAGATATCAGCGACAATCAACGCAAGCCCCAGCAAATGCTGGAGAATTTTGCCAAACTGGAAAAATATATTCTGGAACATATTCCAGATGAATCGCTGCAAATCACATACAAGCAACTCAATGATAATGCCGTACATGATGGCATCAATACTTCGACAGAAAAGCAAATCCGCACACTGCTATACTTCTTAGTAGTGAAGGGATATACGCACAAGAAAGAAGACGGATCTCACAATCTCGTCATAACGAGAGACAAAGACATAGAGACCATCATCAAGCGATTTGAAAGAAGAATTGAGGTTTGCCGATTCATCATCGAAAGACTATATAGCCTGGTGAAGGAAAACGATTCTGAAGAGAAACCTCTCCAATTCTCAGTAGTCGAACTTCTAAACGATCTGAAATCCAACCACCAATCGCTTTTCTCCGACTTCTCTTCCCTGCAGTTGGAAGACGTGGAGGAAGCCTTGCTCTATCTCTCCAAGATAGAAGCCATGAAGCTGGAGGGAGGTTTTTTGGTTCTCTACAATGCGATGGCAATTAAGCGCACCAAGGAACTTCGCCTGCGATACAAACAGGAAGATTACCGGATGCTCAATGAATTCTACAAGCAGAAGATTCAGCAGATACACATTGTGGGCGAATATGCCAACCTGATGGTTAGAGATTATAATACAGCCCTGCAATATGTGCAGGATTATTTCCAGATGGACTACCACCGTTTCATCTCAAAGTACTTCAAGGGCAACAGAGAGGCAGAGATAGAGCGCAACGTTACACCTTCGAAGTATAGGAAACTCTTCGGAATGCTCTCCAAGCGACAGAAGGAAATCATCGACGACCATGAATCTCGCTGCATCGTAGTCGCTGCTGGTCCTGGCAGCGGCAAGACACGTGTGCTCGTACATAAACTTGCCTCTCTCCTGCTGTTGGAAGATGTAAAGCACGAACAACTCCTGATGCTCACTTTCTCGCGTGCAGCCGCTACCGAATTCAAGCAGCGACTGATGCAACTCATCGGCAATGCAGCCCATTTCGTAGAAATCAAGACCTTCCATTCTTATTGCTTCGACCTGCTGGGCAGGGTTGGCAATCTGGATGAGGCAGGAGATGTGGTAAAGCAAGCTGCAGAAATGATCAAGAATGGAGAAGTAGAACCCAATCGCATCAGCAAAACCGTACTCGTCATCGACGAAGCACAAGATATGAGCAAGGATGACTATGCCCTTGTCACTGCTCTTATGAAAGCCAACGAAGAGATGAGGGTAATAGCTGTAGGCGATGATGACCAGAATATCTATGAGTTTAGAGGTTCCAACTCTCTGTACCTCTATGAATTGACCCAGACAGAACATAGCCGTTTCTTCGAGATGACCGAGAATTATCGCAGTTTTCGCCATATCGTAGAAGCTGCCAACGATTTCGCCCGTAACATCCGACAGCGTATCAAATCCGCCCCTATCATCTCTATGAGTCAAGAAGATGGAGAAGTAAGAATTGTGAAGCATCCATACGAGATTCAGGAGAAAAGGGTTTATATGTATCAGCCTATTCTTGAAGATGTAATACGATTACAGACAAGTAACAATCAAAAAGCAACCGATGGATCTTCCGACAAGAAGAACGAAACCATCAGTATCCTCACACAGACCAATGAGGAGGCTGTCATCATGCTGGCTCTTCTTCACAGCCATGGCATCAAGGCTAAGCTGGTGCAATCTATGGACGGCTTGCGCTTTTGGAATCTGGCAGAGGTAAGATACTTCTTGAAGAAAATAGACCAAAGTCTCAAAGAGACGAAATCCCCTATCATTCCTGATGATATTTGGGAAACAGCCAAGCATCAGACATACCAAAAGTATGCCTCCAGCCTGGCATTGCAATACCTGCACCGCAGCCTTCAGATATTTGAGCAAACCAATCGTGCCAAGTACTACAGCGATCTGAAGGAGTTTGTGTTTGAATCATCAGTAGAAGACTTCTGTGACATCACGGAATCGGACATCGTGGTCAGCACTATCCACAAGGCAAAAGGCCATGAGTTCGACCATGTATTGATGCTCATTACCCATCCAGAGCATCCTACAGATGAGATACTGCGCCGATACTATGTGGGCATGACACGTGCCAAGCAGACACTTACCATCCACACCAATGGCAATCTTTTCGACACTCTCCATACTGCCCAACATCTCTATGACACTCAGGCTTATGATGAACCCAATGAAATTGTGCTCCAACTCTCACACAAGGATGTAAACCTTGGCTTTTCCAAGCCTCATAAGGACACTATCCTTTCCCTGAGAAGTGGCATGCCATTAACCTACCACGACCATTGCCTTTGCCTTCCATCAACAAGCAAAGACATTGCCCAATTTTCCATCAAGATGAATGAAAAAATAGGGAAATGGGAATTGAAAGGCTACAAGATAACCACCGCAAAAATTCGATTCATCGTGGCATGGAAGTCAAAGGATGCACCAAAGGATGAGAAGGAATCCGCCATCGTACTTGCAGACTTGGTAATGACATACTCACGATAGCAATAAATATATAGAAAACCCAATTCTTCTAAGGCTTTTTGACTACGTGTCTGTTCTTCTGGTGTATTGAACTGAGGAATGAGAGGAATGCGGATGACGATTCTGTCTTTGTGCTTGGTATAAGTAGGATACACTCTCCTGCATTGATTTCAATTCTGTATCAGTCATTTGTACATAGATGGAAACGCCATAGAGGGTTTCTCCATTGGATTTTACTCCCAATGGGTGAACCATGCAGAAAGTAGGTTGCTCACCCCTTGTCCAACCAGTGATTTGAATGTATTTTTTATTGTCAAGCAATAGGACTGTGCGTGACGTTCCTTTGTATTTACGATTGAAAGTATATGCTACTTCACTCTTCTTTATAGCATTTCCAGCCGTATTTGAACGATAGTAAATAGTTAATTTAGTGTTGCTATCAAAATAGTAATTATCTGGAGATACACCAATTGTGTTGTGATAATATTCGAGAGGCAGTCTTTTGCCATACTTGTCTATTTCCCATGTGCCGTAGTGCTTCCAGCCATGACCAACAAACACTTTGTCAAAGTTTTCTTTGCTGATACCGCCACCATCACCAAAACATTTTCCATCGTCACTATAGTCGTAGTTGCTGTCATGATTATCCAATACCGAAGCCCATTGTTGCTCTAATGTTTCTTCGACTTCATCATTGCAGGATACCACAAAGAAGGATGCAAACAGTACGAATGCTAATCCAATAAAAGATTTAATTGTCTTCATATTTATCACAATTTATGTTCTTTTAAGTATAACGTTTCATCGTCTATTTTATTACGTCAGAAGAGCACTTTTTCCTAATTTTGAAGAGACAAACATGCAAACAAATAGGCAAACAAACAAGAATACAATATGATTTTGTTCACTATTTTCCGCATATCGTTGGGTGACAGGCACATCCACAAAAACAGTGAAAACTCGTGTCACTGGTGTCACCCAACAAACTGGCTCCAATAAAGGGCTTGACAGAAAACGGTGACAGGTGACACTTTTATATACTCTTTTTTTATGACTTACCGCGCGAAAATAGATAAAAGATTGATAATCAGAGGGAGACATCCAAATTGGAGGGTAGTGTCTCCAATGCATAAAAATAAAGTTGAAAAGTAGGTGTCACCGTCACCTCCATTTTATTTTGTAATGTTTTATTCCTTTTGAGTAATCCTGCTAAATCATAAGAACATCAAAGCAGTTCTGTTAAAGTCTGCTAATGATCCTTAAAGAAATCGCGATATATCGCAGAACACATGGCTTAGCTGTTTTTTACTACCTTTGCAGCCAAAATAAATAAAATAGCGAAAAGATGAAAAGAGAAATGACTTGTTTACCAGTGCCAAATAACATAGTTAGAAACAGAAAGGGAAATATTTGAATTTATGCTTGGCTAATTCAGCTTTTCTTTGTAATTTAGCAGCGCAAAACGTAAAGCACGTGGAAATATGGCAAAAATAGTAAATTTCTATCCTGTAGGAATACTGACATTCTCGAATATCCGAGAGGGCAATTATCTCTATGTAGATAAGACCAAATACATCGTTGATTTTCGAGAGAAAAAAATGAAGTACGTCTTTCTGAGTCGCCCAAGACGATTCGGAAAATCTCTTTTTGCCTCTACCCTTCAAGCTTATTTTGAGGGAAGGAAAGAACTTTTCGAAGGATTAGCCATTGCAGATTATGAGAAGGAATGGATCAAGCATCCAGTGCTTCATTTTGATCTGAGCGGTGCCAAACACATGAGCGTGGAGCAATTGGAAAGATATTTGGCTGATATGCTTGAAGAGCAGGAAACTCGCTGGGGATACAAGACACATCAGGTGGATGCAAATCTCCGTTTGAAAGATCTAGTGAAGAAGGCATACGAGCAGATAGGCGAAAAGGTGGTGGTCATTATAGATGAATATGACGCCCCATTGCTGGATGTGGTGCATGAGAAAGATAATCTTAGTCAGTTGCGTCGCATCATGCAGAATTTCTATAGTCCTCTTAAGATGCTCGACCCTTACTTAGAGTTCACCTTCATCACGGGTATCACGAAGTTCTCGCAACTTAGCATTTTCAGCGAACTCAACAACCTTGACAATATCAGTATGTTCGACCAGTACTCAGCTATCTGTGGTATCAGTAAGACGGAACTTATTACGCAGATGAAACCAGATATTGGGGCATTGGGCGATGATCTTGGCATGACGTATGAGGAATGTCTGACAGAGTTGACACGATTCTATGATGGTTATCATTTCAGCAAGAAATCTGAGGATGTCTTCAATCCATTCAGCTTGGTAAAAGCATTGAATGCACGCGACATTGCTCCATATTGGTTTGGTGATTTATCTTTTCATGAAAAAGTAACGGAGTACCTTGACCAATTTGATATAGCAAAAACTTATAAAGTTAACGATTTGCCTGAAGAACCTTTTGGGGAGGCTGATTTTATTCCTTTCCTATTCCAATATGGAGTTCTCTCAATAAACAAATATAATCCAAAGATAGGAGTTTATACCATAGGCGTGCCTAATGAGGAAATCCGGCAAGGGATATCTGATTCCTTATTCCGCCGACGGCAAGCGCTTGTTTAAAATAGGCGTAAATTTCGATAGCAATCAGCGAACGATTAGTGATTGGATTATCAAGGAAGAATAAATTATTTCTCGAATTTGGTATTTTCGTTATATTTGCATCTGATTTTCAACCAGTTACAATCATGGCAGAATACATACAAAGGAAACTTCAATCTTTGATTTCACCATAAAATAGACACTATGATTATTGAAGAAATTATCAAGTATAATAAACAGTTCGTAGCCAATAAGGGTTATGAGAAGTATTTAACCAGCAAGTACCCAGACAAGAAACTTGCTATCTTATCTTGTATGGATACCAGACTGACGGCACTCCTGCCAGCAGCTCTCGGACTGAAAAATGGAGATGCTAAACTCATCAAGAATGCAGGCGGACTGGTCATCAGCCCATTTGACTCAGCCATGCGCAGCCTCCTGGTTGCCATTTATGAATTAGGAGTAAAGGAAATCATGGTCATCGCCCATTCCAACTGTGGTGCCTGCCACATGAACGGACAACAGATGAAGGAACTCATGGTCAAGAGAGGAATCCATCAGGATGTCATTGATACTATTGGACTTTGCGGTATCGACCTTGATCATTGGCTGGAAGGTTTTCACGATACAGAGGATTCTGTCAGAAATACAGTCAACACCATTCGTAACCACCCTCTCGTTCCCAAGGATGTCAATCTGCATGGTTATATCATCGACTCTCAGACAGGAAAATTGACTGAAGTAAAATAATATTTAGAAAACCATTATTAAATTTCAAGTCTAAGACACTTTCACTCATAAATGTTTGGAAATTAGAAATAAAAAACGTAAATTTGCGGTGAAATTATATATTTAGAAAGAATAATGGCGCAAACAATATATCATGGGAGTTATACGATTATAGAACAGCCAAAATTTATGGATGGAAGATTCACCAAAGATTTCGGCAATGGATTCTATTGCACAACTCTCAAGCATCAAGCTGCAAGATGGGCAGGCAGATACGACACTCCTATAGTTAACATTTATGAGTATCAAGAAAATCCTTCCCTTAAAATCAAGAAATTCGAGGACTTGACAGATGAATGGTTAGACTTCGTAGTAGCATGCCGGTCAGGAAAGCCACATGGTTACGATATAGTCACTGGTCCTATGGCAGACGATCAGATATACAACTACGTAGCAGATTTCATGAATGGGATCTATACAAGGGAGCAATTCTGGGTAATGGCAAAATTCAAGTACCCTACTAATCAGATCGTATTCTGCACCTCTGAAGCTTTGAAATGTATCACTCATAAAGGATTTGAAGAAGTATGAAAATCATAGACGACAAGAACCATATACAGGAGATTACGGGAACTCCAGGTCGTGAGCAGCAGAAAATGAACAACCTGTTCTACCTCTGCAGTTTAATCGAATATATAGCTCGCAAGACAAAGAATGAGCGCAAAATTATCGTTAATGCCTTGGGAAGAAAACGTCTGACTCATTACTTCGAATTTGCCGATGTATATCATTGCGAGAATATTGACAAGATTACGGAAGAAATCGTGGAAAACCAACAAATTTGTAAGGGGACTTACGACAACATTTCCCTCATTCATGAAAAAGTCCCAACTCATTGGGAAATAGGTAGAGTTATGCAACGACTCATTGTTGAAGTCGCAGAGCATACAAAAACTGATGTCATTGAAGCGCTTATCAAGGTTTATAATTCATGGATAGTCACAAAAATTGACAACTACAACAGTTCGATGTATTACGAGAATACAAGCTATCAATATGCTTCATACGAAGCAGGAATGGCATTATAATGACAGGAAAAGAAAACATCTAAAACGATTATAGAAAAAATGAGGATGTAACAAACATTACGTTTTGATACATCCTCATTTTTTCTATAATTCAGCCTCCAAAGAATCAAGTTTTTCAAGCATCTCCTCAGCATTCAGAGTAGAAAAAGCAATTTTTCCTTCTGGATCTATGAGATAAGATGTTGGAATCCATGAGATATGATAATCTTTAGATATCTGAGTTTCTTTCCATTTCTTGAATTCAGAATACTGCAACCATGAATACTGATTGGCAGAAAGATAACCATTCATCTTCGCCTTGTCTGTATCAAATGAAACACCGATAAGTTTGATTCTCTTACCATATTTTTCATCTATCTTCTTCACGGTAGGCATATCCTTACGGCAGTCAGGACACCAGGAAGCCCAGAAATCGAGAACCACCCAACCTCCAGCCTTCACCTTACCATCAGCTGTAACTTGAGTGCGCAATTCAGAAAGGCTGAACAATTTCTTCCCCGTCACGCTATCTGTAACTGTAAAATCTGGTGCCATTGTACCCACAGGCAACAGCTCCTGCTTGGTTTGTGCCTTACAAACCATAGCTACTATTAAAGACAAAAATAATAAAAACTTTCTCATATCTCAATACATTAATTATATTTATACCTTACCTGAAAGTTACCACGCCTCCAACTGATCTGCAATTTCCGGCATCATATCCTTTTTGAAAACAGGATTCTTTCCCTCTTTCTTCTGCTTGCGATAATCCTGAAGCAAGAAAACCGCCTGACGGGAAAGCAAGACGATGGCTACCAGATTGCACAGGGTGAGCAACGCCATCGTGATGTCGGCAAAACTCCAGGCAAAATCAAGCGAGACAACGGCTCCTACCATTACCATCGCAGCCACAGCAAGACGATAGATGAAGACACCTAACTTGGAATCCTTGATATATCTCACATTGGTTTCACCATAATAATAATTGCCAATGATACTACTAAAAGCAAAAAGCCATATCATCACAGCCACAAAAGGATTTCCAATACTACCGATTTCATGGGTCAAGGCATCTTGCGTCAGTTGAATACCATTAGAAGCCGTAACGTCCACACCACTTACCAGGATGATGAATGCCGTGCAGGAACAAACTACCAGCGTATCCGTAAAGACGCCAAGAGCCTGTATCAATCCCTGTTTTACCGGATGGCTCACGGTAGCAACAGCCGCCGCATTTGGCGCGCTACCCTCACCAGCCTCATTGCTGAACAAACCTCTCTTAATGCCCTGAATCATGGTAATACCTAACATACCTCCAGCAGCCTGATTGAATCCGAAAGCATTTTCTATAATAGTCAGCAAAAGCTTTGGCAGACTGGTTATATTCCAGATGACCACACCAACGGCGATCAGCAGATAGACTATAGCCATGAGAGGAACCACTGTAGAAGAGAATTTTGCCACACGCTGGATTCCACCGAAAATGATAAGCAGAGTGAGTGCAGTGAGAACTATACCCATAGTAGCAGGTTCAAAACCGAAAGCCTTCTGCCATGCCAGGCAAATGGTATTGCTCTGCACGGAATTGTAGGCAAAACCGAAAGTGATGATCATCAAAACGGCAAAGAGAATTCCCATCCATCCCTTTCCTAATCCATACTTCATATAATAGGCAGGACCGCCATAAAAAGAAGTCTTTCCCTTTCGCTTATAGAGTTGGGCAAGTGTAGATTCGATAAAAGCCGAAGCCGAACCCAATAAAGCAAGCATCCACATCCAGAACACAGCTCCTGGTCCACCAATGCTGATGGCAGTAGCCACGCCAGCTAAATTTCCTGTACCTATACGACTGGCGAGTGCTACCACAAAGGCCTGGAAAGAAGAGATATGCTTCATCTCCCCATCCACCTTCACGTCCATAGAAAGTTCGTCATGTCCTATTTCTTCTGGTTGCACCTTATCTGGATGAAGCAACAACCTCACCATCTCCTTGATGAGACGGAACTGTACAAATCGGGTACGCCACGTAAAAAACACCGCACAGAAGATCAGGACAGAAATAATAATATACGACCAGAGAAAATCGCTAAACTGAATGAAAACGTTTTGTATTGATTCTACCATTTTCTAAAAAGCTGAATAATTTATCTATCAAACCTTATTTCCGCAACACTATAATTTAATATTTTTTATAAGCACCTGAGCAACTATAAGTCGCTCAGGATTTTGTTAACCAGACACATAATCCGATTGGAATCCTGATGCTCTGCATCATTGCTCCTATAGCCGAAGAATACCTTTTCCGCGGATTGATGATGCAAAAGATGCTGAAATGGAACATCAGTCCCTGGTATGCTATCATCGGCTCAAGCATCATGATAAGAAAGGCTTCCTTATCAAATTCCTCACCATAAGGGGAGAGTTATTCCTCCCCCTCTATCTTGCAGCCATCGAATCCCATTTCCCTGGCTTTATCAGAACCAAAGGTAAAATAGATGGCTTCGCCCTCATCACAAACCTCGCCTTTGGAATTCTCCAGAGTCAGGTGGATGGTGATGATGTTGCGACGCTGACTGGCGATGTGACCACGCACCGTAATCTGAGATTCGGTAGTCATTACAGGCTTCTTGTACTTCACGTTGAGCTGCATCGTCACGCCGGTGGTCTGCAGCTTGCGGTTGATAACCCAGCCTGCCACTTCATCCATCAGCATACTGATGATTCCGCCATGCAGGGTGTTTATCCAGCCCTGGTAATTCTCGCCGGGATTCCAGATGGTAAGAATGTCCTCACCATCTTCCCAAAACTCCAGATGCAATCCTACAGGATTGTTGGGGGCACAGCAAACGCAATTGTAACCCTCCTTGTTCAAATATGGATTTAATATCTTCTTCATTTTCTAATTGATTAAACTGATTTCTAACTGATTAAACTTTTTAAAACAATGCAAAGGTACGAATAATATCTGATAAGGCAAAGTTTTTAAAAAATATTATTGTTTTTCTGTCTGACTACCTAAAAATAGGTAGTCAGACGAAGCTCTAACTATTTAGAATAAATAAAAATACCAATTATTAAGTATTGCTGGATTTAGAAATATCCTATACCTTTGCAGCATGAATTAGCGAGATGCTAGCGAGTGGCAAGCAAATGAACAAGAAATGATACAAAACATGAAGATTATACAAAAACATAATGAAATGAAGAGAATCATTTTTATCATTTTAGGCTGCATCAATATTTGCCTTGCTTATGCACAGAGCTTTAACGGACAATATATTTCTGAATGGCAATGGGACATGAACAAGAATACCAATCTGATCAATCAGCTGAGATTGGAACTGAGTGTACCGATAGGAAAAGGAAAGGATTCGTTCGAGGCGGCTACGCTGCATGTGGCAAAGACCAACGATGGCATTATTGACGACTGGCAGGGTTTTTCGAACATAGATGCAGACAACAACTTCGCCATGCTTGCCGTGCTGGGCTACATGCACGAGTGGAATTCGGGCCATCTGTTTGTGGGTGTGAGAAACGTGAACGAGGATTTCTTTACCTCTGATGTTACGGCACTTTTCCAAAACAGTTCTGAGGGAATCTTTCCTACGGTTGCTTCCAGCTATCCGATAGCCAACTATCCGTATTCAGGCTTGACCCTTTACTTTGATGTAACCAAGGGAGGATGGACTTTCAGAAACAGTCTGTATAATGGTGCGGGATATAATGGCTGGAAAGCCCACGACAATCCTTTCCTGGTTCGCCCGAAGAAGGATGGAATCTTCAACATGTCGCAGTTGGAGTATGAACATAAAGGTGGAAAATATTTTGCGGGTGCTGCCGTCCATACCCGTCAATATCCGATCAACGAGGATGGCGAAATGGTTTCTGCCGATGAATCCAAGGGCAAAACAACCTGTGGTTGGTGGATTTACGGAGAGCAGAGCGTTTGGAAGGCTGGCGACAAGAACATTTCGTGCATGGTGCAATATTCCGAGAACACCAGTCATCAGAATGCCTGTTACCGATACGCAGAACTGGGCGGTGCCTATCAGGACGAGAAGAACGAGTGCGGATTGTCTGGCCAGTACACCCGCTTCCAGCAGGGTTCGGAATATTCGCTGGAAGTAACGTGGAAAAGACAGCTGACGGAATCCATCTCCCTTCAGCCATCGTTCCAGTACATCAAAAACGACAATGGAGACTTCACGACGCTTAGTGCCCGACTCTATGTCGGTTTCTAAAGGAAAAAGATAATTAGCAAAAAGTGTACATCATTTTAGCTTTTAGAAGTAAAATGATGTACACTTTTTATATGATAAAACAGCCGCTATCTACTATTCCGAATGAAACTATAACATCTGAGATAATTCCCATGCCCTCACATGCGTTATGCCTTTGCGAGAAGGCAACTGAAGAACGTCAAGCGAAACTCTACTTTTTCATAGTTATCCGCTATACATTCCAACGGAGCATATTCACGCTCTATTGTCTGCTCATCTACAAGCATATAAGTGGCTTGCACATAGATGATACGATCGTTCTTGATGGCAACGAAATCAACCTCTTTATCCTTTATACTCCCCACATATACTTCATATCCATGCCGTAACAGATCTAGATAAACAAGATTCTCCAACAAATACCCCACTCCATATTCGAATCCGGCATAGAGATAATTCTTGAACGACAAATCGTTCATATAGTATTTACAACTGCCAGAAAGAATCTCCTTCCCCTTGATATTATAGCGCAAAGCACGATGTGCAAGATAAACTTCTTCTATATATCCCAAATATAGAGATACAGTATCATACGAAGTCTTGCGTCCTTTGCTTTTTATGAAGTTGGTAATATTGGTAACAGAAAGAAGATTGGAAGAATTATTAACCAAATAGGCAAACAAATCTTCGAGCAGTCTTACATCGCGAATCGTATATCTGCGTATGATGTCTTTCAGTAATACCGTATCCTTCAATCCCGAAATATAGTTGCGCTTTACATCGGAAGACTGGAAATGCACGAGTTCCGGATAACCCCCGTAAGTACCTTCACCACCTTTCTGCCAAGATACGAAGCGACACTTTCAGTATAAAGCGGACGGGGAAACCGCAATCGATGATGTTGCCAAACCAAAGATTATACTTCTTTACTGATTCTATATTTTCGTTCATACTTGATTTTTTGTGCAAAGATAGCATTTTTTTCGTGTATAGCCGAAAATGTCTCTGTTTTTAACAAGATTTTCGCCCATAGACGAAAAAAAAGATACACGTATCATCTTTCAAAGATATGATGGAAAAATGAAGAAACCATTAAACTCATCAGAACCAATCGGAATAAATCGCATGAGATAAGTATTTGCAATAAAAATTGGTAAATTCTTGCTAGCTATTTCAAAATATTGTATCTTTGCACCCGCAAAAGAAAGAAAAGTAGCAGTAAAATAATATTATTTCAGACAAAATGGGAGACAGAATAACAACAATGGAGCAGGGAATGCAGCGACGCACAGAACTGCTCTTAGGAAAGGATAATCTGGAGAAATTACAGTCGGCACGTGTACTCATCTTCGGTATTGGAGGTGTGGGCTCTTGGTGTGCCGAGGGACTTTTGCGCAGCGGCGTGCGCAACATCACTATCGTGGACAGCGACCGTGTCTGCGTAACCAACTGCAACCGCCAGCTGATGGCAACAAGCCGTACCATCGGAGAAGTAAAGGTGGATGCACTGCGCGAACGACTGCTGGAAATCAATCCCAATGCCAACATCACGGCTTATCAGAAAATCTATCAGGCTGAAACTGCCGACGAATTCCACATGGAGGAATATGACTTCATCATAGATGCCATCGACTCACTCAAGGATAAAGCCGACCTGATACTCCGGGCCACTGCTCTTCCAAAGGAAATCACATTCATATCTTCTATGGGTGCTGCTCTCCGTCGCGACCCGTTCAAGGTCAGGAAGGCAGAGTTCTGGAAAGTAGAAGGTGATCCTTTAGCCAAAGCCTTGCGTAAAAAATTCAAGAAGAGCAAATCCTTCCCTCGCCGCAAATTTCAATGCGTATATAGCGAGGAAACACCGATGAAGAATATGGGTGTAAACAAAGCCTGCGGAACAGGCGGTTGCCTATGTCCTAAAGTGAAACTTCTCAACGGAGAACGGGGAACAGACACTGCCGTCTATGACGCTCCTGGCGATCAGAGTCTTGTAGAACATGAATGGTGCTCTACCAAGGCGCAGATCAATGGTTCACTCTGCCACATCACCGCTACTTTCGGTATGGCAATTGCAGGTATGGTAATCAATCACATCATCGATTGATTATCATATCATAGACTGATATTTACATCCCTCACAGGCGAATATCTCACATCTTGCTTTTTCTAAAGGTTAAACACGGATAGTGAAGTTCTTTCAGCATCCATGTTTTTGATACGCTGTGGTATTTCGCATAGAGGGATATCCTCGTCAAGTAGCCAACGTAAGGATGATTCACCGCCATCACTTTCACCTGCTTGCCATTACTCAGAAGATAAGCACCTGCTGCGTAAAGCCCATACACTCCCGATGCAGACGGCAATCTCCACAATCCACACAACTCTCATCACAACAATGGCTCTCGCCCAATATCATGATTCGCTTGCCGAATATCCCTCCGTTGGCATAATCATTGCCAACGAAAGGTTGAAAGAAAATGTTGCTACTCATATTTTAGAATAACGAGACAATCCAATCATAAGCCCAAGTGCTCAAACTGATGGCCCATGAGATAATCAGATAAATCAACCAGCAAAGCACGACGATGAACACAGCCGTCCAGAAAACCTTCTTGTTCACCTTGTTGATAATCTCCTTGTCATCCTCGATATAGCCTGTAATCAACTTCAAGTTTTCAACATACGAACGCTTGAATACATCCAGCACATCACCAATATAGAAAGGTATGGCTCCTATCAGCACATCCATCAAGATGTTATAGATGACAGCCAATGTCAGCGGAATCGACTTAACCACACACAGACTATAATAGATGAACGAGAATGCTAACACGCTCGACAAAGCATCACCGATACCGGCAGGAAGGACAAAACCAAGGATAGGATCCAAGAAATACTTGTCCATATACTTCGCCGTACCTACCATCAGGCGATATGACGGCATGTTCATCATCTTCTCACGCTTAGCTGCTTTTTTATCAACCATACTATTCATCGTATTTATATTAATTTATTCTTTATCACTACCTACAAATGCCGATGCCTTCATAAAAGAGAAGGTTGCATCAACGAGCCAACCGATGCACGAACCAACTGTAGCTATCCACCAGGCAATAAGATAACCTGTAGTACAATTGGTAGCCTTGAAAAGGACATCGCCGTCAAAGAGATGCCTCACCAGATTAGGCAGGAAGAACAATCCATGCGCCAATCCAGCTTGCCATCCATACAATTCCGTACCATTGATGTTGACAAACAATACTGCTGCCACTATTGCAACGATTGGTCGCCAGGGTAGGAACATGAAAAACATTACAAGAAACCCTATAATTTTATTCATTTTCATTACACTTTATTTATGCTATGATTTCATCTATACAGACAATTATCTTTTAGATACATCTTGTTGTTTCTAATCTCAGTTGGAGTAAGTTTCTCTTTACGATAATCCTTCAAGGAATCCTTCTGCACCTGAAATCTACTCGATTCCACAAAGATCAGGCTCTTGTGAATCCTCGTCTTGGCACGTTCCTCCATCCATTCTCTGCCTTTAGCGAGAGAAGACATATACCAATATCTCGTCTCAGCCCAAGCATTCCTTGTAGGTTGCGCAGTACCATGAATGAAGTCACGATAAACGGGAAGCGAGAGACCAGTTAGCCAACAAACCAGGACCGAATCCCCCTTTGCCATTAACGTCATGTCCGACAACATCTGTTGCATGGTCATCTTCTCCGACTTCCGCCAAAGCATCCTCCTATCCATATATTCATTCTTCTCAGCCTCCTTCTTCTTTTGCCAACAGCCATGAGGGTTCAAGAAGAACCAATAGCCAAATAACACTACCAGCACGGCACTCATTACCGCAGCCAACCAACACACTCTTTTCTTGATATTCTTTTCCATAATTTCTATCTTTTATTTGTTATTACTCACAAAACACTTACATATCCATCATATCATCATTGACATGGTAAGTATCTTCACTAAAGCTTTTCTCGCACGTAATGGCTGTTCTGCTAACAAAGTTGTTCATCCTCACAATATCTGGAATACTATAAGGCAAAGAACAATGCAAAGCAAGTAGTGCAGGACATATCTTGATCTTTTCAAAAGCTGGAGTAAAGAGCACACTTTCATCCCAACTAGTGACCTCAGAAGGCAAATCCTCCGCAGCCCAATCTTTATCTGCAAGAGCATCCAATATCAGTTTTTTCTTCATCAAGTTATTGTCAAACAGATTTATCTGTTCACCAAGAGTGTAAATCAGCCGATGTATGAAAGGAAAAGCAGAACCATAGGCATCATCGTCTTCCAAAGCCAATACCGCCTGACAAGAATCAGCCTTATATTCTAAGACATACTCCCCATATTGCAGATAGTCATTCGCCTTAAAAGATAAAGAATTCTTAACAGCATTCCACATCTCAGTACCTTGCTTCAAACATTCGCCCATCAGTATTGCCAACTTTTCACTTTGATAAGAAATACGTTCCACGTAATCCTTGCTTGGTTCACCCATTATCTGATCCATCAGATAACGTCGAGCTACAAGAAGCGAATATAGCGCAAACTTATCTTTATCACTTATCCTAACAGAAATATCTTCTTCCTCGAAGAAACCGATATCTTCTGCTATATGCTTGATTTTACGTTCTATCAAAGCTAATGCATCTTGTTTTTCAGAAAGTGATGTATTAGGATTGCTCACAAAATCGTACAAAGCATCTTCTGCCAAATCGCTCTCATGGTCATCCAACTCACAAAGTTGCCTTACTAATATGCTCACTAAATCTATCTTGCTCATAACCATTATATTTTTTAAGCGTTCAACTAAAAAGTCCTCCTTTCAAAAGGTTCTTATGCTACCTTTTTCTGGTAACACGTTAATACATAATTAATCAAATCAGCATTCTTCAATTGTTTTTTACCAGCATCTCCACGTACATATAGTTCACAGCCATTCAAAAGAATAATGCCACCCTCCCATTTAGGGATAGAAATTCGGCAGAACAACTTACCTTCAATCGTTTTGTACCAAATCATTTTGATTTGAGATACAAACGAATAATTGTCTATCGCTTGGCTCAGCTGATTCATGAAGTCAGCCTGAAAATCTGCACGATTTTCAAAAGGTGCCTCATTCAATAGTTCATCTTCAACACCACGTATCGTCCCATCATTTCCGACTCCAACATACACATCACCCATCTCATGACTATTGCCAAATGCTACAATCTCTTTAAATATCTGCTGATTTTGGAAACTTCGTTCACTACGAAGAGGATTGGCACTATGCATAAATGAGCTTTTAAATTCACGATGAAGGTTTTCTTGCTTTCCTAAATCTACCGAATTTACCCCAAGCAATGTTCCAAGGTATGCACTTTGCTCCTTTTCTGAGGACTTACTCTTCACATCCATAGCCTGAAGTATTACATCTACAGTCAGTTCATTCTTCCTCAATTTATCCGCAAACATGTTCCATAACTCTTCAAGGGATACCGATTGATATAATTGAGCATCTTCGTATAAACTCTCTTTGTTCATCTTCTTCGCCTTAGCAGGAGCCGATGGTTTTTGCAAAGGATTTGCTCTATGTTGATAGCTTGTACTTGGATAGATTTTTCCATCCTCCATTTCACGTAGTTTCAGAATCGTTCCAACGACTACATGTCCGTCAGAATCTATACACTCATTAGGCAATACCACAAAACTTGTGATACACCATTCAGGAACAATCCCCTCTTCACCATTATTCATATTTACATAACGCAAATATTTACCTGTTGATAAATTCTTAACCTCAATCACTTTAGCTTCAAAGCTTCTTTTTGTTGTTGCCATAATAGTTTTAATTAAATTGTTTAAATAATCAGATTGCTTCCGAAAGGCTCTTGCTTTAGAAAATTTCTGCTTTTGCAAATAGAATCGTGAAAACCGATTATCTTTCAACAAATATTTGTCCAAAGCTCGTAGTACAATCTGTTTGTTTTGAATAATAATCTGATTCATAATCCATCATGATTTTACAAAGTAAACCTCAGGTTTATCTCGATGCTTCAGCCAAGACTTCCTACAGCTTGGCTGAAGCTTTTATGACACCTAATCATCATCCATTCCATCGGGGAACATCATGTCAAGAGCATCTTGATTAGTATTCTCCGTCACTTCTTCCCAATTCTCAGGATTGTTCTCATAATCCTCGTACTCTTCTTCCGAGAGATCAAAAATTGTTCTGTCGTCACTCATTTAATTTTAAGATTTAAACGTTTAAACTAAAATTTTTCCAAATCAGAGATAGCCTTTGCCTTAAGTTTCTTTGACCAAGGTCCTTTCTCGATTTTCCTCCTAATAGTTTCTTTGGTTTCACCATTCTTATAGAGTTTCTTAATTACTGCCTTAAACAAGGCATCAAAACCAAACTCTGTTAAAGCTGAAGTTATCGCACCAGCCAACAACAAGAAGGCAATTCCACCAAGCATTCCCCCAGGACCAAGCAGCGCCAACGCTGCTGTTATTGCTGCTGCACCACTTAATCCTGTCATAGAGATTGCTACCATTAACATTACACCAGGTACTCCTGCACCTGCAATTTTATTTATTACCTTATCCATATTATTTGACTTAACCGTGATGTCGAGGGCTTAAATGAATTTCTCTAGTGCAAAGATACGACAATTATCAACCATTCCTAATAGTATTGCCTCAAAGCCCTCAAACACGATCAAACATTTCGCTTTTCATTAACAATTCGTCCTTTATTTGTAATGTTACCCTATAAAGCGAAAATATTGTTCGCATTTTATTATTCCATCAATTAAATATAGATAAATCCCCCCTTTATGTTTTAATTTTGCATGCAGAATCCGAAGGGTTGTCCTTTGGAAATTATAAAATAATATTATATGGGATTATTTAATTCATTTATTAGTAGTATGCGTGATGTTGCTTCTGAAGTAACAAGTTTTGCAAAAAACTCTTTTGAGGAAGAGGAAAATAATGAGGTTGAATATGGTGATGACTCACCAACATCATGGACTCGCCATCCATGGGAGTCAGACGAAGACTATCTTGACCGTATGAACGACCAGGTAGGGATGATGGGAGGGGATTAAGAATCAGTAAGCAATGCTTATTAATTTTTACTAGGTCTTATGTTTCCCGCACTCATAACATAAGGATAAGACGGAGAAAAAACTCACCGTTTTCTCTGTCTTATCTTTATTTATAGGATTTTCTAAACCTGTCGATTATTAATTAACATTTAAGCACAGTAGCACTAGTCCGCTAATTCAACTAGCATATGTAAATTTACTAAATACTTATATAAAAACACACCTTTGATATTGAATAATTCTATTTCTTTCTCGAGTACTCATTATCTTATGTATAGCCAAATCTACTCCATTGTCCTTCATTATAATCTTTATGTGTCTTTTAACAAGCATGAACATATGCCTCATAGTCTCTACCATTTTGGGCATTTTCTGTGATTCAACTTCCACCCAAACAACATAATTGTTTTTCTACAAATGTTACAATTCCCCACATTCTAGCTTTGCAAGTTTATTAAGATATTTACGTTATATCATATTACTCATTAGCTTTTCTGTGGAGTTGCAACATCCTTATGTAGCCAATATTTTATTTGTGAAACAATTCCGGAAGATCTCTATATGGTGAATACACTAAGTTTAAAAATTCAGATCCAGGTTCTGGTCTTCGTGTACTTGGGTCATATTTACTGTAATCAACATAGATTAAATCACAAAAAAAATCACGAGCAAAAATGCCTGCTGAAGCAGACATAGATTTCTTGCCTCCAGTTATATTAATGACGCAATGCTGTGCGGGGTGGATAGAAAGTTGCTCTTTTAGAGTGTCATATATACATGAAAACGTCTCATCTTGCAACTCTACAAAATGATAATCAGTCAAGTATTTACCTATTATTCTGTTATTCTCCTCGTTTAAACTCACACAAGCATCATGAATAATAATGTGAATCTTGGGATTTAGCAGTTTAGCTCCAAGGACTATTGGCTCTGGTGAGAAGCCAAGAATTGAAATAAGAACGTCAACAGAACTTCCAGAAATCACTTGTTGGTTGTTCTTTTCAAAACGTTCAATTACTGTGTCAAATAGATTTTCATAGTAAAAATCCTTTGCCTCTTTAGCTTTACCGCCTTTGGACAAATCCAGCCATTGGCGTATGTCCAATTCAAATTTTCTTTCTTCCATTGTTTGTTGTTATTGATTTATAAAACTAATTTTATTTATAACTTCTCTTGCTTCATCCCATAAAGTATCATACAAGAAAACCCCAAGTTCAAATCCGCTAAGCAAACCAGCTTCACCATCAATATTGGCAGTAAACAAGAATGCATCTTCGTCCGTCAGAAGTATTTTGGCATGGTTTTTAGGAACACCTAAAGCATTTATATTAGAAGAAACTGCTTGAAGTTTTTCTATTTCTGCTTGTGAGCCATGATTGTCACTATTGTATATAAGGTTAACACTTACGCCACGTTCAGCAGCATCAATGAGTGCATTTCTTACCTTTGGAAGTTTGTATAGTGCTCTAAAAGAATATGCCATTAGAAAGACATATTTTTTAGCTTTTTCTATAGTACTGTTTATGGCATCATAAATACCCGTTATTTGGCAATCACAGAAATTAGTGTCCTGTAGTTTTACTTCCTTCTGTTGTTTGGCAGCCAATGTCATACTTATGTCAAATTTCAGTACTTCATCAAAAATATTTGAATTTACCAGAGATTCCACCTTTTTGAATTTATACCCAAATTTATCTCTCCCTTCTATTTTGTCATCAGCATGAACAAATAATGTGTCGAAAATTCTTTCCAGGCAAATTGTATTATCTGCATCAAGATCAACTCCACATTCAGGATTGCCATACAGGCTGTCTTTTGTATAGTTGCTACTCATAACCATACCTTGCTCTCCGTCAACGACCAAGAACTTTGCGTGGAGCTCACCCATGCATCTTACATGGGCACCCTGCTCTGCAAAATCATTAAGATTAGGCAAGTGAGGGTCATATTCTTTCTTACTGAAACGGTTGTATCCCATAAGTCTTTCTTCATCCTCTCCCAAATTTGAGATAATAAAGACCACAACGCCTCTATTCAAGGCATTAAGGATTTCTTGCTTCATAACTGGTTCACGAAACATGAAGTTGCCAGTCTTAATGTATCTTTTCGCACTACGCATCATTTCCATTATACGCTCTGTAAGCGGAAATGAATCGTATGTATTCAAATATAAGTGTTCCATTTTCTTTGCCTTGTGCTTATTACTGTAAAGGATGAATATAATGTAAGCTGTCTATATCTTCCAATATTGAATATTGGTCCATTGATACTAATCGTTGTCGCCAATCTTTTGGAGCAATTTGATTAAATCGCTCTTCTAATGGTTTAATGTCAGCTATATTGTTAATGGCCTCCTTGATTTCCAAATATGGCTTCAAGTTGTTGTCATATTCTATATGAATTAGTAAAACCCCATTTTCATTGAATTTTCCTCTACCGAGAGTTATACATGCGTGAGGTGTCGTTTTTAGAACATCGTCAAGCAATTTAGATGGATTGCAAGAATTTATGAGTAATTCTTCATCGGCTAAAAAATACTTATTTCCAAGCTGACCTGTCTTTATTGCACGCTTAGCATATTCTTCAGGTACTTCATAAATACTGCTAATTAGCGAAATCCAAAGTGTTTCAGAACCCTCAATACTCTTGTTTTTGCTGTCATCATTGCCGTTATAGCCAAGATTAGCAGTAACAATTACCTCTGTCCCATTCTTTTGGTTTCTCTCTGCTTTCAATGCAAACGTATAGTTGCTGACATTTGACAAAGATGGGGATTTAAGTGGAGTATGCCCCAAAAATGGAATTTTTCTCAGCGAACCGTCTTTGGTCTGAATATAAATGAGATATGCACCATGCAGAAATTTCCTTTCCAGACCTTTAATTATGAAATTGTCACCTTCGGAATGCTCCAACCCGATAGACTGGAGCGTTCTTTTATGACTATTCAAAGCAGAAACAAGACGTAAAGTTTCTGGCAGTGAATCTTTTTGAGAAAAATCTATAGGCAGATGTGACGTAATGTTCTTTGTGTGTTCTGACGCCCAAACTTCACTGTCATTTAAGATTGACTCATATATCTCATTAGAAAACAATTCTAAATTCTTGCCATCAACAATAATACTTCCGGTTAATGTTTTATGAGGACGGGATCCTTCTGACAGATATTCTCTACGCGCAGAAGGTGTAACTGTTAGCTGTTCTGTTTCTGAATTGCGGTCAACAAGATGTCTGTCTTTTAAGTCTTTATAGACTTCTTTGACCAATGAAACATCTATTCCAAGTACAGCTGCCAGGTAGCTAAAACTCCATTGCTGTCCTTTATCTTTCTCTATGTTAGCCAAATTATCTATATATTGTAATATGGCTTTTTGAATAGGAAAAAACGGATTGTCATCTATCGTGTCATAATCCAATAGCACTTGATATACAGGTAATGGAATAGAGTGAAACCCAATAAGAGTACCACCCTGTTCCTTTGCAATTTTTATAGCCTGATTGATATTCATCGTATTTTTCTTAAATAATTAAAAGTTATACGTTCTTTATCTTTTTTGTAAATAGAACAATCCAAAGTGTCACCGATATTAAGCAACGGTAGACGTGGGTGTTTTACAATGAAACCTATTACTCTTCCCATTAAGCTCCAAACCCAATACCCCTTTGTGTTTGTACCGATAATTTGTACAACAAATCTGTTGCCAGAAATATTATTTACACGTTGTTGAAGCTCTTCTGTATCAAGTGACGCGAGATGTCCCTTTACAATAAGTGGAATTGCAAGTTTTACACCATCTTCAGATAATATCTGTTTAAGAATCCAGTTTTTATTGTCGAACATAACTTTTTTAGTTGAGCCATCCTGCAATTCTATAGCACCTATATTCTTATGACAATTTAAGATTTTTGCTTCCACTTTCTGCGAAACTATTTCGAATTGAGGGCGGTCGCTACCTTGGCTGTACTCACATGTATATCTGAAGTCAAAGCATTCCCCTTCCTGCAGTAACGTGTTACCATAAGGGTAGGCAGGGAAAGGCAGTTTTATGATATCTTCTTTTCCAAATGCTCCTTTTATCTTCGTTGTAAACACACATCTTAACTGATTTTTATTGTCTTTTTTGATTGTTATGGGACATTTTTTGAATATATATCCTGGGCGGATACCGTTTTGTTTGAACTTGTCTATATAGTTGTATTCAGCATACCTTATGCAAACTTTCTTTAAGGAAGCGAATACTTCTTCAGGAAGCTTTCCTCCCAACCCATTAGGCCTATGTGCCTCAGGACGGCACAACGTTTCTAGATTTCCAACCATAATGAGCTTCTTTTTAGCTCGGCTGAGAGCCACGTTGAGTCGGCGCAAGTCATCAAGGAATCCTACTTTTCTTTTTCCTCTGAAAGAACGCACAAAACTTAATATAACAATATCATACTCTTGTCCTTGAATATTATCTATAGTGTAAACGCAGTTTTCTAAATGATATGCAGAGCCCCGTAATTCTTTTTTTAAACGACGTACCTGTTCGCTATATGGTGTTACAATACCAATGGAAAGATTACTATCATTTATCAGCAGATTTTCTATCTTAGGAACTATTTTATTACAGATAATATCTATCTCACATGAATTGTATATGCTTCCATTTCCTGTGTTTTGCTCATATGGATTGTAATTTTGCATAGACAATGTTCTACCAGTATCATAGAAGATGACTGGAGCTTGAAAATCTTCCAGCTCGCAAGTCTGCTTCTCTGTTCCTGTTCCATTATTTAAATTTCCATTGTAAAATAACTCTGAAACCATCTTTCCAATGGTTGGATTCATACGATACTGATAGTTCAAAAGTATCTTACTTTCCTCTGGAAATGAAGGATCATTCAAAAAGTCTTCGAAAAGTGATGTACTCAAAGCGGATTTGATTTTTATATCATCTTTTTCTTTCGCTTCGTCAGAGTTTTTGAATTCTTCCACTTCTTGAACGTCCATATATGGAGGAAGCTGATTATGGTCACCAACCAAAATATATTTCTTTGCAAGACTCATAGGTACATTTGTTTCTGCCATATTTGCTTTGCCAGCCTCATCAATGATAAGGGTGTCAAATTTTATACCACTTTTTTTTATGGTAGGATTAGTACCTATACCTATACATGTTCCCATTACTACTTGCAAACTGTGTATATGGCTTGCCATATAAAAACGGTTGTCCCCATCGGCATTGCTCTTCTCGATTTCTTTAAGAAAATCATCGGCAATTTCTATCATGTAAGAGCAAGAATCAGTCTGGTCTATAGCGTCTTGCAAAAGTAGATGATGCTGACCTTGATAAAAGTCCTGCAGATAATATGGATAGTCATTATATGACGAAATTATGTCCGTTGGATTGCCTCCTTCTTTTCGTAAGCTGTTCAATATTAGAATATTACGTTTTAAGAATTTTTTATGATCATCAAATGCTATTGCTTGCATTGTTTTCTCATCATCAAGAAAACCAACACGAATAGAATTGTCAGCGTCAAGCACTCTGTCGTATATATTTTTTACGGCAGAGTGTGCTTGACTGCAAACTAATACACGTTCACCTTTTCTTACAAGTTGACGGATTATTTCCACAATAACAGAAGTCTTGCCGGTTCCCGGAGGACCTTGAATAAGGAATATGTCTTGGTTACCCACTGCTTTACGGATAGCTATAGGTTGATTATTTCCTTCTTCAACTTGATTGAAAATGGGATTAAAGAACACAATGTTGTCATCTGTTTGGGGAGGACACAACGTGCCATCATTTAATTTGTCAAGCAATGGGTTGTTAAACACAAACTCTTTGACACTTGCATCTTGTATCTTTAAATGATATACATTTGCTGCGGGTGTCAAAGTGAAACCATCATGACAATAAGTTGATAATTCCTGTTCTGACTTGAAATAGACGGAATAATTATCTTCGTCCTTTGTCAGTATGCCAGGAATTTCCTTTTCTGTTCCCAACGGAATCAGTTTAATTGCTTGTCTGTCTTCATTATCAGCAAAAAAGCTTGAACAATCAACACTTTCCAGCACTATACAACCATAATTTTCAAAGGTACCCAAACGGCAAGAATTAGGACCAAAAGCCAACTCTAAATCTTGCAGTCTTCTTTCCTCTTTGTTTTTTTGGAATTGAAGGAAACTTGACACTACCAAATACTCCTGTCCAATTGCCTCTTTCCTGTTTTTAACTTTGGAAGAGAGTTCTGGAAGAATTTTTGCAACTATGGTATATTGTTGTGAAAGGACACTGTTCAGATGCGCAAAATTAAAATTGTTTGTATTTAAATACTTACAAATACGGAGCTTTGCTCCTGGAAGAACAAGATTGTTTCCACGAGAGAAGCGATTCAGTATGCTTTGTGCCTGTGTTTTCTCTTTAGAGCAATATACTCCTTTTATAAAGAAAGAATCGTCATCAGCATTACACAACAGGATAGAGTCATTGCTGTTAAAGATCGCGACAGTTTGCTTACCTGTACCTTTGTCTGTCCTCATAGATAACCAAAAATTCTGTAGTGACAAATCCCTACCTTCTTTTTCAAAGAAATGATTGATTTGAGACTCCAAGGCCATATCATATACTAAGCAGACTTCTTCATTGAAGACATGACAGTTCTCTCTTGTTATGCTCGGTATGTCTTCTTGCAATGAATTTATAAGAGCCAAATCTTTCTCGTCTATGACTTTCTTCTCGTCTTCTTTGAGAAATTCCTTTATGAATCCGTTTTCTTTATCTTCATAAATCAAATTGAACTTATAAAGTTGCAACGGAGTGTCTTGTTCGTTTACGAACATGACTTTCACTTCATTTTGTTTTATCTTGAAGTATTCAGGCTTTTCAAAATAGCCCAAAACACCTACGGCACTAACAATAAGATAGTTCTTTGTTTCGAAAATAACTTTAGCACATAATTCACGCCTTCGCATTTTGGCGAGATCTATTGTTGGCATAGTAAGACCTGTATCAGCCATATCAACTGATACAAATACAATACTCGGATTTATATCTGAACGCATTATCTCTTTAAAATGCAATGGAGTATTGTTCTCCAAAATTTGGATACATATATTTAAATATGGAGGAGCTATGCTTTCTCCTTTAAAAAGGATACACTGAGGAAGCAAAACGCAAATTGTTTGCTTGTCATCTTTTTTCCACCTTATTATATGTAATGAAGGGCTTCTTTGTTTGAAAAAGTCGGTAGTAATTTTAGCATAATAGTCTGCTCTTTGCAATAAAAGGGTACTTACTTCAATTCGTTTCTTTTGAATATCAATATCTGTAACAATGAATTTGTACTCTTTATAAGAATCAAATTTTGTTTTGTCGTGACATTCGCATTCAATACCACTATTCAAACGCACAATGCATAAGTTCGATTTTTTGTAAACTTTGCCTTTTACTGTATCTCCAATTTTAATATGCATCCAAGGATTGTCTTGAAGTTCACGAATACTACAAGACATAATCTGCCTATCAGCTACAAATTTTAGAATTAGAACTGTAATCTTACTGTTTTTGGGAGGATAGTCTTCTTCAGTAATTTCGCTTTCATTCTTTAACCAAGTAATTTGATCTTTCTTTATTATTCCAGGCAAATTGTATTTGTCATCTGTAATAATTTTTACACATTTTTCTGTATAAGAATCTACAATGACTGGTATTTCCTGGCCTTCTTTATAGATTGCTTTTTTCCAAGGATTTTCCTTGCGGTCTCTGATGCTACATGTAAGTTTGTATCTATTCTTGCTTGTGTCAATACTTTTTATTCTCACTTTAAAGCTTCGCTCTTGGAGAGAAATATCATTTGTCCATGAAATTTCTTTATATGGTACATAGCCTAATATCTTATTGCTATCTTGTGTAATAACAATCAAATTTTGACGTTCTACATCTGTGTCAACCCAACGTACACCAATGTCTTGACCAACTTGGTAAACGCTGGTGTCTTGAGTTTCCTTAAAACTCAACTGCGCTTTTCCATTTTCCGCTTGACTGATAGTTATTGCCGATATATGTTCATCCTCTTTAAACATAAAAGATGGATGTTGAACAAAAGCGTGTGACATTTCTTGGATGCCTATATAACCGGTAATGCCTTCGTATCCTTCTATAGCAACAATAACATATGTATCTCTAACCTCCTTTATCGTACAATTACATTTTGTTCCAATTTTCACTTGCTGCTTAACAGGTTCGACATCCCCCTTCTTAAAGTATTTTAGCTTGAGCTTGATGCGTTCTTTTTCATCAAATCCCATAACTACCACCCAAACCTTCTCCCCATCTGAAAACAGATCTGTAGAATCTTTGATTTTTCCATAAGTCATATTACTATTATGCACAAGCCCTCTATATTCCTTACCATTGTGCATAAAACTAACAATTATTCCATAACCACGTCTTTCACACACAGTTGCTTCAAATTCATCCGAGATAGATATGCCAACGGCATCATGCCAATTATCTATAGTTGCTTTTTTGTAATGAGAATACGAATCCTTTGATGAGGAATTATAATTACTTTTTTCAGACTTTTCCTCACCCTTATTGCTTTTAAAAAGAAAATCAAATAATCCCATTTATTTGTAAAGTTTTAAAGTTTCTGCTATTCTATTATGTATTTCCGTACGAATGTGCTCTGGCTCTAATACTTCTATGTCGTTGCCAAAGGATAATAACACCTTGTACAGAGAAGGGTTCTCTACAACATTAATCTCTAACAGATGATTCTCCTTGTCAATTTTTTGAGAGCTATGAATTGGGTTTTCTTCCAAGAAATGTATTATATTGTCATTCAAACGAAGTCGAATATTTAGAGATTCTAATTTTTCCTTGAAAGGTTCGTTACGCTTGACAGGAACGTAAAACCCAAGTACATTTTTATAGTATCTTTTTATTCTATCAATATCAATTGATTTGTATCCATCATCTGTGAAAATTACATTCATATTCTCTTTATTTTCTTTTAGAATGCGTTGTAAAGGAAACACGGACCAAGGATAACGCGTTTCCTGTTTTCTTGGAAGGTTTGTTACAGCTCCTATCAAGAACCATTTATTGTTATATCTACCCAAGAAATAAGGTGACACATAAATTCTATTGGTACCTTTATGCGGTGCGTACAAAGCCTCTAATTGTGGGTATAAAAACGAAACAACTATCTTAGAATCAATCGCTTTATATAAATCAGCGATTAACTTAGCTTCGTGTCCTTTCAGTTGCACATCCATTACAGAAGTGAATTTGTTTAGTATTCCATCTAATTCTTTTACTTTTGGTTTGTAAATGTTTAATATTGATTTTAAAGGTATGGAGCCATCGAAAACAGCTGCCAATTTCAGTACATCATTTAATAACTCTTTATCAGAATTATCAAAATAACTACTTTCAGGAAAAGCCAAGTTTTTTTCTCTATGTTGCAAGCAATGTTTGCGTCCAAGAGAAATATGATTGGATTGTCCATAACATTCATTCAATTTCTGTATGGTCAACTGCACAAGACGAGGCCTCGTGACACCTAGAATTTCCTGTAGTTGCTCATTGGTGCAAAATTCATTTTTGACCAAAGTTTTCTCAACCTTCATCATACGATCTCTTTGACGAGGTGAAATCAAGCCTATTTTTATATAATCAATCTTATCCATTTAAATTCTTTTTAAAGTTACATTATTTATTCTTCTTCACGCAATTTTTTAACTCCTCAACCTGCTCACTAATACGTTCTTGAAAGCAAGCCATTCATCCTTACTATCCTCATGCTCACAATACTTGATTGCATTTGCGATACTACTCTTGGCAGCATAGGAGTAATGAGAGAGCTGAGACTCGGAAAGACTTTCCAACTCATTCTTATGGATGGTCAAAGCATAGAAGAAAGCATTGTAGATGCTTGCAGCTTTTTCAAAATAAGCATCATCTATGTCCCTTTCATTTCTCTTATAGAAATCATCCCAAAGAGCCAAAGCTTTCTTTGCATCATTCACCTTCGAGTCGGTAATAATCTTCTCTGGTGTACGTAACTCTTGTATCTTCTCATCCACTTCATTGAAATCATGTACAAATGCGAATTTTGCTTTCAGTTGTTCAAGTTCATCCTTGTAAGTTTCAAGTAAAGAGGAAAGATAATCAGCATCAACATCCTCTTCATTCTCTAATCAGGGAAATGAGCTCGGTTATATCAGCTTGCGCTGCGTTTGCATCAATCGAACTTAACCCCCCAATACTATTCATCGCATTCAAGCCTTTCAATATAAAACTTGCTTTTAATGAATTGTATTGAAAGCCTTTCACGACCTCATACTGCGTATAGAATTTGTCCAACACATTTAGAGCTTCATCTAATCCTTCATTATCAAGAGTCTCAAATGTCTTTTCCTGCAATATCGCAACTGCCGCAGAATAGAGACATCCCTCTTCTGTTTCTTCGTTTTCCTGTTCGAGTTCAGCTTGCGACTCCAACAGAGTTTCTTGCTTTAAATCTTTACTCATAAGCATTGAGTTTTTAGGTTATTACATATTGCTGCTCCTGTTTTTCAACCGAAACAGCAGATCATTTACTTTTTTATACTGATATGCAGCTTATCTTATGCAAAAATTATGCAATCTTGTAAGTTAGGCTCTGGTAAAACCCGTAGAAAAGAAAATGCGAAAGAGGAATCCACACCTATGACGGCGCAGACTCGCTCAAACAAATTCTCATTCTTTCTACGTTTCAATTTACCAGATTTCAACCTACAGAACTGAATAGTTTGCTCGTGTCCACAAGATTATCTTGTTTCTCTGCATCATAGCGACTTCAAGCGAGGACTTTCACCTGCCCTGTCACTAACCAATGGCAAATGTATTAAAAATCTGATGAACCACCAAATTTTTAACAAGAAATCTGATGGATTCCTCTTATATTTCACATCTCAGAGACTCCACTCCCTTCTTCTTCCTGCATCCATACCTTGTAACTACTCAGCATCCCTATTGAAAACTTTGAATAGAAAAGCCTTGAAATATGAAATAGGCTTCGATAGTCAATGAAGCCTATTTCGTAGAGCAATGAAAGCGGCTTCGTAAGCAGTTGAAGCCTATTGCATTATTCTGATAGAAACTATAAAAAATATAGTTGACCACTTTAAACTTTATTAATAATACACGTTGACTCACAGTATTAACGTAACAACTCATGACAATATGGGTGCTGAGTAGTTACCATACCTTATTATAGATAGAATGATTGTCAATTCTGTGGCAAAAGTACAATCAGGATGCGTCAAAAACTGACATAGGAGGAGAAAAGATGAAGAGGGAAGATTAAATTGAAGATGAAATACTGAGCCCACTTTAAAAAAGGGCATATTTTGAATCCAGCATGACCTGTGTGGTCATTCTGAGTGAAACATAGCAATCGGCTTCGCGGGTGAATATCTTTCGAGAAATTGCCATGAAAGAGCCGAAAGCTTCTCTGGTAGGCCCGAAAAGGGCAAATCTCATAATACCAAAACAGATTTATCTTCATCATCCATAAAACTTGCTATTTACATATTAAAAGACAGATACCAACTACTTTTTTAAGAGAAACTTTGGTAAATCCGAGATTTTTACCTAACTTTGCCTCAGTTTTAAACATGCAAATATGTTTGCTTGCAAAAAAGATAGCAGAAAGGGACTATCTGAATGAGCAAAAGTGGATTTTTTAAGAGAAAAAGAATGATAGATCGTTGCTATATAGAAATAACAAACACATGTAATCTCAATTGTGATTTCTGCCCAAAACATCAGAGGAAGAAAAGACAATTGACGGCAGAGGAATTTGACCTTCTCACAGATAAAGTAAGTGGGAAGGTTTGTTTTCTGTATTTCCATCTCATGGGCGAACCATTGCTTCATCCACTTTTACCGCAGTTTATACAGACTGCAAGAGCCAAAGGTTTTAAAACTGTACTCACATCTAATGGCACACTACTAGATAGAGCGATGAATCTACTCGAAACCTTACCTCACAAAATACAATTGTCGCTCCATTCACATGAAAGTAATGCGAAGGGCGAGTTATCTACCTATATGGATCAGGTAATGCAATTCTCCACTCAAGCTGCTCAGAATGGCACATGTATGGTACTTCGTCTTTGGAATCAAGGAGGTAGAGACAAAGAAAACGAAATGGTCATGGAATATATAGAAAAATATGTACCCAAACCATGGAAGGAGCGCCCAGATGGTTTCAGACTTTGCGACAATCTCTATTTAGAATTTGACAGAAAATTTGAATGGCCTGATAGTGAAAGAAAAGGGTCTGAAAACCCGGAAGTTTTTTGTAAAGCATTATTTAAGCAGATAGGAATTCTATCTGATGGAAGTCTGGTACCATGTTGTTTAGACCACAATGGCGACATCATTCTTGGCAATCTCTTCCATCAATCCTTAGAAGAAATCCTCTCATCCCCACGAGCGCAGGCTATGATAGAAGGTTTCAAGCATCATACAGCCACAGAATCTCTCTGCAGAAATTGTGAGTCCGCCTTAGTTCGCAACAGTTTCAGGGGTAAAAAGCGTTCTTGAAAATCTGCGAAATCTGCGTGACAAACTAATATTCAGCGAGAAGAAAAAACCAGCGGAGAAGAAAAAGATCCGCGGGAAACAAGAAACAAAAAAGCCTCAGAAATCTTTTGAAATCTGAGGCTCTTCATTGAAAGGAGGCGGCGACCTACTCTCCCGCATTGCAT
>OBKS01000373.1_pt1 | contig 45928 bp, 40 predicted proteins | sample 1517381 | NCBI WGS metagenome assembly OBKS01 (sample SAMN04571686, study PRJEB22368) | human gut metagenome | biome: human gut; material: stool | host: Homo sapiens | place: Luxembourg | collected 2012-08-03 | reverse complement strand
ATAAAGGAAAAGTCAGAGTTATGTCACTATTCAAAACTGGTTTAACACTTTTTCATCGAGCTCACAACTCCAGAAAATACATTCGACTCCCTATAAGATTTGTTCTCTACGACATATAAACGGTATTTTTAAAAATTTTAAATTTTAAAATCTTTTTTGCATGCAATAATTTTTGAAAAAGCAAAATATTTTTTTAAAAATTTAAATTTTAAAACAAATATGGTGTTTTACAGTACTCAAAAAGAGGTAAAATCGTACAATATTGGTCGTACTTTTTTGCCTCTTTTTTCTAGGTTTTATAAGAGTTTTATTAAAACTGTCCGTCAATCAGTTTACCAAAATCGGATCAGTGGCTGTGCCACTTCCCGATACATAGTTCACGGAAGATGTGAGATTGAAGACTGGGCGAACCCCGTACGCACGGTCGCCAACAAAGTAGTCGCTCACGTAACCAGTGTAATTCACACTGAACGCAATGCTCGAAAAGTCCGCAATACGGGAAAGAGTCCATTCATATAGCCCCATATACATCCAATTGACACTTATGGCTGCTCTATAATCTTTTAATGCATCACTATTATAACCTACTAATGTCCACTTATCTTGTGGTACTGCATACATATAGTCACTTACATACATTAATCCTATTTTTGCACTATATTCTGTCTTATTATCTTGACTATTTGTTGTTACAGGATTCACTATTTCATTTTGATATGCTTTTTTGGCTGATGTATTTGCTATATTTGCAAATGTATTTCCTCCAACTTTCCATGTTGTTTCTGCTATTTTGGCTGCCCAGTCAGCTCCTATATTTGTTATGAAGTTTTGATTTAAATTTGTTTTATTTAAATTTGATAAACTCCATGTATTTTGATTAGACTTATTCCAGTTATATGCAGCTATATTAGCTAAATTATTTCCTTTATAATATGAAGAATTATAAGAATATTTTTCTTTATAATCTCCATCTGTACCTAATAATGCACTTGTTGCATAATCTGGTTTGATTAGTTTTACTTTATCACCAAATACTCCGATTATTCTATATAGATTATCTGCTGGGCATGGTGTTGTACTTGACCCGAAACATACATAGTTGTTTACTTGATCACTTGCTCCAGCATATCTGTATGAATTATCCCCTGCTCCATTTGTTAAGCTTGCATCATGATAATAAATATCATTTTCTCCTTGGGTTCCTGTGTACAATGATTTTACATAATCTGCTAACAATATATCTTTTTCTCTTTCATAAGACTTAACAGCTACTCCTGCTTTAAATGTTTTACCCATAGTACCATTATCAGCTACATCTCCATCTAAGAATAAATATAAGTCATAACTTTTATTTCCTTTTAAAGGAATATTTTCACTATGTATTTTATAAATACTACCATAGGTTCCTTTTAAACCAGTATTTAATTCTGTTTTTTCAGTATCAGTAAAATCACTTACTCCATTTGTTGCAGATGACAATATTCCTTCTTGTATTACATTCTTTGTACCTGTTTCAGTTAATATATATCTTACATATTTTGCATCTATTGTATTTGTGCTTAAAGTAGCTACATACAAATTAAAACCTACATATGAATCACAATAACTAGTTACTGTAAATTTATATGGTGTTGTTTGAAGTCCACGGTTTCTTGACATTGGATAACTACTAGATAAATTAACATTACTTGTACTAGTAAGTTTTATTTTGGCACAACTATTTAAACTTACTTCAGTTATGTTACCTCCTTGTTCAATTGGTTTCATAAAAGATTTAGTAATGCCAAGTACCAATAACAACACAAATATTACAGACACCAAACTTAAAATCATTATCTTTGTACTTTTTTTCATAAAATATTTCTCCTTCTACTCTATATTAATTATAAAATAAATTATTATTTTCTTCAAGTCTTATTTGCATCAAACTTTAAAACTATACAGAAAAACCCAATATGTTATATATTGAGTTGTATGTGAGATAATTTATTACACGCGACTCTCACTTAGCGAGATACATTTATCAGGTAGATAATAATATCTACATCCTTAGTATTTCAAGGACAACTCAATAATAACATTTCATTTTCATTTTGTCAACACTTTATTTTGTTTTTTTGTAATTCCATCAACATTTTTTCTTTATTTTATCTACATCAACTACAAATAGATTTATACCATTATTTTTTAAATTCATAAATAACTTAAACTTTTTAAAAATTAAATTTTGTAAATTTTTATCTAAACACAATACTTCATCTCCCTCCTTATGAACATGATCAATATACTTTTCTATAATAGGAAAAGCATTCTGAATTAATATTGCTGAATCTTTATTGAAAATCTTCTTTATTAAAATAAAATCACATCTACCATATTTCTTATAACTATCATGAATTATTTTTTTATATTTTTCTATTTTAGAACTAAAAGGAATAAGCCAAAATATATTTTCATCATTCAGCACAAAATATGACGGTCTTGTTCTATTATTCTTATGATTTAACATCAAATGTTTATCATTAACAATTTTAAAATACTCATCCTTTATATGATACAAATATCCCGTTTCTATTTTCATAAATAACCTACTCCCTTCAAAAAACACAACAAAAAACCCAATATTTTGTATATTGAGTCAATGTGAGTTAATTTTATTACACGCAACCTCACCAATGCGAAAGACATTCTCAGACAGATATAATCATCTGTATACTTATATTTCCTAAGTACATATTCATGTTATCATATATTTCGCATTTTGTCAACTCAATACAATTTATTTTTGTTAAACTTCTTTCTTTAAACACTAATATAATAACATATAATATATTAAAAAAGGTCGCCAAAAAAGCGACATTTTCTAGCGACATATTTTTCCCGTAAACAAAAGAAAAAAATGTAAGAAATTAATCCTACATTTTACTCTTTAATGATTCCAACTTATTATCTTTATAAAACCCAATATTAAAAATATAATTAAAAATTTATAATAATCATCTAAAATAAACTAAGTTGAGCAGACTCAGGCATACCCTTAAATACTCCAAGTTCTCTTAATGCATTAACTGTTGTTTGATTAACTTTACCTCTATTTTGAAAATCTTCTACACAATAAAATGGTTTCTTATTTCTTTCTTCAACAATCTTATTTGCAACGTTTTCACCTAAACCATCAACAGCCATAAATGGTAAATACAAGCACTTATTTTCTTCATCTATATAAAATGTTTTAGCAAGTGACTTCGTAATATCAATATTTTTAAAAGTAAATCCTCGTGCAAGCATCTCAAGTGCAACAGCTAAAGTATCTCCAACTGCTTGTTCTTTTGCACTAGCTCCAAAACCTTTTTCTTTTATTTCAATAAGTCTACGTTTTATTCCATCATAACCTTTAAGCATTGCATTAACATCAAAATCACTTCTTCTTATACTAAAGAATGCAGAATAATAATAAAGTGGATAATAAACTTTAAACCAAGCAACCCTATAAGCCATCATTACATATGCACAAGCATGAGCCTTCGGGAACATATACTCAATTTTTCTACAACACTCAATAAACCACTCAGGTACACTAAATTCTCTCATATAAGCTACATGTTCAAGCCATGTATCAGGTTCTTTCTTAGCTTTTCCTTTACGAACAAACTCAGATATTTTAAAAGCTCGAGATGGATCCAACCCATAATTAATTAAACTAACCATGATATCATCACGACAGCCAACAACTTGATCAAATGATGCAACATTATTAACAATTAAATCACGCACATTACCTTGCCATACATTGGTACCGTGAGAAAGCCCTGCAATCTTAACTAAATCTGCAAAATGAGTTGGTTTTATTTCAAGTAACATATTAATTGCAAAATTTGTACCAAACTCAGGAATACCAAGAGTTCCAGTTTTACATAAAATTTGTTCTTCCGTAACACCCAAAGCCTTCGGTGAAGTAAACAAACTAATAATATTATGATCATCAAAAGGGATTTCTTCTTTTATATCAATTCCTGTTGTATCTCCTAAATATCTAAGCATCGTCGGATCATCGTGACCAAGTATATCAAGTTTTAAAACATTATCATGAATCGCATGGAAATCAAAATGTGTTGTATACCAAGTACTATCTGGTTCATCTGCAGGATATTGATATGGTGTAAAATCAAATACATCCATATACTGAGGAATAACTATTATACCCCCCGGATGTTGCCCAGTAGTTCTCTTAACTCCAGTACATCCAATAGCAATTCTCTCAATCTCTGTATTATTTAAAATAATTCCTTTATCTTCACAATAACCTCTAACATAACCAATCGCTGTTTTATCAGCAACCGTCGAAATAGTACCAGCTCGATAAGCATGATCTTCACCGAATAATACCTTAACATGATTGTGAGCATCAGCTTGATTATCCCCAGAGAAATTAAGGTCAATATCAGGTACTTTTTCAGCCTTAAATCCAAGGAATGTTGCAAATGGCATATCTTGTCCTTCTTTTTTTAACTTAGTTCCACATTCACAAGTTCTATCAGGCATATCATAACCAGATGGATAAATACTAGCAAGACTTTCCCCATTCTCATCTTCAAAATATGACTTTTTACAATTTGGACACACATAATGCGGAGGAAGTCCATTAACCTCAGTAATACCCATCATTGTTGCAACTAAACTTGAACCAACTGAACCACGTGAACCAACAAAATATCCATCTTCATTTGATTTTTTAACAAGTTTTTCCGCAATCAAATAAATAACGTCATAACCACCACCAATAATACCAGCAAGTTCAGCTTCCAATCTTTCTTCAATATTCTTAGGAAGTGGATCTCCATATATTTCATGAGCTTTATTATAAACCATTTCTTTAGTAACTTCGGCACTATTTTCTAAAACTGGTGTATACAACTTATCCCTGATAATTTGTAAATGGGAAACCATATCAGCAATCTTATTAGTGTTTGTAATAACAATTTCTTTAGCTAAATCTTCACCTAAAAATGAAAAAGCATCTAACATTTCTTGTGTTGTTAAAAAATACATATTTGGTATTTCTAATCCTTCTCTATTTAAAGGATGAATCTTACCATTAGTTTTTTGATGAACTATAACTTTACGATAAATCAAATCATCTGGTCTTAAATTATGAACATCTCCAGTTGCACAAACAAGTTTCCCCATACTCTTAGCAGTCTTAACAAGTCTTGAAACATAACCATTATATTCCATAATATTATGAAACTTTTTATCTTCCCCAATTAAATGAGTACATGCAGAATATGGTTGAACCTCAATATAATCATAAAAATTCATTAAGTCTTTTAAGTCATCATCAGACAAACCATAGCCTTTATCAAAAACTTCACCATTTACACAACCAGAACCAATAATTAAACCTTCCCTTAATTCCATTAAATCAGTTCTAGGTATCTTTCCATCTTTACCTTTATATAAATATTTAGTATTAGCAAGACTAATTATTTTAAATAAATTCTTTAACCCAACCGGATTTTTAGCAATAACAGTTAAATGAAATGGTCTTGCAAACTTAATTGCATTTTCCTTATCAGCTAATTTTTCTAAATCCAATGTAGTTTTATAACCTTGTCTTTTTAATTCATATAACATTTTATAAAAACATTTACTTGTTCCTTCACAGTCATAATCTGCTCTATGGTGTTTATCTTCATCCCATTCAACATCTAAATTTCTTACCAATGTTGAAAGCTTATGATTTCTCCAATCTGGATACATATTTCTTGCAAGTCCCATTGTATCAACAACAGTATTATTAAAATCACCTAAATTATATTTTTTACAAGCTTTACTTACAAACGATATATCAAAACCAGCGTTATGTGCAACAAGAGGTAAATCTCCACAGAACTCTAAGAACCTCTTTGTAACATTTTCTTCCAAATCGCAACCCACTAACATTTCATCAGTTATATTAGTAAGTTCCGTAATTATCTTTGGAAGAGGTCTATCACATGCAATAAGTTCATCAAATCTATCAATTATTTCATCATTTTTAACCTTTACTGCCCCAATTTCTATCATTTGATCAACCCCAGGATTTAACCCAGTAGTTTCTGTATCATACACAACATATTCTTGATCAAACAAAGGAAACTCTTTATTTTTAAATACAATATTTGATTCAACATCAACAACATTTAACTCTGCACCATACAAAGCCTTAAACTTATCTTTTTCTTCTTTACCCTTATTAGCTTTTTGTAATGCATTATAAATATCTGGATAAGCTTGAAGAGAATTATGATCAGTTACAGCTACAGCCCTATGCCCTAAACTCATAGCAAACTTAGCAAGACCAGCAGTTGGAACAACACTATCCATCATACTCATCATCGTGTGAGCATGAAGTTCAACTCTCTTTTCGGGATAATCATCTTTAACACTTATATCCTTACTTGGTATAGCCTCAATATTTCTTGCATTAATAACCATTTGATGTAAATAATCATCCATTTCCATATGACCATGAACTCTATACCACGAACCAACATTTAGCCTTTTATTTAAAACACTAAATTCTTCTTCATTAAATCTAACAATCTTCATTAAATAACTATCAGTTTTATCACTAACTTTCAAGTTCATAATAAATATCGGTCCCTTTTTACCTTGTCTTTCCGTTACTTCTTTACTAAATATATATACTTCCACAATAATATTTTTAACTTCACCTAATATATTATTAAGTTTTATTACATCACCATCTTTATGTACCCCAAGTATAATAGGACTTTCTTCCTTTTTCTCACTTGCTACACTAACCTTTTCTAACTCAATTTCTTCTTGTAAACTCTTTCTTTCATCTAAAGAAATATTAATTTCAATACTTTTGTGACCAAGCCCATATCTTTCAAGTTGCTTAACCAACCCTTCAGCTTCATGCAACAAATCATTTCTTTCAAATTCATTTAACACATGAAAATATATCGTATCATTTAATACTTCCACTCTACTTTTCTTAATACTTACAAGTGATGGTCTTCTTATAATTATTTCATCTAATAAATAATCTAAGTAAGATACAATATCCTCTTCTTTTACCATATCATAAGTTAAATAACAATCACATTTTTTATCACCATTAATACCATTCATAGCACATAAAAACAAATTATTAACACTTTTTATTGGTAATACTTCTTTATTTTTAATATAAACTATAAACTTTTTATCATTTTTCTTTAATACAACTCGTTCAAGTATTGCATCACTAAATACTTCATCACTAAAATTAATACTTTTAAAAAATCTAACTAATTCGTTATTCATGAGTACCCTCCTTCATTATATTATTTACTATTATGCTAACTTTGTCAAACCTTTTTGATACAGAACCACTAATTTCAATTAAATCATTTTCTTTTAAGGAATCTAAGAGCCCAATTTTTTCAGGAAACACAGTAAAATCACAAGCCCCTGATTCATCAGATGCCCTAATAAAAGCCATATCATCACCTTTTTTAGTCTTTATTTTATTTATTCTTTCAACCAAAACAACACATTTTACATTCTTAAACAAATATTTATTTATATCACTAATCTTAAAACACTTAAAATTACTTGATGGATGATTCGATAAATAATATCCATAAGCATCTAATTCATTACTCCTTAAAATACTATCACTAAACTCTGGATACTCAATAATCACTGGTTTTTTTATTAAACCACTCTCATCATTTAAAGCTCCATAATTTGTAGCACTCTCCAAATTATTAAGTAAAGTATTTTGATTTAACTTTAAAGACCTCAAAGCATTTGCTTTTATTAACACTTCTATCAAAGAGCTATCTAAAAATTCATGTGTCTTACTAACAAAATCAAAATAATCAATAAAACCACTACCTCTTGCATCAATTATTTTTCTAGCAATCTCACGGTTTATCCCTTTAATCTGCCACATTGGCATAATTACATTTTTACCCTTAACATAAAACTCAATCTTACTTATATTTATATCAGGTTTAATAAGTATCATACCACGATTTTTCAAAAATGCAAAATAACTACTTTGTTTATCAGTATTATTATTAAGCATCTCAATTAAGAAATACTCTGGATAAAACACTTTCAAATAAGCCATTTGATAAGCAACCATTGCATAAGCAACACTGTGAGACTTATTAAATCCATAACTTGCAAATCTAACAATTAATTCATATATCTTCGTTGCATCTTCTTTGCTATAACCATTACTTATAGCACCATTTATAAACTTTTCAAAGTATTCATTCATAATACCAATCTTTTTCTTTGATATAGCTCTTCTTATTATGTCTGCCTCAGAATACTTAAAACCACCAACTAACCCAAGTATTTCTATAATTTGTTCTTGATAAATTAAAATTCCATAAGTATCTTCTAAGATACCTTTTAATCTATTATCTATATAAGATACTTTCTCTTTACCATTTTTTCTTAAAACATAACTATTAGCTTCATTAATTGGTCCAGGTCTACCCAAGGCAACTGATGCAACCAAATCATTAAAACAAGTTGGTTTAATCTTACTTACTAAGTTTCTCATTAAACTAGTTTCAAATTGAAAAATCCCATCAGTATCTCCATCACTAAATAATTTATAAACGCTACTTTCATTAAACTTTATATCTTTTAAAACATTTTTACCAATATTATTTATTATATTAGATATCGTAGTTAAATTCTTTAAAGCTAAGAAGTCCATTTTAAGAAGCCCCATAGACTCTAGATGTTCATCTACTGTTATTCCAGTAATTAAATTATCTCCATCTTTTAAAACAGGTATAATTTTATCTAGCTCTACACTTGATATAACAACACCACTAGCATGCACCGAAGTATTTTTCTTAAGTCCTTCTAGCTTTAAAGATATTCTAAACATCTCTTTTAATTCTTTATAATTAGTTAAATATTTTTTAACTACTTCATCCCGCAAATTATCTTTTAATTTATCATATTTTATAGCTTTAGTAAATTTATCAACTAAATCATCTCTAATATTAAGAAGTTTGCCCACTTCCCTTAAAACAAGCTTAGCTTTTAGCGTTGTATAAGTAAGACCCAATGCTACATTCTTTTCACCATATTTTCTTTTTACATAATTTATAACTTCTTCTCTTTTTAATGCATCAAAATCTATATCAATATCAGGCATAGTAACTCTTTCTGGATTTAAAAATCTTTCAAACATCAAATTATATTTAATCGGATCAATCTCTGTTATACCCAAGACAAAACTAACTAAAGAACCAGCTGCACTACCTCTTCCAGGACCCACCAATATATTATTTTTTTTAGCATACAAAACATAATCATAAACAATCAAAAAATAATCAACAAAACCCATTTTTTCAATAACACTAAGTTCATAATTAAGTCTATCTTGATAAATTTTAGAAATTTTTCCATTTAATCTTTTCATAAGTCCCTTGCTTGCAAGAAGCCTTAAAAACTCTTTTGAATTATCTCTATACTTTGGTATATATCTATTATTTTTAGGTATTTCTATATTTATTTCATTTATAAACTTATCATAATTTGTATTATCTATATTCATATCAAAATATTCATCATGTTCTTGTACGGCTTCTTTTCTTAACATATCCAAATATTTTAAATAATCAACACTTTCTTGTTTTAAAGTTTTTATTTTCTTTATATATAAACAATCACTACTATACTTATATACATTTATTTTTTCTATTTGATTAATATAACCAAAATATACTTTACATCTATCTTTAAACCAAGTATATAATCCCACACTTGCACTTGGAAGAATTACTAAAACATTATCTATATATTCTTCCAAATCATCAAGTTCTATTAACTTTTCTTGTTTTAAACTATTTATCTTTATTAAATTTTTATACCCATCATAATTTTTAGCATAAATAAGTACTTCAAACTCACCTATTTTTATAGATAACCCAATCAAAGGCTTAATACCATTATTTATGCATAAATCATAAAAATAAATTGAACCACTTAAATTTTCATCACATATCCCACATACCTTAATATTTTTTTCCACTAAAAAATTAATTAAGTCAGGTACCTTAATTAAACTATGTAATAATGAATAATCTGTTATAACTCTAAGTGGTATCATTATAAACTACTCCCCTATAACCATTATAGCATGTATATTATTTTAAATTAAGTCTTTTTTGCAATTTACTAAATAAAATTATCATGTTATACTATTAAGGAAAGAAGGAGACAATATGGAATATATAAATATTAAAAATGCAGACAAAATAATTAGTGAAAGTAAATACTTTGTGAAAGACCCATATAAGTATAAGAATAAATGGCATGATTTATTTGGAAATAAAAATCCAATAAGCCTAGAACTTGGAATGGGTCGCGGAGATTTTATAATTAATATGGCAAAGAAGTATCCGAATACAAACTTTATTGGGCTTGAACTTTATCCATCTCAAATGGTAAGTGCAACAGAAAAGTTAAAAAGCCAAAACATACCAAACTTAAAATTAATAAATGATGATGCAAGAAACATAGATAAAATGTTTGGAAAAGAAATAACAACAATTTATTTAACATTCTCAGAACCATGGCCAAAAGGTATTGATGAATCAAAAAGATTTACTCACATAAGTTATTTAAAATTATATGATAAGATATTTAAAAAGAATAAGCATATTATTTTAAAGACCGATAACAAAGGTTTATTTGCTTATTCCCTAGAAACTTTATCTGGGTATTGGTATACATTTAATAAAGTAAGCTTAGATTTACATCATGATGAAAGAAAAATAAGTAACATCATGACAGACTTTGAAAAACAATATGAAAAAGAAGGAAGACCAATATACTATGTTGATGCAAAGTTTGATGAATAAAACATTTAAAAATCCCTCTATTACTGAGAGATTTTTTAATTAGAAAATTGAAAAGAATTATTATAGTTTATACCTGAACTCTTCAATTTTCTCTCTTGGCAGTTTAGAAATACTAGCTATTTCATCAATATCATAATTTCTTCTAAGCATTTCCAAAATCATAGACTTTTTACCAGACTCTTCACCGTCTTCAAATGCTTCAGCTTCAGAGTCGCCTTTTTCAATTGATTCACTATTATAGAATAACAACTTATCGAAATCATCTCCTTGGCTCTTAATTTCATCAATAATTTTATTCATTAAATCATCTCCATCATATACTTCTTTAATCTTTTCTTTATCGTTACTTGCAAAAAGATAAAGTAAATTTTCCAAAGACCCTTTGTCTTCTTTAACTATAGTATAATCTAGATTTGACAATTTTGCAAGATTTACATCAATAATTTCTAATAACTTATGGATTTCTTCATGAGTTTCTTCATCTAACAGTTTGCTTCGTACTATGAATCTGCCATCTCTAGAAACATCAAATGAATTCAAGTTGATTTGATATACCTTTTTAAGTGGCTTTGAATAGTTTTCCTGATCTTTTATCTGTCTTAAAATCAATTGACAGATGTACATATAATTCTTATTTCTATTCGTTCTTTTTTTATCTGTCTACTTTTATTGTATCACTTCAAACATTGTTCTAGTTCTACCAATACCCCTATTACAAATTGCTTCATAATAATTTAAATAATCCCAAGTTATTTCAAAAGATGATAATCTTCTTACTTCATTTGCAACTTCAATTTTAGTTATATAAATAAAATATTCACTAAAAAATGTATTAAACTTATTTAGTTGCACAAGTTCTTTAATTAAAGTATAACCTTCATCTGACCCTTCAAAAGAAGATGACTTAAAACTTATCTTTATTAAATTATTATTTGGTCTTGTTACTCTTAATTTATCTATCATTAATTTAAGTAACCTTTTTTGCTTTAATAGTATTTCTTCATCTAGACCATTCTTTTTTACTAAAAGCATAATTCATTTTACTTAACTCATATAAATCTTTATTAAATTCCACACACCCTCCGATTTAAAAAGCGTTTACTATGCTTCGTAAACGCTAACTTTCTTTTTATTTTTTCCGAATCTTTCATATTTAACTACACCAGCTACTTTAGCAAATAGTGTGTCATCTTTTCCAATTCCAACATTTGTACCTGGATAGATTTTAGTTCCTCTTTGACGATAAAGAATAGAACCAGCTGTTACAGTTTGTCCATCACTAGCTTTAGCACCAAGTCTACGACCAGCAGAATCTCTACCATTTTTTGTAGAACCTTGAGCTTTAACGTGTGCAAATAATTGGATATTTAACTTCATGAAATTCATTACTTTTCCTCCTTAATTATTTTAATATTTTTCTGATACGTTTTTGCAAGTTCCTCTAACATAGACATCATATTTTCTATTATTAATAAAACATCTTTATCTTTACTAATAATATCTATTGTAAGTTTATCTTTTTCTTCCTTATACTTAATAGATTCTTTATTAATTCTTAAACATGCATTAATACTAGTAATTACTATCGCAGATGCAGATGCACATACAATATCTTTACCATAAAAAGCATAATCAGCATGTCCAATAACAACAATTGAATCTTTCTTACTTACAACCTTAATCATTAACCAATTTTCTTAACAACTAATTTAGTATATGGTTGTCTATGACCTTGAGTCTTACGATATTTTTTCTTTGGTCTGTATTTAAACACTTTAATCTTCTTATTTTTTCCATGTTTTTCTACAGTACATACAACAGTTACATCTACATATGGATTTCCTGCCTTACCATCAGCAAATAAAACTTTATCAAAAGTAACATCGCTTCCAACTTCAGCATCTAACTTTTCAACATAAATGGTATCCCCAACAGATACATAATATTGTTTTCCACCAGTTTCAAATATAGCTTTCATTTCATACCTCCTTATATATTTTTTGAAGTCGCGCCATTAAGGTATTTCCTTTTGAAATTTATCACCTTTTCTGTGCGGTTTTTTAAGAAACTACTTAAAAACATCTTAATTTTACCAAAAACTTTAGGTTTTGTCAAACATTTCTGCTAGTTTTTCCCTCTCACTCGTTATTTTTCCTCCATTTTTAAAGTATTGATACGTATCTATCTTTAATATATCCAAATTACCTTCCCTCGTACTTATATATTTAAAGTGATACTTTTTTAAATACCTTTCCACCAAAAACCTATTATAAACATATTTATAATTTTTAATACCCTCATATATTTTATATATAAATATTGATACAATTAAATAATTATTTAAACTATACTTATAATTAATAATAATATATATCACCAATGATATAATACTAACTACTATATACACCTTATAAGAATTCTTAAAAGTTGTAAATCTATTTAATAATGAATAAACTATTACACTTCCATCTAATGGTATGATTGGTAACAAATTAAATAAAAAAATACTTTTGTTATACTTATAAAATAATGAATTCTTATAACCAAAACTTAATGCAACAACATATAAAATAATCTGCATAAATAAACCTGCACTAGCTAATATTAATTCTTTATATGGACTTGTATTAATATCTTTTTCTACGCGGGTTATTCCTCCAAAAGGATACAATGTAACACTTTTTATTTTATATCCAAATAATAAGCAAACCAAAACATGTCCAACTTCATGAATTAACACAATTAAAAAAATAGTTATACCAACTCTTATATAACCACATAAAAACAATATAAAAAGTAAATATAAAGTTGTATTACTAACTCTTATAATCTTCATAAGTTAAATACTTATCATCCTTTTTCATTACTAAATATAATTTATCATCTAAAGTATTACCTATAACCATATCTTTTTCTATATAATCATATAACTTAACAGATACATTTTCTAAATTACCATACCATATATCAACACCATCTACCCCTTGTATTATAACTGTATTACCATAAGTATCTTTATCCCCAATATATACAACTATTCCATTCATTAATGTATTAATAATACTTTTATTATTTACTTCTAATACTTCACCATCATTATACTTATTAATACTTTTATATATTAGCTTACCCCCAGACACTGGTAATGCACCAGTATCCTTTGGAAGCACTCTTCCAAATAACTTTTCATACATACTCTCTATTTTAGTAAAATGAATACTTTCATTTAAGACATAATTTTTATACCTTTCTTTATTATCACTACTTAAATTAGTGTATATTACACTACATAATAAAAAAATAATAGCAAGTAAAAACTTAGTTATAAATAATTTTGATTTGTTATTATTACTACATTTCTTCTTTTTAAAATTATTTACATACTCTTCCACTTAATATCACCCGATTAATTTTATGTACTTATACTTATTTATATAACTAATTAATATAAATAAAGAACTCACCACAAACATAGTCTTATTATAAAACAAATAAATTATGCCTAAATTAACTAAGTAATACACCAGCACATTATACATATTAATATATTTTATAACTATACTTATACCTAACATATAAAGTGTTACAACACCATATGTATGAGTTATAAATATATCTATAAATAAACCAATTATAATGTTATATAAAATATTTTTATTATTAACATTTAATAAAAATAAGCAAGTTTTAAAACTAGTATAATTATAAAAAAATATATCAAGTATTAAATATATCATAAACTTCTCCATATATATAAATAATTTAAATTATTTAATCTATTACCTATATCAACATATATAATTTTTTCAATTCCTGTATCAGTTAAATTAATACTTTTAACAACACCTACATATATACCTTTATTTATATTACCTAACCCAGATGTATATATTTTATCACCTACATTTATATTACTATAATTATTTATATCGGTTATAACTAATTCATTATTTATACACTTAAGTATTCCAAAATAATCCCCTATAGACACACTAATAGCACTATCCCTTGAAGTAATCAAGTCGACAACACTACTATCACTATAAGTTTTTTTAACTATACCAACTAACCCATCATTAGTAAGAATTGCATCATTCCTTTTTATTAAATCGTTAAACCCACGATAGATAACTAAATCACTTCCATACATATTTCTATACTTAACCTTAGTTAATACTAAATCTAAGTTATCATTTACTTTAAAGTTTCTTAAAGTATTTAATTCATCTTCTAAATACTTATTATAATTAACTACAATATTTGTATTATCTAACACTTTATTATTTACCTCATTATAAATAATAACTAATAAAAATCCAATTAATAATATTAAATAACTTTTTTTCATACCTATAGTATGTCTTAAATTAATTTTAACATACTATTTATTACACTATATATTACTTCTTTTTTATTTGATTTTAAAATAATTGGTTCAAACTCTTTAAAAGAATCAACTACAGTCTTTGTTACTCTAACTTCTTTTATATAATAACTAATACCATCTTCATTAAAAATAGATTCGAGTTTTCCCATTACTTCCTTGCTATAGCATGCAGCTATTATAACTCTATAATATCCATCACTATATATAGTCCTTGCACTAGCAAATGTCTTAGCAAACTTTTCTGCATTAGATTCATTTTCAAATACACCAGTTTGAAAAAGAATTACAATCTCTTCCTTTTTAACAACGGCTCTTACCTCATTATTAATATCCTTATAAAAAAAGTAAGCAATAATACCACCAATAAATATACATACACCAATTACTTTTAAATATTTTTTCACATTATCACCAACACAATAATATCACAAAAATAACAAATTTATTGTCAAAGCATGACGAATATGCTATAATATTTTCTACTTACCAAAAGAGGGATAAAAATGAATATTAAAACATTTGATGATATTAATTTAAAAGTAATATTTGATACATCTGAAAAAGGAATAACCAAGGTAGAGTTTTATAATAAAGATAATAAAAAAATCTATTCATACCTAGGTAATGTCTATATAACAAGACTAGATCAAAATAATTTTATGATTCAAAAAAAAAGTAAATTAATAGGTAATAAAGAAAAAGAATGTAATGATGTAACATTCCTATATATAAAGGATAAAAACTATCAAATCGAAGAATATCCCCTTCGTGAAAATGAAGATGTCATATACTCTATAGCTTTATCAAAAATAAAAACAATAATAATACCAGGTAAATATTATTACTATCTTTATTCATATGACTTAGGCATGATTATATCATCTTCATATGATTACATAAAATATGATGAAGAAAAAGATATATTCCATGTAGAAAACTACATAAATACAAAATACGGAGACATAACTTTATTTGGTACACTTACTAGAGATGGCTTCTTAATAGATGAAACACTTTATGCTCCAGAAATAAATAAAGCTTATTGTGTAGATAGTTTCAATTTAAGAAAGTATTATGAACAAATAAAAAAAGATGTAGAAAAGAGATTAAAAAGAAAAGAAAGACAAAAACTATACAAAACATGTGAAGAAGAACTAACATTAAAAAGAAAACTCCATTAAGGAGTTTTTATAAATTGTATAATAGAAAGTCATAAATATTTTAAAGTTAAAAAGTCATAATTTTAAGATATTTATGGCTATTTTTGTTATAATATTACCCCTTTTTAATCCTATTGTTTTTTATTTTTTGTTGATAATTTGGCACCGCTGCCTCCCCTCGCACAAACCGCGAGATGCGGCAGTTGGGATCTTCCACCACGCCAATTTCTTCACTTCGTATTTATTTTGCACCCGGCCTGACCTAGCACGCGGACGTGCTAGACAGGCATGTCCGATCCTAGTTTACCAAAATCGGATCAGCGGCTGTGCCGCTTCCCGATACATAGTTCACGGAAGATGAGAGATTGAAGACTGGGCGCACCCCGTACGCATTATTCGCATAGTAGTTGCTCACGCTGCCAGTGCTATTCACATAGAACGCAAGAGAGGCATTGCCCGCAAGACGGGAAATAGTCCATTCTTTAAGTCCCATATCCATCCAATTGACACTTTTGATGGCTGTGCCATCATAACTATAAAGATTTGTGGTCCATGAACTTGAGGCTGCTGCAAATCCATAATCACTTGCATACATTAATCCAACTTTTGCTTTTAATTCTGTTGCATTATCTTGACTATTTGTTGTAACTGGACTCACAATTTCATTTTGATATGCCACAGAAGGTACTGCATCACGTATTTTAGCATATGTATTTCCTCCAACTTTCCATGTTGTATCGTCTATTTTAGCTGCCCAGTCAGTCCCTATATTTGTTATGAAATTTGTATTTAAATTTGTTTTATTTAAATTTGATAAACTCCATGTATTTTGATTAGACTTATTCCAATTATATGCTGCAACATTAGCTAAATTTTTACCTTTATAAGCTGAATTATCCCAATTATTTGCAGTATACATCTTGCTGTAATCTCCATCTGCACCTAATAATGCTGTCGTTGCATAATCTGATTTGATTAGTTTTACTCTATCACCAAATACTCCGATTATTCTATATAGATTATCTGCTTGGCATGGTGTTACGTTTGATCCAAAACATACATAGTTATTTACTGCTTCACTTGCTCCAGCATATCTGTATGAATTATCATTTGCCCCATTTGTTAAGTTTGCATCATGATAATAAATACCATTTTCTCCTTGGGTTCCAGTATATTGTGATATTATATATTCAGCTAAAGTTGTTTTAATTTCTTCTTGTTGTATCAATACCTTACCAGTTAAATTCTTATTTTGATTACCAGCTTGATTTGTATCTAAGTTAATAAATGTAACAGTAAATGTCCATTCTTGATTAGTATAATTTGTACTTGATGAACTACTTATTTCATAAGAATCTGCTATTTTTACAACAGATGGTTTTGATTCTGTAATATCAAAACCCTTTACTACAGTGCCATCTGCATTTGTTGCAGAGACATATGTTAATCCATCAACACTAGTTATTTCTCCATTTGGTCCAGTAATAGAAAGTACTATCTCTGGCTTTTTGTCAGTTGTTGTATAAACATAATCATTACTTTCTATTTGAAAGTAGACATAATAGTTATATTTAGCTGTATTTTTTGTACTATTAGCTTTTAAACTTGCTGTAGCAGTTACATTATCTGAAAGATTTCCAGATCCAGATGCAAAATTAAATTGATTTATGTTTAGTGATAAGTTTTCTTTACTTACATTAAATTTTAAATCATCTACAGTACCTGTTGTTATTGTTGTTCCCGCTTGTTTTCCTTCACCTGTTCTAGCCATAAAGTATGCAAACGTAACTCCAATTGTTAAAACTAATAAAGTTACTACCATTGTAATTAATCTTTTTTTCTTATCCATATTATCACTACCTTACTATCTAATGATACCATAAATAATTAATTTTATCAATCTAAAAAAGACTATTACATAAGTAATAATCTTTATCGAAGTTAATTAATCTTCTTTGCAATCATCGCTTCAGCATTATCCATTGCATTTAATACTTTTTTACCAGTTTTCTTTCTCGCATTTTTATCTTGATAAAGATATACACTAGCTCCAATTAAACCCATGGTACCAAGAAGTGCTGCAGCTTTAACCATATTTTTCATATTCACCTCTAAATATAGTATTAACTTTATTTATTATTATATACCATAATAATCTTTTCTTTTAAACTTGTTTTACGATATGAAGAATAATTATTATTAACTGCTTGCATAAATGTTTTAGGATCCCCTATTAACGTTAAACTCTTCTTAGCACGTGATACTCCCGTATAAATTAATTTATTATAAAGCATTCTATAATATGATGAAGAAATTGGCATTAAAACATGCATAAATTCACTACCTTGACTCTTATGAATAGTTATAGCATAAGCATGCTTAATCTCTTTTAAATCTTTCTTAGAATATTCTACTTTATTACCATCAAAATCTATAATAATTTTATTATTATAAATACTTTCTATAAAACCAACATCACCATTAAATACATTATTATCTAAATCATTTACCAGTTGAATTACTTTATCATTTTCACGATATATGATATCTCCATAAGTAATTTCTTCCCGCATTTTACTTCTAGGATTATAAATATTTTGAAGTAATACATTTAATGCATCAATTCCATTTTCACCCCTATACATCGGTGCTAAAACTTGTAAATTTCTCTCATCAATATTCTTACTTAATGAATATTTTATAATTTGTTCAATTGCTTCATTTATCTTTGATTTATCACAACTTACAAAATTATAATCATCTTTCTTATTTAAAAAATCTTCACTTAAATCATTATTTTTTATTTCTTTTGCTAAAAAAGGTATATATGAGTTATCACTCTGACGATATATTTGGTTTAAGGGTATATAATTAAAATAATCGCTTTCAATTAAATCATTAAGTACTAACCCTGGACCAACACTTGGAAGTTGAAAAGTATCTCCTACAAGTATAAGCTTAACACTAGAACTAATACCATTAAGTAAAGCATTAAATAGTGATACATCTATCATACTTACTTCATCTACTATAATTAATTTATGATGTGTTCTATTATATTCATTATATAAAAACTCATTACTTTCTTTAAACCATTTTAAATACCTATGTATAGTATATGCTGGTAATCCAGTAGATGAATTAATCTTTTTAGCAGCTCTACCCGTCGGAGCAAGTAATGCTATTGTCTCCATTATATCAGCACTACCTAATTTATATTTATCTATATATAATTTAACTATAGCATTTATAATAGTTGTTTTACCAGTCCCTGGTCCACCAGATATAATAGTTATATTATTATTTAAAGCACTCTTTATAGCTTTTTCTTGTGTTTCATTATAATCTATATTTAACTTCTTTTCTAATTCTTTTAACTTTTCATCTATATTATACATCATCTTAGATGGTATTCTATCTATCTTTCTTAAAGAAGCAGCAATATTAACTTCTTCTTTATAATATTTTTCTAAATATATTCTTTTATCTTCTTTAACTACCCTTTTTTTATTTTCTAAGTATTCTAAACACTCATCAAATGCTTCTTTAGATAACTCTATATTAAAACTTTTAATTAATTCACTAATTACTTCTTCTTCATAATAATATGTATCCCCAGTATTATTAGATAAATTTTCCATAGACTCTTGCAAGCAAGCATATATTCTATCCGGTGTATCAACACCATAAGTATTTATATATATACTATCTACCTTTTTAAAATCTACTACTTCTTTTAAGTCATAAAAGTTATTTTCTAACACATCATCTATTCTTTCTTTAAAATGATTATATATCTTACTACATTCTTCAATAGAAAATCCTAGTTTTTGAAGTTTTAATATAACTTCTTCACTTTTATTAAAGTTAACTAAAGATGCATATATCTTTGTTGCTCTAACTTCAGTCATACCTTCTATTTTTAATAGATTATTTTTATTTTCTTTAATTATCTCTAATGCTTTATCACCAAATTCTTCAACTATCTTTTTAGCAGTTACTTCCCCACAACCAGCTATAAATGAACTAGCTAAAAAATCTTCAATTGCTTCCTTGGAAGTAGGCATCTCTACTTCAACTTTATCTATTACAAACTGCATACCCCATTTATCATTTTTAACATAATCACCATAAATAGTCATTGGTATATCCAAATTTAAATCTAACATGGTACCAGTAACAGTAATAGTTTTATTAACTTCAAGTTTTTTTACATTAGTTTCTTTAACCCGAAATAAAGCGACTACAAAGCCACTTTCTTGATTATAGAATATTGTCTTTTTTATTTTACCCTTAATGTAATTCATATCTTTCTTCTAACTATTTCTCCCACTTTTATATTTTCTGGTACACTAACAAGTAAATAATTACTTGTATGTCCTTCACTTACATTATTATCACACGTCTCAATTAAAATATCAAGTTCTTTATCTTTAAACTTATTAAAATAATCAACCTCTAACATATGGCTTACAGCCATAAGTCTTTTAACCCGCATCTTTTTTACTACTTCATCAACTTGTTCTTTCATATTAGCTGCAGCAGTCCCTACTCTAACAGAGTATGGAAATACATGTATCTTACTAAACTTAATTTTTTTACTAAACTCTAAAGTATTTAAAAACAATTCTTCCGTTTCATAAGGAAAACCTACAATAATATCAGTTGATATACTTATATCAGGTCTAATACTTCTAATTTTTTTTATTTTTTCTTCATAATATGCTAAATCATATTTACGATTCATTCTCTTTAATATTTCATCACTACCTGCTTGCAAAGGTATATGCAAGTGGTCACATACTTTATCATTATTTTTTAACATGTCCAAGAATTTATCATTTAACTCAGTTATTTCAATACTAGATATTCTAATTCTTTTAATATCATCTATTTTAGATAACTCATTAATTAAATCAGTTAAATCATATCCATTATTTTGATAGTGACCAGTATGTATACCAGTTAAAACAATTTCTTTATGTCCATGTTTAGCAAGTTCTTTTGCTTCCTTTATAACTTTATCAAAATCTTTACTTCGAACAGAACCACGTACATAAGGAATAATACAATATGAACAAAAATTATCACAACCATCTTCAATCTTAATAAATGCTCTAGTATGATTATAATCACTTATATACATATCTTCAAAATCTAAATTTCGATCATTATAAAACTTAACATATTTTTTTTCTGTTTCAATATATTCTTTAATTAACTTATCAATAATAGATTTATCTCTATTACCAATTAATATATCAATATCTAAAGACTCATAAACACTTTGTTTATTCTGAGAACTACAACCTGCAACAACTAATATTGCATTACTATATTCTCTTTTTAACCTTCTAATCATTTTTAAACATTTCTTATCAGCAACATTTGTAACAGAACAAGTATTAACAATAATAATATTTGCATCATTCAAATCTTCTGTATAGAAAAAATTAGATGAAAGCATATTTTCTTTCATCATATTAGATTCATATTGATTTACCTTGCAACCAAAAGTAATAATATTAAACTTCATATACCTCTACCCCAATTCTTGTTGTAATCTTTTTAAAGCTTCTAAGAAAGCTTCTTCTTTTTGAAAACTAATGACTCTAACTTCTAAGTTAGGTGTTGAATCATTTTTTTCTTTTATTAAATTATCTAAATTAACTTTTTTAACTGATAAATCATCATGCATTTCTTCAGTTTCATAATTTAGTTCATAGTTACTTCCCTTTTTTAATAATTCATCATAACTAATAATTGCTTTATCTTCTTGTTCTTGTTCATAATTTGTAAAATTAATATTAGCTTCTTCTTTATTTTTCATATTCTTCTTCAGTTCCTTCGCTATTTTCATTTCTTGTGTCTCCCCCAGGCTCTTCTCATCCTCATCTTTATTAGCCATAATAAAGTATATGAGCATAACCACAAGAATCATGAGTATTAACACTGCAAAAAAGAACACTACATCAACAAGTCTTAAAGCCATTAATAAACTCCATATATCACTAAATAATTTCATTATTACCACCACAATAATATTTTATCACTTATCAAAATTTATGTTAAGTCTTTCACATCAATTTGACACACCCACATGTCAAACATTGACACCTATTATAGCACTACAAAATACATTTGTCAAAATTTTTATCTAATTATTTCTTTTTTGTTTCGCATTTATTTTTCATTAAATACTTGACTAGTTACTTTCAAGTCGTTTAACGTACTTTTTTCTATTGGTATAAAATACATTAAATATTTACTACTATTTTTAATTTTTTTATTTACATCATATACTATTTTTACACCATCATCATTTATTTCTAAACTAATATTCTTAATTTCTAGACTATTTTTATATTTAACAAAATCTACGATATAATCATTCTTTTCAAAACTATTATTAGTAAGTAATGTAAATTCATTAGTACCATATTCATTCATAAGTTTAGTATAATCATCATAACTAGTAAGTAGTTTACTTTCATTTTTAGATTTAGATACTACAATACCTTGAGCTACAGCTTTAGGTTTAGTAAAATATCCAGCAGCACTCATACCAAGTAACATAGATATTATAATTACACCAACTACAAGTAATACAATTATTATTTTCTTTTTCATAATTCTCCCATAAAATAGTATTTTTAATATATAGTGTGGCTGGCAGGGATCACACGTATGCAATACCCGTCTACACTCCTCGTTCGCAGCATAAGCCACAAGATAATCTTTGTCCTTCATCTCATTCACTATAAAACCTTAATCTTATAATCACTAGAACTATAAAGGTCTCTGGGCACACCCCGTACGCATTATTCACATTGTTGTTGTTCACGTTGCCAGTGTTATTCACATTGAACGCATTAAAGGCATTGTCCGCATTACGGGAAATTTATCCACAAGATTACCCTAACTTCTTAGGTCTTACATTAACTAAACTACTATTAAATGCCTATTATTATACATATTTTTGTTGATAACTCAGCACCGCTGCCTCCCCTCGCACAAACCGCGAGATGCGGCAGTTGGGGTCTTCCACCACGCCAATTTCTTCACTTCGTATTTATTTTGCACCCGGCCTGACCTAGCACGCGGACGCGCTAGACAGGCATGTCCGATCCTAGTTTATTGTACTTACCTACGGACAGTTTTTTAAAACCAATAAAAATGATATAAACTATCAAGTTTATATCAAATTCATTAAAATACCTTTTAAAATGGCAACTCATTATGTTAAAATAATATCATCAAAAAAATAAAAGGAGTTGCCATGAATAAATTATATAATACACAAAGCGAAATTGCTATAAATGTTATTATAGAAACTGATAGAAATGTCAATGTTAAAAGTTGATAATTTTCTGTCAGTTTTTTGTATTTTTGATATACTTATATTATCTCATAATAGATAAGGAGCTGATATAAGTATGAGAAAGGATATTACAATTGAAAAACTAATGTTAGGAGGTGAAAAAGTGAATAAGAGTGAATTGGCTAGAAGATATAATTGCTGTTGGGAAACAATAGACAGAAGACTTAATCCGGAAAAATATAAAAAAGAAAGAAAGCCTAGAGTATATACATCAATCTTAGATCCATATAAAAATATAATTGATGCAAAATTAGAAAATGATAATGTTCCAGCAACTGGAATATTTACACTTTTAGTTTTAAATTATGGTTATAAAGGAAAATATGGAATTGTACGTAAATATGTATCAAGTATAAAAGAAAAAATAATATCTAATTTAACAATACGGTTTGAAACTATAAAAGGATATCAAGCCCAAGTAGATTGGAAAGAAAAAATGAAACTTCATGATAGAATTGGAAATGAATATGTAGTTAGCATATTTTTAATAGTATTGGGACATTCAAGATATAAATATGTTGAGTTAACATTTGATCAAACACAAAACACATTATTCAAATGCCTAACAAATGCTTTTAAATATTATGGAGGAACAACAGAAGAAATTCTATTTGATAATATGAAAACAGTCGTAGATAGAGCCAAAAGTGATTTTGGTGAAGTGGTAATAAATTCAAAAGCAATGCAATTTTCAAAAGATGCAGGATTTAAAATAATAACTTGCAGACCATATAGACCAAGAACAAAAGGAAAAGTAGAAACACTAGCAAAAATAATGAATAGATTAAAAGCATTTGATTATGAATTCAATGATAAAAATGACTTAGCATATATTGTTGAAAAACTAAATTACATATTAAATTATGAAGAAAAATCACAAGCAATAAATGATAAACCAATAAACTATTTTACAAAAGAAAAAGAATATTTAAAACCTGTAAATTATGAAATTCTAGAAAATTACTGTCTTCCAAATAAGACATATAAAGTATCAAATGAATCTATGATTTCATACCAAGGAATTAAATATTCAGTGCCAATACAATATGTTGGAAAAGAACTTACTGTATTAGACGAGGATAACGTCATCCACATTTATTATAACATTGATTTAATAGTTTCGTATAAGAAAAATGCTAAATATCGTTATAATTATAAAGAACAAGATTATATAGATATATTAAAACATAGTAGTTTTAATAATAAAACAGATGAAGAAATTCAAGAATTTATCAGTAAAAACTTACAATCATTAGATGGAATAAATATAGAAAAAGGAGAAAATAATGATAGAAGAATTAAATAAAAAATTAGAATTATTAGACTTAACAAAAACAAAAGAAATATTACCAGAGTATGTTCATGAACATGCAAAAGAAAACTTACCATTAACAGAACAATTAAATTATTTGTTGGGTGAAGAAGTTAAAAGTAAAGATGAACGAGCAGCGGAAGGAATTATTAAAGCATCTAACTTTCCATTTAGAAAAACATTAGAGGATTATGATTTTTCATTTCAGCCATCAGTAAGTGAAACACAAATGCGAGAACTAGCCAATTTAGGTTTTATAGAAAGACAAGAAAATATAGTATTTATTGGAAACCCTTGTGTTGGCAAAACTCATTTAGCGGTAGCCTTAGGAATTGAAGCAGCCAGACATAGAAATAGTGTTTATTTTATAACTTGTCATAATTTAATGCTTAAGTTAAATAAAGCACAAAAAGAAAATAGATTAGATAAACAACTTCAGCATCTAGCACAATATAAAGTATTAATTATTGATGAAATAGGATATCTTCCAGTTGATCACCAAGGATCTAACCTATTCTTTCAATTAATTGCCAAAAGATATATGAATAAATCAACCATCGTTACAACAAATATGCCATTTTCTAGATGGGGAGAAGTGTTTAGTGATAATACGCTTGCTAGTGCAGTATTAGATAGATTACTACATTACTCACATATCATAAGAATTACAGGGAATTCATATCGTATTAAAGATAAGATAGCAGAAACTGATTCTAGGACAAATAAATATGAGGAGTGATAATATTGACATCTGAACAATTAAAATCATATTTAATAGAAAATATTGCAAGTTATTTTAAATATGAAATATATGAAGTTATAGACACTTATCAATTACCTATTTTTAATAAAGTATTTCATATAATTAAGAATAATAATAAAGATAATTATTCATATACTTTAAAAGATATTGATAACGACTTATTTGATGAGCTAATATCTGATATAGTTCAAAAGCTATCTGAAAGAAATAAATTAAACTAGATTTTATGCCGAGAAAACTTTTGACAAGTAAAGAAATATTATTTTACCTTTTTGGAGTTTAATGATTATTATTTTCATTTTTGAAAAGAATAATCATTAAAACGACTTATAATTATTTTAAATAATATTTCTGCTTGTCAAAAGGAAATTGGAATAAAAAAGGAGTCATATTTCTATAACTCAAGCTACTTCAATTTTATAAGGTTTTAACTTTGACATTTTTTTAGGTTTTGATGTTGACATTTACAATTTTAAAATCTTTTTTGCATGCAATAATTTTTAAAAAAACAAATATGATGTTTTACAGTACTCAAAAAGAGGTAAAATCGTATAATATTGGTCGTACTTTTTTGCCTCTTTTTTCTAGGTTTTATAAAGGTTTTATTAAAACTGTCCGTCAATCAGGTTACCAAAATCGGATCAGCGGCTGTGCCGCTTCCCGATGCATAGTTCACGGAAGATGAGAGATAGAAGACTGGGCGCACCCCGTACGCATTAAACGCATTGCTGTTGAGCACGAAACCGGTGTAATACACATAGAACACATAAAAGGCAAGGTCCGCATAACGGGAAATAGTCCATTCCCAAAGCCCCATATACATCCAATTGACACTTGTGGCTGCTCTATAATCTTTTGATGCATCACTATTATAACCTACTAATGTCCACTTATCTTGTGGTGCTGCATACATATAGTCACTTACATACATTAATCCAACTTTTGCACTATAATCAGTGGCATTATCAGTTGTATTTGTTGTTACTGGACTTACTATTTCATTTTGATATGCTGTTTTAGCTGGTTGACTTTGAATATTTGCCCCTGTATTTCCTCCAACCTTCCATGTTGTGTCTGCTATTTTAGCTGCCCAGTCTGCTCCTATATTTGTTATGAAGTTTGTATTTAAATTTGTTTTATTTAACAAACTTGTACTCCATGTATTTGATCCATATCCACTATTTATTGTAGTATTGTTTTTATAATTCCATGTATATGCTGCTATATTAGCTAAATTATTTCCTTTGTAATTTGAAGAAGCATTACCTGTAGCTGTATATGCTTGTTTATAATCTCCATCTGCACCTAATAAAGTGCTTGTTGCATAATCTGATTTAATTAGTTTTACTCTATCTCCAAATACTCCGATTATTCTATATAGATTATCTGCTGGACATGGGCTTTGTGTACTTCCAAAACAAATATAGTTGTTTACTGCATCGCTTGCTCCTGCATATCTGTATGAATTATCTCCTGCTCCATTTGTTAAAGAACTATCATGATAATAAATATTTGAAACAGATGAGCCTTTATCTCCGAAAGTTTTTATACATGTTGCTAAATTTTTTCCGCTTGAACACGTATTAGCTATCGTTGGTTTAACATAAACATCAAAATAAACATAACACTTATCTGATTTATTACCACTCATAAGCACTTTTTTATTTTCATTATCCCATGATAACTCACTGCCATTTTCACATTTAGATAAATTTACATTAAATACATAACCTTCTGTTGGCCATTCACTTCTTGTAGTCATTTCATAATTACCTGAACCTGCACTCGTTTCAAGCATCATTGCTATACCACTAGATGATGGCATTATTTTATTATTTTCATAAACTAAAGCATCCTTTTTATAACATTTAAATAAATAAAAACTAAAACTTCCCACTAATATAATACCTAGTACTACTAATAATTTAATATGCTTCTTCATATATAACCAGCCTTTGCAAATATTTTATTCTCAAAAATATTGTACTACAAAAAAAGTAATATGTAAATATAAAAATGAATATAAAAAAACAAGCTATGATTAGTTTATGATAATGTCTTAAGTGTTAGTATTTGATTATGTCTTAAATATGTAATAATATATGTCACTTGAGGTGACCAAAATGAGAAAGGTAGAATTAATTGATCACAATGGTAACAAAAACCGAGCTGCACAAAAACTCGGTATATCAAGAAGACAGGTTGACCGTCTAATTATTATATATAAGGAGAAAGGCAAATCTGGTTTTGTCCACGGAAACCGAGGACATAAGCCCCAAAAAACACTAGATAAGTCAATCTCCAAAAATATTATCCTACTTTATAAGAATAAATACTATGATTTTAACTTCAATCATTTTAAAAAGTTTTTAGAAACTAAAGAAAACATATTTGTTTCTTATAAATTTATTTATAATACTTTGACTAAAGAAGGTATTTTATCACCTAAGGCAAGAAAGAAAACAAAACGAGAAAATGCAAAGAACAAGTTATTAGAGGAAAAGAAAATAAACCATGCTATGTCAGAAGAACAAATTAATACAATTGTTAATCATGAGGTTGCATTAGAAGATTCACATCCAAGATGTGAAAAAACAAAGTATTTTGGTGAAATTATTAAACAAGATGGTTCTATACACGAATGGTTTGGAGGTATAAAAACTTGTTTACACCTAGCTATTGATAAAGCTACATCCACGATTGTCGGAGCACGGTTTGACTATCAAGAAACATTAAATAGCTATTATCACGTGTTATACCAAATTTTAAGTAAGTATGGTATTGCATATAAGTTCTTTACTGATAATAGAACTATATTCAATTATATATCATTAAACCATGACAAAAGAACTAGTGATAAGGATGCTTTAACACAATATGGTTATGCTTGTAAACAACTAGGAATTGATTTAGAAACATCTTCTGTTTCTCAAGCCAAAGGATTAATAGAAAGAACAAATGGAACTTTTCAAGGTAGATTAGTACAGGAATTAAGACTTGAAAATATTACTACTATTGAAGAAGCAAACAAATATTTAACAGAAGTTTTTATACCTGAGTTTAACAAAGAATTTGCACTAGATTATAAAAAGTTTCCTACAGTATTTAAAACGCATCCTTCTGAAGAAAAGATCAATTACACTCTAGCCGTTTTAAGTCCTAGAAAAATTGATAATGGTAATTCTATTAATTACAAAAATAAATACTATCAACCATATATCAATAATGAATTAAAATGTTTTTCATCCAAAACAGAACGTCTTGTTATAAAGGCTTTTAATGGAGATTTATTAGTAGCAATTGATGAGCAAGTTTTAGAATTAAGAGAATTATCTAGGAATGAAATGTTTTCAAACAATTTTGATAATGTTGTTGAAAAGGTAGAAAAAGCAAAATATATTCCTACGATGTCACATCCATGGAAAATTAATAGTTTTAAAAAAGAAATGCAAACAAAAACGAGAATTATTTTCCCGTTAATGTTTACATTTTTTTGAGACATTTTCAAAAACTATTGACAAAAAATCTAATAAAAATATTTTATTTTTAATTAAAACTATCTCTAACTTATTATCTTATATGGATCACTACTTGTACCAGTTCCATTTACTTTAACATTTCTTATTATATTTATAACTGGTCTAATACCCCTTAGTAAATTACCACTAACACTATTATCTATTGCACCATTACTTGTAACCATAAATGGATAATATAAACCATTTTTAATGCTTGCTCCGCTCATCGTATAATATGATAATTTAATATTTTCATTATATAAGTAATAACTTGTATTATCTTGATTAGACCCACCTGCAAGCATTACTTCATCTACTGTAAGAAGTCCAACTTTAGAATTAACTAAATCTCCTAAACACACATAATTTGGTATTTTATCTTTTATAATTCTATTATAACCAACCATATTTATTCCATCACTATCTAATATATAATCATTACAATATTTATAATAAGCTATATAATCTGCGTAAAGACTCAAATAACTATTATACCAATTATCAAGTCTTTGTTTTATTAATGAATTAGAAAAACTATAATCTGTATCATAATACTTACCTATTTCTTCAATTAATCCATCAAGTACTACCTTTACTGATCCATCTCCATTTATTTTAACAATCTTCCAATTTAACCCTGCAAAAGAAAAATTATTATTTAAAGTATTGCCTCTAAAATAATATGCAACTCCTAAATCATCATCTTTTTTTAATAATCCTTCATCAAGTGTTGCAACTTCTCCATTTAATGTAATACCAGCATCTCCAACTTTATTATTTGCAAGTAATACATCTATAAATGTATCATTTTCATTATTCTTTAAACCAACTTGTATTGTACCAGAATAAGTTTCTTTATCATTTGCTTTAAAAGTTATTGTATAATTAACAGTTTCATTTCCATTTATAGAAACTTGATTTGATATAATATCTGATTTTAAATTATCACTTATTTCTAAATTGTCAGATGAACTTAGTTCATAAGACACATCTTCTGCATAAACATCTTTAAGCTGAATATAATAATATTTTTGTTCATTATCATTGTTTGTTACAGAAAAAGCTATCTTCTGATTACCACTTAATTTAAATGTTTTACCACTTAAATAATTAATAGTTATTTCTCCATCAACCACAATATCAGAATCATCTGTAATTTTGTGATAAAAAAGATAACCAACTCCAACAGATGAAGTTAAAATGATTGCAACAAAGATAATAAACAATAATGATTTAAAACGCATTCTCAAATTAATGTCACATCCTTTAACATCTTTATTTAATTATATATTATGCAAACAAAAAAAACAAGCAAATTTTGCTTGTTTTTTAAAATTTATGCAGCTTCAGTAGTAATTTGAAGATTATAAGTAATACTTCCACCAGATGCATTGTTTTCACAGTCAACATCTTGTCCTTCAATCCACATATAAATTCTTACCTTTGTAATACCACTTTTTAATGATAAGAATGCAAATCTATCAGCAAAAGTTTCATTAGTTGAATACTTCATTGTAGTATTACCAAAGTATGTAGCATTATCAGTAGCATTAGCTTTTCCAACTAAAACATTATTTTCTTTTGTTATATCAGCTTTAATTCCATCATAAGCAATTTGTGTTGCACCAGCCTCTTGTGTAGTAATTCCATAAGTATCTCTTGCATGAGCAACAGCTGCAGCTTTATGAACATCAATATTAGGTTCCCAAATATTAACTGGAGCAGTTGTACCAGCATTTAAAGCTTGAATATTAGCAACAGTATCACCAGCAGTAGTATTTCCTAAAACTATAAATGCCATTCTTGAAGCATTTTTAATACCTGAATCATCACCTTCAGCAACTACACCTGAAGTACTAGTTAAATAAGTTTCAGTATCTTGATCTACTTTAAAGAACAAATCAAATGCAATAAATTTACCTTCAGAACCATTAGTTTCAGTACTCTTTGTAGCTGTTAAGATATAATCCCCATCTGCATTAGTATCAACAACACCATAATACATTTTCATTAAACCATCAGTATCCATTTCACCAACTGTTGAAACAGGTTCTACAGCAGCAGGAACTTGATTCTTAGCAGCAGTATATTTTGCAATAGCACCTTGAATATCAGCAGTTTGAATGATTGACTTCCAAGTTGTACCATCTACGGAAATTTGAATACCATTTTGTGCTGCAACATTAACTGTAATTTTATTAACATTAACAGTCTTATTAGCAGTGAACCATGCATAAGTTGATGTACCTAGCATAACACCAGTAAATAGTAATAATAAAATTAATAACCCAATTCTTTTTTTATGTTTCTTTTGTCTATCAGAGACTAAAACCGCACCCTTTTTGTTTTCATCTTTTTGCTTTTTTACATCAAGATTTTCATTCATTTCATTTTCCATGACTACACTCCTTACTAGAGAAATATCTCTCTATCATATAAATCTATTCTAACACACAATTCGACATAATGCAACAAAATTTTCACAATTTTATATCACTTGTTTTGAATTAATTTCTATACTTAAAAATTCCGTTATATCTTGATACTTACTATCCACGTAATTAAGAGGAAATTTAACAATTAAGTAGTAATAATTTGTTTCATCTTCCCTGTATGAGAAATTACTATCTGGTGCCTTCATTACCCTAAAATATGTTCCATCACTATCTGCAACTACTTCATCACTAACAAAAGCATTACTAGTATTTGTTTTATAATCATCATTTACAACTAACCTATATTCCAAAGGTAAATTCGTAGTTGATCTAATAACTAAACTATATTCTAAATTAACCTCTAATCTTTTTTTATCTTTAAAATTACTTACACTAAATGCATAAACATATTCATCATTACTTGGTTTTATTTCACTTAGTTTTACTGTATCACTAACAGGTTCTAAATTAATTATATAAAGTGCATATTCTAAAGGTGCTACACTTTTTGCATGTATTTCATATTTAGCATAAGTTATACTTACTATACCTACACTAATTAATAAAATAAAACTAATTAATAAAACTAAATTTTTTTTAATTATCTCTATCTTCTTTTTCATACGTTTTCCTTTCAAGTAAATAAAAGTATAATGCAAAAAGAATAAATGTAACCATCAAAGAAACCATAACTTTTGGATTTTTTAAAACATTTTTCCAAATACCAACTCCAGGCACAACCTTAATTACTTTACCTAAAACATCACATAAATTAACATCTTTATCTATAGAATCATTATAATCCCCTTTAGCAACTATCTTATCACCATCTATTTTTATCACTCTATGAGTTATAAAATAATTATTTTCTTTATAAGTAATAATATCATCTTTTTTTATATCTTTAGTTAATTTAACAACTACAATATCTCCTACATTAATAGTTGGAACCATACTTCCACTTGCAACTTCAAATATTGTATATCCAAAATAATTAATATAATCTTTTTTTAATACATATTTTTCTACATACCCATAAATAACTAAAACAAAAATTATTAAAGTGATAACTATTAAAACATCTATTATTCTTTTTATATATTTCATACACCCTCGCTATACACAGGTATATCTTCACCAAAATATTGACTAGCTTTAACACTTGCACTAATATCACATTTAACACCATCTGCATATTTAATATCATCTAAAACTTCATCATTATTTTTCCAAGAAAAATATATTTTAACACTTTTAGTTATATTTTTTTTGGCATCATCTAATGAAAAAATACCAGCATAAGTATATTTATCTACCCTTATTAAATTCCCATCATCACTTTCTATTTTTTCTAAAACAATACCATTATTATCAATATTATTTAAATCAAGTGACACTTCATAATATATAGCAACATCACTACCCTTTGGACTTAACAAAAGTTCAAAATAACCACTTACTCCAGGAGCAATCTTCCCATTTAATACATTTTCATTATCAAGGACAATTATATTATTTATATTAAAATTTTTAGTATCTACAATATTAGAATCATTTACAAACAAATTAAACTTAGCAACGTTCATATTCGAAGTAAAATCTTTATTACTTTCAAATAAACCATAAGTAATACCAAAACTAAACATAAGTAAAAAGAGTAAACACCCTATAACGATGAATCCTCTTTTCATTATTTTTCTTCCTTATATTCTTTAACTTCTTTTACAACTGCATATATTTCATATAAGAAGAAACATAAAATTGGTAATACAAATATTAATAAATAACCTATTTTTGATGTAAATACATCTAAAAGTGTTCCAAAGAATTTATAAACAACTGTATCATTTACACTACCAATATAATATTCACTAGATACATCATAATTACCATCAATTGTATAAGTATATTCTGTATCAGTTACCTTAGTTCTTTTTAATACATTACTTAAACTAACACTTACTTCATCATTATAATTGTTATAAAAGAATATTAAATCTCCTGGTTTAACACTTTCTAAATCACTATTTCTCTTAACAATTAATAAATTACCCCTTTTAAATGTTGGTTCTAAGCTTTCATCTTCAACTATTATCAAAGACTTATTACCAAATTCTGTTATACCATACTTATTATAATTCATTAAACATGCTGTTGTAAATATTGCAACCGCTATATAAGGAATAATAAGTATACTAAATATTATTTTAATTACCTTCATTTCTACCACCTTGCTAAAATTATTATAACATAAATCAAATATCTTTTTCAATCAATTATGCTAAAAAATTCTATATCTTCAATATTAATACCTAACATATTTATATAGTAATAAATAATTATCTTATAAATTGAATCTCTCAATGCACTTATATCATCATAATTATCTAATAAATCTGTATTTATATTATAGCTAACTAAACTATAACAATCACTAAATACTAGTTTTATATCTTTTTCTTCACCCAACAAAGATGATTCTAAAAAAGTTTTATATGGACTATAATATATATTCCTTAAATTATTTATCCTATTATTTATCTCATCCATAGTTACTTCTTCATTTAATGACTTAATTAATCTAGCTAAATATAAATAATTATTATAATATATTTCTATTACTTCATTATAAGTTGTATCATTATTTAAAAATCCATATAACCTATCAAGTAAATTACTATTACTTAAGTTATCATATAACTCTTTTAATATATTTATAATACTATTTTGTAAAATTATATATTTACCACTATCTTTATTTTTATTATCTAACTTTTCTATTACCCTATTTATTTTTACTAACTTAGATTCATATTTTTTTATATCTTTAAGAATAGCTTTTATATTACTCTTATAATTATTTTTTTCATTTAATAACTTCTTAGCATCATCAATAATATATGTTATATTTAAATAATCCATATATTCACCTAAAGCATAATAATATTTTATAACATCATCTATATCTATATCACTATAATCTTTATTAAATATATTTTGATAACTTTTCTTTATTGTATCCATTTTAAAATCATTTACATTTAATACTCTATCTTTAAATAAATTATATATTGTTTCTTCATCTTTAAATATATCTTTATCTAATTTTTTACGCTTTATTTTATAATCATCAAATATCTCTTTACATGAAGTATCCTTAAGTAAATTATTTTTCTTTACTAAATAATATTTATCAAATACATTCTTATTTTTTAAATATAAAGACTTAAAATTTAATTCAGCATGAGTTAAGATATCACTACATTTCCAATAAATGTTTTCAAATGTATCTAAAATATCTAAATTATTTAAAAGAGCATCAATATATATTTTTAAATACTTGCTATAATAAAAATCTTTACTTGTTAAATTAATACCAAGACTAGAAAATGTTTTAATTATTTCTAATATATCTTCATTTACTTTATCTAAACTATATTTATAATATTTACTTACATAATATATATTTTTATCTAAATTAGATTTTTCATAAGAAGTATTAGTGTTAGTAAATAAATATAATTTATCTTCGATATCTTTTAATTTCTTTTTACTATTTTCTAATTCAAGATTAATACTAATATTATTTACTTTCTTCTTTCTTTTTTCTAATTCTTTATCTAAAACACTCTTATACTCTTTATAATTATTATAAATATTTAATACTTCTTCTTTATAAGCTTTAATATTTTTTTTATTATTTTTAGGTAATGTATCTAAGACTTCTTTTTCTTTATCTATTTTTTGATTTAATTCTTCGATCATTATTCTTCTCCTTCATTTAAAGCATTTTCTAAATACTCAAGGAAGCTATTAATTATTTTAATAGCTTCGAGTAATTCTTTATGACTTATCTTTTTTACACTTTCTACATCCATTTTATCACGTCCTTACTTAATAAGCAAATACTTATAAATATTACCTATATATTCATTATTATCATATATCGAAAAAGTTAATCGATATGTACCAGATTTCAAATTATCTTTAAAAGACATAAATATATTATTCTCACTCAAGGCTTTTTCTAACATAATATATTCTTTATCCACTGTTGTATCAATATAATTATAATTGATAAAATCCTTTATGTCTACTAAATCATAATTAAGAGAGTATGGTGTATCATAATTTCTTCGATATAAACTAACTCTAATACTTGGATTTTCTAATACTGATGAGTGTTTTAATATATAAACCAAACTATTATTACCCAGTAAAGTAAATCCACTTGTTTTATCAACAATCATCATTTCATCTCTCATATCAATTGATAAACCATAACTATTATTTAAAACTTTAAAATCTATCTCTGTTGATGCTGATGAATACAATCCATAATAAATACCATCCGGCGAACCAAAAGATTCAATTAATAATTTATATGAACCTGGTGCAAATGAAACTGGGGTATTAATCTTTATATCACTAGATACATTAGCAACACTAGATGCTATATTAATACGTGTTGTTCCATCAGTTCTTGGATAATATGTTTTACCATTTAAATTAAATGATAAACCGAGTAGTGATGCACCAGTAACTATATTTCCATTGGCATCAAATATTGATAATTTAATACCAAGTTTTTCATCATCAAAAGTAGTATCCGCAACTTCAACATTATTAAATATTGGTTTAACAAAATTAGTTTTAATATTTAAATATGCTATATTACCTGGATATAATTCTTTTGATTTAAATGATGCATCAAGTTCAATTTTAGCAGATACACCAGCATAAACACTATAAAACATTGAAGATTGACTAGCACCAAGAACTGATGTAACTGTTCTATTTTCTTTATTTCTAAGCTCAATAAGTAAACTTTTATTTATTTGATTATCAGTTATATTGGCACCACTAAAATCAACAATAAATATAAATTCTTCATGAGTATATTTATCTGTATCATTATAATATATATTATTAGTTCTCTCATCACTATACAAATTATCTAAACTAGTACTTCCCATTTTAGTAAATTTAGAAAAATCATACGAGACTTCCTTATATTTTCGATATTCTTCTTCCCCATTTATAACATCATCTCTAGTTACAACATGATAGTAATATTCAGGAACTGTTCTTGTAACAATATCAATCATTGTTATCTTTGTTCCCTCAGGAAAAAGATATGTTGAAACTAAACTACGATGATATCCTTCTTTATATGGAGTAGTATCACTTGGCATATATAATGAATAATATGTTGAAAATGAACTATTATTAGTAATACGAACATCACTAGTTGCAAACATTTCATAGTGCTTTGATGGAGCAATTGTTGCTTCGTATTCATTAGTATTATATAAAGCTCTGGTTAAATTAATTATAACATTTACTCTTTCTACTTTACTATTTAAATCATCCACCTTTGTTGTAACTAACATTGATACAATTACTGAACCCATGTTACCAGATGTTTGTAAGTTCTTTGAGTGATACAAATAAAATACTAAACTTGGAACACTAGTTGTATTTTCTCTTTCAAAATCTTTAGTACCTTTTAAATTATCATTAGTTCCTGTTAAGAAAGATAATGTTCCTTTTGTAATAAAACCAGATCCATTTTTAACACTTAAGCCCATTATTTTATCAGCATCTTCGGGATTACTTGCAATTCTTGGAACATCTGCTTCATCTATGAAAGATACTGATGAATCTAACCCATCATAGTTAAAACCAACTATTGAAAATACACTATTTGCATTGTAATTATTTCTAAGTGGAAGTTCAACAGTACCAAGGGTTAAATATTTTGATGCTGTTAAGGTTATTTCATATGATGCAACTTGTTCTCCGATAACCCACATGTAATAGTTTGAATCTTCTGGTATTGGATTTATATAATCAACTTTTATAACTTCCGAATTATCTTCAGGAATAAAGTTACTATAGAACCCATTTATTTTGATATCATGATTTGTTTGATGAAGACCAAGAACATAAGACCCACTCATGAATGCATAGGCATCACTATTTGAAACACTACTACCTTGTTCATATTTTGGATTATATAAAGCTGTAATAGCATTTTTACTTGCATTAAGTTTATACATACCAAAGAAAGTCATACCAGATACTTCACCATATTGAGTAACTTGTTCATTAGTAGCAACATTTAAATTCTTTCCTTCAAGCATATATAATCTATTATTAACATTTTTAGTAACGGTTCCATCATCAGAAATATCTACACTTGCTAAAATTTCATTTCCATCTACATCTACTAAACTGCTGAAGTGTTCAAGTAAGTTTGAACCAGTTTGTAAGAACAATGTTGAATTATTTTTAAGTTTTAAATTTTTAACACGACTTATTGTAAATAAAACATCTGAATATTCATTAGTTCTATCCGTTGCTCCGTATAATTCAATCGCACTATTGCTAATTGTTACAATATCCGCTCTTTGAATTGATATATTTTTTTGATAATTATCAAATGTTCCATAGTTATCAATATTTATATAACTATAACCTGTGGTACTTGATGCATTTCCTGAACCAAATATTGAACCATGCATTGCAAAATTATCATAACCTTTTCCATCAATTTTAATATTTATTCCAACAGTTACACTAATAAATGAGTAATCGTATATTTCACTACCTGATTCATTAGCTTCACCACCACCAAATATTGTACCAGCAATATCTATATCAGATTTAGTTAATGTTTTATCACTTATTACATTTTCACCAATATTTACAAAAGCCTCACCATAAACAACTGATGTATTTGCTCCGCCATAAACAGAACCTTTGATAGTACCACCTGCTATATTTACAGTTGATGTTGAATTATCATTCTCGGAGTTTCCAGTTGCTGCAGCATTACCTCCACCAAAAACATGTTTTGTAATATTTGCTTTATCAGATATATTTACTAAAGTATTTTTATTTACAATCGCAGTTTGACCATTACCTCCGCCATAAACAGAACCACCAATAGATCCACCTATAACAGAAACATTAGTGCTGTTGGTAACAATTGCTTGATTACCTCCGCCATATATATTTTTAGAAATATTACCTCCACTTATTTTAACTACTGGGTTATCAGTAACAGCTTCATTTCCTCCACCATAAACATTTGTTATGTTTCCATCATCAATTAAAACACTTGAATTTACGGTTTTACCACCAACATTATTACCACCGTAAACATAAATAATCTTTTCACCAGTTTTATCAACATATGAATTTGTTCCATTTCTTCCTTCAAATTTATGAGATAATGTAAATTCAGATACTGACGCTTTCGATAAGACTTCGATTTCAAAAGAAATTGATGAGTTAGCTGGTATTGGATTTGTTCCATAATAGATGTTATTTTCATTAAATGAATATGTAAAATCTTCTTCAGTAATTGCAGTTGATGAATAATTTGTAAATAATTTAGAATCAGGAATATATAATGAACCATTATAATGAGTTATTGATGAATTTGTGTTATTTACAAGTTCAACTTTTATTTTTGCTAAGGTTGGATATTCAGTACTTTGCCAAGTTGTTGCTTCTAGAGTATATGTTATATTTGCTAAAACTTGTGGTGTATCTTGTAACTTGGATGCAACATTTACATTTGAATTTGTTACAGTACCAGTGACATTTGACCCACCATATACTTCTTTGATACTTCCTCCATTTACTAAGACATTGGTTGTATCTACACTTGCTTCACGACCTCCGCCAAAACAATAATCTATAGTTTTTGATGCATTATTAACTGTGATGTTACTTGTATTAGTATTTGCTTTGTTACCTCCGCCATAAACTTCTTTTACATTTACTCCATCAATTGTTACATTAGTTATTGAAGTAGTTCCTCCGGCATTGTTACCACCATAGATATATGATGATTTTCCATCAGTTGCATTAACTATTGATTCTGTAACAGTACCAGTGACATTTGATCCACCATATGTATTTAAAACTACTCCATTATTTATGGAAACATTAGATACAGTTGTAACGTCAGCACTTTCACCACCACCATAAGTATTAGTTATAATAGCGTTATCTGTTACAGTAATATTTGTTGTATCTGTTGTTGCAAGCTTACCTCCACCATATGCATTAGTGGTATTTCCGCCCTTTATTGTAACATTACTTGTTTTAGTACTTCCTCCGATATTATTTCCACCATAAATATTAGAAAGTATTCCTCCATTTACTATAATATTAGATGTTATAACATCACCAGTTTCATTTGATCCACCAAACGTATTAGTTATGTTTCCATCATTTATTGTTACATCACTAGTTGTAAGATTTGTTTTATTACCACCGCCATAAACATTTTGGATTACCCCATTATTTACAAGGACTTTAACTGATTTACTTGGCATACCTGATACATCATTTGCACCAAAGACATTAGTTATTTCTCCATTATTTACTGTAACAAGAATATCACCATAAACCTTCGGAGTATATGTATCATTTCCTTGACCACCACCGAAGACATTAGTAATTTTTCCTTTGTTTACCGTGACTTTTGTATTGTAATCTGAAGCACTTCCATTATTCGAAGTTCCATTTACTGAACCAAATGAACTTCCGCCATAAACTGAATTAATAACTGGTATTGTATCATAATCATCTCTACCTATAACTATATTGACATTATTACCAACGAAAGTACCAGGACTTGATGAACTTTGATATCCACCTAGACCTCCACCATAAACTGATGAATGAATTGTTCCTCCATAAATATTAATATTTATATCTCCATAAATTGTTCCCTTTTGATTGGCACCACCATATAAACCACCATAGATGTCTCCATCATACATATTAATTGTAACAGTGGCACTTTTTCTTGATGAACCACTTCCGTTTTTATTTCCTCCTCCATATAAAGAACCATAAATTGTTCCTCCAAGGATTTCAATATCTGTTGTTGTGCTTGATTTTGTACTACTTACACCTACTGATGAAAAATTACCTCCACCATAAACATCATTATTTATCTGAGCTTCATCATTAATTATAATAACTGATGCATCACTTGAACCAATTGTGTCATACGAACTATTTCCATTACCTATACCAAATATGTTACCAGCAGTTGCTCCATATAATTCATTCTTATTATTAACATATTCACTTTTACCAATTATAGCTTTTCCACCGACATAAATATATGCACTTCCATTAACGGTACCTTCACCATTACCAGCTTCATATCCATTAGAACCGCCGAAAACGCTATAGTTAATTGTTCCACCAGTCATTTGAACAATACGATTTCCATATGTTGCAGTTTGACCAGCTCCACCAATGACCATATCAATTTCGCCACCAGTTATATACATATAAGAATCATTATAGTTACTCCTGTTTGTTCCAGTGATTGGTCCCCCGATTAAATTATAAGTGTAACCTCCTTCATATTTTACTCGTCTTGATGTATAATGAGTTCCCCAACCACGACCACCTATGTAAATTCCAGCATAAGCGTCATATTTGTTTTTTCCAAAAGAGCCACTGCGAACTATTAAATCAAAACCAATATCAACCGGATCAATTGTGTAATAGATTCCACCCCATGAACCACTTGATGCATAAGCAATTACTAAATTATCATTATTTTTTAAAACTTTGTCATAATCATTACCATATAAACCTTTAGCCTTGATATAACTAGATGAATTTTGATTTATACCGCCATTAGATAATGAAATACTATTATAAAAACCAGATTCAATAATTAATTTATATTTTGTTTCTTTATTTCTAGAACCTGTCGCAGAATTAGAACCACCAAGAACTGAATCAAATGATGCATTTGTTCCACTTTGAAGTATACCACGACCTAATTTTACATTGTGCCAATTACCATAAAAGCTACCGATAGAATTTGTATCACCTGTTGTATCTGATTTAGAATTAGTTAAAGAACTCCCATAATTTATTTTAACATTTTCTAGTGTTAAATCATTATAAGCATAGACACTTATACCATTCCAAGCACCAGTTCTTAAATTCCATGTAGCATTATTACGATAATCTATTCCATTGTGTAAACTTGTTACAGTAAAAGGTTTATTAACATTTGACCAACGACTAGATATAGAATTAGTTAAAACTGCAATATTGGTATCTCGAGTTGGCAAATAATAATATTCATTTTCTTCTTGATATTTATTTTCGTTGCCAGCATCATCATAATATTGAACTAACTCATAAAGAGTACAACCTCCATTTGTATTACAAGTACCTGTTTGTAAAACTCCATTTATGTCATATAATCCTTCGATGCTTGCATAACGTGAAATTGTTACCTTTTTATAATAAGCAGACATGTTTGCATCTATTCCTAGATTAGGATTTTCTTTTTCTTCAGTTGAAATGATTGGTCTATCTAAAGTAGATGGATCAACTAAAGTCATATTATTATTTACCAGTTCATAATAATCTTGACCATCTTTATAATTTTCATTTGTTATATAAGAATAGTAAGTACAACCATCACTATTAAAACAGGTACACCATCCATTTTGATAATTACCATTTTGATTATAATAGCCACGACAGCTGCCCCAATAATTAATTGTAACAGCCTTGTAATAACCGCTCATATCAAAATCTCCATACGTTATTTCAGTATAAACAGCACTTACCTTTTTCATTGTCTTAGAATCAAAATTACTTAAGTTATTCCATGAGTTTGTGATTACTTCAACATTAGCATCTAGCCAACTAGCATGCATTGTTATATCAATATCAGTTGTTGTATCACTAACAGGCACCTTTACATACCTTGTGTAATATGTATCATCATAAGATATTTTTGCTCCGGGATAATTTGTTGTCCATCCATTGAAGCCTTTGTCATTTGGTCTATTTACAAATGGGTTATCAATAAGTTCAATAGTTACATAGCCATCCACTATGGGATAAACACTATAATAAACATAAGTATCTTGTAATTCTGTATTTGAAACATAGCCTTTAAAATTTGAATTCCTATCAACGCTCGAATAAGTAATCTTAACTTTGATTAAATTTGAATCATTATATATGTTTTTATTTACTTTTGTTGGCATCGTACCATCTGAATCAGTATAGTTTTGCCCCATGTAGTAATAATAATCTGCCTCTTCATTATCAACTGTTACAACATTATCAGTTATTCCACTTCTTCCTGATAAAACCGTATTTGAACTAATTCTAGTTATATTTTCGCCGAAAGTAAAAAAGAAAGTAAAAATATTAAAACCTAAATATATAATACATATACTTATTAAAATAAAATGTATTTTGATATTCTTATTTTGAAATATTTTTGCTTTCATATTAAAACTCCTTAATTATGATGGATTTGTACTAAATTGAAATTTGAAGTCTAAGTTACCAACAGCTGAATTATTTTCACAATCAACATCTTGACCTTCAAGCCATGCGTATAATCTTATTTTAGTAATACCACTATTAATGGAAAATATTTCTTTGTTATTGATAAAATTAGCTGGAGTCAAATAACTAACGTTTACTTTTCTAAATAGATTTGGATAATTAACTTGATTTGCTTGATTTACGTAAACATTTTTAACCTCACTTGCTATTCCATCATAAGAAACAGGTTGATTGTTTTCTTTTCCAACAGTAATTCCATAAACATCTTGAGCATGTTTGATACCATATTCATTGTGAACATCATAATTTGGCTCCCAGATGTATACATCATTTAATGTGGCATTATTTAGATTTTGAACAAAATCAGGATTTGCATTTGATACTGTGTTTCCTAAAACTACGAAGGCAATTCTAGTTGCATTTTCTATACCTGGTAGTTTATCACCGACATATCTAGCTCCGGATTCTGGAGTTAAATATAACTTAGTATCTTTATTACTTTTTAAGAATATGTCAAAAGCTATGAACATTCCATCAGCATTATTACTACTCTCAATTTCACGTGATGCATTTAATACATAATCACCATTAATATTATTAGTAACACTACCATAATACAACATTAATTTACCATTTTCAAGCCCCCCAGCAGTAGAAACTGGTTCTAATTTTACTGGAAGTTGATTTATGCTTGTTTTATATGTTGTTGGAACTTGAATTAAATCTTCGCTTGAGACATATGATTTAAATGTTTTGGCATCTGCTGATATTTCGATTCCACCTTGAGCTTCAACACGAACCTTTAGGGAATCAACATAAACTATTCTATTTACCGTAAACCATGCATAAGTAGAACTTGCTAAAAAAACTCCGGTAAAAAGAATAAGTAATAATAAGAATATTTTTTTTATTTCTTTTTCTTGTTTTTTACGTTTCTTACTTTTCTTATTCATCTAAATGTTCCTCCCTAATTTCCATGTGCATTTTTATTTCTCCACCGATTATGTCATTTAAACAATCTGGATCATCACCTTCTAAATAGATAACAATTGTAAATTTATCTACATCTCCTACTTTAAAATCATTTCGTGATTTTAAAACTACCACATCATCTTTATAAAAAGGTTCAGTATTTTTCTCAGCTTCACCAGTCTCATTATTTATTTTTGCATAAACTGTTTCTTCATCATTTAAAAATACAATAACTCTAACAGCTTCATCTACTCTCTTTATAACATCATCAATGATAATTGAATACCAATAATTAACACTAACTTCGCCTTCATTTTCAATATAAAATGTGTAAGCAATGTAATTATCGCCATTGTGACTTCCGCCATTTGATGAAGTATGAACATCTTTAGGTATCCAATCATATGAAATATTATCCATATCATTTAAAGCACTAGCAAATAATTTTCTTTGATGAGCTTTTTCATTTGGATTAGAATATAAAATTATTCCTTTTTCATCTTGGAGTTTATTGTCCAGAGTAATTGTGAACTTATTTACATTAAATACAATACCTAAGATTGTGAAAATAAGTAAAAATACTAAGATTAATAAACCTATTACTACTTTAGTTTTTAAAAAAGCTTTTTTTCTTTTCTTTATTGTATCTGCGGTTACAATTACTTCTTTAGCCATAATATTACTCCTCATCTTTAGTTTATCACAAATGAATTTAAGTGTTCAATGAATTTTAACCATTAGACATTGTACTAGACACTTTTTTATGGTATAATTTTTAAAAGATAAGGTGATGAAATGTGAATGTAGTTCGAAAAATGACTTTGTTAGTGGCCATTATTTCTTTGTTATTCTGTTTTTCGACGATTAATGAAACTTATGCTAAATACAACACAAGTTTAGAAGGAAAAACAAATATGTCAGTTGCGAGATGGCACATTTTAGTTAATAATCAAGATGTCAGAAACAACTCAAGCACGAGTGCTGAACTTACACCCACATTTCTTGGAACTGAACATATTGCACCGGATGTAATAGCACCTACTAGTGAAGGATATGTTGATTTAATAATTGACTCTTCACAAGTCGATGTATCATTTAGTTATACAATAACACCAGATGTTGATGCAACAAGTTCAGTTACTGATTTAATTGTAACTGGCTACACCGTTAATAGTGGCGAAAAAATTGCTATTAACAATGGTCAAAGTATTACAGATAATATATATAAAATAGATAATGTTAACTTAACAACCATCCGACTTTATGTAAAATGGGATGATTCTAACAATAGCAAGATGACAAATGAAGAAGATACAAACGCATCTTTTATGAATGAACAAGCTAAGTTAAAACTAAATATTCAGTTTATACAAATACCAAATTAAATTTGAACTACCTCACGGCAGTTCTTTTCTGCTTCAACGGGATTTCTCCCTCCACAGACCAATTTCGGATCCGGCCGACCCTACTTATAATTTTTATTTTTTCTTAAGAGTTAATCTTTTTTGAACTTCTTCCACCGGTATATCTAATGTATCAGATATACTTTGAATACTATAGTTTTTGGAATATAAATGATAAATTATCTGATTTTCTTTATTTATTTCGCCATTTTTTTCTCCGATAGCTATTCCTTCTTTTTTACCACGTTCCAATCCTTTTTTCTCACCAATGGCAACACCCTCACTCATTCCATGATGACGTGCTGTTTCTAAATCACTTTCTATTCTATCCTTTC
>OBKS01000358.1_pt1 | contig 47348 bp, 47 predicted proteins | sample 1517381 | NCBI WGS metagenome assembly OBKS01 (sample SAMN04571686, study PRJEB22368) | human gut metagenome | biome: human gut; material: stool | host: Homo sapiens | place: Luxembourg | collected 2012-08-03 | reverse complement strand
AAGCAGCGTGATCGAAGGATTGGTAGTTGATGGTATCATCGGCGGTATCGGAGCGGTACTTGGATTCGTACCACAGATGGCAATCCTGTTCCTCTTCCTTTCTATCCTGGAAGACTGCGGATATATGGTACGTATCGCATTCGTTATGGACCGTGTATTCAGACACTTCGGACTGTCTGGTAAAAGTTTCATTCCACTTCTGATCTCATCAGGTTGTGGTATCCCTGGAATTATGGCTTCTAAGACCATTGAGCAGGACAATGACAGACGTCTGACAATCATGACAGCAACATTCATCCCATGCGGAGCTAAATTACCGGTTATCGCATTAATGGGTGGAGTTATGACAAGCTATGCAACAGGAAGCTACACGGCAGGTGGATTTATGGCACCTATCATGTACTTCGTAGGTATCGTAGCAGTATTAGTAGCAGCAATCATCCTGAAGAAGACAAAACCATTCTCAGGAAAACCGGCACCATTCGTTATGGAGCTTCCACAGTATCATGTTCCACAGGCTAAGACAGTTCTTCTTCATGTATGGGAAAGACTGAAAGGCTTTATCATCAAAGCCGGAACGATCCTGTTCCTTGCATGTGTAGTTATGTGGTTCCTTGGCGGATTCGGATTTACGAACGGCGGATTCGGACTTGTAGATGACAGTGCAGACAGTTTACTTGCAGTAATCGGCGGATTTATTGCACCAATCTTTGCACCACTTGGATTTGGAGAGTGGCAGCCGGTAGCAGCTTCTCTTTCCGGATTCACAGCAAAAGAAGCAATCGTTTCAACAATGGGTGTACTTGCGAACGTAGCAGAGAGCCAGTCAGAAGATACTGTAACAGTAGCTCAGGCTATCCAGAACTGGTTTCCAAGTGCAGTAGCAGCATTTTCATTCCTGTTATTCAACCTGTTAGATTCCCCTTGTCTGGCAGCCATAGCAACGATGGCACAGCAGATGCAGTCTAAGAAATGGTTCTGGTTTGCAATCTTGTTCCAGAATGTATTCGCTTATCTCGTAACACTTTGTGTATACCAGATCGGTACATTAGTAACCGGCGGCGGATTTGGAGTTGGTACAGCAGTAGCATTTGTGGTAGTAGCAGTCATGCTGTTCCTGTTATTCAGACCTGATCCGTATAAAGATCAGAAAGTTTATTCCAAACGTTCTGTAAATGCATAAGTAGAGCGGACCGGACGTAACTCATTTACGTCCGGATTTCCCTTTGAAGGAGGCAGTTTTCATGGTAGCCATTTTAGCAGATATCATTATTTTAGCATTAATATTAGGGTATTGCGCATACCTGGTATACGGAATTGTGAAGAGATTTAAAAATGGAGTCATCCAGGGATGCGGCGGCAGCTGTGCCGGATGCAGTGGATGCGGTGGTGGATGCTACAGTTCAGATCCTGATGAAGTGAAAAAAATGATCGAAAATATGTATGGTAAATAAGGGAGTTGGCAGTCATGGGCAATTCGACAGGCTCTATGTTCTACCTGTTCGTGATCGTGATTGTCCTTTACATTGTCGGTGCTTCTATCTATCAGGCATTTCTCTGGTTCAGGAAATGGCAGGAGAAAAAAAGAGACGAAAAGTTCAGCATGGATAATGAGGAGAACAAAGAATAGAGGGATAGAGATATGGCAGATATTATAGTTGTATTAATCGTGATCGTTCTTCTTGGATTTGCACTGAGAGGAGCAATCAGGCATTTTAAAGGTGACAGTCCCTGCTGTGGCGGCGGAACCGGTATCATCAAAACTGACGATAAAGAACTGAAGAATCCGGTGATCGGAAAGAAGATAGTTCATATCGAAGGTATGACCTGTGAGCACTGCGTACAGTCAGTAAAGAAAGCGTTAAATGAGATAAAAGGTGTTTCGGCAAGAGTGGACTTACAGAAGAAAGAAGCAGTGGTGTCTTATGACCGTGAGATTGCAAATGATGTTTTGAAAAAAACAGTTGAAAAAGCAGGATTTCAGGTTGCTTCTATTACAGAGTAGATACGATAGGAGGATGACAGGTGGATAAGGCAAAAGAAGCGATTGTACAGAAACTAAAAGCCAGTGGATGCAGGATCACCAAGCAGAGACTGATGCTTCTGGATATTATACTGGAAGAAAACTGTTCCTGTTGCAAAGAAATCTATTACCGCGCATCTCGGATCGATCCAAGCATCGGAACAGCAACCGTATACCGGATGATCAACAAGCTGGAGGAAATCGGAGCGATCAATCGAAGAAATATGTATAAAGTAGCATGTGATCCGGATTGTGACCTGCAGAATGCATGTACGGTTGAACTGGACGATGATACGATCAAGCATCTGTCTGCAAAGAACTGGAATGCTGTGATACAGGCAGGACTGAAAGCATGTGGTTATGTAGAAGATCAGAAAGTACGGAACATAACAGTGCAGTCATAAATATGCAGTTGATAAAATTTATCAATAGCCTGAAAATATTTGAAAAGGACATTCCTTGGTGTTATAATTTGCAGAAACAAAAACGACTGCCGGACACAAATGAAGGGATGTCCTTTTTGTTATAATGTTTGTAGTGATGAATTAATAAATATACAATGGAGGGAATACATATGTTAAATTTAAAAGACATTAATTGGAAAAAACCAGGACTTTTTGCGGCAGGAGTAGCTTTCGGAACAGCGGGAATCAAGATCCTGACAAGTGATGATGCAAAGAAATTATATACAAACTGTACAGCAGCCGTATTAAGAGCAAAATCTTGTGTGATGAAGACTGCAACAAGCGTTCAGGAGAATGCAGGAGATATTTTAGCAGAAGCAAAGCAGATCAATGAAGACAGAGCAGCAGAGGCAGAAGCAGAAGTTGTAGATGATTTTTGCGAGACAGAAGAGACAGCAGAAGATACTGCTGAAGCAACAGAAGAATAAAAATCCGGCACTGAAGATAAAGAAAAGTTGCCGAAAATACATAGATACAGGCACCTGCGGAACATCTGCAGGTGCTTTTGTAAGACTAGCAAGAGGTGACAAGAGTGAAATTTAAGATTAAGCATGAGATAAGAGGAAGAATCCGTATCCACATGGAGCAGAAACGCATGACTCATGAACAGGCGGACATTCTTCTCTTTTATCTGCAGAATATAGACGGCGTATTCCGCGCAGATGTCTATGACAGAACGGCGGACGCAACGATTCATTATAAGGGAAACAGAGAAACAATCATCGAAGGACTCCGCAGATTCCGTTATGAGGAAGTAGAAGTGCCGAATGGCCTGTTAGAGACATCCGGAAGAGCAATGAATGCAGAGTATCAGGAGAAACTGGTGGATAAGATTCTGTTCCATTATGGAAGAAAATTCTTACTGCCATATCCGATCTCGGCAGCATATACAACGATCATGTCGGCAAAATATATCTGGAAGGGCATCAAGACCCTGATGGAAAGAAGGATTGAAGTTCCGGTACTGGATGCAACAGCAATCGGAGTATCAATCTTCAGAAGTGATTTCAGTACGGCAGGTTCGATCATGTTCCTGCTTGGAATCGGTGAACTCTTAGAAGAGTGGACACATAAAAAGTCTGTAGATGACCTGGCAAGAACCATGTCATTAAATGTAGGAAAAGTATGGTTAAAGACCGGAGATCAGGCGGTTCTGGTTTCTTCTAATCAGATCAAATCCGGAGACCAGGTTGTCGTACATATGGGAAATGTCATCCCGTTTGACGGAGAGGTTGTGGATGGAGAAGCTATGATCAATCAGGCTTCACTGACAGGAGAATCTGTTCCGGTAAGAAGAACTACAGGAAATTATGTTTATGCCGGAACTGTTGTAGAAGAAGGAGAAGTGACAGTCGATGTTAAAGCAGTCGGCGGTTCCAGCCGTTATGAGAAGATTGCAGCAATGATCGAAGAATCCGAGAAATTAAAATCCGGACTGGAAAGCAGGGCAGAGCATCTTGCAGATAAACTAGTTCCGTATTCGCTTGGCGGTACGGCCCTTACTTATCTGCTTACAAGAAATGCAACAAAGGCACTGTCGATTCTGATGGTAGACTTTTCATGTGCATTAAAGCTCGCTATGCCAATCTCCGTACTTTCTGCAATCCGTGAAGCAGGTATGTACAAGATTACTGTAAAAGGTGGAAAATATCTGGAAGCGGTTGCCGAAGCAGATACGATCGTATTTGACAAGACCGGTACACTGACAAAGGCAAAACCGACGGTAGCAGAAGTGGTATCATTTAACGGAATGAATGAAGATGAACTGCTCCGTATTGCTGCATGCCTGGAGGAACATTTCCCTCACTCAATGGCAAAAGCAGTGGTAAGCGCGGCAAAGACAAAACATTTGGATCACGAAGAAATGCATTCAAAAGTTGAGTATATTGTTGCTCACGGCATCTCAACACAGATTGAAGGAAAGAAAGCCGTAATCGGAAGTTATCACTTTGTATTTGAAGATGAAAAAGTAGTAATACCGGAAGGCATGGAAGAAAAATTTGAGAATCTGCCCGAAGAATATTCACATCTTTATATGGCAATTGAAGGAAAACTTGCAGCCGTGATCTGTATCGAAGATCCACTGCGTGAAGAAGCAGTAGAAGTGATTCGTGAACTGCGAAAGGCCGGACTTAGCAAAATTGTCATGATGACAGGTGACAGTGAACGTACGGCAAAGGCTATTGCAAAGCGTGTTGGTGTAGATGAATATTATGCGGAGGTATTACCGGAAGATAAGGCAGAATTCTGTGAAAGAGAAAAAGCAGCCGGACGTAAAGTTATCATGATTGGTGACGGTATCAACGATTCACCGGCACTTTCCGCAGCCAATGTAGGAATCGCAATCAGCGATGGAGCAGAGATTGCAAGAGAAATTGCTGATATTACAGTTGGCGCAGACAATTTAAAAGAACTGGTTACATTAAAGAAGATCAGTAACGGTCTGATCAAGAGAATCAGCCACAATTATCATTCAATTGTAGGATTCAATGCAGGACTGATCGCACTTGGTGTAGCAGGTATCATCATGCCGACAACATCCGCATTACTTCATAATACATCCACTCTGATCATTGGACTTAGAAGTATGCAGAATCTGCTCGATGAGTAAAGATACAATATGAAAAAATATCTAAAAAATAATGGATAAAGAAATGAACAGGGATGACAAAAGTCGTCCCTGTTCATTTTAATACGTGCGCCTTGCGGCGCACGTTTCTAACGGGTGAAAGTCCCTAATCCGCTCTAGTAGTGGGAATAATTATTGACCTCCTACCCGATTAAAGTATGCAAGAGAAGTTGCCGGTGGCAAGTTCTCTGTACGAAGGAAGAATAACTGTTGACTTTTGCGAAGCGCAAGTGTAGATTAAAAGATAGTCAATTTTGGAAGAACAAGACAGAAAAGAGGAAAAATATAAATGAAGAAAACAGGAAAACAAAACATCAGATGGAATACCATGAAAATTCTGGCAGTAGGTTTTCTAAGTGTAATTTTTCTTGGAGCGGTGCTTTTATGGTTGCCGGTATCTAACGAAAAATCAATCAGTTTTCTGGATGCGCTTTTTACATCAACATCATCGGTATGTGTGACGGGATTGGTTACAATTGTTCCCAAATACCAATTTACAATTACAGGAAAAGTAATTTTGCTGATTTTAATTCAGATTGGAGGATTGGGCGTGATTGCATGTATTACCGCATTTTTTATGCTTCTGAAAAGAAAGATTACGGTAAAAGAGAGAGTTGTTATTCAAGAAGCTTATAATATGAATTCTCTCGGTGGTCTGGTAGGTCTGGTACGTAAAATTTTGATTGGGACAGTAGTAGTAGAAGGAATTGGGGCCGTTTTTTACGCCATACAATTTATTCGGGACTATGGGGTTGCAAAAGGAATCTGGTATGGAATTTTTCATTCAATTTCTGCATTTTGCAACGCAGGAATTGACATCCTTGGAGATGACAGTCTGGCAAGATACGCAACAGATCCTTTGATTAATATTATAACAATGCTGTTGATTATCCTTGGCGGAATTGGTTTTACCGTGTGGTATGATGTGATTGATAACGGAAAGAAGATCTGGCATCGGGAAATTCCCGGAAAATGCTGGTTTACCAGACTTAAGTTACATTCAAAAATAGCGATCATTACAACGGGATTCTTATTGATAGCAGGGACAGTTTTGAACTTTGCACTGGAGTATCATAATCCGGCAACGATAGGGCATCTTAATACCGGACAGAAATTGATGGTTTCCGCATTTCAGGCTGTGACAACAAGAACGGCTGGGTTTAGTACATTTCAGCAATCTGGGATGTACGAAGAAACTGGTTTTTTAAATATTATTTTGATGTTTATAGGCGGTTCTCCGGGAGGAACTGCAGGTGGTCTGAAGACGACGACATTTGCACTTTTATTTCTCGCATTTCATACAATGCTTCGGGGAGGGCATGATATTGAATGTTTCCGGAGAAAAGTGGATGAAAAAAACTTCCATGTAGCATTTGTTACAATTATGTTGGCATTAGCTATATACATAACAGGAACAACATTTGTTGCTGTCATTGAACCAGATACAATTTCATTTCAGAGAATCATGTATGAGACCGCATCTGCAATGGCGACAGTTGGACTCTCGCAGGATCTGACAACACACTTGCGGACGGGAAGCAAGATTGTGCTGATGATAATGATGTATATAGGACGTGTCGGGCCTATGACCATTGCATTATTATTTGCAGGAAAGGTGAACTTAAAAGAAAAGATGCGGACACTTCCAACGGAAAAGATTATGATTGGGTAACAAGGAGGAAAAGATTATGAAGAAACAATTTGCAGTATTTGGTCTGGGAAGTTTTGGAGAAAGCATTGCATTAGAATTACAAAAACTTGGATGTGAGGTAGTTGCTGTAGATAAAGATATGGAGCGGGTAAATGGAATTGCTGATTCTGTATCATATGCGATGCAGGCAGATATTGGAGATCCAGAATTTATCAGATCTCTTGGAACAAGAAATCTGGACGCTGTTGTGATTGCTGAAGCAGAAAGTCTGGAAGCAAGTATTATGGCAGCACTTGAGTGTAAGGAAATTGGAGTACCGAACGTAATCGCAAAAGCAAAAAATAACCGTCATGCAACTGTATTAAAGAAAATCGGTGTGGATACCATCATTTTTCCGGAGAAAGAAATGGGAGTCCGTCTGGCAAAGAATCTTATGTCAGCCAGTTTTACAGATTGGATTGCACTATCTCCGGCCTATAGTATAGTGGAAACTCCAATGCCGGCTAAATGGAGTGGAAAAACTTTGAAAGAACTGGATGTGCGCCGGAACTATGAAGTGAATGTCGTAGGAATTAAAAGTGGGGCGCATGTAGAAGTCAACCCGGATCCTTTAGAAGTATTGCGAAAAGATATGGTTTTGATTTTGGTTGGATCTAATACAGCGTTAGAAGCATTATAAGGAAGAGTTGTATTTGGAATATTATACATATGAGACGGTTTTGCTAAAAATATTTACAATCTAAGAAGTTTAATGAGGATTTATGTCATTAAGCTTCTTTTTTTATACATAATTCTTGACAGCAAGGGAAGAATGATATAGTATTCAAATATAGATTGTTAGATATAACTAACACTTGTTAGGAGGTACTAAGATGATGAACAGATATCTGATTGAAAAATGTCTGGTGGAACATTGTTCGGCAACACTGGCATCTATGAAATCAGCAAATTTATTTAATATGACATTTGCAGACGATACAGACGTGGAAAATCAGATTGAGTTCTGGAATCAGTGCATGAAAGAAAAAGGAATCCGTCTCTATATATTACAGAGACAGGATAAACGTGTACTGATCTATGTCTATCGGAAGAAACAGCTCGAGGTCAGTCTGAACCGGCCGGGAGTAGTAAAGTTCCTGAAGAAATACGGCTATGAAAGCACAGAGATCAAATATGCATTGAGCCGGTTAAAGTCAAGAATAGGGGAAAATAATGAATTTCCACATGAAATCGGAATTTTTCTGGATTATCCGCTTGGTGACGTGATCGGATTCATTGTGAATCAGGGACGCAATTTCAAATGCGCAGGATGCTGGAAGGTATATTGTGATGAGTGTGCATGCCGGAAAACATTTGCAAAATATAAAAAATGCAGAGATGTCTATGTACGTCTCTGGCAGCAGGGAAGAAGTGTTTTGCAGCTTACGGTAGCTGCCTGACATATAAATTTATCAATGAAAGAGGTAGAAACAATGAGTAAAATTGCAGTAGTATATTGGAGCGGAACAGGTAACACAGAGGCAATGGCCAACGAAGTAGCAGAAGGAGCAAAGGCGGCAGGAGCAGAAGTTGATGTATTAACGGCTTCAGAATTTGGCGCAGACAAGATGGACGCTTACGATGCAGTGGCATTCGGCTGCCCGGCTATGGGAGCAGAAGAACTGGAAGACAGCGAATTCGAGCCAATGTTCTCTGACTGTGAAGGAAAACTTGGAGGCAAGAAGATCGCACTCTTCGGATCTTATGGATGGGGAGACGGAGAATGGATGAGAACATGGGAAGAGACATGCAAGGCTGATGGAGCTGTTCTTGCATGTGACAGTGTACTTGCAAATGAAGCACCGGATGATGATGCGGTTGCGGCATGCCAGGCACTTGGAAAGGCTCTTTGCTAATCTGTTATAATTGAAAAATCCGACATACATATATAGCCTTTGGGCGGTGATCAGAAGAGATTCTGGGCACCGCCTTTTTGCGTTATATATTCGGAAGAAGCTGATAGTGGAAAATCCTGTATATGAATTAAAATATACAGTTTGTGAATCAAAAGTGCTAGGAGATGGATACTGTGTTAGAATGTTGAAAAATGGATGATGGAAGGAGATTGGAAGAATGAAACAACAGGCGTTTAATCCATATTTACCCGGGTGGGAGTACATACCTGATGGGGAACCTCATATATTTGGTGACCGTGTATACATATATGGCTCACACGATTCGTTCGGAGCACCTATTTTATTTGAAAGCCATTTTGAAAAAGTCAGAAAATAAAATTATTTTGGCCTGAATTGTGATAAAATAAAGGTAAGATTAAAAGACCAGAGGGGACAGGAAAAAGGCCGGAAACACCGTCCCCACTGGCTCGAAAGGAAGGATCGGTATGAAAAATTATTCAGAAGATATAAGCAGACAGTATCATATTCAGGTTGCCAAAGGTGAAGTCGGACGTTATGTGATCATGCCGGGAGACCCGGGAAGATGTGAAAAGATAGCGGAATATCTGGAAAATCCGGTTCTGGTTGCAAGTAACCGGGAGTTTACGACTTATACGGGAATGCTGGATGGTGAGAAAGTCAGTGTGACATCGACAGGAATCGGAGGACCGTCGGCAGCAATTGCAATGGAAGAACTGGTACGCTGCGGAGCAGATACATTTGTCCGGATCGGAACCTGCGGTGGAATGCAGCCGGAAGTAAAAAGCGGTGATATTGTGATCGCAACCGGTTCGATCCGCATGGAAGGGACAAGTAAAGAATATGCACCGATCGAATATCCGGCAGTTGCCAATCTGGAAGTAACGAATGCACTGGTGCAGGCTGCAAAAGAAGATGGCTGCACCTGGCATACAGGAGTGGTACAGTCAAAGGATGCATTCTACGGACAGCATGAACCGGAAGCAATGCCTGTCGGCTATGAGCTGCTGAACAAATGGGAGGCCTGGAAGAAGATGGGATGTCTGGCTTCCGAGATGGAATCAGCGGCACTGTTCATCGTGGCCGGTAAATTACGTGTCAGAGCAGGTGCATGCTTTCTTGTTATGGCAAATCAGGAAAGAGAGAAACTCGGACTGGAAAATCCGGTGGTACATGATACTGATATGGCAGTCCGGACAGCGGTCGGGGCAGTCCGAAATCTGATCCGGCAGGATAATGAAAAAAATAAGTAGAATCATTCGGAAAATCATGTATAATACTGATTACCAGAAATGAAATACGAATATAAAAGCGGGGAAACAAGATGGGGAAGACAGAAAACAGCAAAACATATCATACAAGTCAGTTGATTGAGACCGCGATAGAACAGTTGAAATATTCTTATACACCGTACTCCGGCTTCAAGGTCGGGGCAGCACTGTTGGCAAAAAATGGAACGGTTTATACCGGATGTAATATTGAAAATGCGGCATACACACCGACAAACTGTGCAGAAAGAACAGCATTTTTCAAGGCAGTAAGTGAAGGCGTGAAGGAATTCGATGCAATCTGTATCGTGGGAGGAAAAGACGGAGTTCTGACAGAATATGCACCGCCGTGTGGAGTGTGCAGACAGGTGATGATGGAATTCTGTGATCCGGAAGAATTTCAGATCATTCTTGCAACGGATGTAGAACATTATGATATCTATACGTTGAAGGAGTTATTGCCGTTGGGCTTCGGACCTGGAAATCTGAAAGAAAAATAAGGAGAAAACTATGACAATAAAAGAATTAACAGCACTGCCCAAAGTAGAACTGCACTGTCATCTGGATGGATCTTTGAGCCGTGGATTTATAGAAAAGAGGCTGGGGCGGAAAGTATTACAAAGTGAACTCAGTGTATCCGAAGACTGCAGAAGTCTGAATGAATATCTGGAAAAATTCGACCTTCCGGGCAAATGCATTATGGATGAGACAGGACTGAAAGAAGCCGGTTATGATGTATTAAAAAGTATGAAACAGGAAAATGTATGCTATGCAGAGATTCGTTTTGCTCCGCTTCTGTCCGAGACTCCGGACATGAACTGCAATAAAGTGATCGAAGCCCTGCTTGCAGGACTGGAAAAAGGAAAACGCGATTTTGGCGTAGAGTACGGAGTGATCACGTGTGCGATGCGCCATCACAGTGAAGAAGAAAATGCACGTATGCTGCGGACTGCCAGAGAATATCTGGGACACGGCGTGTGTGCGGCAGATCTTGCCGGGGCGGAAAGCCTGTATCCGATGTCAGAATTCATGGAACTGTTCAAAAAGACGAAAGCACTTGGCATGACATTTACCTTACATGCCGGTGAATGCGGAAACGTACAGAATATCCTTGATTCTGTGGAAGCCGGAGCTGGAAGAATCGGACATGGAATCGCAATGAGGGGACATGCAGATGTGCAGAAAGAATTGCAGAAAAAAGGTATCGGTATTGAGATGTGTCCGATCAGTAATCTGCAGACCAAGGCAGTGGGAAGTACAAAAGATTATCCGATGCGAGAGTTCCTGAATGCCAGATTAAAGGTAACGGTGAATACCGATAACCGTACAGTCAGCAATACGACCCTGACCAAAGAACTGGAATTTATCCAGAAGACTTACGGAATCACAGATGAGGAGATTCATCTGATGATGAGGAATGCAGTGGATGTGGCATTTGCGGATGATGCGGTGAAAGAAAGGATGTTGAAGTATGTATAAAAAACTGGAAAAATGTTTAAAAAGCATAAGAGAAAAGACAGATTTCAAACCAGAAAAAGCAGTCATCTTAGGTTCAGGTCTCGGAGATTATGCCGAGAAGATCAAGATAGAAAAGATTGTAAAATATACAGAGATTGAAGGATTCCCGGTATCGACCGTTCAAGGACACAAAGGACAGTTTGTGTTTGGATATGTGAAAGATGTCCCGGTCGTACTGATGCAGGGAAGAGTGCATTATTATGAAGGATACTCTATGCAGGATGTTGTACTCCCAACCAGACTGATGGGGATGATGGGAGCAAAGAAGCTCCTTCTGACCAATGCAGCAGGCGGAGTCAATCCATCATTCAGACCGGGCGACTTTATGCTGATCACAGACCACATCACGACAGCGGTACCAAGTCCGCTGATCGGACCGAATATAGAAGAACTCGGAACCAGATTCCCGGATATGAGTGAAGTATACAGTAAAAAACTGCAGGATATCATCCGTAAAAGTGCCAAAGACTGTGGAATACCACTTCAGGAAGGCGTATACGTGCAGCTGACCGGGCCAAACTATGAGACACCGGCAGAGATCCGCATGGTCAGAAGCTGGGGCGCAGATGCAGTCGGTATGAGTACCGCCTGCGAAGCTATGGCAGCAAGACACATGGGAATGGAAGTATGCGGAATCTCCTGCATTACGAATATGGCGGCAGGTGTCAGTGATGCAAAACTGAATCATGCCGAAGTCCAGGAGACGGCAGACCGCGTGGCGAAAGATTTTGAAAAACTTGTGACAGATGTGATAGCTGTTATTTAGTTCATCAGACCGGCTACCCGGACTGGAACGAGTTTCCAACCTTTATTCCGTGTGTATCGAATGCCTGAAGAATGAAATAGCGGGAGCGTAACTTTGGTGATGCCGGAAGAGTATAGAAGTATCGGAAAATCAAGTCTTCCATTATAACTTTCCGGTTACACGTAAGGGGTATAAAAATAGCCGTGAAAAATTTGAAAAAGCAGTGGATTTTCAATGCTTATCGCTATTTTCTGTACAGTAGTGGATTTCATTCTGTTACCGCGTGAGCTATTAAATTGATTAATTTGAAGATGTAAAACTGATGCATGATCATGTTGGAGAAGGTGTGAAGGTAAAAGCAGCGGGTGGAATCAGCTCATTCGACGATGCTGAGAAATTCATGAGCCTTGGAGCAGACAGACTTGGAACAAGCCGTCTGGTGAAGATCATGAAAAATACAGATAACGGTGCAGGATACTAAAATATGAGTTCTTTGTGTGCATTAAGCATTGTAACAGCAGTCCTCTGTGGTATCTGGTCTTATCTCGCAGGAATCGTCGGACTGATCGGCTGGGCCGGATTTGCAGGATGCACTACCTACTTTGCCTGTGGCAAACATGGCATGAGCGGGGTGAAAAAGACCGTTGTTACAAATCTTGCAGGTGTCTTATGTGGAATGACGATCATTACACTGAGTAAGTTTAGTTCGGTGTTCGGCAACCTTGGGATCTGGTGCGGGATCATTACATTTGTGATGTGCATCATTGCAAAATCTGAGTGGTTTGATTTCTGCCCGGGAACATTCATGGGATGTTTTACAACATTCGCAGCGGATGGGAACTGGAGTGTGCTGGCGATATCGTTGGTGATTGGAGCATTCCTGGGACTTGCCTGTGAGTATGGAGGAAACTGGCTGTATCAGGCAGTGACTGAGAAAAAAGAATGTGATACATATATGGGAGAAAATGTATTGCAGGAGAAGAAAGAGATAGAGTAAGAAAAAGCTTTGCTGTTTTGTGTGGGACGAGACGGCAAGGCTTTTTCTTATAATATAATAAGGCTATAAAGATTCAGCAGCCACAATACCAAGGAAACTGATGAATCCAAGATGTTCCCGGTACCATACAACTCCAATCAAACTGGCAACAATGACTTCCACGGAAGCAATGACCGGAACTTTACTGCTTTCCGTGATGTGCTTCAGACCTTCATAATAGAAGATATAGCCGATTGCCGTTGTAATCAGCGCATAGAAGAATCCCCAGAAAAGAATTCCGGTATTGAATGTGAATTCAGTACGAGAAACTCCCATGGAAATGCCAAGAAAAACAGCGGCAAAGAAATAACTGTACATACTCATGATAAATGGATACGTATTCTTGGCTGCAACTCTTCCGATGATTGCGGTAAGTGCATATAAGAATCCGGCACCGACACCCATCAGAAGTCCGAAAAGAGCCAGTGACTGGATTTTAAGTTTACCATTGGTTACGGTCAGGATACAGCCGATAATATTAATGATAACGGCAATGCCTTTCAGAAATGTAACCTTTTCCTGAAAGAAGAGAACAGAAAAAAGCAATGTAAATAATGGCGCGATATCAAGCAGTACGGCACTTAAGGCAACGCCGATGGTTGTAACAGCAATACTATAGCAGATATTATAGACACCGTGGCAGAGGATTCCAAGCAATGCACAGCTTAACAGCGGCTTCCATCCGATCAGCAGGAGTTGCAGAAGATGTGACCGACATGCGGATGTTCGAAGAACAGACCAAGATCATCCAGGCACTGGCAAAACAGGCTCCGGGCGTATTCCTCGGACGTTGTGCCAACTTCGTACTGGGCGGTCAGCCACACAGTTATTCCTTCTTCGTATATGCAGATGACGAATATCGTGAAAAAGAAGGAAAAGAATATTATAAAGGTCAGACATTAAATGAACTGAAACTGCGTGATATCCAGAGAAATGAATATTATCAGCGCTTCACAGGCATGAAACGTGATGATCCGAAGCACTATGACATGGTTGTAAATGTGTTAAAGACCGGTGTGGACGGAGCTGTGAAGATGATCCTGGATTATGTGGAGCAGAAAGAAAGCGGAAGCAAATAATGTTTGACAGGGGAAAATAGTAATGTTAATATAAGAATATAAAAGGTGCTACCGATATGACGGTTCGCCTGATTAAAAAATGAGTTGTTATAAAAATAACCGCCTCAGATCTTTGCAGGACGATGCGCGGTTATTTTTGTGTCTTTGAGTCATGCTTTCCACGCACATACCCAAGACTATAAAAAGTCGCACACAGCGAAATTACTGCGATCAGGTCAGTTATGGTCAGCATAGGCAATAAGTCTCCTTTTGTAGATTTCTCTGAAAGAGATATGTATGTAATCGGAGCTATTGTATACTCTCCGCACAAAGCGAACCGCCATTCACGTCAAAAGTGAAGTAGCACCTTAGGCAGAAGCCTAAATCTATTTTATCAATAAGAAATTCCAAAATCAATACAAAGTTTATAGAATGAATAAGGAAAATATATTATATTTGTGCTTTCGTATATCTTAATGACTAAGTGTTAAAACATGAAACTTTCAGTATCACAAAGCCAACATTCCACTGTTGAATTTATCATCCTCAGCTAATCATAACACCAAGTCTTTTCTCATGGACCGAGAGGTCAAGCTAATAAATCTAATTAGAAAATGAATCCCAAAAATTCCCTCATGTATTCAAATGCTGCGTGCTAATATACAGTCAACAAATGAAACACGTAAAAAGCACACAAATAAACGATAAAGCACGCGAAAGCGAAAAGGAAAAAGTAGGAGGATGCAAGATATGAAATATGTAGAATTTGACCAGACATTGTAAAAGGAGACCAGCTATGAAAATTAATAACATTACAAATGCGCAGGAATTCTTTAAAGTTGTAGACGTCTGTAAGGGACGTGTAGAATTACTGACAGGTGAGTGGTTCCGGTTTTTATTTATCACCATGCGTTCGAAAGAAGCTGCCAGTGGCAGGTTCTGTAGATTTTGTTCTCCGTGTGTTTAATGGAAGAGGGTGTATTGAGAAAAGTTCTCAATACACCCTCTTCCATTTTCGAAAAAAAAGTGTATCATATTAGTTAGATGGAGCTAACTAATATACTTACATAAAAGGAGGCAGTACATGAGTGTAGTAATCGTAGGCGGACATGACAGAATGGTTCATCAGTATAAAAAGATCTGTAAAGAGTACAAATGCAAAGCAAAAGTATTCACACAGATGTCGGGAAACTTAAGTGAGAAGATCGGAAGTCCCGATCTGTTAATCTTATTTACCAATACAGTATCTCATAAGATGGTACACTGTGCAGTAACAGAAGCGGAAAAATGTAATGCACAAATCGTAAGATGCCACACAAGCAGCGGAAATGCTTTAAATGAGATTCTTCAGAATGCCTGTACGGCATAAGTATCTGGAATGTGGGGCAGTTCATACCAGATGAAAGCTTTATAAAACTCCATGAGCTGATAATAGTAAAAATCATATAAAAAGAGAAAGAAAGGACAAGGAGATGAGTAGGGTACATTTCCTGGTCCTTTTCTTGATCTTTTTTAAACTTAAAATTCCATAATGACAGTCCTTGCGTTTGGTAGACAAAATACGATATAATAAAAAATGTTTGACTTGAAAAGTAAAGAGAGGTTTATGGAATGAAGAGAGAGACATTTGGATCAAGACTGGGCTTTATCCTTGTATCTGCAGGATGTGCCGTTGGTATTGGAAATGTGTGGAAGTTCCCGTACATGTGTGGACAGTTCGGCGGGGCTGCATTCATTTTAATCTATCTGGTGTTCCTTCTGATCATGGGAATCCCGGTTATGGTCTGTGAATTTGGTGTCGGACGTGCCAGCAGACACAGTGTTGCCGCTGCATATGAGACACTGGAACCAAAAGGAACAAAGTGGCATATTACGAAATGGATCGGTGTTATCGGATGCTATTTCCTGATGATGTTCTATACCACAGTTGGTGGATGGATGCTGTATTATTGCGTCAGAAGCTTCAGAGGAGATTTTGTGGGTGCGGATATGAAGACTGTATCTGCGGGATTCAGTGATATGCTAGGAAATATGCCGCTTATGGCATTCTGGACGATTCTGATATCTATTATTGGATTCGGTGTATGTGCGTTTGGAATCCAGAAAGGTATCGAAAAAGTTTCCAAGTTCATGATGACAGCACTGCTTTTGATCATGATCGTACTTGCGATCCATTCTGTGATGATGAAAGGTGCCGGAGCAGGAATTCGTTTTTACCTGATCCCTGATTTCAAACAGATGGCAGAGATTGGAATCGGAAATGTAATTTTCGGGGCTATGAGCCAGGCATTCTTTACATTATCAATCGGTATCGGAGCTATGCTGATCTTTGGAAGTTATATGGAAAAAGACCAGAGATTATTCGGAGAGGCTGTGAATATTACCGTGCTTGATACGATCGTAGCGCTGATGGCAGGTTTCATTATTATCCCTGCATGCTTTGCATACGGAATTGAACCGGGAGCAGGACCGAGCCTTATATTTATCACGATCCCGAATATTTTCGCGCAGGTGGCAGGCGGGTGTGTATGGGGAGGATTATTCTTCCTGTTCTTAAGCTTTGCTGCATTTACGACACTGGTTGCGGTATTTGAAAATATTATTTCTTTTGATATGGATTTATTCGGATGGTCAAGAAAGAAGAGTACACTGGTAAGTCTGATCCTGATTATTATTTTAAGTATGCCATGCGTAATGGGATTCAATGTGTTAGCCGGATTTACTCCGCTTGGAGAAGGCTCAACGATCATGGATCTGGAAGATTTCATCGTATCGAATAACCTGCTTCCACTTGGAAGTCTGGGATATGTATTGTTCTGTACAAAGAAGAATGGTTGGGGATGGAACCATTTCCTCGAAGAGATCAACCAGGGAGAAGGATGGAAGTTCCCGTCAGGAATCAAGGGATATATGTCTTATGGATTACCGCTTCTGATCATCATCATTTACCTGAAGGGATACTATGATAAGTTCCAGCCGATGGGAACGAAGGTACTGGTCGGATGGATGATCGTGGCAATACTGTTCCTTACATTTGTGATCGGATGTTCCTGTGGAAAAAGTAACGCAGAAAAAGTGGATAAGTAAAGAAAAAAAGTAAAAAGATGTGGAAAAAGGATAAGTTCTTTCATGAAGAGAGAAAGAACTTATCCTTTTTTTCGCCATGCGTTCGAAAGAAGATGCCAATGGCAAGTCCTATAGGTGGCAAAGTATGTAAGCGAATTTAATTCTTCGTCTCGTATGCTGCCTGGCGTACATCCGGGATTGCGATCAGTACCGGATATAATACAGCAGAGATAATAAGTCCGCCGACTCCCTGGATAATATTAGCAGGGATACTTGCAGCAGCGCCTCTTCCATACAGGAAGAACTCGCAGATAAAATATCCACCGGCGACGAATACGATATCTGTAATACCTCCAAGGATAACTGCGACGTAACGGTTCTTACCGTAACGGCACATCTTCTGGTAAATCAGTCCGGATACCAGTGCGACAAGCCCCTTGATCACCAGTGTGATCGGAACGTATACAAAATATCCACCGATCAGGTCAGACAGTGCAGAACCGATACCACCGGCAAGCATACCATATACAGGACCAAGGATGATACCTGAGAGGATTACGATTGCATCACCAGGATGGATATATCCGCCGGTTCCCGGTGTCGGAATACGGATGGACATTGTAGCAACACAGGCTAACGCAGCGAATAATGCTGTCATAATTATTTTTTTCAGATTGGAATTCATAACCAAAACCCTCTTTCCTTTCGTAATTGCCATTACTGTACAATAGTAGTGGCATGAGATAAAGAGCCAGTTATGAGAAAATATACCATACCAGTTGTAAAAATACTAGAAAAGAATATTAGAAAAGAAAGGAAGTACGTGTATGAAATTTCGGGTAATCTTTTGATAAAGAAAAAGAAATCCTGTACTTTTATATAAAATCGTGCTATACTGCTACAGTTGAAATTTAATGTGATAATGCGGTAATGCGATACAAAATCAAAAATATGATTTATAAATAAGAAAGGACTAGAAGTAATGTTGGCAACAATCGAATCAATCAACAATGTGGTAAATAACTTCATCTGGGGAGTACCGGCCATGATCTGCATCGTAGGAGTAGGGCTTTTATTAAGCATCAGAACCGGATTTCTTCAGATCCGTAAATTCCCATATGCGATGAAAGTAACAATCGGCCGGATGTTGAAAAAAAGAGAAGCTTCAGACGGAGCACTGACACCATTCCAGGCAGTATGTACGGCACTGGCTGCGACCGTCGGAACCGGTAATATTGCAGGCGTGGCAGGAGCAATCGCGATCGGAGGCCCGGGTGCAGTCTTCTGGATGTGGATATCAGCACTTCTTGGAATGTGTACAAAGTTTTCAGAAGTAACGCTTGCGGTACATTTCCGGGAGAAAAACGCGGAAGGCGATCTGGTCGGAGGACCTATGTACTACATAAAAAATGGACTGAAGAAGCAATGGCACTGGCTGGCCTATCTGTTCGCGGCATTTGGTGTACTGACGGTATTCGGAACGGGGAATGCAACACAGGTCAATACCATCACGACAGCAATTGATTCAGCTCTGTATAATTATGGTGTGATCAGTGAACAGAATGTGAGTACTCTGAATCTGGTGATCGGAATTATTCTGGCAGTATTGATCGGGCTGATCCTTCTTGGAGGAATCAAACGAATCGGGCAGGTAGCGGAAAAGCTGGTTCCGTTTATGGCGGTCATTTATATTATTCTTGCAATCGGAGTTGTGATCTTGAATTACAGAAATATCCCGACAGTATTCGCTTCTATTTTTAAAGGTGCCTTTTCACCCGCATCTGTGACCGGCGGTGCAGTAGGATCTTTCTTCATGAGTATGAAAAAAGGTGTATCCAGGGGAATCTTTTCAAATGAAGCAGGACTTGGTACCGGTTCGATTGCTCATGCATGTGCGGATACAAGAAAGCCTGTAAAGCAGGGATTCTTTGGAATATTCGAAGTCTTTGTAGATACAATTGTGATCTGTACACTGACGGCACTTGTCATTCTGTGCAGTGGCGTACCGGTTGGATATGGAGATGCGGCCGGTGCAGAACTTACGATTCTTGGATTTACTTCCACTTACGGAAGCTGGGTATCGATATTTACGGCCATTGCAATGTGCTGCTTTGCATTTTCTACGATCATTGGATGGGGACTTTATGGAACACGTTGTGTGGAGTTCCTGCTTGGTACCCGCGCAAACAGACCATTTATGATATTGTATGCACTGGTAGCGATTGTCGGCGCAACTATGGAACTGGGACTGATGTGGAATATTGCAGAGACATTTAATGGTCTGATGGTTATCCCGAACCTGATAGCAGTCTTCCTGCTGTCAGGAGTTGTGGTCAGACTTGTGAAAGAATACTTTGACAGAGAGGGCAAAAATGTATAAAAGATGCCGCTTAGTCACCGGAAGGTGACTGGGCGGCATTCTTTTTATACTGACTGGGTGACATGCCCATGTAACGCTTGAAAATCTGGCCATAATATGCCGGTGAGGAAAATCCTACAAGTCCGGCAATCGTAGTAATATTCTCCCCGTCCATAAGAAGTGGAATACTGTTCTGAATCCGTGTAGACAGCAGGTAATCGAAGATGGTCATCCGCATATATTTTTTGAAAAAGCGGCAGCATTCGCTTTTGCACAGTCCGGCGTGGGCGGCGATATCTTCGAGACTGAGTTCTTCGGAAGCATGCTCCTGAAGATAAGAAAGAATGTCTTTCAAACGCTGTAAATGCTTCTGTGGATGCGGAGTATCCTGGGCAATCTGGACATAATGCAGATAAAGCCGGTGCCAGATCTCACAGAGCAGGAGATGAATACGGAATTCATAGTCAGGAAGTTCCGGCTGTTCCGCCATGCCTTCATATCCGGGAATGAAGGCATCGGAAGAAGATTGAACCTGGCAGGTTAATGTATATATTTCTTTTATGTATTCGATAATTTCATTTTGCCATGGAATTTCCGGTTTTAATACAAGTGAAGACCAGAATTCGTTGGAAGTGATAAAATCGACATATTTGGTCTGCAGGATACTGTTCTCGTAGCCATAGATGAATTTGGGATGAAATGTGACAGAGATATAATTACAGTCCTGGTCATCAATCATATATCCGGCATGTAAAGCATTACTGTTGCAGAATATCCCTTCGCCTTCTGAGATAATATAACGCTGGTCATTGACGACATATTCCATCTGTCCGGATACGAACCATGTAAGTTCGATCTCCGGATGCCAGTGCCACATGAAGGAATGCTGTTCATAAGACTGTATTGCCTCTGGGGATACCTGAACGGGGAAAGTGTAACTTCCGTGTTCTTTTACTTCTTTTTTGTTTTTTTCTGTAAGAATCTGAATACCTTTCATATCATCCTCCGTATATAAAAGTCAAAAACAAATAAAATCTCAATATTCTTATAAAATATGCCAATATTCTTATTGTGAGAATTTGCATATCTCATTATGATTATATTATAGCAATAACAGAAGACAGTCAACTACAAAAAAGTATGTAAGTGGATGTTAAAGAAGGCCTGAAACTTAAGGGATGAAAGAAAAAATGATAAAAATGAATTAAAAATGGAGGTAATGGAATGCAGAAAGAGCAATTGATCGCAAAATTTCAGGAATTATACGGAGAAGGCGGGGAAATCCGTACTTATTTTGCACCGGGACGAGTAAACCTGATCGGAGAACATACAGATTATAACGGAGGTCATGTATTCCCATGTGCACTGACAATGGGAACATGGGCAGTGGTAAGGAACAGAGAAGACAGAAAATTAGGTTTCTTCTCTTTGAACTTTGAAAAGCTTGGAATCATTGAGACAAGTCTCGATGAATTGATTCCGAGTAAAAATGCCGGATGGACGAATTATCCGAAGGGAGTAATGTGGGCATTCGAAAAGAGAGGGTATGAACTGACACATGGAATGGATATCCTGATCTATGGAAATATTCCGAATGGTTCCGGACTTTCTTCTTCCGCATCACTGGAAGTGCTGACAGGACTGATGTTAAAAGATACATTTGGATTTGAAGATCTCTCCATGATCGATCTTGCATTGATCGGACAGTATTCGGAGAATAATTTCAATGGATGCAACTGTGGAATTATGGATCAGTTCGCAAGTGCGATGGGTAAGAAAGATCATGCAATTTTCCTGGATACCAATACATTAAAATACGAATATGCACCGGTCGTTCTTGAAAATGCGAAGATCGTGATCATCAACAGTAAGGTAAAGCACAGTCTGGTTGATTCTGCTTACAATGACAGAAGAAATGAATGTGAGACTGCATTAAAGGAACTTCAGAAAGTTACAGATATAAAGACACTTGGAGATCTTACAGAGGACGGATTCGAACAGTACAAGGATGCGATCAAAGATCCGGTCAGACAGAAGCGTGCGAAACATGCGGTATATGAGAATCAGAGAACTATTCGTGCAGTAGAAGCACTCCGTAACAACGATGTGAAATTATTCGGACAGCTTATGAATGCATCTCATGAGTCACTTCGTTATGATTATGAAGTGTCCTGTGAAGAGATAGATATTCTGGTAGATCTGGCGCAGGCAATGCCGGGGGTTATCGGTTCACGTATCACCGGAGGCGGATTCGGCGGATGTACGGTCAGCATCGTTGAAGAAGGAACGGTAGATAAGTTTATCGAGGAGATTGGAAAGACATATAAAGAAAAAGTCGGACATGAAGCAGAATTCTATGTAGTAGATATCGGTGACGGAGCAAAGATTGTATAAATTCACAGAATAGAAAAAAGAACGGAAGGATCAGAATATGTTGTATGAAAATATTAAGAAACTGGTAGAATATGGTATTCAGACCGGACTGACACCGGAATGTGAGAGAATTTACACAACAAATTTATTGTTAGAATTATTTCAGGAAGATTCATATGAAGATGTAGAAATCGACAGCAGTTCCATCGAGCTGGAAGCAGTTCTGGAAGGATTACTGGATGAGGCGGTAAAAAGAGGAATCATTGAAGACAGTATCGGATTCCGTGATCTTTTCGATACGAAGATCATGAATTGTCTGGTACCAAGACCGGCTCAGGTACAGAAGACATTTGCGGAAAAATATGAAGAATCTCCGGAAGCTGCGACAGAATATTTCTACAAATTAAGTCAGGACAGCAATTATATCCGCAGATACCGTGTGAAAAAGGACATGAAGTGGAAAGTAGATTCCCCATATGGTAAGATTGACATCACAATTAATCTGTCCAAGCCGGAGAAGGATCCAAAGGCGATCGCTGCAGCAAGAAATGCAAAGAATACCGCATATCCGAAATGTCTGCTTTGTATGGAAAATGAAGGATATGCAGGACGGCTGGATCATCCGGCAAGAGAAAACCACAGGATTATACCAATCGAGATTGCAGGTGGAAAATGGGGATTCCAGTATTCACCATATGTGTACTATAACGAGCATTGCATCGTATTTAACGGACAGCATATCCCGATGAAGATTGATAAGAAAGCATTTGAGAAATTATTTGATTTCGTAAAATTATTTCCACATTATTTCCTGGGATCTAATGCAGATCTCCCAATCGTTGGCGGTTCTATCTTAAGTCACGATCATTTCCAGGGGGGACACTATACATTTGCAATGGCAAAAGCGCCGATCGAGATTAAAATTACAATCCCGGGATATGAAGATGTTGAGGCCGGAATCGTAAAATGGCCGTTATCTGTCATCCGAATCCGTCACAAAGATGAGAAACGCCTGATAGATCTGGCAGATCATATCCTCAGATGCTGGCGAAACTATACAGATGAAGATGCATTCATCTATGCGAATACAGATGGAGAGCCACACAATACGATCACTCCGATCGCAAGAAAACGTGATGGATTGTTTGAACTGGATCTGACTCTTCGGAATAATATCACAACCGAAGAACATCCACTTGGCGTTTATCATCCACATGCAGAGTATCATCATATTAAAAAGGAAAATATCGGACTGATCGAAGTTATGGGACTTGCGGTGCTTCCATCCAGATTAAAAGAAGAGCTGGAGATTCTTGCGGATTATCTGGTTCAGAAAAAAGATATCAGAAGTAATGAAAAGATTGCAAAGCATGCGGACTGGGCAGATACATTTTGTAAAAAATATGATGGGATTACAGAAGAAAATGTAATGGATATATTGAAAAAAGAAGTCGGTGAAGTATTTGTACATGTACTTGAGGATGCCGGAGTGTATAAATGTACAGAAGAGGGAAGAGAAGCATTTTTAAGATTTGTAAAAACATTATAAGATGTTAGAAAAACGTCAAAAATCAGAAGGGATGAAAAGCCCGGAAGATTTTTGGCGTTTTGTCATGTTTGAGTTGTTATGATGAAAATATAACAAAATTTTACGTAAATATAAAGTGCTGATTGTGAATAGAGATAGTAGATGCTATAATGTAAATATAATTTTTCGGGAAAAAGTATATTAAAAGAGAAATTTCAGGAGGGAACTTATATGAGATATGAAATCAAAGGAGACACATTACCGGTAGTTATCTGCTATCTGGAGGGCGGAGAGAAGATGATCACAGAAGGAGGCGGAATGTCTTGGATGTCACCGAATATGAAGATGGAGACGACTACGAATGGAGGAATCGGCAAGGCATTTGGAAGAATGTTTTCCGGTGAGCATATATTCCAGAATATTTATACCGCACAAGGTGGCAAAGGGATGATTGCATTTGCATCGTGCTTTCCTGGATCCATCAAAGCATTTGAAATCGGACCGGGGCGCGAGATGGTATTCCAGAAAAGCGCATTCCTTGCAAGCGAAGCAGGGGTAGAATTGTCTGTGTTCTTTAATAAGAAGTTCAGCTCTGGATTATTTGGCGGAGAGGGATTTATCATGCAGAAGGTATCCGGTCAGGGAACTGTATTTGCTGAGTTTGACGGACATGTAGTGGAGTATGAATTGAACGCCGGACAGGAAATTGTCGTAGATACTGGACATCTGGCTGCAATGGATGCTTCATGCCAGATAGAGATAAAGAGTGTTCCTGGAGTAAAAAATATGCTGTTTGGAGGAGAGGGAATCTTTAATACCGTGGTTCGTGGACCAGGAAGGGTATTGCTTCAGACAATGCCGATTTCAAATGTAGCAGGAGCACTCGGACCATATATTACAACATCCGGTAAATAATGCCTGGAAGGACAGGAAGTATGAGAACAAGAAGTATTCATAAAGCAGCACTAACGGATGCGGTTACACCACTGGAAGAGTCTGGAAAGAAACTGGCATATAAAGCGGCAGTCGAGGGAATCGTTCTTTTAGAAAATGACGGAAGTCTGCCATTGAAGGCAGGAAAGATAGCTTTGTACGGCGCTGGTGCGAAGAAGACGATTAAGGGTGGAACCGGATCAGGAGAAGTAAATGAGCGCCATGCAGTCTCTGTTTTTGAAGGACTGGAACAATCAGGATTTACAGTTACTACTATGCGGTGGATCGAAGATTATGACCAGGCATTCGAAGAGGGTGAACAGGAATATGCAGAAGAATTCAGGAAAAAACTAAGTCTAAAGAACCTGTCAGATTTTATGAACCTGATGAGCAGTCCATATAGATATCCTTATGGCCGTGCCATACAGGAGAAGGATATAGAAGAGTCGGATACAGACAGTTGTATTTATGTGGTATCCAGACAGGCTGGTGAAGGGGCAGACAGAAAACTGGATGAAAATGAATATGGGATATCAGAGATAGAGCGGATCAATATTGCATTCTGCGCAGAAAGATATAAGAAACTGATCGTAGTGATCAATGTAGGTGGAGTATTTGATCTGAATTTCTTAAATGAAATATCCGGAATTAATGCAGTTATTTTTATGGGAGAGCTAGGTACAATGGGAGGTCTGGCACTAGCAGATGTTATTTCAGGAAAACAGACGCCATCAGGGAAACTTACAGATACCTGGGCAAAACATTACCGGGATCTTCCGTTTGCAGATGAGTACAGTTACCTGAATGGTAATCTGGATGAGGAATATTATAGAGAAGGTATCTATGTAGGATACCGCTATTTTGATACATTTCATGTGGCACCAAGATATCCGTTTGGCTATGGAATGTCGTATACTAATTTTGCAATACGGTTTGAACAGATGCAGATGGAAGGCACGAAGATTCATGTGTATACAGAAGTGGAAAATACCGGAAGAATTTATGATGGTAAAGAAGTTGTGCAGATCTATGTAAGCTGTCCGAACGGGGAACTTAAAAAGGAAGCACAGCGGCTGACTGCATTTCATAAGACGAAGTTATTAAAGCCGGGAGAAAAGGCAAAACTTATACTTAGTTTTGATCTCCGGGATATGACTAGCTACAGGAAAAAAGATGCAGCAACGGTCCTTGAAAAAGGAGAATATGTAATCCGTCTCGGTAATTCCAGCAGGAATACCAGAGTATGCGGAATCTTGAGATTATCCAGTGAAATCATAACAGAAAAACACTCGCATATCTGCAAAATCCCAATGCATGTGACAGAATTGAAACAAAAGGAAGAAGATATCCTTCATGCAGCCTGTGACTGCAGACAAAACTGGGGAAGAGGATGCGAGATTATTATTGAAAATATGGAAAAAATTCGAAGCATTCCGGTAGAAGAGGATAAGATAACAGAAATTGTGCATGAATATGGTCCGGTTAAAATATATTCCTCAGAAGAGACAGATGCCGTGATGGAGCGTTTAACACTCAGAGACATGGCAGAACTGTCTGTGGGCGGAGGTATGACTGGATCAAGATTCTTTGAAGCGCCAGGTGCAGCTGGGGTTACGTGCACAACACTGGAGCAAAAAGGAATTCCAAATGTAGTAATGGCAGATGGACCGGCAGGGCTTCGTCTGAACAAGGTTTCATCTGTGTCATTCACCGGAAAGGTAAAAGGGATAGAGCCGAATATTTCATGTATGAAATATCTTCCGGAGCCGGTTAAAAAAATCATGCTTGGAAATCCGGATAGCCCGAATCTGCTCTATCAGTTTACTACGGCATTCCCAAGCGGGATTTCACTGGCATCGAGCTGGAATCTGGAACTGGCGGAAGAAGTGGGAAATGCAGTTGGAAAAGAGATGGAATGTTATGGTGTAACCTATTGGCTGGCACCAGGACTTAATATTCACAGAAATCCACTTTGTGGACGCAATTTTGAATACTATTCGGAGGATCCACTGGTTTCAGGAAAATTTGCAGCCGCCATTACAAAAGGTGTGCAGAAGAATCGTGGGTGTTATGTGACGTTGAAGCATTTCTGCTGCAATAATCAGGAGGATAATCGCAATAAGACCAATGTGAATGTCAATGAACGAGCACTTAGAGAAATCTATCTGAAGGGTTTCGAGATTGCGGTAAAGGAAGCGGGTCCGGGAGCCGTTATGAGCAGTTATAACAAAGTAAATGGTAAATATGTCAATAACAGTTACCGACTTCTGACACAGGTGCTTCGAAATGAATGGGGATTTGATGGTTTGGTAATGACGGACTGGTTTGCAACCGGGCGTAAATATGGAAATCCGGCACATGCGATTGCATCCGGGAATGATCTGATTATGCCGGGAAGTGCAGGTGCGGTGGATGAGATTGTGAAAGCGGTGTCCAAGGGAGTGATACTGGAAGAGGATGTAAAAAGAAGTGCAGCGAATGTATTGCGTGGAGTGTTATCCAGCAGGATATATCAGGGATTTACAAGAATGCATATGAAAAAGTAAAAGGTGAGAAGTAAGCGTGAGACTAGATAAGAAAAAAATGATTGCTGCCACAATTGTGGCATGCACAACACTTTTCATAGCAATAGGAATACATGAAAAAAAAGATACACGAAAACAATTAAAATTTGGAGCTACTTATATGACAATGAATAATCCATATTTTGTTAATATGGATGAAAATATTGAAGAGTCAGTGCAGGCAAAGGGGGATATCTTAATTACAAGAGATCCCCTGCAGGATCAGAAAAAACAAAACGAACAGATAAAAGATATGATAAATGAAGGGATTGATGTACTTTTTCTGCAACCTGTAGATCGAAATAAAGTTCGGCCTGCACTTGAACTATGTAAAAAAAAGCATATACCTGTAGTTGTTATTGATTCTGAAGTGTCGGATACAGAAGCGGTTGTATCCACGATTGTTTCGGATAACTATGATGCGGGGGTTCAATGTGCAAAAGATATGATGAAGAAAAAACAAGTGCAAATATAATAATTGTAAATCAGAAAGCATTGAATTCAATTAATGAGAGAGTGAAAGGTTTTAGGGATACTATTAAAGGGCATCCACAATATAAGATAGTAGAAGAAAAAGAGAGTGCCGCAGAGTTTGAAATTGCAATGAAAGTTATGGAGAAAATTATTTATGAAAAGAAAAATTATGATGTTGTAATGGGTGGAAATGATCCAATTGCTTTAGGGTGCATAGCAGCGATGCAAATGACTGATAAGACGGATCAGGTTATGGTTTATGGTGTGGATGGTTCGCCAGATGGAAAAGCAATGATAAAGGCAGGATTTTTAGAAGGAACAGCAGCACAATCACCAATTAAAATAGGTGAAAAGGCAGTTCAGACAGCATACAGCTATTTGGCAGGGGAAACTGTAAAAAAACATGTTACAATACCTGTCGAATTAATTACAGCAGATAACTTAAAGTTTTATGACATGACAGGATGGCAATAATGAAAAAAAATTATAGTTTAATTTTGAGAAAGATAATATTTGCTTTTAATAGTATATCAGTGATTGGAATTGCAATATTTATTTTGTATACAACAAGAAAAATATGTGATGCATATGTTGCAAGTGATTTCTTAGAAAAAGTCAATGCGATTCCGGCAAACCCTTCTGCATTAGTAGGAGAAATTTTGGTATTAGTAGCTATAATGGGAATTTCTTTTATATGCAGAGAAAAATTTGTTAGGGAAAATACAGGAGTATATTATTTGACTTTACTTATAGATTTTTGTGCAAGTTTTTTTATTGTTTATAGATTAGATTTTAATTATAATGGGATACTTTTGTGGGTTTTTACGAATCTCATTGCACATATTAAAGACATGGGAGGAAAATATGCATTAGCAGTGATATCATTACTAAGCTATATAGGAACCAATCACGGTATTATCTCGGTAAGTACGAAAATATTTTCTGTTAGTGATTATATAAATGTATATGATATTGGAGTCCAAAAAGTATTATATTGGCTATATAATTTGCTTACATCATTAAATATTATTTTATTTTTTGTTTTTTGTGTATTCATTATTATCGAACAGAGTGGAACGATAGATGAGGTAAAAAAATTATATTTTAAATTATCGCAAACAAATGAAGAGCTACAACAGGCAAATGAAAAATTACAGGAATATGCTGTAATGAAAGAAAAAATGGGAGAAACAAAGGAGCGCAACCGGTTGGCTAGAGAAATTCATGATACATTAGGGCATACGCTAACGGGTATATCAGCGGGGGGAGATGCTTGTATAGCGATGATCGATAGTTCTCCTGAGGTAACGAAAGGACAATTGGAGCTTATTTCAAAAGTTACAAGGGATGGAATAAAAGAAGTAAGAAGGTCAGTAAGTGAATTAAGACCCGATTCTCTGGAACGTTTAAACTTGGAACCGGCAATTCGTAAGATGGTAAATGAAACAAATTCAATAACAAATACAAAAATACATTTTGAATGTGATGTCGAAAAATTGAAATTTGATGAAGATGAAGAAAATGCGATATATCGTGTTGTTCAGGAAAGTATGACGAATTCTGTACGACATAGTCATGCAAAAAATGTTTATATTACTATAAAAAAGAAATATTCCGATATTTATATTTCAATCAAAGATGATGGAATTGGATGTACTGATATGAAGAAAGGATTTGGTACAAGACATATTGTTGAGCGGATAAAGTTATTAAATGGGACAGTAGAGTTTGATGGAAGTGATGGATTTACAACAAATGTTGTAATTCCTATAAGATGGGGTGAAGAATATGATTAAAGTACTGATTGCAGATGATCAGGAATTGATTAGGCAAAGTTTGTCAATTGTATTAAATACAAAGGAAGGAATAGAAGTAACAGATACGGTTGCAAATGGACAAGAAGTAATTGCAAGTGTACGAAAAAATAGACCGGATGTTATTTTAATGGATATTCGAATGCCTAAAATGGATGGCGTACAGTGTACGAAAATAATAAAAGATAATTATTCAGAAATAAAAATTATTATACTCACAACTTTCGATGATGATGAGTATGTATATAATGCATTAAAATGGGGAGCAAGTGGATATCTTTTAAAAGGAGTATCGATGGACGGATTGACTAATGCAATACGTACTGTATATAGTGGACAGGCAATGATAAATCCAGATATTGCTACAAAAGTTGTAAGATTGTTTTCACAGATGGCAAAGGCTGATTATGTAGTTGATGTAGATCAGAAGAGAACAGAAAATCTGACTAAAACAGAATGGAAAATTATTAATGAAGTTGGACGGGGAAGTTCGAATAAAGAAATAGCGGAAAATTTGAATCTTTCAGAAGGTACTGTACGGAATTATTTGAGTGGGATATTAAACAAATTAGAGTTCAGAGACAGAACGCAATTGGCAATTTGGGCAGTACAGAATAAAGTAGCAACAAAAATAACGGAGCAATAGTAAATGAAAAAGAAAAGTATATACGGATTAGTTGTTTGCTTTTTGAGCATAATATTAATAATACTTGCATGGAACTATAGACAAAAAAATAAACCAATTGTATTGGAATTTGGCATGTTTGCTGAGAGTAATTGGGATGTTAAGAATGCGAATGCATATGTAATAATAGATGATGCAATAAAAAAATTTGAAAAAGAACATCCAGGTGTTAAAGTTCATTATGAGACAGGGATTAGAAAGGAAGATTATTCAGAATGGTTAGATAGAAAAATATTAGAAGGAGAAACACCAGATGTATTTATGGTGTTGTCTGATGATTTTTATAAATATGTGTCATTAAATGTTATATCTGATTTAGATAATCAGATTGCTAATGATAGGAATTTTAAAAAGGAGTATTTTTTTGATACAGTATTAGATATTGGAAAATATCATGAAAGTCAGTATGCGTTACCATATGAGGTAGTACCGACTTTGATGTTCGTAAATAAAACATTGTTGGAACAAGAAGGAATAGAAGTCCCAAATGAAAATTGGACATGGAGTACAATGGAGCAAATTGTTGATCAGATTACAAAGGATAAAAACGGTGATGGTGTGATCGATCAATTTGGGACATATAATTATACTTGGAAAGAAGCTGTATATTCAAATGGTGCAGAGCTTTTTGATAAAGATGGGAAAAAAGCTTTTTTTTCGGGAACAAAAGTGAATGAAGCAGTTAAATTCGTGAAAAAGTTAAATGAAATGAATGGAGGCCGTGAAGTAACACAAAATGATTTTGATTCGGGAAATGTGGCATTTATGCCGTTAGCGTTTTCTGAGTACAGGACATATAAAACTTATCCGTATAAAATAAAAAAATATACAAGTTTTCAGTGGGATTGCACAAGCATGCCGGCAGGCCCAGGAGGTCATAATACTTCAGAAGTAGATGCACTTTTGATGACTATTGGAAATAAAAGTAAACATAAGGAATTAGCATGGGAATTTCTGAAAATGTTAACTTCGGATTCTTCAATTCAAAGAGAAATATTTGAATATTCGCAAGGTGCATCAGTATTGAAATATGTAACTGGATCAAGATATGCAGAAAGCATGATTCGGAAGGATATGGATGTAGATGAGAGGGTTATTGATAATCGTTTGTTAATTGATGCGATAGAGAATGGACGGATAAATCCAAAATTCTCGAAATATCCAGAGGCTATGGCATTAGCAGAGAATGAAATAGATGATATTTACAAAAATGAAAAGAATATTGATAGTTCGCTTAAGGTATTTCAGAGAAGTATTACTAAATTTTTAAATCAATAAGAAAAGCATTACATTTGTCACATTTTTTTGTGAGAAATGTAATGCTTTTTTAGTTACAAAATACAGGTGTACAGGAAAAGGAAAATTAGTAATATTAAGACAACAAATAACAAGCAAGGAGGAAAAGAAATGAAAAGAAAATTAGTGAGCGTGTTATTGAGTGTTTCATTAGTTGCAGCAATGGTAATGGGTTGCAGCAACGGTGATGGGGACAAGAAATCTAGTTCGACGAAAACTGAATCGACGTCAAACAAAAAGGGAGGTCACAAGTTTGGGTATACTTGTATGGACGGAACGAACCCATTCTTTGTAACATTGGAAGATGAAATCAGAAAGAAAGTCGAAGCAAATGGGGACGAGCTTGTATCTGTAGATCCGGCAAATGATGTAAGTCTTCAGGTACAGCAGGTAGAGGATTTGATTTCACAGGGAATTGATGCAATGTTCCTGAATCCAGCAGAAGCTGAAGGAATTCTTCCAGCTTTGGATGCTTTAAAAGGAGCAAACATTCCAATCGTTAACTTTGATACAGAAGTTGCCGATATGTCGTATGTAACAAGTTATGTTGGATCTGATAACTACAATGCAGGTAAAGTTTGTGGAGAAGATTTAGTTAAGAAATGCCCGAAGGGTGGAGACATTATTGTTCTTGATTCACCGACTATGAATTCAATTGTAGATCGTACAAAAGGATTTACAGATGCAATCAAAGGAAAAGGATTTAACATTGTTGCACAGCAGGATGCAAAAGGGAATCTTGAAACGTCAATGGGAATTGCAGAAGATTTATTACAGGCACATGGAGATGTAGTTGCAATCTTTGGTGGAAATGATCCTACAGCGCTTGGTGCATTAGCGGCAGCAAATGCAGCAGGAATTAAGGATTGCAAAATTTACGGAGTAGATGGTTCACCGGATGTTAAATCAGAGCTTGCAAAAGGTGATTCTTTAATGGAAGGAACAGGAGCACAGTCTCCAGTTGGTATTGCTGATAAGTCTGTAGAGGTTATGTATAAAATCTTAGATGGCAAGAAAGTGAAAGACAAATATCCAGTAGAAACATTCCTGATTACAGCAGATAATGTTAACGATTATGGTACAGATGGTTGGCAGTAAACGATAGTCATTAACAAAAATATGAAAGGTGCTTTATTCAAATGAACTGGATAAAGCACCTTTTTGCATAAAAGAAAGATATAAGTGGGTGATATTTTGAGTGGTACAACATTGCTAGAAATGAAACATATACACAAAAAATTCCCAGGTGTATATGCATTAAAGGATATTAATTTCGAACTTCGAACGGGGGAAGTTCATGCATTACTAGGTGAAAATGGAGCCGGAAAGTCTACGCTTATCAAAGTGTTAGGCGGAATTTATACAGCAGATGAAGGCGAGATAATTATAAACGGTAAAAAAGTAAATATAGATGGTGTAAAGGCTGCACAGGCTAATGGAGTAGCGATTATTCATCAAGAATTGGTTTTGGTTCCGTATATGACTGTAGCTGAAAACATTTTTTTGGGACGAGAACCGATGAGTTCCGGATTTGTTGATAAAAAGAAAATGAATCATGATGCGCAAAAATTGTTAGATGACTATCAAATGGGAATACAAGCTAATCAGTTAATTAAAGAATTAACGATAGCACAGCAGCAGATGGTTGAAATTGTAAAAGCAATTTCTTATAATTCAAAAATTTTAGTTATGGATGAACCAACTTCTTCGATTTCAGATAAAGAGGTAGCATTTTTGTTTAAGACAATGAGGAGTCTTACTTCCAAGGGAGTAGGTATTATATATATTTCTCATAAGATGAGTGAATTGGAAGAAATTTGCGATAGAGTAACTGTTATGCGAGATGGAGAATATGTAGGTACTGAAGTTGTAAAAAACACTACAAAAGATGCATTAATTGCAATGATGGTTGGAAGAGAATTGACTAATTACTATACAAGAGATTTTGAAGAACATGAAGAAGTTATTATGCGATGCGAAGGAATCTCAGATGGTGAGCTGGCAGAAAACGTAAGTTTTGAACTTAGAAAAGGTGAAATATTAGGCTTTGCCGGATTGGTTGGAGCTGGAAGAAGTGAAGTAATGAAAAGTATATTTGGGCTTATGCCAAAAAGTACAGGAGATATATATCTGGAGGGTAAAAAAGTTACTATTAATTCACCAATTGATGCTATGAAAAATGGCATTGCACTTGTTCCGGAAAATCGTAAACTCGAAGGTTTATATTTGGTACAAAGTGTCAGGTTTAATTCAACGATAGAAGTTTTAAACGAGTTCATTAAAGGTATTTTTGTAGACAATTCTAAAGAAAGAGAAATTACACAAGAATATATTGATAAAATGGCAACCAAAACACCTTCACAGGAACAAGCTATAGGTAATCTGTCAGGAGGAAATCAACAAAAGGTATTAATTGGTCGTTGGCTTGCAACACATCCGAAAATTTTAATTCTTGATGAGCCTACAAGAGGTGTAGATGTAGGTGCAAAATCAGAAATATATGCAATTATGAATAAATTGGCAAAACAGGGAATGTCAATTATTATGATATCTTCTGAGTTACCAGAAATTTTAGGAATGAGTGATCGAATCTATATAATGGCACATGGAAAGATGAGAGGCTGTATTAGTCATAAAGAAGCAACGCAGGAAAGCGTTATGATGCTGGCAGCTGAATAGGATGGGCATAATAAAGGAGGAAAAAAACAAATGGAAGAAAAAACAAAAAAAACAACAGCGACAGCTGGAGTTGGAAATGCTGTTAAAATATACTTTAAAGAAAATCTTGGTATAATCGTAGCCTTCTTGGTATTATGTGTATTTTTATCAGTTTTTCCAAAAACAAGTGGATCATTTTTTACAAGACAGAATATATTTAATGTATTAAGACAGATTTCTACGAACCTGTTCCTGGCATGTGGTATGACAATGGTAATTATTCTTGGTGGAATCGATTTGTCTGTTGGATCAATCATTGCATTATCAGGTTGTATTTCGGCAGGATGTGTAGCAAGATATAATCTCCCATTACCGATAGCATTACTTATGGGACTTTTAGTTGGACTTTTAGTTGGTATGTTTAATGGTGCTGTAATCAGTAAAACTACAATTCCAGCATTTATCGTAACATTGGCTACAATGAATATAGCAAAAGGACTTGCATATGTATATACTGGCGGTTCGCCTGTACGAGTAGTAACAAAAGAATGGCAATTTTTAGGAGCTGGTTATGTTGGAATTTTTCCTACACCAGTTGTAATTTTAGTAATTGTTCTTATTATTACAGCAATCATTATGAATAAGACGAAAATGGGACGTCATATGTATGCTGTCGGAGGAAATCAACAGGCGGCCGAGTTTTCAGGAATTAAAGTGGAAAAAGTAAAATTCTTTGTACATGCATTTTCTGGATTGATGGCAGGTCTTGCTGGAATTGTTTTGGCTTCACGTATGTATTCCGGACAGCCTACAGCCGGTGATGGAGCTGAAATGGATGCTATCGCAGCAGTTGTTGTTGGTGGAACTTCAATGGCTGGTGGTAGTGGTAAAATTGGTGGAACTATTATAGGTGGTTTGATTATAGGTGTTTTAAATAACGGATTAAATCTTTTGAATGTAAACTCATTCTGGCAGTATGTAGTAAAAGGAGTTGTGATTTTACTGGCTGTATTCCTTGATTACTTTAGAAATAAAGGAAAGAAATAAGATAAACTGAAAAGGAGAAAGATTATGTTAGTTTCATTAAAGCCGTTGATGGAAGATGCAATGAAAAAAGGATATGCAGTTGGAGCATTTAATTGTCCGAATATGGAATCAGTAATGGCTATCATACAGGCTGCAGAGGAAACAAATTCACCAGTTATATTAAACTATGCAGAGGTGCATGGAAATTTGATATCCATGGAAGATATCGCACCAGTTATGCTTCAATTTGCAAAAAAAGCCTCTGTTCCAGTTTGTGTACATTTGGATCATGGTGAGTCTATTGAAAGTTGTATTAAAGCAATACAGTTAGGTTTTAGCTCTGTGATGATTGATGCATCAGGCAGTGATTATGAAGAAAATATAAGAATAACTGCAGAAGTGGTGAGGTTGGCTCATGCAGTCGATGTTACAGTTGAAGCAGAACTTGGACATATTTTCTCATCTGACAAAGGATTAGGAGATACAGAAGAAATTGAAACAGCGGACAGTTTTTCAAACTTAGATGATGTGTATACAAGTCCAGATATGGCAAAAGATTTTGTTGAAAAAACCGGAGTGGATGTGTTGGCAATTGCTTTCGGAACAAGTCATGGGATTTATACACAGAAGCCAGTTTTGGATTTGAATCGTATTACAGAAATTAAAAACAAAATTGATATCCCATTCGTAATGCATGGTGGTTCAGGACTTAGTAAAGAGGAGTTTCAGACAGCTGTAAAAAATGGAATACGTAAAATTAATTATTACACGTATATGACATTGGCTGGTGGAAAAGCAGTCAAAGCTGCATTGGATAAAAAAAGTGTAGAAGAAAATATTTTCTATCATGACATTCCGTTAATTGCTATGAAAGCTATGAAAGAAAATGTGAAAGTGGCAATTGAAACATTTGCACTAAAAAATTAGGGGGTGTGAAAGATGAAAAGATCAGAGATTAACAAAGCTTTGAAGGATATGCATGATTTGATCAAAAAATTTCATGTATCACTTCCTCCATTTTGTGAATGGACACCAGAAGAGTGGAAAACAAAAGGGAAAGAATACGATGAAATTAGAGATAATATGCTTGGCTGGGATATAACAGATTTTGGACTCGGAGATTTTGAACATACAGGATTTTCGTTAATTACGTTAAGAAATGGAAATATAAAAAACGATAAGTATGATAAACCATATGCAGAAAAGTTATTGATGCTCCATGAAGGTCAGCATGCGGAAATGCATTATCATGCATATAAAATGGAAGACATTATTAATCGCGGAGGTGGAAATGTACTAATTCGTGTATATAATTCGACGGAAGATGGGAAAATGGCAGATACAGATGTCATTGTACATAGCGATGGATGTGTTTATACAGTGAAGGCAGGAACTCAGATAAGACTAACGCCAGGAGAAAGTATTACTGTGACAAGAGGATTGTACCATGACTTTTCTGTAGAAGAAGGAAAAGGATCCGTTTTGTTGGGAGAAGTTTCTATGTGCAATGACGATAATACGGATAATTATTTCTATAATAAAAAAGTAGGACGTTTTCCTGCTATAGATGAAGATGAAGAACCATACCGTTTATTATGTAATGAATACCCAGAGGTTTTGTAGGAGGAAGACCTATGAATAAAGAAGGAATAACGGTTGCAGGAAATCTTATTGCAGATGTAGTATACACAATAGATGTATATCCTCAAAAAGGCAATTTAACATGGATGAGAAATCCGGTTGCCCATACCGGAGGTATTAACAACTTAATTATTGATTTGGCAAGGTTAGATTCTAAAATACCAATAAAAGTATCGGGAGTTGTGGGTGATGATGAAAATGGTCAATTTATAGTAGATTCTTTAAGAGAGTATCCGAATATAAACATTGAAGGGATTGTAAAAAAAGGAAGAACAGCTGTTACATTTGCAATGACAGAAAAAGAAAGCAAGCAGAGAACATTCTTTTTTGATCCAGGAACCAGTTTGGAATTCAATGAAAAGCAGATAGATTTTAAGAAAATAAAGGCGGATATTTTTCATTTAGAATATTTACTTTTATTAGGAACGCTGGATCAACCGGATGAAGACTATGGAACTAAAGCCGCAAAGGTATTAGCAACTGCACAAAAATATGAAATGGAAACTTCAGTAGATATGGTTTCAGAAGAAGGAAATCGATATCAAAAAGTTGTATGGCCTGCATTGAAGTATACAGATTATTGTGTGGTAAATGAAGTAGAAGGAACCGGTGTGACTGGAATTCAATTATATGATAAGGATGGAATAAAAGAAGAAAATATGAGAAAGGGGTTGGAAAAATTAAAAGAATTGGGAGTAAAAAAGTGGGCTATAATACATTCACCTGCATGTGGATATGGTTTGAATTGTCAAACAGGAGAATTTGTAAAAGTTCCAAGTTTTAAACTCCCAAAAGGATTTATAAAAGGAACGACTGGGGCAGGTGATGCATTTTGCTCGGGCGTTTTATATGCAGCGTATCAAAGAGAAAGTATAGAGAAGGCATTATATTATGGTGCTATTACAGCTGCATGTTCACTCTCTAAAGAAGATAGTACCTCAGGTGTTATGGACTTGAAAGAAATGAAATTATTTATGAAGACAAACGTATAGAAAAGTTGCTAAAGATAGAAAGAATTTTGGAGATTATAAGATTATGTTTATAAAATCTGGAATTCTTTCTATTTTTTTGTTTAGCCGATGAACTTTCTTTCACAGAATAAACATAAATTTACCACATACTTTTCAAAAAAATTTCTTATATTGTTACAAGATTGAGTTTAGCAGGAGGAAGGAAATTTGATAGAAGTAAAGAATCTTACCAAACGTTATGGTAACCATCTGGCGGTAGATCATCTGAATTTCACCGTAGAATCCGGTAAAATCTATGGATTCTTAGGACCAAACGGTGCAGGGAAATCTACGACCATGAACATCATGACAGGTTACCTGGGAGCTACAGAAGGACAGGTGCTGATCGACGGACATGACATTTTGAAAGAGCCTGAAGAGGCCAAGAAGAATATCGGCTATCTGCCGGAAATCCCGCCATTATATATGGAAATGACGGTGCGGGAATATCTGGAATTTGCCGCTGAATTAAAAGGAATTAAGAAAGACAAAAGAGAATCGCAGATAGAAGAGGTTATAAGACTTGCCAAATTAAGAGATGTAGAGAACCGGCTGATTCAGAACCTGTCAAAAGGTTATAAACAAAGAGTCGGGCTTGCACAGGCAGTTCTGGGATTTCCGGAGATTATCATCCTGGATGAGCCGACGGTAGGACTTGACCCGAAGCAGATCATAGAGATCCGTGAACTGATCCGCAAGCTTGCGAAGAAACATACCGTAATCCTGAGTTCCCATATTCTTGCGGAAGTAAGGGAAGTCTGCGATTATATCATGATCATATCAGGAGGAAAGCTGGTTGCCAGTGATACGACCGAGAATCTGGAGAATATGATGAGTGGCAAAGGTCAGATCGAGGTGGAAGCAAAGGCTTCCAGGGATGAGATGGATTATATTATCCGCCGGACAGGAAAGATCAAAGAAGTAAAATACCGCACCAGTGCGAGCGGCATTACAACTGCGCAGATTACGGCAAAGGGCGGGGAAGATATCAGAGAAGAGTTATTCCTTGCATTTTCCCATGCAGATGTACCGATGCTTACCCTGAATCAGAGTAAGACAACATTGGAAGAGATATTCCTGGAGCTGACACAAGGGTCAGGCAATAGGAGATAAAGGAGGAGAAGTAAGATGAGAGCTATTTATAAAAGAGAGTTAAGATCCTATTTTCATTCTATGATAGGATATGTATTTATCGCTTTCCTGGTAGCTTATACGGGAATCTATTTCCTGGCGTATAACCTGAACTATGGATATCCGTACTTTTCTTATGTATTGTCAGGGATTCTGTTCGTATACCTGGTAGCAATTCCGATCCTGACGATGCGTTGCTTTGCAGAGGATAAGAAGAATAAGACGGATCAGATGTTACTGACAGCACCGGTCAGCTTGTTCGAGATCGTGCTTGGAAAATATCTTGCAATGGTAACGATCACGGCTGTACCGTGTGTGATCTATCTGATCTTTCCACTGATCATTAAAGCGCAGGGGACGGCATACATTAAGGTAGACTATTTGGCAATCCTTGTGTTCTTCTTACTCGGATGCGTATATATTTCCATTGGAATGTTTGTCTCTTCATTGACGGAAAGTGTGATCATTGCGGCAATCGGCGCATTCGGTATCCTGCTTCTGACTTATCTCTGGAGCGGCATCCTGAACTTTATCCCTTCGGCAGCATGGGCAAATGCATTGGCAGTTGCGGTGTTGTTGACGCTGGTCGTACTTGCAGTCTGGAATATGACGAAAAATGTTGTGATCAGCGGGGTACTGGAGCTGATCGTACTGGCAGGAACACTGATTACTTACTTTGTAAAGAAAACAGTGTTTGAAAGTCTGCTTCCCACAGTACTTGGCAAACTGGAACTGACAGAAGTATTTTCCAATATTGCCGATAACCATCTTCTGGATGTGAGCGGGATTATATTGTACCTGTCACTGATCGTCTTGTTCTTTTTTTTGACGATGCAGATGATTCAGAAGAGACGTTGGAGTTAGGAGGAGCATAATGTTAGAAAAAATCAAGAAGTCATTCCGGAGTGCATCATCGAAAAACGGAAGTTACAGTGTGGGAATGATCGCACTTGTGATCTGCATGGTGATCGTTGTCAATCTGATCGCGGGTCAGCTTCCGGAGAGTGTAAAGAGTATAGATATCAGTGATAACAACATTTACGGAGTATCAAAGACCAGTAAAAAGGTATTGAACAAACTGGATAAAAAAGTAACATTTAAAATCTATGCAGAAAAAGATTCGACAGATACAAGGATCAAATCATTCATTAAGAAATATACGGCGCTGTCCGATAAGATCAGTGTAAAATGGATCGATCCTGTTCTGCATCCGGCAGCACTTACGAAAGCGGGAGTCGATAAGAATACGATCGTAATCTCCTGTAAAGATACCGGAAAAACGAAATCCGTTTCTTTTGATGATATTTTAGTTTCGGATTCTTATTCCTACTATACAACAGGAAGCAGTTCTGCATCTGAATTTGACGGAGAAGGCCAGTTCACAAGTGCGATCAATTCGGTTATAAGTGAACAGACAGAGAAGATGTATTATACAACAGGACACGGAGAAGCAACATTTTCAGATTCTGTGACAAAACTGTTCAGTAAGAATAACCTGACGACAGATGAAGTAAATCTGATGATGACAGGTAAAATTCCTGACGATTGTGATCTGTTATTTATGGATGCCCCATCAAAAGACATTTCGGATGATGAGAAAACATTACTTCTGAATTACCTGAAAAAGGGCGGAAAGGTATTTATCATTCTTGGAGATTCTGAGGATGAGACACCGAACCTGGATGAAGTACTGAAAGAATATGGTATGCAGGAAGCAGATGGTTACATTGCGGATATGCAGAGAAGCTACCAGGGCAACTACTATTATATCTTTCCTGAGATCACAGCAACAGATGATCTGGCCAATAATCTGGAATCAGAGATGGTACTGATGATCAATGCACACGGTCTGATTACAACAGATCCGGCAAGAGATACGATCACAACAACGGCATTTATGCAGACATCCGATAATTCTTATGCCGTGACAGAGGATAAGCAGGAAGAAGGAACCTATACACTGGGAGCAGTCGCAACCGAGCAGATCACATCCGACGATTCGTCCGACAGCAGTTCTTCCAAAGACAGCTCGTCTGATGCGACAAAGACCAGCCGTCTGACAGTGATTTCTTCTGAAAGCATGATCGATTCGCAGATTACAGATACGTATACAACACTGGAGAACCTGGACCTGTTCATGAACGCGGTGACAGCGAACTTTGACAAGGCAAAGAACGTAGCAATCAAGGCAAAGAGCCTGGAAGTAAGTAACAACACGATGCAGCATGCGGGAATCATCAGCATCCTGACAATCTTCGGAATTCCGCTTGTAATTCTGATCTATGGATTCATGCGCTGGTGGAAGAGAAGAAAAGCGTAAATTAAGAATATTTATGGACAGAAAAGGGGAACTTTGATGAAACAGAAAAAGACAATGCTCATCATGGTGGCCGTGCTTGCTGTACTGCTGGTACTGTACGGAGGTCTGAAAGCATGGAACAGTCACAGTGACAGGCAGAAGAAGGCAAAAGAAGACAAAGAAAAAGTCAGTCTGGTAGATGTAAAGAGTCTGAAGTCATTTGCCTATGAAAGCGGCGGAAGTAAGATGAGCTTTACCAAAGAGAATGGCGAATGGGTATACGATGAGGATGATGGAGTACGTCTGAACCAGAGCACGATCAAGAGTACGGCAAAAGAAATCACAGGACTTACGGCAGTCCGCAAGTTAAGTGATCCGGATGAAAAATCAGACTATGGACTGGACAGTCCGGATTACACTGTTACCTACACAGCAAAGGACGGAACCAAAGGAACGATTCAGATTGGTAATGCGGCCGGAGACAATTATTATGCAATGATCGAGGATTCGGATGCGGTGTATACCATCTCAGGTACACTGGTATCGGATCTTGTATTCGACCTGTCATCTCTGACGGAGAACGACACACTGCCATCGATCAGCAGTGGAAACCTTAAGAAGGTAGAGGTAACACAAAACGGTAAGACTACGACTTATAAGAAAAAGAAAGAACGGGCCGAACTGGCAGGCGGATGGGGAACCATCTCACTTACCCAGTGTGCAGATTATAATGTAAAAGATCTTGCAAAATATGGTCTGGATGAAGCAAACCGGATTACGGTAACGGCAACTTATAAGGATAGTACTTCAGGGGATAAGAAGACGTGTACTGTCTATGTTGGAAATGTAAATGGTGATAACCGTTATGTACAGCTTAAAGATTCCAATATGGTATATGAGGTCGGAAGTTCAATCGTAGAAAATATGATGTCGGTAGATAAATAAAACATATCAATAGAAAGAATTTGGAATTTCAGAAAAAAGACGGAAACAGCACAGAAAATGTGCCCTCCGCCTTTTTCTGATTTTTGAGAAAAATGACGAAAAGTTTTCACATAATTTACAGTACATTTATTGCCTGAAAGTATAAAAAATGGTATATTATTAATAGGTTTGTTGTGAAAATATACAAAAAACCCGGAAAAGAAATAGGTAGGAGTGATAAAAAATGTATCAGGAAGAATACAAACGCTGGCTTGCAGCAGATCTTGAAGATGCAGATCTGAAGCCGGAATTGTCAAAAATTGAGGGAAACGATGATGAAATTAAGGAACGTTTTGCAGTAGCACTGAAATTCGGAACAGCCGGACTTCGCGGTGTGCTTGGAGCAGGAACGAACCGTATGAATATTTATGTAGTACGTCAGGCCACACAGGGACTGGCTAACTGGGTAAAGACACAGGGCGGAACACAGACTGTAGCAATCAGTTATGACAGCCGTTTAAAGAGTGATGTATTTGCCAAGACAGCAGCAGGTGTACTTGCAGCAAATGGGATCAAAGTAAGAATCTACGATGCACTGATGCCTGTACCGGCACTTTCATTTGCAACACGTTATTATAACTGTAATGCAGGTGTTATGGTAACAGCTTCTCATAACCCGGCAAAATACAACGGATATAAAGCATACGGACCGGACGGATGTCAGATGACAGACGATGCGGCTGCAATCGTATACGAAGAGATCCAGAAGACAGACGTTCTGACCGGAGCAAAATATATGTCATTTGCAGAAGGTGTAGAAGAAGGACTGATCAGATTTGTAGGAGATGACTGCAAGAGAGCACTCTATGATGCGATCGAATCCCGTCAGGTTCGTCCGGGACTGTGTAAGACAGCCGGATTAAAACTGGTATACAGCCCATTAAATGGATCAGGTCTTGTTCCTGTAACACAGGTATTAAAAGATATCGGAATCACAGATATCACAATCGTTCCGGAGCAGGAATATCCAAATGGATACTTTACAACATGCAGCTATCCAAACCCAGAGATCTTTGAGGCACTGGAGCTTGGACTGAACCTTGCAAAAGAGTCAGATGCAGACCTTATGCTTGCAACTGACCCAGATGCAGACCGTGTAGGTATCGCTATGAAGTGCCCGGATGGATCTTATGAATTAGTAAGCGGTAACGAAGTCGGAGTACTTCTTCTGGATTACATATGTGCAGGACGTATCGAGAAAGGTACAATGCCTGAAAAAGCAGTAGCAGTCAAATCTCTCGTATCTACACCACTTGCTGATGCAGTAGCAGCTCATTACGGAGTAGAATTAAGAAACGTACTGACAGGATTCAAATGGATCGGAGACCAGATCGCACAGTTAGAGGCAGCAGGCGAAGTAGACAGATTCATCTTTGGATTTGAGGAAAGCTACGGATACCTTGCAGGACCATATGTACGTGACAAAGATGCCGTTATCGCATCTATGCTGATCTGTGAGATGGCAGCTTACTACAGAAGTATCGGCAGCTCTCTGAAACAGAGACTGGAAGAGATCTATGCAGAGTACGGACGTTACCTCAACAAGATCGACAGCTTTGAATTCCCTGGACTCAGTGGAATGGACAAGATGTCTGGAATCATGCAGAACCTGCGTGAGAATGCACCGGCAGAGATCGCTGGATACAAGGTAACAGAAGTAACAGATTATACTAAGACAGAAGAAACAGGACTTCCTGCAGCAAATGTATTAGTTTACAAGCTTGAGAACAATGAGACAGTTATCGTACGTCCTTCAGGAACAGAGCCTAAGATTAAGATTTACTATACAACACTTGGTAATGATCTTGCTGAGGCACAGGCTGAGAAGGACAAGCTTGCTGAGGCACTGAAACCAATCATGGCATAGGAGTCTGAGGCAGGTTCTGGAAGACTTGGAAATTGTGTTATAGGAATTTAAGATTGAAATAAGAGAATAAAAATAAGTGTACAATTCTTCGGTGGGAGAATGTACACTTATTTTTTATTGCCATGCATTCGTAAAGAGCTGCCAGTGGTAAGTCCTGTAGATACAAAGTATGTAAGATACATTGCTACTTGCAGGAACTACTATGTATATGCTAATACGTTAATTTCCCTTTGGTGCAATCCGCTGTTTCAACCGCTGATGCCGTACAGGATGTGTAAATGCAACTCTCTGTGCTGTAAAGATCGAATTATTAAAGTTAAAGATAAACGATACAAAACATACAACCGAAAAGAATGGGAGCATATTATATCCGAAACTTTCCACGCCGACCAGGATAGCTGCAAGCAAAGTATTTGATCCACTGCAGAACACGGAAGCGAATCCAAGAGCTGCACCGAACATCGGATCAAATCCGAATACCGGTCCAAGTACATATCCTAAGCAGGAACCGATGGAAAACAGAGGTGCAACTTCACCGCCGATGAATCCGGAGGAAAGTGTCAGAATCGTAAGAGCCATCTTAAGAATCCAGTCATAAGCATATATATCGTCTGTAATACCGTCAAAGCACAGAGCAACCAGGTTAGAGCCTGTTCCGGAGTATCTTCCCTGATGAAAGATCATCATAAGAACTGCGACAACAGATCCCATAATCAGAACCTTTTTTACAGGCGAAGAAAAACGGAAAGCGAATTTTAAACGCAGATACCGAAGAATCAGAGCAAATAAAGAACCAACGATACCGAAGCACAGTCCCATAGCTGCCAGTTTTAAAAGAAAAACAGCGTTGTACGTAGAAGGATGATAGTTCAGGGTTTCCAGTATATTAATATGAAATTTCCGAAGTCCGAGCGCCCGTGATGTAAATGCTGCACTGATGGAAGCTACTGTTGCTGGGATCAAAGCATGATATTCCAGCTTTCCGGCAACCAATACCTCCAGTGCAAAAAAGATTGCAGCAAGCGGAGTACAGAAAAGTCCGGAAAATCCGGCAGCCATACCAGTGATCAGGAACATCTTCCGGCTGTTTTCGATATCAATAGTCTTATCGACCAGACGCCCAACGTTATTGGAAACAGCAGCCCCGATCTGTACGGCAACGCCTTCTCGTCCTGCACTTCCGCCGAACAGATGCGTTGTCCAGGTTCCAATCACGGCAAGCGGTACCATGCGGATCGGAAGCTTACTGTTCTTACCAAGTCCTACATGGAATACCATCTTCATACCATTGGCGACAGATTTGCCAAACTGGTGATAGATGAACCAGATGAAGACACCGCCAAGAGGCAGGAACCAGATCAGATACCAGAAGTATTTCGTCCGGATAGCGGTACAGGCATTAAGTCCCAGCCCGAATGCTGCATCAACGAGTCCGACAAGGACGCCGACAGCAACACCTGCGATGGCCAGGACAAAAGTGTCCTTGTAGTATTTTGAAATGTGTTTGAACAATGTTTTTATCATAATAATCCCCCAAAGATTGATTTTCTCCTGTTTATTATAACTGGTGAAGAGAGAAATCCGCAAGTCATTTTACAGTATTGGTTTATCTGGCTGAAATCTGTCTTTTATAAAGTCTGTAAAGGAATGAACGGTCGGATAATTCAACATATCTTTGTGTGTTACATAGTAGATCGGTCTTGATAAAGTAACTTCAAGCGGCACGATCTTACATCCCGGATTCTTTAACCGGACTGCAATTGAGTTTGAAGAAAATCCAATGGCCAGATTGTTGGAGGCAAGCTGTATTACAATATCAGACTGACTGGTTTCGCAGCTGTTTTTCAGAAGCGATGATGAAGATTGCATGCAGATCTCTTGCTTTAAGCATATGAAACAGTGTTTTGCTTCCTTCTACATCAAGATGGCAGGTGACAAGTGGATGTCGGTCATGATAATCCGTGATCAGCTGTGGAAGATTCAGATAACCTCCAATCCATAACATGCCTAGTTTCAGAGTTCCTGTCTGCAAAGAACTGTATTTTAACATGCTGTATTTTAACTGCTCTGTATCATATCATTGAGAATACGTCTGGCGGGATGAAGAGGGAAATGTACAGGCTGCAACTCTTCCATTTCGGTTAAGTGGCGTTGATATATCCTGTGATCTGACTCCGGAAGCTGTAGAACAGGCCGTGATCAAGGCAAAAAAAGCAGGAATCCAGCATCTCACGCGAGAAAAAGGATTTATTCTTAAAAGAGAAGGATCGAATCAGGTAGCAGTATTACTTCCAAGTGTTATGCCGACCGGGCTTAGCAGTCAGGAACTTACGAAGATGGAACTGGACACCAGAAGACAGGTGTTGTATTATGTAGAGGCATTCCGCAGATATCTTAAGGGGATGGAGCAATGTGAACTGACGATGAGCGGTCCGTCTATCGGTTTCCGTGAGACAAGAAGGATCAAAGGAAAGTCGATGATAAAAGCGGAAGATGTACTGAACAGAAAAAAATGTGAAGATGGTGTGGCAAGAGGCGGATGGAAGCCGGAGATCCACAAAGATACAGATAAGATGGCAACATATATGGATGTAAAAGAAGGAAGCTGGTTCGATATAGCACTTGGGGCTTTGCAGTCAGATAATATCGGGAATCTGTATGCGGCCGGAAGGATGATATCTGCAGATGAAACAGCATTTTAGTAAGAGAGGAAAAAAGTTATGACATTGGAAGAAGTACGTGCAGGTATTGATGCGGTGGATACACAGATGAAACCACTGTTTCTGAAACGCATGGAGTGTGGGAAACATGTAGCAGAAGTAAAAGCTCAGACTGGAGGAGATGTATTTGTTCTCGAAAGAGAACTTGAAATCATTGAAAAAAGAGCCACGGATGTGGATCCGGAGATCCAGGAAGAATATAAAACATTCCTGAGACACTTAATGAGCCTTTGCAGAAAATATGAATATGAATTATTACCAGAGATGCAGGAAAAAGTTATGACGGCAGCTCTGGCGGCAGCAGGACTGACAGCTGAGACCGAACATACACAGGTAAAGATTGGATTTACCTGCCCAAAAGAGACAAGTGATCTGAACCTGTTCGTGAACATGACAAAGTTAAATGGAATCCAGATTGATGCTATGAATCTGATGACAGAAAATGAAATTCAGAAAGTAACAATGACACTGGATGGAAAGATTACGGATGCGGGAATGCGGTGCTTGTTGTGTCAGATAGGGAAAGAGGCAGAGGAGTTCCGGATTTTAGAATTGATTTCTATTTAATTAATTATCGCGGCCTCTCAGTCCATGAGAAAAACTTGGTGCTCTGTT
>OBKS01000350.1_pt1 | contig 48444 bp, 45 predicted proteins | sample 1517381 | NCBI WGS metagenome assembly OBKS01 (sample SAMN04571686, study PRJEB22368) | human gut metagenome | biome: human gut; material: stool | host: Homo sapiens | place: Luxembourg | collected 2012-08-03 | reverse complement strand
TTTTACAATACATAAACATAACTCCTTCTAAAAATAACAGAAAGCAGCTCCGTATTCGCACAGTGCTGCCGAAAATCATTGCATAAAGTATAGCAGTTTTTTCACGGATTGCAAGCATTTACGAAAAAAGTCGGAAAAATTCAAAAATAGGCTTGACAAATCGGATCATCTCCGTTATAATAAATCACGTTGCGAAACAAGTGACACGAAATCCGAAATGCGGACGTAGCTCATCTGGTAGAGCGCCACCTTGCCAAGGTGGAGGTAGCGAGTTCGAGCCTCGTCGTCCGCTCCAAAAAAAGACCTTTGTCGATTGACAAAGGTCTTTTTTCAACGAAATAAATCCTTGCGGATTTGTGAAATGTGCTTCGCACGTGAAATACGCCTATGGCGTGTGAAATGCCTGCGGGCGTGCGTGGATTTATTTCATTTCACTTGATGCTAGCATCAAATTTCACAATGCGTTAGCATTATTTCACATTTTGCATCAGCAAAATATTTCACCAAAAAACTTCTGAAAATCTCTAATTTCCTTTAAATATATTTCTCATCGCTAAAGTTAACGGAAACGATCCACGGGCATCGGTCTATCGTTAATCAGCTTGAGCGCTCCGCAACTTCCATCGGTGCGAATATTCGGGAAGCGAACTATGCGCACGGAAAAGCGGACTTCATTGCAAAGCTGCAAATCGCGCTCAAAGAGTGTTATGAAACGGAGTATTGGATAGAGATATTTGTGAAATCCGATATTTTGGGCAGAGAGGCGGCGCGGGAGCTGTATACCTTATGCGGAACCATCCGAAGAATGCTGATTTCTTCCATCAACACCGCCAAAGAACCGAAAGCCTAAAAGATTTTCACGAATCCCTCATTTTGTAAGACTTATAAAAATTTATGAATAAAGCGGCGAAGTCGGCGGGAAAGGTTGATTTTTTGGCGGTCCGGTGGTATGATGATGAGTACCGGACCGCTTTATTTATAGAAGAAAGGGTGAGCGCATGAAAAGCTCCATTACGGTCATTTGCGGGCATTACGGCTGTGGAAAGACCAATCTCGTGCTGAATTTGGCAGCAGAGGCGGCGCAGCGCGGCAGACGCAGCGTTGTTGTCGATATGGACGTCGTGAACCCGTATTTCCGCTCGTCGGATTATTCCGCGCTGCTCAAAAAGCTCGGCGTGGAACTCATCGCGCCGGTGTTCGCGAACACAACGCTCGATACCCCTGTGCTGCCGCCGGAGATCTTCTCCATCTTTAATATGGAGAACGCCGATATTTTTATCGATGCGGGCGGTGACGACGTGGGCGCTACGGCGCTCGGGCAGCTGCATCGGCAAATCGAGACTGCCGGGTACGAGATGCTGTACGTCGTAAACCGGTATCGCGTGCTTTCCACAAAGCCGGAAGAAACGCTTCCGCTCCTTCGGGAGATCGAAACGGCATCGCACCTGAAAGCGACGGCAATCGTGAACAATTCAAACCTCGCTGTGCAGACCGATATGCAAACGGTGCTTGATGCTGTGCCGTTTGCGAAAAAAGCCGCAGAATTATGCCATCTGCCGCTTCTCTATTCCACCGTGCCGGATTTTGCGGTGGAAAACACGCTTCCCGAGGGATTTAAAGCGGTAAAGCGATATGTACGTTTCGTCTGGGAGGACGAAACCGAGTAGGATAAAGGAGGAAACCGAATGGCAAGGATCATTGTAGACGAAAAAGTATGTAAAGGCTGCTCCATGTGCATTCATGCGTGTCCGAAAAAGATCATCGCGCTCGCGAAGGATCGTTTGAACGCGAAGGGCTATCACCCCGCAGAGCTGACCGATGAGGCAGCGTGCGTGGGCTGTGCGGCATGCGCGACCATGTGCCCGGATTCGGCGATCACGGTGGAACGCTGAGAGAGGAGTTAAAAACTATGGCAGAAAAAGTTTTGATGAAGGGCAACGAAGCCCTGGCCGAAGCCGCTATTCAGGCGGGATGTCATCATTTCTTCGGCTATCCCATCACACCGCAAACAGAGCTTGCGGCTTATATGGCAAAGCGTATGCCGAAGATCGGCGGTACATATTTGCAGGCTGAATCGGAGATCGCGGCGGTCAATATGGTGCTGGGTGCGGCTGCGGCCGGCGTGCGCGCCATGACGTCTTCAAGCTCGCCCGGCATCAGCCTTAAGGGCGAAGGCATTTCCTATATGGCAGGCTCCGACTTGCCGGCGCTCATCATCAACGTGCAGCGCGGCGGCCCGGGCCTCGGCGGCATTCAGCCCTCACAGTCCGATTACTGGCAGGCGACAAAAGCCCTCGGCCACGGTGACTTCCAGATTCTCGTTTTCGCGCCGTCCACGGTGCAGGAAATGGTCGACCTCGTCTCCGACGCATTCGATAAAGCCGACGAATACCGCATGCCCGCGATGATCCTTGCAGACGGCATGCTGGGCCAGATGATGGAGCCGGTGGAGCTGCCGGAGCACAAAGACAGAAAGCTTCCCGAAAAGCCGTGGGCAGCCTGCGGCCATGAAAATAAAAGAGAGCACAACATCATCAACTCCCTTTACCTTACGCCGAACGCCCTTGAAGACCTTGTGCGTGCCCGCTACGAGCGCTATAAGATCGTCGAAGAAAAAGAGCAGCGTGCGGAGGAATACCGCACGGAGGACGCAGATGTCATCGTCGTCGCTTACGGCGCATCGAGCCGTGTGGCGCGCAGCGCCGTGAACAAGGCGCGTGAAGCCGGCAAGAAGGTCGGTTTAATTCGTCCCATCACGCTGTGGCCGTTCCCGAAGGACGCGATCAAGCGCGCGGCAGACCACGCCAAAGAGCTGCTCGTTGTGGAGATGAGCATGGGCCAGATGGTAGACGATGTGCGTCTTGCGGCAGAGTGCCGCGTGCCGGTGCACTTCTACGGCCGCACCGGCGGTGTGATTCCTACCCCGAAGGAAATTCTGGGCGAGATCGATAAACTTTTGAAATAAGGCGAAAGGATAGAATCAAATGGCAGTTGTATTTAAAAAGCCGTCTACGCTAACAGACGCGCCGCTGCATTATTGCCCCGGCTGCACGCACGGCATCATTCACCGCCTTGTTGCGGAAGCGATAGAAGAGCTCGGCATCGACGGCAAAACGGTCGGCGTGGCCTCGGTCGGCTGCTCCGTTATGTGCTACGATTATTTCACCTGCGATATGGTGCAGGCGCCGCACGGCAGAGCCCAAGCGGTCGCAACGGGCATCAAGCGCGCAAAGCCGGAGGACGTTGTGTTCACCTATCAGGGCGACGGCGACCTTGCGGCCATCGGTACGGCGGAGACCGTCCACGCGGCAACGCGCGGCGAAAACATCACCGTTATCTTTGTAAACAATGCAATTTACGGCATGACAGGCGGCCAGATGGCGCCGACATCCCTGCCGAATCAGGTCACGCAGACCACCCCGTACGGCCGTGATGTCAACACGGCAGGTTACCCGGTGCGCATTTGCGAAATGCTCTCCACACTGGACGGCGTGGCGCTTGCACAGCGCGTGACCGTCGATAACGTGAAGAATGTCAATATCGCAAAAAAGGCGATCAAAAAGGCGTTCCAGAACCAGATTGAGGGTAAAGGCTACTCCATTGTAGAGGTGCTTTCCACCTGCCCGACGAACTGGGGCATGTCGCCGGTTGAGGCGCTCGATTGGCTCGAAAAGAACATGGTTCCGTACTACCCGCTCGGCGTGTATAAAGACGGCACAAAGGGGGACAGGCTGAAATGAAAGACTTGAACATCGTTTTTGCCGGTTTCGGCGGTCAGGGCATTTTGTTCGCCGGTAAAGTTGTGGCGTATGCGGGCCTCATCGAGGGCAGGGAGCTCTCTTGGCTGCCGTCCTACGGCCCGGAGATGCGCGGCGGCACCGCGAATTGCAGCATTTGTCTCTCCGATGAACCCATCGGCTCGCCGCTTGTGACGAACCCGAATGTGCTTATCGCCATGAATCGCCCGTCGCTCGATAAGTTCGTGAGCGAGGTCGAGCCCGGCGGCACGATCTTACTCGACAGCAGCCTCATCGACGAGCGTGTAGAGCGCGACGACGTGACCGTTTTCTATGTCCCGGCATCAAAACTGGCGGAGGAAAACGGACTGAAAGGCCTTGCGAACATCATCTTGGTCGGCAAGCTGCGCAAGGAGCTTGCGTTCTGCACGGAAGAAACGCTCGATAAAGCGCTGCAAAAGTGCATTCCCGCAAGAAAAGCGGATATGCTCGGTTTCAATAGAAAAGCCTTGGAGATCGGCAAAGCGCAGTAAAATTGAATTTATATAAAAGGAACGGCGCAGGCTTAAAATCTGCGCCGTTCCTTTAAATTGAGAGCCAAGGAGGCGGTCTTTATGAAAATTCTGGCGTTTACGGGCGCGGGTATCAGCAAGCAGAGCAACATTCCGACATTTATGGAGCGACCCGACGTGCGCGAAAAGCTGTTCCGCACGTTCGCGGAGCATCACCACGAGGCGTATAACGAGGTCATTCGCGAATTGAAAGCGAATATGAACGGCGCGGAGCCGAACGACGCGCATTTTGCACTGGCGGAATACAAGGTGCCGGTCATCACGATGAACATTGACGGGTTGCATAAAAAAGCGGGCAGCGACGCACTGGAGCTGCACGGCGGCCTGCCGGAGGACGACGAAATGGACAAGGCGTGGGCGCTTTATAATAAGCCCGTGCTGTACGGTGACCCCGCGCCGAACTATGTGAAAGCATACGAAAGGGCGGCTGAATTAAAGCCCGGCGACGTGTTCCTTGTCATCGGCTGTTCGTACCACACCGCCATCGCGTGCGACCTGCGGGACGTAGCAAAGCACGCCGGTGCAAAGGTCATTGAGATTCAGGAAGACGCCGCGCATAATGTACGGAAAGTGTTGGAAGAATTGACAAGAAAGAACTGAACAGAGATAGAAAAAGCGCGTAGGCTGTGAAACCTGCGCGCTGCTTTTATCGGTCGAAATAAACGGTTCAAATTTGTGCCGTGCGCTTCTCTGCCTGTCGTTTTTGAATCGCCTTGGCGGCGAAATAGGTGAGGAGGGCGGCGAGGGTGCCGAGGAGGATGCCGGCGAGGACATCGGTAGGGTAGTGGACAAAAAGAAAAATGCGGGAGAACGCAATGAGCACTGCCGGAATGTACGCGAGCCAGCCGACTTTTTTGTGACGGAGCGTCAAAATAAGCGCTGCGGCAAAGCTTGACGATGTGTGGCCCGAGGGGAACGAATAGGACGTGGGGCGCGCGATGAGCATCGGAAAATCCGTGAACACGTTGCACGGGCGTAGGCGGCAGATGATGTTTTTCAGCGTCAGCTCGCCGAAAAGCAGCGTGACCGTCATGGCGATAAGCACCAAACCACCGGTGCGGCGCGTTTTTTTAAAGCAGAGCAAAACGAGCGAAAGGACGATCCACCCAATGCCCGCTTCGCCGAGCGATGTGATGATGGGGAAGACCGTATCGGTCACGGTGTTATGAAAGTGCGTCTGTATAAAGGCCATGACGGCGGCGTCAAGCGACGGGATGCCGGGAAAACTCATCTTAGTAAACCTCCAATGCTTTGATTGAGTTATAGTATACTGCAATTTTTCTAAAAATGCCAGTGGATTTCTATGAAAGAATTCTTTCAAAATTCTAAACGGACGCGCCCGCGCATAGAATTACCGGAAAAGGGGGCAGGAAAATGTCAAAACCCATAGCGGAAGCAAAATTCTATGCCATGACGGCGGAGGCGGCTGTGAAAACCCTTCAAAGTGACGCGGGGCGTGGACTGAGCGGATCCGAAGCGAAAAAGCGGCTCGGCGTTTACGGTGAGAATCGGCTGCAAAAGGGGAAGAAAACGAGCTTTGCAAAGAAATTTATGCTGCAGTTCGGCGATTTTATGGTGCTCATTCTGCTCATCGCGTCGGCAGTGTCGTTTGCCGTCTCGTGCATGCAGGGGGAAGCGAGTCTGGCCGACCCGCTGCTGATTTTGGGCATCGTCATTGCGAACGCGTTCGTCGGCACGGTGCAGGAGGCGAAGGCAGAACGGGCGTTGGAAGCGTTGCGCACGCTTTCTGCGCCGCACGCCGATGTGCTGCGGGACGGCAAACGCGCGGTCATTTCCGCCGAAGCACTCGTGCCGGGGGACGTCGTATATATCCGCGCGGGAGACGTGGTGCCCGCCGACCTGCGGCTTTTGGAGAGCATGCATTTGCAGGCCGAGGAAAGCGCGCTGACGGGGGAATCCGTGCCAAGCGGCAAGAGTGCGAATGCGGTATGTGACGAAACGTGCGGCGCGGCGGAGCGCAAAAACATGCTGTTTTCCGGCACGGGCATCTCTGCCGGGCAGGGCGTGGGCATTGTGATCGCAACGGGCATGCAAACCGAAATGGGTCGCATTGCGGCGATGCTCGGCGACGAAGAAACACCCGACACGCCGTTAAAGCTGCGGCTGCGGCGCACGGGCAAGCTCATCGGGCTTTTGGTGCTTGGGATATGTGCGGTGATTTTTTTGATCGGGCTTATCCAAAAGGCAGAACCGCTTGAAATGTTCATGATCTCCATCAGCCTTGCGGTGGCGGCGATACCCGAGGGCCTGCCTGCCGTGGTGACGATCGTCTTGGCGCTCGGCGTGCGGCGCATGGCGGCAAAGCGAGCCATCATTCGGCATTTGCCTGCCGTGGAGACGCTTGGCAGCTGCGAGGTCATTTGCTCCGACAAAACCGGCACGCTGACGCAGAACAAAATGACGGTAGTGCGCTGCGCGGGTGCGGCGGGCGAGCTGAACGGACAGGATAGAGACGCTTTGTTATCTGCGGCGGCGCTGTGCACGAGCGTGGAGGGCAACGAGAAGCTGCTCGGTGACCCGACCGAAACAGCGATTGTCGCGGCGGTATCGGACTGGGAGCGTCTGCAAAAGCAGCGCGTGAAAGCGGCTGAGGTGCCGTTTACGGCAGAACGCCGCCGTATGACAGTCGTACTGCGAACGGAGGGCGGATACAGGGTCATCACAAAAGGCGCGCCGGAGGCGATTTTACCGCGCTGCACGCATGTGCTTTTAAACGGGAAGAACGTTACGTTAACACCCGAGATGCGGGCGGCACTGAGCGCAAAAAACCGCGACATGGCAAACGACGCGCTGCGTGTTCTGGCGGCAGCGGAAAAGCGCGCGGAAGCTTGCCCCGAGACGGATGATGCGGCGGAAAGCGGGCTGTGCTTTTTGGGGCTTATCGGGCTGGAGGATCCCCCGCGCCCGGAGGCGGCGGAGGCGGTTTCCGAGTGCAAGCGTGCGGGCATTCGCCCCGTGATGATCACCGGCGACCAACCCGCTACGGCCTCAGCCATTGCCGGGCGGCTCGGCATTGAAAATAAAGCTGTGATGACGGGTACGGAGCTGGAGAGCCTTTCGGACGACGCGCTTTTGCAGACGGTGCAGACGTGTTCCGTGTACGCGCGGGTCTCTCCGGCGCACAAAATGCGCATTATTAAGGCGTTTCGCAGGCTGAAGCTCGTCACGGCCATGACGGGCGACGGTGTGAACGACGCGCCTGCCCTGAAAGCGGCGGACATCGGCTGCGCGATGGGCAAAAACGGCACGGAGGTCGCGAAAAACGCCGCCGACATGGTGCTGACGGACGACAACTTTGCGACGATTGTTTCCGCCGTGCGGGAGGGGCGGACGGTATACGGCAACATCCGCAAGACCATCCATTTTTTGATGTCGTGCAACATCGGCGAGATCTTGGTGGTGCTTGTGTCGTTTTTGCTGCGCACGCCGACGCCGCTTTTGCCGGCGCAATTATTATGGGTGAACCTTGTGACGGACTCTTTGCCTGCGCTGGCACTGGGCAGTGACCCGCCGCAGGGCGACGTGATGCGCCGCCCGCCTACCGCGCGGGACAGCAGTGCGTTTTCAAACGGGCTCGGTTTTGCAATGGCGGCGGAGGGTATGATGATCGGCGCACTGGCGCTTTTGGCGTTCACGGTGGGGCGCGTGTTTTTTGACGCCGATCCCATGCAGCCCGCCGTGGGGCGCACGATGGCGTTTGCGGTCCTAAGCCTTTCGCAGCTCGTGCACAGCTATAATATGCGCAGTACAGGACCGGTTTTGGGACGCGGTATGTTCAAAAACCGGGGCCTGAACGTATCGTTTTTGATTTGCTCGGCATTGATGGCGGGCGTGGTCGTGTTTCCGCAAGCGGCGGCGCTGTTTGGCTCCGTACCGCTGACCTTGACACAGTGGGGCATCGTGGCAATCCTGGCTTTGCTGCCTCTGCCGATCTGCGAAATGCAGAAAAGGATACTTTCTCGCACGGCAAAAGTGAAAAATATGACTTCCGGTGTGAAAAAGCGAGTCATTTTCAACAAATAACCTGTTACTTTTTTAATTTTTAGCCGTCATATTGACTTCCCTTTCTTTTTTCAGCTATAATAAGAAAAAATAGCCCACACTGATGTGCAGGCCATGGGGTCTGCGAAAATGAAAGGGGTCGATATAGATGAGAAAAACCAAGATCGTATGTACGCTGGGTCCTTCTACCGATGACGAGGCTGTGCTGCGCGAGCTGATTTTGAGCGGCATGAACGTGGCGCGCCTGAATATGTCGCACGGCACGCATGAGGAGCAAAAGCGCCGCGCCGATATGGTGAAAAAGCTGCGAAAAGAGCTTGACGTGCCGGTCGCCATTCTGCTCGACACGAAGGGCCCGGAGATCCGCACGGGGAAGTTTGCCGAAAAGGTGATGCTGACCCATGGGCAGAAGTACACACTGACGACGAACGAGCGCCCCGGCGACGCGGAAGGCTGCTCTATCACGTTTAAGGACCTGCCGAAGGACGTACACCGCGGCTCGCATATCCTCATCGACGACGGCCTCATTGAAATGGTCGTGGAAAAGGTGACAGACACGGACATTGAGTGCCGCCTTTTGAATGACGGCCCCATCACGTCTTATAAGGGCATCAATGTGCCGGGCGTGACGCTTTCCATGCCGTATATCAGCGAAAAAGACCGCGCAGATCTTGAATTCTGCGTGAAGGAAGATTTTGAGTTTATCGCCGCCTCGTTCACGCGCTCGGCAGAGGATATTGTGATGATCCGCAACGAGCTTGAAAAAAACAACTGCCGCGACATTCGCATCATCGCGAAGATTGAGAACACGGACGGCGTGGAGAACATCGACGACATCATCCGCGTTTCGGACGGCATTATGGTGGCGCGCGGCGACCTTGGCGTCGAGATCCCGATGGAGGAGATCCCGGTGCTGCAAAAGCAACTCATCCACAAAGCGTATGTCGCCGGCAAGCAGGTCATTACGGCGACGCAGATGCTCGACTCCATGATCAAAAATCCGCGCCCGACGCGTGCGGAGGCGACCGACGTGGCGAACGCGATCTATGACGGCACGAGCGCCATTATGCTGAGCGGCGAGACGGCCGCAGGCGCGTACCCGGTGGAGGCCGTGCGCACGATGGTCCGCATTGCGGAGCGCACCGAAAACGACATCGACTACGTGCGTCAGCTGGAGCAGTGGGATGTGCCGGTGCAAAAGGACGTGACCTCTGCCATTTCGCACGCAACGTGCACGACGGCGCACGACCTCGGTGCGGTGGCCATCATGACCGTATCGAAAACAGGCTTTACGGCGCGCATGATTTCGAAATTCCGCCCGGCGTGCCCAATCATCAGCGGCACGACCGACCGCAAGGTACTGAACCAGATGGGCCTTTCCTGGGGCGTAATCCCCGTGATGCTGGAGGAAAAGACCAGCACCGACGAGCTGTTTGAGCACATTGTTGCAGTTGCGGAGGAGCACGGACTTGTGCAGGCGGGCGACATTGCCGTTATCACGGCGGGTATCCCGCTGGGCATTTCCGGCACGACGAACATGCTGAAGGTACACCTTGTGGGCGACGTGCTTGTCTCCGGCACCGTTGTAAACGAGCTGAGTACCTGCGGCCCGCTGTGCGTGTGCAAAACGGAGGAGGAAGCGCTGCAGAAGTTCCGCAGGGGCGATATTCTGGTGCTGCCGAAGACCACGAACGCAACGATGCCGCTGATCCGTCAGGCTTCGGGTATTGTGACGGAAATGGACGGTGTGAATTCTCACGCGGCCATCGCCGCCATGGCGCTGGATAAACCGGCCATCGTCGGCGCGGCGCACGCGACCGACCTGCTGCGCTCCGGCACAACCGTGAAGCTGGACGGCGTTAGAGGTGCGATCTTCAGCGTCAGTGCACCGAGCGCGGAAAAGTAAAACGAATAGCAACGCCGCACTCACACGGGAAAGCGTGGGTGCGGCGCTTTAAATAGGCCGGTCTTTTGACCGCCTATCAGGAAACCCATGCAACTGGGTTCCTGCGGAGCGAACGTCCACTGGAAGTTCGCTCCTACCTTCCTGGTTTTAGGTTAGGCAAATGGGTTTCGCGCTCTGCGGAGCGCGCCTCAGGACTTTGCCCCGAGACCCCACCAACTTTTTGAAAAAAGTTGGATCAAAAACTTTATTCGTCGCTTCGCTGTGCGTTATTTCACCGCTTTTATAATCGAACAATCGTTACCGTTTTCCACCGTGACGGTGAAGCCGACTTCTTTTAGCAGTGCAGCTTCGTGTTCTTTTGTCAGCGGGATGTCGAAGTGGACGAACGTGTCGTCGGGAATGCTTTCTTTGCGGCGTTTGCGGCTCCACGTTTCGCGCAGCAGGTTTTCTTCTTCGTCACAGCAGGCGAAGTAATCGCCGTTTACAAACATGCCGCCGGGCGTGAGACAGTCATAGATGCGTTTGAAGAGCTGGCGCTTTTTCTCCGGCAGAAAGTGGTGCAGCGATTCAAACGAGATGACGGCGTCGAACGCACCGGGGAACGGCACGGCAAAGTAGCTGCCGCACAGCAGCGTGAGGTCCTTATCCCCATGCTTTTTCATGAGGGCGTCGAGCATATCGGGCGAAAGGTCAATGCCGATGACGGAAATATCCGTGCGCAAATTGTAGAGCGCGTCGAGCTCCAATCCTGTGCCGCAGCCGAGGTCTAAAATGCGCTTGGCGCTTTGCGGCACGGCGCGTGCGAACTGCTTGTAGTCTTCGCCCCAGAATTTTGTCATGCGTGCTTCGTATTCCGGCAGGCGCTTGCGGAAAAACGCGCCCATTTCTTCAAGCGGGGCGCTTTCGATCTCGCAAAGCCAATTTTTTAAGTCTTCCAAATATTTTTCTTTGTTTTGTGCATTGATGTCCATGTTTTTTCTCCAAATTCTTTAAATGAGAACACCGCGTTATTGAGCGCAGAATTTGCGGATGGCGCCGCGCAGCAACTGCCGCAGCTCATTTTCCTCCGCAATAAGTGAACCCGCGTACAGCGCTTCGGCGATGCCGAACGTGTAAAACCGCACGTCGCGATAAACGGCTTCGGCTTCCTTTACGGTGAGCCCGTACTGCACCGCCGTGCAGTCGATGGCCTCGCGGTTCCACGGGCTCGAGATGATCTGCGGCACGGTGCGGCTGCCGTATTCGTTCGATAAAAACAGGACGCCGAACAGATTGCGCCTGTCGCGGGCGAGCAGAATGTGCGCAAGGCTGATCGTGAACAGGTAGTCCGATTTATCGAGGTACTGCGCGATGAAGGATTGATATGTGCCGTCTAAATATTCGATGACGGCGCGGCGGAATGTTTCCATGCTGCCGAAGTTGCGGAAAACGGGCTGCACGGAGCAATTGAGTTTAGCGGCGACACTGCGGACATTGAGTGCATCTGCGCCTTTTTCCAGTGTGATGGCGGCGCCTGCCTCAAGCAGCATTTCCGCCGTGATGCGCGGTGTTCTTGCCATAGTTTCCTCCCGGGTGTGGTTCAGCTGATGAGGATAAAATATCGAATGTTATTTCATTTGTCAAGCGCGAATTTGAAATAAAACGGAATTTTTTTGAAATGGGGATATATTGCAAAGTTTTGCGGCGCATGATACAATAAATTGAAGAAAATCACCGGGAGGGTGTTCTATGAATTTTCGGGAAACGTTAAAATCGATCGGGATCATCCCTGTTATTCAGATCAACGATGCGGAAAAAGCAGTGCCGCTGGCGCTGGCGCTGAAAAAAGGCGGGCTGCCCGCGGCGGAGGTGACATTCCGCACAGACGCGGCGGAGGAAGCCATTCGCCGTATTAAGGTAGAGGTGCCGGACGTGTGCGTATGCGCCGGTACGGTTTTGAACGTAAAGACCGCAGAGCGCGCCGTGAAGGCGGGCGCTTCCGCGATTATCAGTCCGGGCACGAACCCGGAGGTCGTGCGCTGGTGCATTGCGCACCGTGTGCCGGTCATCCCCGGCTGCGCGACACCGACGGAGGTGGAAGCCTGCATGCGCATGGGACTCGATTTTGTGAAGCTGTTCCCGGCGGAGGTTGTGGGCGGCGTGAAAATGCTGAAGGCCCTCGGCGGTCCTTACGGCAATATGAAATTCATGCCCACCGGCGGTATCAGCGCGCAGAACGCGGCGCAGTACCTTGCGCTGCCGAACGTGCTGTGCTGCGGCGGCAGCTGGATGGTACCGGGTAAGCTGTTGGACGCCGGAGATTTTGACGCCATTGAGGCGCTGGCACGCGAAGCGGCGCAGATTGTAAAGAAATGATTTTGTAAAACGAAAAACAGGACAAAGCGCATCTGAAAACGCTTTGTCCTGTCTTCTTCATTTATGGGTGCGGTGTGGGCAAATCCCCAGCGTGTCGCGCCCGTATAAACTCCCCGTTGTCCTTCATCCCTTTTGGATCGGACACTTTCGTCACTTTCTGACAAAAGGTATCTTATCACATTCGCTTCCGTTTGTAAAGCCCCTTTTTAAACATTTTGCAAAAAAGCAGCAGAAAAGTTTTTATGAGATTTAGGAAATTTTAAAGGGCGTTGTCTGTACATTTCAAAAAGAGGCTCAATGTTTGAATTTCAAAGCCTGACGCGTCAGAGAGAAGATACCGGTCATGTATTCCTCGTGAATGTCCGCCTGCATACGGAAAACGGGCATGTGGTTTTCCGGGATGCTCTGCTTGCAGTAATCGATGATGTCTTTTTCGCGCACGTTCAAGGTGGCAGAGCCGGTGAGGAAGAGGATGTCCGGGTTCAAAAGTGCAATGGTGCACACGGCGGCGGTCTGCATCAGCGGCACGATATTCTCGCCGTGAATCATGCGTGAGACGGTCTCGACTTTTGTAGCGGTGGAGTTGATGAGCGGCAGACTGATGAGCTCGCCCGCATATTTTGTACTGCCGACGATGATGTGTCCGTCCACCACGGTGCCCGCACCGGCGCTGCGGTGGCTCGGCCAGTAGAGAACGGAAAGGGAGTACGGGTGGTCGCAGGGGTTGCGCACGTAAAAGCCGTAGGACGTGAAGTGCATGTCGTTTTCCGTGATGACCGTGATGCCGAGCTGTTCTTCGAGCACCTTCTTCGGGTTGAAGCCGTTTAACGCCGGGAACGCAAGCGATTCAATGGCGCCTTCGCGGTCGGTGACGCCGGAAATGCCGATGCCGACTGCGCGGATGAGCGGATCTGCCTGCACCATCTGTGTGATGAACAGCGTGAGGTCCTCCGGCAGAATGTCGTCGAGCGGGCAGAATTTTTCCTGCAAGCTGTTTCCCTTTAAATCGCACACGCGCAAGGCGATGCCGCTCCTTTCCACGTCGTTATTAGCGGTATACAGGCACAAAATGTGCGCGTAGTTTGGGTTAATGGAAAAGCGGCGCGCGGGACGGCCGCCGTTCGATGCGGCAAAGGCGAGCTCCAGCACCTGTCCGTCGTCGATCATCTCGCCGAGGAGCGCCGTACAGGCCGCAAGGCTTAACCTGCATTGCTCGGCAAGCTCTTTTTTTGTGGCGAAATCCGTGTGGTACAGCGCGCTGCGCAGAGCGGCGAGGTTATTCTGTTTTAAAGCGGCAGCGCCGCCGTGTTCTGTCATAATCGATTTCCTTCATTTCTGTTGCGGGCCGAGCCCGCATATTTTCAATACGAGCCTATATTAGCATATAAAATGCACGATGGCAATGGATTTATGTTCCGATAAAAAATAAGTTTCCGGGAATTCATGGATTTTTCATAGACAATGCGCGAAAACTGTGCTATACTCTAAATTACTAATGTAACGGAGTGATCATAACTTGGAGCAGAAAGCTTTTGAACTGATACAGGAAAAATTGCAGGCAGCGTTAAATGAGCAGGGCTTTGGCGAAGCTGTGGCGCTGGAGACCGACAACGGCCGCGGCGTGATGTTTACGACGGGCGAAGTGGCCTACGGCCTTTTCTATGAGACGAAGCAGCGGCGCTTTGTGCTGCGCAGCGCGACGATGAAGACCCCGAAGGAACCGGGCGACTGGCGTCAGCTTTCCATGTGGCTGTTCGATGAAGGCGAAAACACCATGCAGGACGCGGAGAGCATCGCGAACGACTTTCTTGAGCTCGTGCAGGGCTCTAAGCGCCGCGAGCTCGTGCAGACCGCGAAGAAGCGCCGCAAGAAGGACGAAGAGAACAACGCGGATCCGCAGTTCTTCCTCAACCGCTTGGTGCCGGTGTTCCCGGAGCTGCGCGACGAAATGAACGAGGAACGCATCGTGTACGGTCAGGTGCGCACGGCACTGTTTGCTGCTGAGAAGGTTGCGCCGAAGTGCGAGAATCTTGCGAAGAACTATAAGGACAGCGAGCCCATGAAGCGCATGTGCACCATTTTCTGCGACATGTACGCCGCGGGTGATATGGACACCCGTGCAGTCATTCAGTTCGGCGTTCTGAATAATATTAAGGACGAGGCGGCCATCAACAATATCATCGCGAACTTTACGGACGGCTGCGACCTGCAGAAGGTGTATAAGCACTCCAGAAAACTCATCGGCAAGAACATCAAGCCCGAAAAGGTAAAGAAGAAGGGCAAAAAGGTGGAGGCACGCCTGAACAACTGAAAAACCGCATAAAATCTCAAAATAGCTCTTGACAGCGGCGTATATCCTATGCTATTATAGGTATACCTCAAGTTGGGGGCTATTTTTTTGCGCCCAAATTTTGAGGGAGGCTGGGAGAACATCCCAAATTTTTTCCGTAAAACGGGAGGTGCCGTCATGAGAGTAAAGGTCGTTTTAGCTTGCACTGAATGCAAACAGCGCAACTACAACACAAAGAAGAACAAGAAGAATGATCCCGACAGACTTGAGATGAACAAGTACTGCAGATTCTGCAAGAAGCACACGCTCCACAGAGAGACGAAGTAAAGCGAGGAACGAAGTTATGGCCGAAAAAGCAAAAAAAGAAAACGGCTTTGTTCGCTTTACGAAGAAAGCGGGAAAGTTTTTCCGCGACTGCAAGGGCGAGATCAAAAAGATCGTTTGGCCTACGCCGAAGAACGTTTTCAAAAATGTGGGTGTCGTTCTTGCGACGATCATCCTGCTTGGTCTCTTCATTTTCCTGCTGGATACCGTCTTCATGAATTTGCTGGGTCTCGTCATGCAAGTGGCGAAATAAGCAGCGCGAATGATCGCGCGTTTATTTGAGAAGCGGAGGAATCGAAATGTCGGACGAAGCAAAATGGTATGTGGTTCATACCTATTCCGGGTATGAGAACAAGGTTGCGTCAAATCTGGAGAAGACGGTGGAAAACCACTCTTTACAGAATTTGATTTTTGAGATTCGCGTACCCACCGAAAAGGTCACAGAAGTTGCCGCAAACGGCAAGACCAAGGAAGTGGAACGCAAGATTTTTCCGGGTTACGTCATTGTAAAGATGATCCTCACGGATGAATCGTGGTACGCGGTTCGCAATATTCGCGGCTGCACGGGCTTCGTCGGCCCGTCTTCCAAGCCGATTCCGCTCACGGATGAAGAAGTGGAGCGACTCGGTGTGGAGACGAGGAATGTCGAAGTCTCCTACAATGTCGGTGACAGCGTCCAGATTACCGACGGCCCGCTTGAGGGCTTTATCGGAACAGTGGAAGAGATTGATGTGGACAAGAACCACATTCGCGTCATGGTTTCGATGTTCGGACGTGAAACCCCGGTTGACCTGGAACTTGACCAGGCGGAACCGGTGGAATAACACACGGTAAATTGCGGTAATCCGCTTTTTATTGAGGGGGATACGTCCCCCTGTGGGAGGAACGCCTGAATTTTCACGGACGTTCCGCCATCAACCACGAATTTTGGAGGTGCAAACAAATGGCTCAGAAGGTTACGGGCTTTATTAAGCTCCAGATACCTGCCGGTAAAGCTACCCCGGCACCACCGGTTGGTCCGGCTCTCGGTCAGCACGGTGTTAACATCATGGCATTTACAAAGGAATTTAACGAGCGCACCAAGGGCGACGCTGGTCTTATCATCCCGGTCGTCATCACAGTATACGCAGACCGTTCCTTTACCTTTGTAACAAAGACGCCGCCTGCAGCAGTTCTTATTAAGAAGGCTTGCGGCATCGAAACAGCTTCGGGCACACCGAACAAGACAAAGGTCGCAAAGATTACCCGCGAGCAGGTAAAGAAGATCGCCGAGCAGAAAATGCCTGATCTTAACGCTGCATCCATCGAGAGTGCTATGAGCATGATCGCCGGTACTGCACGCAGCATGGGCATCGAAGTAGTCGATTGATTTGATTTTACCCGGGTGGGAGGAAACTCTCTGAGAATCCGATATCTACCACTTTAGGAGGAACATGAATGAAACACGGTAAAAAGTATGTCGATGGCGCAAAGCTCATCGAGCGCAGCCGCCTTTATGATACGCAGGAAGCGCTTGACCTCTGTGTCAAGACTGGTACAGCAAAGTTCGACGAAACCGTTGAAGTCCACGTAAAGCTGGGCGTTGACGGCCGTCATGCAGACCAGCAGGTTCGCGGTGCTATCGTCCTGCCGCACGGCACGGGCAAGACCGTCCGCGTGCTCGCAATCTGCAAGCCGGAGAAGGAAGACGAGGCTCGTGCAGCCGGTGCTGAATTCGTCGGCGGCAATGATATGATCCAGAAGATCCAGTCCGAAGGCTGGATGGATTTTGACGTCCTCATCACAACCCCGGATATGATGGGTATGGTTGGCCGTCTCGGTAAGATCCTTGGCCCGCGCGGCCTCATGCCGAACCCGAAGGCCGGCACCGTTGCTCCGGACATTGCACGTGCAATCACCGAAGCGAAGGCCGGTAAGATCGAGTATCGTCTCGACAAGACCAACATCATCCACTGCCCGATCGGCAAGATTTCCTTTGGCACAGAGAAGCTGACGGAAAACTTCAACACGCTGCTGGAAGCCATCAACAAGGCAAAGCCGGCTGCTGCAAAGGGCCAGTACATCCGTTCCTGCGTTGTTGCTGCAACGATGGGCCCGGGCGTGAAGATCAACCCGAACAAGGTTGGCTAAGATTCGTCTGAATCTTAAATTTAAGGCTTGACAGAGTTCTTCTGCCATGCTATAATTACAAAGCTGTTTACCTAAGACAGCAGGTGCACCGGTTTTCCGGGCTGAAAGGTTTTACCGCCTGCCGAGGGAGCGGAAAAGTTACTTTGTACTTTTTATGCCTTCCTGCGGTAAGTGGGAAGGCATTTTTAGTTTTCGCACCGAGGAAAATCGTTCATTTTGGCGCTTTTCCAAATCATAACTGAAAGGCGAGGTGAATATTTTGCCCAGTAAAAGCGTTTTGGAAACAAAGCAGGCAATTGTTGCTCAGCTGAAGGATAAGGTCGCTAACAGCGTATCCGGTGTTGTCGTAGACTACAAGGGTATCACTGCAGAGGCCGACACAAAGCTCCGTAAGGAACTGCGTGAAGCCGGCGTTGAGTACACTGTCGTTAAGAATACTCTTCTCAAGCGTGCTATCGAAGGCACCGAGATCGAGGGTATGTCCGAGGTTCTCGAAGGCACAACCGCTCTGGCTGTTTCCCACGAGGATCAGATCGCTCCGGCAAGAATTCTGAACAAGTTTGCAAAGGATTCCGACGGTAAGTTCGTTATTAAGTCCGGCTACATGGACGGTAAGGTCATGTCTCCGGCAGAGATCGCTGCAATCGCAGATCTCCCGAGCAAAGAAGGTCTTGTTCAGATGCTGCTTAGCGTTCTCGTATCCGGCCCGCGTGGTCTTGCTATTGCACTTAGTGAAGTTGCAAAGGCTCAGGAAACTGCATAAGTTTGCAGGATAATTTTCAATTTAAAATTTTAGGAGGATATTACAATGGCTGATATCGCAAAGTTTGTTGAAGAAATCAAGTCCATGACCGTTCTCGAGCTCAACGAGCTGGTCAAGGCTATCGAAGAGGAGTTCGGCGTTTCCGCTGCTGCTCCGGTTATGGTCGCTGGCGCTGGCGCTGCTGCTCCGGCTGCTGAAGAGAAGACCGAGTTCGACGTTGTTCTGAAGTCTGCTGGCGCAAACAAGATCAACGTTATCAAGGTTGTTAAGGAAGCTACCGGCCTGGGCCTGAAGGAAGCTAAGGCTATGGTTGACGAGGCTCCGAAGACCATTAAGGAAGGCGTTTCCAAGGACGACGCTGAGGCTCTTAAGACGAAGCTCACCGAGGCTGGCGCTGAGGTCGAACTGAAGTAATTTTTACTTCACCTTATAATTGTCTGATTCAAGATCCGCAAATGCAGTTTGCTGTGTTTGCGGGTCTTTTTTCTTTTCGTTTATATGGTTTTCTGAAATATAATTTGGCATCTTTGTTCACAAAATAGTCATTGCTTTTTGTTTTTTATCGGTCTATAATATGTTCATTCCTTAACAGTTCAAAAATGAACAATTCAGTTTTAAACTGTTTTCGGAAATGGACATCGTTAAGAACTTTTGGCGATGTTCAGCAGTAAGCAACAGGAGGTGCGAGGAATGAAGCGAGATGAGCAAGCGTGTACGGCCGTGCCGTTTCATGACGGGCTTGCGGAGCACTTAACGCAGATCGCGCGCATCATCAATACGGAGCTGCGCAAGGTGCTGGCGGATGAAGACCTTTCTGCGGTGGAATCCGGTGTGATCATGTGCCTTTCCACAACAAAGGTCGATACGGCCGGGCGCATTGCGCGGCGCATGGGTGTTTCGCGCTCGTTGATGAGTAAGGCGGTAGACCACCTTGTGCGCGGCGGATGGATTGAAACAAAACCGGACCAAAACGACCGTCGCATGGTACATTTGGTTTTGTTGCCGAAGGCCGAGCCGGCTGTTAAGCGGTGCAGAGAGCTGAAGCATGAATATTATGAAAAAATGTGCGCTGGTGTCAGCCCGGAAGACATGCAGGTCTTCCGCCGCGTCATGGAGCAAATACGGCGAAACCTTGAAAACTTTACCGAGACGGGCAGATACCCGGAGATGAGAAAGGAGAAAACCGAATGAAATTGCTGAAAACGTACCTAAAGCCGTTTGCGGCGCTGGTGCTGGCGTGCATTCTGCTGCTTTTCGGGCAGGCGATGTGTGACTTGACATTACCGAACCTGATGAGCGACATTGTGAACACCGGCATTCAGCTTGGCGGTGTGGACGAGGCTGCACCTGCGGTTTTGAACCAACAGGCCGTTGACTTATTGACGCTGTTTATGAACGACGCGGAGGCGGGGGCGTTCAAAAACGCCTACACGCCCGTGGAGCACGGCAGCGATGAAGAGACGAAGCTTGCGAAAACCTACGAGAATATCAAGGACATGGATGCGGTCGCTTTAAGCGAAGATGCAGACGTGCAGGCGGTGGGCGATGCCTACGGTAAAGCGGCGTATGCGTTCATGACGTTCCTGAAGGATTACGGCGCGCAGACCGGCCAGGCGGTGGACACCGAAAGCGGCGTGCAGGACATGGATATGCGTCAGCTTTATGCGGTTATCCCCATGTTACAGCAGATGCCGAAAGAGACGTTCAGCGAAGCGATTGATTCAGCCGAAAACGCGCAGTCGATGATCGGCTCGCAGGTGGGCGCAACGTTTACAAAGCTGTTCTATAAGGAACTCGGCGTCGATTTGGACGCAAAGCAGGTGCGCTACATTGTGATGAAGGGCCTTGAGATGCTCGGCATCGCGCTGCTCGGCGTGCTGGCAGCGGTGCTTGTCGGCTTCTTCGCGTCGCGTATTTCGTCCGGCGTGGCAAAGCAGATGCGCAGCGATGTGTTCCGCAAGGTGGAAAGCTTTTCCAACACGGAGTTCGATAAATTTTCCACTGCATCGCTCATCACGCGCACGACGAACGACGTGACGCAGGTGCAGATGCTTATTTCCATGGGTCTGCGTTTAATGTGCTACGCGCCGATCATGGGCGTGGGCGGCATTATTTTCGCGCTGCAAAAAAGCGTTTCGCTAAGCTGGATCATCGCGCTCGCAGTCATCGTTTTGCTGGGGCTTGTCGTCGTACTTTTAAACGTTGCAATGCCGAAATTCAAGAGCTTGCAGCGTTTGACGGACAGATTAAACCTCGTCAGCCGCGAGAATTTGAGCGGCATGCTCGTGGTACGCGCGTTTACGAATGAGAAATTCGAGGAGGCGCGCTTTGATAAGGCGAATGAAGACCTCACCCGCACAAACCGCTTTACCCAGCGCGTGATGAGCATTACAATGCCGATCATGATGCTCATCATGAATCTTGTCACGCTGCTCATCATGTGGGTGGGTGGGCACGCCATTGCGGAATCCACCATGCAGGTAGGCGACATGATGGCGTATATCCAGTACACGATGCAGATCATCATGTCGTTCCTGATGATTTCGATGATCTTCATTATGGTGCCGCGCGCCATGGTTTCCGCAGACCGTGTGCAGGAGGTGCTGACGACGGAGCTTTCCATTAAAGAGCCGGAAAACCCGGTTACACTCGGTAATGAAAGCGGTGAGCTGCGTTTTGACGACGTTTCCTTCCGCTACGGCAACGCCGAGGAAGATACCTTGAGCCACATTTCGTTTACCGCAAAGCCCGGCCAAACGACGGCGTTTATCGGCGCGACGGGTGCGGGAAAATCGACGCTCATCAACCTCATCCCGCGTTTTTACGATGTCACCGGCGGCGCAGTTTACCTGAACGGCAAGGATATCCGCACGCTTTCGCAAAAGGAACTGCGCGATAACATCGGCTACGTGCCGCAGAAGGCCATGCTGTTCTCCGGCACAATCGATTCCAACATCAAGTACGGCAAGGAAGACGCCGATGTGAACGAGGTGCTGGCAGCGCTCGATTGCGCACAGGCTACGGAATTTGTCAGCGAATTGCCGAACGGCGTGGAAAGCTCCATCGCGCAGGGCGGCAGCAACGTTTCCGGCGGCCAGAAGCAGCGCCTTGCCATTGCCCGTGCGCTCGTGAAAAAAGCGCCGGTGTATATTTTCGATGATAGCTTCTCCGCGCTCGATTTCAAAACGGATGCAAAGCTGCGCCGTGCGCTGACGAAATACACGGAAAACGCCGTCGTGCTTATCGTCGCGCAGCGCGTTTCCACCATCATGAACGCCGAGCAGATCATTGTGCTGGATGAAGGCAAAATCGTCGGCAAGGGCACGCACAAAGAGCTTTTGAAAACGTGCCCGGAATACCGCGAGATTGCGGAAAGTCAGCTTTCAAAGGAGGAATTGGCATGAGCGAACCGAAAAGAAACGCACCGCGTCCGCACGGGCCCGGCAGAGGCATGATGCCCACCGAAAAAGCCAAGGACTTCAAAGGCAGCTTTAAAAAGCTTATTTCGTATCTTTCCCCGTTTAAGTTTAAAATACTCATTGTTGTCATTTTCGCGGCGCTTTCCACCGTGTTCACGATCGTCGGCCCGAAGATCCTCGCAAAAGCGACCGATGAGCTGACAGCCGGCTTGATGCGCATCATCACCGGCGCTGCGGAGGGCATTGACTTTGGCTATATCGCGAAAGTTTTACTGTTCCTTGCGGGGTTATATGCGTTGAGCGCGCTGTTCTCCTACATTCAGGGCTTTACGATGTCCGGCGTTTCGGCGAAGGTCTCGTACAACATGCGCCGTGCCATTATGGAGAAGATCGACCGCCTGCCCGTCTCGTATTTTCACAAAACGAGTCAGGGTGACGTGCTTTCCCGCATCACGAACGATGTTGATACGCTCAGCCAGAGTCTTAACCAGAGTATCACGCAGCTTATCACGTCTGTGTGCTCCATCATCGGCGTGCTTATTATGATGCTTTCCATCAGCTGGCAGTTGACGCTTGTCGCACTGTGCATCGTCCCGATTTCGTTGCTGCTTGTCGGACGCATTGTGAAATCCTCGCAGAAATATTTCGTCGGCCAGCAGGAATACCTCGGCGCGGTGAACGGCCACGTGGAGGAAATGTACGGCGGGCACGTCGTCGTGAAGGCGTTTAACGGCGAAGCGCACTCCATGGAGAAATTCGAGTGCGAAAACGAAAAGCTCTATAACGCGGGCTGGAAGTCGGAGTTCCTCTCCGGCCTGATGCAGCCGATCATGGGCTTTGTGGGCAATCTCGGCTACGTTGTGGTGTGCATTTTGGGCGCATCTATGGCGGCAGGCGGCAGCATGACCATTGGCGGCATTCAGGCGTTCATCCAGTATCTGCGCAGTTTCACGCAGCCCATCACCCAGATGGCAAGCATCTCAAGTCAGGTACAGCGCACCATGGCGGCGGCAGAGCACATTTTCAACTTCCTTGATGAACCCGAGATTGTCGAAAAAACACCGAAATACACCGTGGAAAACAGCAATATCCGCGGCGACATTCGCTTTGACCACGTTTGCTTCGGCTACGAAGACACCGACGAGACTGTCATCCACGATTTCTCCGCCGATGTGAAAGCGGGCCAGAAGATCGCTATTGTCGGCCCGACGGGTGCAGGCAAAACGACTATGGTAAAGCTTCTCATGCGCTTCCACGACCTTAAATCCGGCAGGATCTACCTTGACGGCAAGGACATCACGGAGTTTGCCCGCGGCGACCTCAGAAAAGAATTCGGCATGGTTCTGCAGGACACATGGCTTTACAGCGGCACCATCATGGAGAACATCCGTTACGGCCGCTTGGACGCGACGGACGAGGAGGTCATTCAGGCGGCAAAAGCGGCGCAGGTTGACCACTTTGTGCGCACACTGCCGGACGGCTACAACACGATCCTCAATGAAGAAGCGACGAATGTCTCGCAGGGACAAAAGCAGCTGCTCACCATCGCCCGTGCGATTTTGTCTGACAGCCGCATCATGATCCTTGACGAAGCGACAAGCTCCGTCGATACGCGCACCGAGCTTTCCATCCAGACTGCAATGGATAACCTGATGCGCGGCCGCACAAGCTTTATCATCGCGCACCGCCTCTCTACAATCCGCAATGCTGACCTCATCCTCTGCATGAAGGACGGCGACATCGTGGAGCAGGGCACGCATGAAGAATTGCTCGCAAAAAACGGCTTCTACGCCAACCTCTACAACAGTCAGTTCGAGCACGCAGAGGAAAGCGCGTAAAACGCCTGTAAAACAAAACGAAGCTGTCTTCTCTGACAAAGAGAGGGCAGCTTTTTTGGTGGTTTTGAAGATTGACAAACGCCTGAAAGGACGGCTACAATAACCGCATAAAGGGGGCGTTTGTATGTTTTTGAATGAACTGAAAAAGAGAAATGTGCCGAGTTTAAAATCACGCGCGGAGATGCTGGAGCTTTTGCAGCGGGAGGAATACGGCTGCTTGCCGAAGGCGCCGGAATCGTTCGTTTGGGAAGCGGAGCCCGGCGTTGCGGATAATTTCTGCGCGGGCAAGGCGACGCTGGAAAAGCTGACGTTTCGCGTTGTGGTAAACGGCAAAGATTTCGCGTTCCCGGTGTATTTGGCTGTGCCGACCGCAGAGGGGCCGCACCCGTTTTTTGTCCACATCAATTTCAGAAGCGATGTGCCGGACCGCTACATGCCGACGGAGGAGCTCATCGACAACGGCTTTGCGGTGCTTTCGTTCGGCTATGAGGATGTGACGCGCGACGACGGCGACTTCACCTCCGGCCTTGCGGGTGTTCTGTATGAAAACGGCAAACGCGCGCCGCATGACGCGGGTAAAATCGCGCTGTGGGCGTGGGCGGCAATGCGCTGCATGGACTACGCCGAGCATGACGAGCGGTTGGACTGCGCAAAGTCCGTTGTGTGCGGGCATTCGCGCCTCGGCAAAACGGCACTGCTCACTGCTGCGCTGGATACCCGCTTCGCGTTTGGCTACTCGAACGATTCCGGCTGTGCCGGTGCGGCGCTGTTCCGCGGCAAAAAAGGCGAGCAGCTTGACGATATTTATAGGCAGTTTCCGTTCTGGTTCAGCGAATCGTTCGGGCAGTATGTCGGCAAAACGGACGCGCTGCCGTTTGACCAGCACTACCTGCTCGCGAGCATTGCGCCGCGCTATGTATACGTGGCGTCTGCGGCGGGCGACGACTGGGCAGACCCCGCGTCCGAGCTTTTGAGCTGCTATGCGGCGGCAGCGGGGGACAAGGAGGCGTTTCCCTATGAAGAAACGTCGGAAGACTACGATTTTAACCTGCACGCGGGCCGCATCGGCTATCACCGCCGCCCCGGTCTGCACTATTTCAGCCGCGAGGACTGGAACCGGTTTATTGCGTTTTTTAAGAGCAAGCAATAAGGCGAGAAAAGCCGAGCGGTTATAATAAGAAGGGCGGCGTATTGCCGTCCTTTGGGAGACCCCCTAATTGGGTCTCCCACGAGGGAACAGTCCACTGGACTGTTCCCTCTCCCGTCCTGATTTTTTGGAAGGCAAATAGATTTCGTCGTCTGCGGACGACGACTTAGGGCGCTGCCCTAAGAACCCGCGACCTTTTTGAAAAAAGGTCGATCAAAAACTTTTTGCGTCGCTTCTCTATGAAGACGAAAAATGCATACAAAAACGGCGAGTCCCCTGAACAGGACTCGCCGTTTTCTTATGCTTTACTTTAATTTTTGCGGTTGAAATTGATGAGGCAGCCGGCTTTGACGATCTTCTTTTCGTCTTCCGTCATCGGGGCAATGTAAAGCTCGATCTCCTTTACTTCATCGCCGAGCACATACGCTTTAATGCTTTGCATATCGCCGTCCATGGCGTCCAAAACGTTCGGGACGAGGATATAATCACCGATCTCAAAGGCGGGTTCATTCTTCATCTGGAACGGCAGCATGCCCCAGTTCATCACGTTGGAGCGGTAGCGCTTGGTGGCGTACTCGGAGCAGATATTCGCAAGGCCGCCCAAGACGCGCTGGCAGCTTGCCGCCTGCTCGCGCGCAGAGCCGTCACCGGGCTTCACGCAGTAAATGACACTGCCGATTTCGATTGTCTTTTCATCGACGTCGGGCAGGATGTTTTTCACTTTCCCGAGTGCGTTTTTCAGAGCTTCATCGCTTTGTGCTTCGCCCGCAAGTCTCGCTTTTTCGAGTGCACGGACATCCTTTGCACGCTGCACGTAACCGGGGTCGCGGCGGGAGAGTGTGAACTCCGCAAGCCCCAGTGGGTTGGAGCGGTACGAAGACGTTTCGCCGGACGGGATCAATTCGTCGGTCGTTGTGACCTTATCCATGATCTTCGAGCAGACGCGCAGCAGAATGTTCTGCGCAAGCGCCTCCTGCTCCGGCCAATCCTTGATGTTCGGGCCGTAGATGAGCTTATCCTCCGGCTCTGCCTTGCCGAAGCCGTTGTAAATGCGGGCGCGGTAGGAGGAATCATCGTAGTTGTATTCCGGCGCTTCATAGTTGTCCGCGTACTTTTCGGCGGAGGTCAAAATGCCGCCGTTTGCCGCCGTTGCCGCGATAGAACGTGCGTCCATGAGTGCGACGGCGCTCAGTTGGCCTGCGCCCGGCTTGGAGCCTTCGCGGTTCGGGAAGTTGCGTGTGGCGTGGCGGATGCTCAGCGCGTTATTCGCCGGTGTATCACCTGCGCCGAAGCACGGGCCGCAGAATGCGGTCTTCACGATGGCGCCCGTCGCCATGAGGTCGGAAATGGCGCCCTTTGCGAGCAGGTCCATAAACACCGGCTGTGAGGACGGGTAGACGTCCAGTGTGAATTCGCCCTGACCGCACTGCACGCCCTTTAAGATGTGCGCTGCCGCCATGACATTCGTATATGTGCCGCCCGCGCAGCCCGCAATGATGCCCTGCTGCACCTGCAAACCCTTTGGGGTGATCTTATCCGTCAGACTGAATTCGATATCCTTGCCTTCCGTTAAGCGCGCGGCTTCCTTTTCTACTTCGCGCAGGATGTCGCCGAGATTCGCGTTCAGCTCGTCAATCTCAAACGCGTTGCTCGGGTGGAATGGCAGCGCGATCATCGGCTTTACGGTGGAAAGGTCTACATAGACCAAGCCGTCGTAGTATGTCACGTCGGCTGGCTTTAACTCGCGGTAATCGTCTGCGCGGCCGTGCTTTGCAAGGTACGCCTTCGTGTCGTCGTCTGTGCACCAGACGGAGGTGAGACATGTGGTCTCGGTCGTCATGACGTCCACGCCGTTGCGGTAATCGGTCGTCATGCTCTGGATGCCGGGGCCGACGAACTCCATGACCTTGTTTTTTACGTAGCCGTTTTTAAACACCGCACCGATGATGGCAAGCGCGATGTCCTGCGGGCCCACGCCCGGGCGCGGCTACACCGCCACAACGCCGGGGTACGCGACATCGTACGTGTTTTCGAGCAGCTGCTTAACGAGCTCGCCGCCGCCTTCGCCGATGGCCATGGTGCCGAGCGCACCGTAGCGCGTGTGGGAATCGGAGCCGAGAATCATTTTGCCGCAGCCCGCCATGGCCTCGCGCATGTACTGGTGAATGACCGCCATGTGGGGCGGCACATAAATGCCGCCGTATTTGCGCACGGCGGAAAGGCCGAACACGTGGTCGTCCTCGTTGATGGTGCCGCCCACGGCGCACAAGCTGTTGTGGCAGTTTGTGAGCACGTAGGGGATGGGGAACTTCTCCATGCCGGAGGCGCGCGCCGTCTGAATGATGCCGACGAACGTGATGTCGTGCGAGGCGAGCGCATCAAATTTTAAGCGCAGGTTCTGCATATCCTCTGCGGTGTTGTGCGCTTTTAAAATGGAATAGGCAATGGTACCCTGTTTTGCCGTGTCTTTTTGATAGGTCTCGGGTGCAGCGGCTTCCGGCACGATCTCTGTGCCGTTCACAAGGTAAACGCCGCCGTCATAAAGCTTTACCATATTCATTCACCGAAGCTTCCGAAGGAGCCCGGAAGCGATCCTTTCTTTTAGCATTGCATGGCCGCGCAGAAAATCCTGCGCTTAGTTGCTTTCAGTATAGCATAATAAAGACGGATTTGCAATTTGCATTTCTGCTTTTTCATTTTGTTCAAAAACGGTTCAGTCTTCCGCGATGACTTTTGCTGCGGCGGAGCCCGAAGCGGTCTTCCAAATGCGGATCATCGTCGGGATGCGGCTTTGCAGTTCCGAAACGTGAGAGATGATACCGACGACGCGCCCGCTTTGGCGGATGCTCTCGAGCGCACGCATGGCGGTATCGAGCGTGTCGGTGTCGAGCGAGCCGAAGCCCTCGTCGATGAAAATGGAATCAAGCCGCACCGCGCCCGAGTAGCTCTGCACCACATCCGAAAGCCCGAACGCGAGGGAAAGGGATGCCAAAAACTGCTCGCCGCCCGAAAGTGTCTCTACGGAGCGGCACGTGCCGCTCATGCCGTCCAAAACCTCAATGTCAAGCCCGCCGTAGCCCGCGCCGCTTTTGCCCTGCTTGTGCTGCAAGGCGTAGCGCCCGCGGCTTAAAACGGAGAAAAAGCGGTTTGCGCTCTGAATGGTCTCGTCGAGCATCATGCCGAGCACGTACTGCAAAAGCGGCACGCGCAAGGCATTGCTGCGGCCGGTCACGTACCCCGCAAGCTTTGCTGCGCGGCTGTACTGTACGTCGAGCGCGGCGGCTTCCTCCGTGTATTGCTGCACGGCGGCGGCGCTTTCCGCAATGGTGCGCAGGTCGGAGCCAAAGCGCCCAAGCTGCACGGAAAGCGTCTGCGTTTCGGTGCTTTTCGCGTCCAGCTCCGCTTTGCTTTGCGGAAGGTCCTTTTCCGGCGCTGCGCCGAGGGCATTTTTCGCTTCCTTTGCGGCGAACATCTGCTGTGCGGCAGCTTTTACGGCCTCGTTTGCGGCAGAAAGCGCGTTTTCCGCGGCGTGGAACGCTTCCTCAAGCGCTGTGGTCTCCTGCTCGAGCACACGAATGCGCTTTTGTATTTCGGTCATCTCCAATGTGATTTGCGCCGCATCGCGCACGGCGTCCATGGCGCTTAATTGGCGGCGCTTTTCTTCCAAAGCGGCGCGGCAGGCGGCAAGCGCGGCGTTGTGGCGGCTTTCGACCTGCATAAGCGCTTCGCGTTCCGCTTTGAGTGTCTCAAGTTTCTTGTGCGCGGCCGGCGCCTGCGCTGCAAGCTTTTGTGCTTCGTTGAGCGCCGTTTGCGCCGCAATGTAGGACGCTGTGAGCACGTCTTCGCTTTCTGTGATGCTTTTTGCGGCATCCTTTGCGGCGTTTAATTGTGCGAAAGCGACCTCGTGCCGCGCTTTTGCGGCGGCGGCCGTCTGCTCGGCGCGGCTTTGCTCCTGCCGCAGATCTTCAAGCTTTTTGCGCAGCGCATCAAGTTCTTCTTTTGTCGTCTCACCTGCGCACGGCACGGCGAGCACGGGGTGGTGCACCGCGCCGCAAACGGGGCAGGGCGTGCCGTCCGTGAGCCCTGTGGCGAGCGCGGCGGCGCTGTTTTGGTTCCATTTGGCTTCTGCCGCCGAGAGCAGCTTATCCTGCCCCACGACGGTCAGCCGCGCGGTGCGCGCCGCGTCTTCGGCAGCTCCCCACAATTTTTTGCACTGCGCTTCGGCTTTGGCGGCGTCACTGCGCGTTTTCAGCGCGGCAAGCTGTTCGCTTAAGATGGTCTGCGTCTGTAAGAGCGACGCGAGCCGGTCTTTTGCGGCGTCGGCCTTTTCGGTGAATGCTTCGCCTACCGCGATGCGCCGCAGCACCTCCGGCAGCTTTTGGCGGTCGTCCTCTGCCTGCTTCTGTACGGCGCGTTCGCGTTCCTCCTCGGCGCGCAGTTCTTTTAAAAGCTGCTCCTTTTGCAGGCTGCGTTCCTGCTCCGCGCGCAGCTGTTCGCTTCGTTTTAAAAGTGTGTCTTTTTCGGAGGTCAGCTTTGTAAGTCCCGCGCGGTTCTGCTCGGCGCGCGTATACTGCGCTTTGGCGGAAGCTGCCCGCGTTTCGGCGGTTTTCAGCTGCGCTTCGGCATCGGTCTCGGCTTTTTGGCACTGCTCAAATTGCAGTGCACGGGTGTATTGCTTTTGTGCGAGAGTCAGTGCTTCTTTCGCGGCGGCGAGCGCTTTTTCGGTCCGTGCGCATTCTGATCGAAGCGCTTCCGTTTGCACGGCGAGCGCCTCGGCGGTCTCCGCGCCATGCTTTTCGAGCAGCGATTTCAGTTTTGTCTCGCACGTTTCGCGCTTTGCGTACAGCTTTTTTTGCCGCTCCGTAAATTTCATCGCGATGCGTTCCCATAGCTCGCAGGAGAAAAGCGTTTTCAAAATGGCTGCTTTTTCGGTGGAATTCGCACGCAGAAGCTGCATGAATTTGCCCTGCGGCAGCACAATGACCTGCGAAAATTGCTCGGCGGTGAGGGAAAGCAGGTTTTCCGCGTAGCCTGTCACATTGCGCGCCGCACCCGAAGCGGCAAGCGCCCAGCCGTCTGCCGTGCGGCGCTTGCACTCGTTTTCTTCCTCGGTGATAAAATCGTCGCTGCCGCGCTTTTTGCGGCGGTACAGCGCGCGGCGGAAGCAATATTCGTCTTCGCCGAGCGCAAAATGATAGACGACCTCGGTGCGGTCGCTGTCCGCGGCGGCAAGGCAGCGCATATCTTGAAACGTGCGCCGCCCGCCCGTCGATTTATAAAAGAGCGCGATGCTCATGGCGTCGAGCAGCGTCGTTTTGCCGCCGCCCGTCTGTCCGGTGATGAGGAACAGCCCCGCTTCGTTCAGCTTTTCAAAATCGATGACAGTGTGCTCCAGATACGGCCCAAACGCCGAAAGCTCCAAACGGATCGGTCTCACGTTGCATCGCCCTCCAGTTCCTTTAGAATTTCCGCAAGCAGCGCTTCGTCCTCCGGCTGCGCTTCCTCACCGCAGACCTCCTTTAAAAAGCCGCGGAAAAGCTCCGCGCGGCTGCGGCTGTGCAGATCGGCTTCCGCCTGCGTGCCTGCGTGCTGCTTTAAAAACCACGCGCTGCGCACGCCGAGTACATTCGGGTAATAGGGGCGCAGTCGGTCGGCCGGGCGGAAAACCGGCTCGTCGTCGGTGAGCAGAATTTCCACATAGTCTTCATTGGGCGCCGTCTGCCCGTTTTCGAGCAGCGCCGCAAACGTACCCTCTATGCGCTTTACGTCGTGCAGAGGGGTTACGGGGATGCACGTTGTTTCCACCGTGTCGCCGAGCGTGACGAGCGTCATGCTCTTTTTCTGGTGCGCTTCGTCTACGGAATATTTGAGCGGTGAGCCCGCGTAGCGCGCCGTGTCGCCTGCCCTTTGCGCCGCGTGCAGGTGCCCGAGCGCCGCATAGTCAAACGGGGAGAAGACATCCGTCGGCACATCGCCCGCGCCGCCAACGAAAAGGCGGCTTTCGGAATCGGAGGTGGAGGCCCCCGCTGCAAAGCAGTGCGCGACCAAAACGTGCTTTTTCGCGGGGTCAAACGCTTTCTCCATTTTTTCTACCGCCGCGCGCATGCAGGCCCCCGAGCCGCGCAGCGTTTCATCGCCTAAAAAATCGCGCATCTGAGCGTTTTCAAAGTACGGCAGCGGGAAAATCTGTATGTTGCCGATCTCGACCGGCGTAAACGCGTCTTTAAGCTCCGTGATGATATGGATGCCGTGCCGCGCAAGCAGGCTTTTGCCCACCGCAATGCGGTCCGGGCTGTCGTGGTTGCCGGAAATGATGACGGCGGGGATGTTCCGTTCGCACAGCGCATCGATGAGCTCGTCGAATAAATGAATCGCATCGACCGAGGCAATCTGCCGGTCGTACAGATCGCCCGCAATGAGCAGCGCATCGGGCTTATATTCATCCAGCGCAGGCAAAAGCGACTGCCGCACAAAATGCCGCTGGTCATCCATTAAGCTGCGACCGTACAAAAGCCTGCCGAAGTGCAGGTCTGCAATATGTAAAAGCTGCATAGCGTCTCCTTTTAAATTTTTAGTCTGACTTTTTTCTGAATTTGCCGGCGAGCACCTTTTCAGGGGTGCCAAACCGTGCTATAATAATAAAATAGTTAACAGTATTATATCATGTCCGTTGGAGGATAAACAGTGAGAAAACATAAATTTTTATCGATATGCGCAAGCGTTTTGCTGTCGCTTTCCGTTTTGACGACCGGCGTTTTGGCCGATACAGCCGAAAGCACCGCGAGCGAAACTTCCACAGCTTCCGATACCTCGACTTCGAAAACCGACACAACGACAAACACGGTCGTGGCCAAAAGCAGCGAAATGGGCTTTCCGTGCGATAAGCTCACAGACCCGAACAGCGCTTCTATCTATATGGTGAGCCTCGACACCGATACCGTTGTCTATACATACAATCCGGACGAGCGCCGCCCCATGGCTTCCATGACGAAGATCATGACGTATATCGTCACGGCGGAAACGGTCAGCGACCTGCAAAACACGCGCACTACGGTGCCGAAAAGCGTTGCCGAGGAGCTTGAGGGCACGGGCTCGTCTTTGGCGGAAATTCAAACGGGCGAAAGCTTTACCATCTATGAGCTTTTGAACCTGATGATGGTGCCCTCCGGCAATGATGCCGCGCTGACGCTTGCAAAATATGTGGATTCTTTGAATATCACGGCCGACGACCCGCAGTATGACGAAGACGGTGACGGCAAAATGAGCTGTGTGGAGCTGATGAACAAGAAGGCCGCGGAGCTTGGCTGCACGAACACGCATTTTGTGAACCCGCACGGCCTGTATGATGAAAACCACTACACCACCGCGCGCGAGATGGCGACCATTACGGAGTATGCGCTGACAATGCCGTATTTTACGGACGTCACCTCGCAGACGTATTACACGCAGCCGCCGACGAACATGACAAGCGAGGAACGCACCGTCACCACAACGAACCGCATGCTTTTGAGCTACGACGATGAGTATTACACCTATGCCACCGGCGTAAAGACCGGCTCCTTGAATGAATCCGGCTACTGTATTTCCGCCACGGCTACGTATGACGGGTACAGTTACCTTGTCGTTTGCATGGGCAGCCCGTATATCGACAGCGAGGGCAACCATATCGATTATCACGGCGAAATGTACGATGCCGCGACGCTGTTCCGCTGGGCATTTTTGAATATCGAAAACAAAACGCTCGTTACGGACGGCGAGCTTCTCGGCGAGGTGAACCTCAAATACGCGTGGGACAAAGACCGCCTGCAGGTGCTGGCGCAGGGCAATCTCACCGCAACACTGCCGAGCAGTCTGGAAAGCGGCGCCATCACCACAAAGCTCGATCTGCCCGAAAGCGTGAAAGCGCCCATCAAAAAGGGCGATTACGTCGGTACCGCCACGTTCTATTATAACGGCGCGGAGCTTTCCACCGTTGCGCTCGTCGCCGCGGAAAGCGTGGAGCGCAGCGAGATCGTGCAGGTTTTGCAGCAGGGGCAGGAGGTGCTCACCTCCACGTGGTTTATCGTTACGGCCATCATTTTGCTGGTCTTGGCTGCCGCGTATGCTATCCTTGCCATCCTGATGAACCGTAAAAACAAAAAAGTCCGCCGCGTAAAGAAATACAGAGATTTATAAGTACAGAACAAAACCCCGATCCGTTTCATGTGCGGAATCGGGGTTTTCACGTTCACGGAGCGAACAATTCACTTGCCGTAAGGCAAATTTCACCATAATCTCCCTACGTTCTCACCTGCCGGCTCGGTCGGAGTTGGGCAGTCGCCATCGGTTTGTTTTTAGTGAAATATTTTGCTGACGCAAAATGTGAAATAACGCTTCGCACACAAGTGTGCTGTGCATTGTGATATATTGCGTCTTCGCCGCAATATGAAATGAAATAAATCTCCTCACGCCCGCAGGCATTTCACAACAACCGAAGGTTGTTTTTTTACGTGCGAAGCACATTTCACAAATCTCGAAGAGATTTATTTCACTCCAAAGGAAAAACCTCATTCGTTTGAATGAGGTTTTTCCTTTGGTTGCGGGGGCAGGATTTGAACCTACGACCTTCGGGTTATGAGCCCGACGAGCTACCGAACTGCTCCACCCCGCGATATATTCACTTCTCAAGTGCTCAATCATTATACAACAGCTAAACGAAAAAAGCAAGTGTTTTTTTAAAAAAATTTAAAAATCCGTAAAGTGCTGTATTTTGTATGAAAGCGCGGTAAAGGAGGTCGAACACATGGACGCTTTGTAAGGCTTTGCCTATGTGCGAGAGGTTAAAAATAAATCGGTGTTGCCGGGAGCCCATAGGGGTGAGGGAAACCACATGAACGGTGAGGAAATTTATTTCTCTTTCGCCAGCATCTCCGAGAGTCGCTTTTTCACGGTCGTGTACTTCTTTTCGGGGATGGGCAAAGTGGTGCCGTTTATAAGCGTCAAATGAAAGCGGGTGATTTCCGTCACGCGGTCGGGGTTCACAAGGTAGCTTTCGTGGCAGCGCAGAAACAGTCCCGGGTAGCGCTTATCGATCGCCGTCAGTCGCTCGGTCGATTCCCGTATGTCGTTTTGTGTGTGAATATAGGTGTGCATGCCGCTTGTTTCTAAGTAATCGATATACGCGGGGCGCAGGTACAGCATGGCCTTGTTCGCGCCCTTTAAAACGATGCGCGGCGCGCGGTCCTCGCCGGAAAGCACCGCCACGCGCACACGATCTTCTCCATAGTGCACGGGGTAGATCACATCGCGGTCATCGTAATCGAGTGCATTGGAAACGTGACACACGCGGATGAACGGCTGCCCGCCTTCCACCACCCACGAAAGCTGAACGCGCTGCTTTACACGCTGCATGCTGTTGTCCGGCCAAATGGTGTCTACGTCATAAAACAGCAGCACCTCAAGTACCTTGTTGCTGGGCGTCATGAGCGGCACGGTCACAAGATCGTGCATCTCAAAGCGCAGGTTGTGGTGCTCTTCGGCAAACGTCTCGATGAGCGTTTCGCGCGTGCGGATAATCTGTGTATTTGCCGGGCCGATCCACAGCACGTCCGGGTGGCAGGCCGCCAGAAACGGCTCGATCTCATTATTGTAATACCGCGTTATAATGTCGGCGGAAAGCTGCAGCAAAGCTTGTGTAGTCATAGTGCACCTCGCAAAAAAACGTCTTATTTGTCGAAAAACAAGTTGTATTTATTAAAGTATATTGCAATATCCTGCTAAAATCAATACGATTTTTAAAAAAACTATGAGACCAGCAGAAATTTCTATGGGAACGTAAGCGGTTATTCTAATCTCATCTATTCCGATTTGATCAATCTGTCAAGGGCAATACCGCGCACTGTCGAAAGTTTTATGTGCGGTATTGTCCCTTTTTATCAGGAATGCAAGGCGTTTTCCCCTTTACGGAATTGACGAATGTGGCGATTCATATTATACTTGTTTTTATAGATATTTTCCCGAAAAACAAGGAGGAAACGACCCTATGGAATATACCCCCAAGCGTTTTCACTGCCCTGCCTGTGGCTTTGAGCCGGCGGAAAACGTGTCCGAAAAAGAATATGCCCACTGCCCGCGCTGCCTTACCGCCATCCATGAAGCGGACAGCGAGGGCTACGAATGCGGCGGCAAGCTACAGCCCATTTCCATTTGGGTGAAGCCTGATGACAGCTGGGAGATTTTAGGCCGGTGCAGCCTTTGCGGCGAGATTGCCTCTACGCCCGTTTCGGACGAGGACGACCCCGTTTTGCTGCTTTCCATTGCCGGGCGGCCGCTTTCCATGCCGCCGTTCCCACTGGAAAAAATAGAGGAGCTTACCCGCATGATGGGCGGCGCGGGCGACAAAGGAGGATATGACCGTGAACCGTGAAAATAAGCGCAGAAAATACGAAAAAGGCTACTACAAAAAGCATGCGTGCTTAGACCCGTTCACGTGCAAGGTCTGCGGGCGCGAAATTCTGCCCGAGGGCGCAGGCAGCGACCACCGCAACCATTGCCCGTACTGCCTTTCGAGCGTCCATGTGGATAACGAGCCCGGCGACCGCGCATCCGCGTGCCACGGCGTCATGGAGCCCATCAGCGTGTGGGTGCGCAAAAACGGGGAGTGGGCTGTCATTCACCGCTGTACGGTGTGCGGCAAAATGGGCTCTAACCGCATTGCGGCGGACGATAACCCCATGAAGCTGATGGCTTTGGCCTTGCGCCCCTACGGCAGCCCGCGTCTCGACCCAAAGCGCATCAAAAACATGGTGAAAACCATGGAAGACAAAGCATAAGAGGCGATAAACGTAATCCATAACCCGAGCTTCACGTTCACGTAAACACGTACCCTGCACGCTTAAAAGGAGCCAATATGTCTCAAAATTACAGCTATTTTGCGCATAAAGAATGCGAGTATTTTCCCTGTCACAAGGGCGCGGACCCGGAAAATTTCAATTGTCTTTTCTGCTACTGCCCGCTTTACGCTTTGGGCCGCAACTGCGGCGGCGCGTTTCAATATAAAGAAAACGGCATCAAGGACTGCACGAACTGCCTTTTTCCGCACCGACGCGAAAACTACCAAAAGGTGATCGCGCGCTACAAGGATATTCTGGGCGTATTAAAACGGCTGGAAGCGGAAAACAGAACCGAAAGCGGGGAGAACGCATGACGCTTACGCAAATTCAATATGTGCTTGCCGTGGCGGAAACGGGCACCATCAGCGCGGCGGCAAAGCGGCTTTTCATCGCGCAGCCCAGCCTCACCGCGTCGATTAAGGAGCTCGAAAACGAATTGCAGGTCACGCTTTTCCGCCGCACGAACAAGGGCGTGACCTTAACGCCGGAGGGCGAGGAATTTCTCGGCTATGCGCGGCAGGTGAACAGCCAATTAGACCTTATGCGTGAGCGGTATTTCGGCGGCGCGCCCGTGCGCAGACGTTTTTGCGTTTCCACGCAGCACTATTCGTTTGCAGTGGAGGCCTTCGTGGCGCTTTTAAAGGAGCACGGCGGCGAAACGTACGATTTTCACCTGCGCGAAACGCAGACGTATGAGATCATCGAGGACGTGGCGTTATTGAAAAGCGAAGTCGGCGTTTTGTATTTAAACCCGTTCAACGAGACGGTCTTAAAAAAGACGATTAAGGCGCACGGGCTGGGGTTTCACCCGCTGTTCAAAGCGGGGCCGCACGTGTTTTTGGGTGCAGAAAATCCCCTTGCAAAGCGAAAAAGCGTCACACTGGAGGACTTAGCGCCGTACCCGCGCCTTTCCTATGAGCAGGGCGACCACAATGCGTTTTATTTTTCCGAGGAAATTCAGAGCACGCTTGAGTGCGCCAAAGACATCCACGTCTGTGACCGCGCAACGCTGTTCAATCTGCTCATCGGGCTGAACGGCTACACCATTTGCAGCGGCGTCATCAACGAGAGTCTAAACGGCAAAAACATCGTCGCCGTGCCGCTCAATCTTGACGATTACATGGAAATCGGCTATCTCACGCGCGAAAACGTGGAGCCGAGCTTGTTTGCGCAATATTATATCGACGCTTTAAAGAAGTTCACAATGCAATAATGCAAACCGAAAGCGGTTTGCCATAGTAAAATCCTATGGCAAACCGCTTTTTTCTTGTATTTTACAAGGCGAAAATTTGCCTGTATACTGTAAGCACAAACTCAAACAGCAGGTGATTAACATGAAAAATATCAAACTTCCGTACAGTTACGATTATGTCGGCAGCTTTCTGCGCCCGGATAATTTGAAGAAGATTCGCGCCGATTATGAAGCCGGCAAAACCACTTACGAAGCACTGAAGGACGCCGAAGACACCGCCATTCGCGACCTTGTCGCAAAACAGAAGGCGGCGGGTTATAAGCTGCTCACCGACGGCGAATTCCGCCGCAAGACATGGTATCTCGACTTTATGTGGGGTTTTGAGGGCGTCAGCCACTCTGCGCCGAGGGGCGGCATCCCGTTCCACGATGTCCTTGCGGTCGTCGATGACACGTACCTTACGGGCAAATTAAAGCTGACGGGTACGCACCCTTTTGTGGAGCACTTCCGGTTTGTGCAGGCGCTTGAGGACGAAAACACCGTCGCAAAGCAGACCATTCCGTCTCCGGCACAGTTCTACGAGCAGATGATCTTCCCGATGAACGCGGAGACGACGAATAAAATCTACCCGAACCGCGAAGAGCTGCTCGAGGACGTTGCAAAGATCTATCGGGCGTTCATCAAGCAGCTCTACGACGCAGGCTGCCGCAACCTGCAGCTTGATGACTGCTCTTGGGGCGTTTGCGTAGACCCCGCCGCGCCGTTTGTGTTCGGCGTGGAGCCGGAAAAGATGGGCGACATCATGGATCAGCTTTTGAAGGTCAACAACCTCGCGCTTGAGGGCAAACCGGATGATCTCACCGTTGCCACCCACATTTGCCGCGGCAACTACAATTCCTCCTGGGCCAGCCGGGGCGGCTATGAGCCGGTTGCAGAGCGCCTGTTTGCGCATGAAAATGTCGATGCCTATTATCTGGAGTTCGATGACGCGCGTTCCGGCGGTTTTGAGCCGCTGCGCTTCGTCACACCGGGCAAAAAAGTCGTTTTGGGATTGATTACGTCCAAGCGCCCGGAGCTTGAGGATAAAGACGCCGTCATCGCACGCATTCACGAGGCTGCAAAGTATGTGCCGCTCGAGAACCTCTGCCTCAGCCCGCAGTGCGGCTTTGCTTCCTGCGAGGTCGGTAACAAGCTCACGGAAGAGCAGCAGTGGGCAAAACTCGCGCTTGTAAAGGAGATCGCAGAGGAAGTCTGGGGCAAGTGATTTCTATTTAAAAACACATCGATCAAACAGGATTTCAAGAACCGCGCAGCGCCGAAAACGCCCTGCGTGGTCTTTTTTTGAAAAGATGTCCGCCAAAGCAGCAAACAAATGTTCTAAATTGACTTGACATTTGCGGCGGAATCCTTATAATAAAAAGTAAGAGGACGACCTGCCGCACCGGGTCGTATTCGTAAAATATCGCTGTATGCCGTCGGCAGAGGAGCTTTTGCTTTTCTGACCGGCGGCTTTTTGATAGCGAAAAGGGGATGGACACGTGAAAAGGAACGCAAACGGAGGTGCAGGCGTATAAACAGGGAAGACAAGTGGGAAGATAACGCGTATTTGTTTTACAAAATGCCTAAAGTGCTTTTTGAAGACCCGGCGTATAAAAAGCTTTCGGATGGCGGCAAGCTTTTGTACTGCGTGCTTTTAAACCGCATGGGGCTTTCCAAAAAGAATGAATGGCGCGACGAAAACGGCAAGGTGTATATCTACTATACAAACCGAAAGCTGCGCGAGCTTTTCGGCTGGGGACACGATAAGGTGACGGGACGCTATAAAGAGCTGGAACGCGCCGGGCTCATCCGCCGCCGCAAGGATAAGATCGGCGGGCCGGATTCGATTTATGTGCTGCCGCTGCCCGAGGTGAGCGGGTTTTCCGCACCGGGCGGTTCGACTTTGCAGCAGCCCCCTTTGCGGGAAATCAGCGCCGACCCGTGCGACGATTTCGCAGCAAGTAAGACTGAATATAAAAAGACAGAAATAAGAGAGAACGATCTATCTGCGGATGGATATGATGCGACTTTCTTTTCTGATCGTATTAAGGGAAATATCGATTACGACATTCTCTCGGAATACAAAGTAGACAAAGCGAAGCTTGATGAGCTCATCCGGCTGATGACGGATGTTTGCTGCGGCACAGCACCCATGGTGCGCATCGGCGGCAGCGAATACCGCAGGCAGGACGTTGCAGAGCGCTTTTTGAGCCTGGATGACGCGCATATCGAGTACGTGATGGATAAGCTGGAAAGCGGCACGGCAAACGTGAAAAACATGCGCGCGTATGCGCTGACCGTGCTTTATAACGCCCCTGCAACGATGGAGCTTGACCTTGAGCGGCAGCTGCGGCATGATTTTGCCTGCAATGCTTAATTTTCATTTTTCAGCGCGAAAATGAGAAGCGGGAGAAGGACAGGGGAGAGAATATTCTCTCCCGCGCGGCGCAAAAAACTGCGCATTCTTGCAAAAATTGACACGCATAATGCTCCTTTCATCATGCACAATAAGAACAACAAACGCGAAAAAAGCAGTGCGGCGCAGCGTTAAGCGCCGCCGAAAAAAGGAGAATGAAACATGAACAGCAGCAATAAGACGATGGTACCGGAAGCACAGGACGCGATGAACCGCTTTAAGATGGAAGCCGCAAACGAAGTCGGCGTCAACCTCAAGCAGGGCTATAACGGCGACCTCACCTCCCGCCAGGCGGGCTCCGTCGGCGGCCAGATGGTCAAAAAGATGATCAAGTCCTACGAAGAAAGCATGAAGTAAAAGACATTTGGGCAAATCGGGGACGTCCGGCAGCGGGCGTCCTCTTTTTGCGGTTTTATTCATAGTCTTCAATCAGCTTGCAGGCTTCCGAGAGCGTTTCGGCACGAATGCCGCGGGCGAGCAGGCGGCGGTCTTCCTCCGTAAGGCTGCTAAGCGGCGTTTCAATGCAGTAAAGGGGCACATCGTTTCCGTCTTTGAAAACAGCCACGCTGCCGTTATAGGCGCGCACGGTGAAGAATGTTTCGTATTCCTTAAAATTTGCTGAATTTGCGGCGCTCTCCCGGTCGGTTTCTTGACTTGCCGCATCGTTTGGGCTATAATAAACGGAAGAGTCGCTTTCTGCTTTTGCGGGGTCTGCCGCAGCTTCCCGGGCATCGCGTGCGGAAAACACGGAAAGCGTGCACAGCGCGGCGAAAAGGATCAAGATCGCCGCCCATGCGCCGTACCGCTGCCGAGCGGAGCGCACAAGGGACTCAAGATGCATTTTCATGACTATACATCCTTTCTAAGTAGGATTTGCCCTGCGGCTTTAGTATCGCCAAGGTTTGCCAATTTATGCAGACAAAGTGCGCTTTTGCCGCGCAATTTGATTTTTCAGGAGGTCAAACGTGCTGAAAAAAGACATCAATAAGTACAACACGGCGCAGCCGAGCGGAAGACCCATGGGCCGTACAGACGGCGAAACGGCCCGCGCGGCCGGCGGCACGGCACATGCGGTGCTTACCATGTTCGGCAAGCTCATCAAAACGGTGCTTTGCATCTGCATCATCACCGGCTGCCTTGTGGGCTTGAGCGTGGCGGCCGTCATTTGGAGCTACCACGATGTGGAGATGAACGCAAGCCTTGCTTCCTTTAAACTGAAGGAATCGAGCTTTATGTATGTGACGGATTCCCTGCACATAGACAGCGTGGACAATGCGGAATGGACGCAGCGCCTGCGCTATAACGCCGAAGAGATCCGCACGCGCGTTGATTTCACGCAGATTCCGGACATTATGAAGGAAGCGATGATCTCAATCGAAGATAAGCGCTTTTACGAGCACCACGGCGTAGACTGGAAGCGCACGTTAGGCGCGGTATACGGCATGGCGACCGGCAACGATACCGCCGGCGGCTCCACCATCACGCAGCAGCTTATCAAGAACCTGACGGGCGAAAATCAGGTGAGCGTCATGCGTAAGGTGAAGGAAATCTTCATGGCGCTGAATCTTGAAAAGAAGTATACTAAGGATGAAATTCTCGAAGCATACCTGAACCTTGTCAACTACGGCAACGGCTATTACGGCGTGGAGGCCGCGGCAAAGGGCTACTTCGGCAAGGACATTTGGGACTGCAACATTGCGGAGTGTGCGACCATTGCCGCGACGACGCAAAACCCGGCCGCGCTGTGCGTGTTCTACCACCCGGAGGCAAACCGCAAGCGCCGCGAGCTTGTCATCTCCGAAATGTACGACCAAGGGCGTATCACGCGCGCGGAGTACGACGAGGCGATGGAGCAATCCGCAAACCTGAAGCTGCGCGGCGTGGACTTTGAAATGGACGACGAAGAAGAGGAGACCGATACCCAGAGCGTTTCCACCGAGGTGTGGAACTGGTACGAGGAAGAGGTGTTCAACGACACCGTTGACCTGCTTATGCAGTATGCAAACCTCGACCGCGACATGGCGATCGACCTCATTTATAACGGCGGTCTCAAGATCTACTCCGCCGAATATGTGCCGATGCAGGAGGCGTTTGAAAACTACCTGAAAAACAACTGGCAGGAGTTCACGAGCGACAGCGGCATTTGGAGCGGCGTGTGCCTGATGGAGTATGACGGCAGAATCCTCTGCGTGAACACGAACCAGGCCAACGATGACAATGAGCTTTTGAAAAAGACCGGCAACCGCGTGCAGAACAACGTTTCGTACTCCACGAACCAGCCGGGTTCTTCCATTAAGCCCATCAGCGTGTATGCGCCGGCGTTGGAGAACAATCTCATCACGTACGGCTCCGTGCTGAAAGATGAGCCGCTGCCGAACTACTTTGATGACGGCAGCGAGGGCCCGAACAACTTTGACGGTACTTTCGCCGGTACGGTGAATGTGGATCAGGCCATTACGGAATCTCTGAACGCCCCGGTGGCACAGCTTATCAACCAGATGTCGCCGCTTGTGAGCTACCAGTTCCTCACGCAGAACCTGCACATCACGTCGCTTTCGGAGGAAGACTCCTACAACGTCGGCGGCGTGGCCATCGGCGGTTTGACGAACGGTATTTCCGTGCGCGAGATGACCGGCGCGTACCAGATCTTCGGCAACGGCGGCAAGTATTACACCCCGTACACCGTGTACCGCATTGAGGATAACGAAGGCAACGTGATCTACGATTACCAGCAGAATCACAGCGAGGAGCAGGCAATCTCGTTTGATACGGCGACCATTATGAATAAGCTGCTGCACCTGCCGATCAACGGTACGGACACGGATGCATACCCCACGGCAAACATGGTGCGCCGCGATGACCTTGACCAGATCGGCAAGACCGGTACGACCGAAGACAGCAACGACGTGTGGTACATGGGCGGCACAACCGCTTTCGTGTGCGGCATCTGGAACGGCCACGAATATAAGGAAGAGATTTACGACACGAACAGCGCAAAGAAGATGTACAACGGCATCATCGACTGGATGGAAGCGAACTACTACGACTTCCTCCACAGCGGCAGCTATGTGCTGAGCGACAACGTGGTGCAGCTTTCCTATTGCCGCGACAGCGGCCTGCGCCCCGGCCCGAACTGCGTGCACATTGCAAACGGCTGGTATTCGCAGAACAACATTCCGAGGACGTGTGACGGAGGATCCGACCACATTTCAAGGACGAGCGCCACGGCAACGCCGTCGCCGAGCATAGAGCCGAGCATGGAGCCGAGCCCGTCCCCGAGCGAGGAGCCTACGGCATCGCCGACGGCGGAGGCCACGCCGACCTTGGCCCCGACCGAAACGCCGGCCCCGACGCCGGAGCCTACCCCGGAACCGACGCCGGAGCCTACCCCGGAACCGACGCCGGAGCCTACCCCGGAACCGCCGACAGAGCCGGAAACACCGGCGGCGTAAAGCGGTTTGCAGAACGCGAACCACGATAAAAATTTAACGTGCATTATGCAGGACTCACTCATTTTGAGAGTGGGTCCTGTTGCTTTTTGTACGAGATAGACCAAAATAAGAAAAAGGGGGAAAGGAAAGAAATTTGGGTTGAATTTTGCCGAAAAGTGTGCTACACTGTTTATCGACGCAATACAAACGTACTTAGGTGGTGGACAATGGAAAACACATCGTTTCTTTTGATCGACGAATCCGTTCTGCCGGAGGTATACCAGAAGGTCATCCGCGTGAACCAGCTTCTGGAGACCGGCGAAGCCTCGAACACCTCAGAGGCGGTCAAGATGGCGGGCATCTCCCGCAGTGTATATTATAAGTATAAAAACGCCGTTTTTCCGTATACAAAAAAGGAAACGGGCTCCATTATGACGGTGCAGGTTGTGTTAAACGACAAGCCCGGTGTGCTTGTGAACCTTTTGACGGTATTCTATAAGGCGAACGCGAACATTCTGACCATTAACCAGAATATTCCGGTAAAGGGCAAAGCGTTCGTTTCGGTCTCGGCGCGAAGCGAAAACATGAGCATTGAGATTGATGAGCTTTTGAAGCGCCTTTTTGAGGTGCAGGGCGTTATTAAGATTGACAGCATCGTCGGTTAAATCCGCGTGGAAAGGAAAATGGAAATGGCAAATATAGCAGTTCTCGGCCACGGCGTGGTCGGCTCCGGCGTTTTGGAGGTGCTTACCTCTCACGCGGCGAGCATCGCGAAGCGCGCGAAGGAAGAGATTCATGTTAAGTATATTCTGGACTTAAAGGAGTTCCCGGGCCTGCCGTACAGCGACCGCTTTACGAAGGATTTCAACGTCATTTTAAATGACCCCGAGGTGCAAATCGTCGTGGAAGTGATGGGCGGCCTGCACCCGGCGTATGACTTTGTGAAGGCGTGTCTGGAAAACGGCAAGAGCGTTGTGACCTCCAATAAAGAGCTTGTGGCACAAAAGGGCGCGGAGCTCCTTGCAATCGCGCAGGCGAATAACCTCAACTTCCTGTTTGAGGCGAGCGTCGGCGGCGGCATTCCGATCATTCGCCCCATCAGCCAGTGCCTTGCCGCAAACGATGTAACGGAGATTGCCGGTATTTTGAACGGCACGACGAACTTCATTTTGACGAAGATGATCCGCGAGCAGATGAACTTTGAAGACGCTTTGAAGCTTGCACAGCAGCTTGGTTACGCGGAGCGCAACCCGAGCGCCGATGTGGAGGGTCTGGACGCCTGCCGTAAGATCTGCATTTTGGCGTCTTTGGCGTTCGGCACGCACGTGTACCCGGATTCCGTTTACACAGAGGGCATTACGAAGATCACGCTGCAGGACGTCGATTTTGCAGACGTTTGGGGCGGTGTCATTAAGCTCATCGGCTCTGTGAAGAAGCTCGAAAACGGACAGGTGCATATTATGGTTTGCCCGATGTTCGTGCACCGCGGCAGCCAGCTTGCGAGCGTGGACGATGTATTCAACGGCATTATGGTGCGCGGCGACGCGACGGGCGACGTGGTGTTCTACGGCAAGGGCGCGGGCAAGCTGCCCACGGCGAGTGCCGTTGTGGCGGACGTCATCGACTGTGTGAAGCACTTTAAGGCACGCAAGTACCTCTTCTGGGAGGATGCAAAGCCGAACTACGTGGCGGATTTCGGCAGCATGGAAACGTCCGCATTCGTGCGCGTTTCCGCCAAGGACAGCGATACGGCGCTGAACACGGCGGCGGACGTCTTTGGCAAGATCACGCCGCTGCTTGCGAAAAGACCGGTACAGGGTGAGGCGGGCTTTACGGTGGAAAACCTTACGGAGAAGGAACTCAGCGATAAGCTGGCAGCGCTGGAAGCGCGCGGCGTAAAGGTTGAAGGCCGTATTCGCATCTCCGATTATTGATAAAAGCGGAAAGGGGAAAGCATTATGATCCGAATCGATATTCCGGCAACCAGTGCCAACCTTGGCTCCGGTTTTGACTCGCTCGGCATTGCGCTGACCATGTGCAACCGCGTGTGGATGGAAGAAGCGGACGAGCTGAAGATCACGACGACGGACAAGATCAAAGTGCCGACCGATGAGACGAACCTCATTTACTGGGCGGCGCGGCATTTGTACCAGATCTGCGGCAAAACGCTGCCGGGTCTGCATATCATTCAGGAAAACAACATTCCGATGGCGCGTGGCCTCGGCAGTTCTTCGGCGTGCATCGTGGCCGGCATTTTGGGCGCGAACCGCATGCTTGGCTCGCCGATGTCGCAGAGCGACCTCATTAACCTTGCGGCGCAGATTGAAGGGCACCCGGATAACACGAGCCCGGCAATTTCCGGCGGCCTTGTCGCTTCTGCCATGGAGGGCAAGCGCGTGTACAGCGTTTCCGTGCCGGTTTCCGGCAAGATCAGCTTTGCGGTGATGATCCCGCCGTTCGAGCTCAAAACGGAGAAAGCCCGCGGCGTGCTGCCGACGGAGTATTCCCGCGAAGACACGGTGTTTAACCTTTCGCGCTCCGCTTTAATGACGGCATCGCTGTTCTCCGGCGATCTGCAGAACCTGCGCGTGGCGGTGCAGGACAGAATCCATCAGCCGTATCGCTCGGGCCTCATCGAAAATTACGACCAGGTGTTCCGCATGAGCTACGAGCTTGGTTCGCTCGGCACGTATGTGAGCGGCGCAGGCCCGACCATCATCTCCATGATCCCCACAGAGGGCGCGGAGGAGTTTATGAGCGCGTGCGATTCACATTTACAGGACCGCGGCATCAACGGCTGGCGTGTGGAGCTTCTGCATACCGACCCGCAGGGCGCGCGCATCATCATTGAATAACGAGAATTATCCCACAGGGGTTATGGAAAGGGAAGTGTTTCTATGGCATTGATCGTTCAGAAGTTCGGCGGTTCCTCCGTTAAGGACGCCGAGCATTTGAGAAATGTCGCCGATATCGTGACCGGCACATATAAGAACGGCAACGACGTGGTCGTTGTGGTTTCTGCGCAGGGCGATACAACGGACGACCTCATTGATAAAGCAAAAGAGATCAACCGAAACCCGTCTAAGCGCGAAATGGACCAGCTTTTGACGGCGGGCGAGCAGATCTCTGCTTCGCTGCTTGCTATGACGATTGAAGATTTGGGCTACCCGGTGGTCTCTTTGCTTGGCTGGCAGGCGGGCTTTTCCACCTCTACGGCTTACGGCAGCGCGCGCATTAAGCGTGTGAATCCGGAGCGTATTAAGGCGGAGCTTTCAAAGCGCAACATCGTTGTTGTAACGGGCTTTCAGGGCGTCAACAAGTATGACGACATGACGACGCTGGGCCGCGGCGGCAGCGATACGAGCGCGGTGGCCATTGCGGCTTCCATGCACGCCGACCTGTGCCAGATCTATACGGATGTGGACGGCGTTTACACGGCAGACCCGCGCAAAATTCCGGCGGCGAGGAAGCTCGACGTCATCTCCTACGACGAGATGCTGGAGCTTGCGACGCTGGGCGCGCAGGTACTGAATAACCGCTCGGTTGAAATGGCTAAAAAATATCATATTGAATTAGAGGTTCTTTCCAGCCTGACACGGGCTAAGGGAACGATCGTTAAGGAGGCTACCAACGTGGAAAAAATGCTCATCAGCGGTGTTGCAAAGGACGAAAACGTCGCCAGAATCTCTGTCATCGGCGTGCCGGATAAGCCGGGCCTTGCGTTCCGCATTTTCTCTAAGCTTGCACAGAAGAACGTAAACGTCGATATTATTTTGCAGTCCATCGGCAGAAACGGCACGAAGGACATCAGCTTCACCGTGGAAAAGGACAAGATGGACGCAACCATCGAGCTCATGCAGTCTTACGTAGAGACCATCGGCGCGAGCAGCGTTGTGTTTGACGACGACGTGGCAAAGGTTTCCATTGTCGGCGCGGGCATGGAGTCTCACCCGGGCGTTGCTTCCGATATGTTTGAGGCGCTGTTTGAGGCGAACGTGAACATTCAGATGATTTCGACGAGCGAGATTAAAATTTCCGTGCTCATCAAGAAGGAAGACGCAAACAAGGCGGTTGCCGCCATCCACGCGAAGTTCTTTGAGCAGATCGGGCAATGAGACCATAACGTGTAAAGCCCGCACACAATCTGCTTGCATCTTTTTCTCCATTCCGACCATAAATCCCTTGACGGGCGCCAGCCTGCCTGCGGGCTTTCTGTGCGAACTGGCAAAAAATCTGGCTGCGCATCTTGCGCACTTTCTTTACACATTACGGTCTCTAGCTGAAGTATGTGTAAGACGAAAAGAGTGAATTTGTAGGGAAATGAATTTGAAGTCACCCCTTGGCGCATACTAAGCGCCGGGGGTGATTTTATGTTTCCGAACGGTTTTGGCATGAACGGCTACTGGGGGCCGGAAAACTACGTTTTGGGCGCGGCGCTTTTCGACTGGCACAAGGATTTCGACGACCTGCCCGAGGAAGTGAAGGAATACCTCACACAGCACGAGTACGAAATTCACAGCGAAAACGACGTGGACCGCTTAGTCCGCACGTATAACCAGAAAAGGTAAAAAGAAAAGAGAAAGCGTGCGCCGGGGCAAGCTCGGTACACGTTTTCTCTTTTTCTATACACAGTATTTGATTTTAGAGGTTGAGCACGAGCTCGATCTCATCGTCATACTTTGCACCTGTGGGCGCAAAGCCGAGGGAGGTATAGAGGTGCAGAGCGGGGGCATTTTCCGTATTGCAGGTGAGCGCGATGCGGTTCGAGGTGCCGAACGGCTTTGTTTTGATGTACTCGAGCACCTTTTGCATAGCGGCTTTGCCGTAGCCCTTGTCCTGCTGTGCTTCGTCGATCATCATGTGCCAGATGTCGTATTCCGGGATGTCGTAATCATAGATGACCATGACATAGCCGACCATGATGTCCTCGTGATAAATGCCGAAGGGCTGGCACTGATCGCGGTAGACATACGCCTGCGCCAAGCTGCGGACGGGGTGAGAGACGAACGGTTCCTGCTCTTTTTTGAGCTTTAAATTGAACGCGTCGAGAAAATTCTCCTCTGTGATTGGCTGAAGTGTAATGTTCATAAAATCTCCTTTTTTGCCGCTTATGCTAAAGCGGTGTTATACAAGCTCGGTCGCGGTGTGACCGGTCCTAGCGAAATCGCACAGACCTTCTATGCCGCAGAACACCATACTCTGCACGGCGGCGTCGGTGTAAAACGCCATGTGCTGCGTCATGATGACGTTCGGGAACTGGCGCAGGTAGGCCATATCGCGGTTTGAGAGGATGTCATCGCGGCGGTTTTCGTGATAGATGCCGTCTTCTTTATCGAAAACGTCCAGCGCGAGCGCGCCGATCTTCTGCGTTTCAATGCCGCGGATCATATCCGGAATATGCATCAGCTCGCCGCGGGCGCAGTTGATGATGGTGACGCCGTCCTTCATTTTGGCGATGGTCTCGGCGTTCACAAAGTGGCGGGTGCTCTCTAAAAGCGGCATGTGCAGCGAGATGATGTCGCACTCTTTGTAGAGCGTTTCGTTATCCACATAGGTGCAAAGTCCCTTGAGCGACGGGTTTTCGCGGATGTCGCTTGCTAAAATGCGGCAGCCGAAGCCGCTCAAATTTTTGATGACCGCCGCGCCGATTTTGCCGGTGCCGAGGATGCCGACGGTGAGGTTGCGCAGCTCGCGGCCCTGAAGACCCGCAAGGGAGTAGTCGTTGACCTGTGCGCGCCACAGGGCGGGCTTATACTTGCGCAGGCTAAGAAGTATGAGCATGACGGTGTAATCTGCCACGCCGTTCGGCGCGTAGTTGGAGTTGCACACCTTGAGGCCGAGCTCTTTTGCGGCGGTGAGGTCGATGTGGTCGGCGCCGATGGTGCGCGTGGAGATGTATTTTACGCCGCGCTCCTGGACGGCGGTGAGCAGGGCGCGGTCAAAACGTGTGCGACCGAGTGTTGTGACGCCCTCGGCCCCGTTTACCGTATC
>OBKS01000341.1_pt1 | contig 49089 bp, 48 predicted proteins | sample 1517381 | NCBI WGS metagenome assembly OBKS01 (sample SAMN04571686, study PRJEB22368) | human gut metagenome | biome: human gut; material: stool | host: Homo sapiens | place: Luxembourg | collected 2012-08-03 | reverse complement strand
GTGGACCTGTTGGACCTGTTGCTCCGGTTTCTCCTTGAAGTCCTTGTGGACCTGTCGGACCTGTTGCTCCGGTTTCTCCTTGTAATCCTTGTGGACCTGTTGGACCTGTTGCTCCGGTTTCTCCTTGTAATCCTTGTGGACCTGTTGGACCTGTGGCACCTCTAGGAATACCAAAATTTAATATTACATTTTCATTTGTTCCAACGTTTGTAACTGTTGCATTAGTTCCAGGATTAGTAGTTGTTGTTGTTCCAACTGTAATTGTTGCAGCTCCACTAGGACCAGTTGGGCCTGTTGGACCAATAAAAGCCATATTTTCTTTACAAATTCTACCCTCTTCTAAAATGCGATTTATCTTTTTTGAGTATCCATTCATGTTTTCACCTCTTCAATAATATTTTATGAATGATACTCAAAATGATAATTATTAACAACTATTTGCTATATAAACTCTCTAATTTTTTTTGTTTTTCATGACTTTTTCTTTTTTGTTCCAATAATTTATTTTCTAAAATAATTGTATTTTCTCTTTTTTTAATTAAGTTTTTTTCTAATTTTATTATTTTATTATAAAGTTTGTTGTATTCTTCAGCTTTAAGATAGTCTTTATATTCCATTTCCATATACCTTTTAAGAATATTTACATCACGTAAAGAATCTTTAAGTAAAAAACTAGTTTGTTTAACTATACTCAAATTATCACTTATTTTTTTTGAATATTCTTCATATCTATAACTATATTTTATTACTTCTTCTCTTTTAAAAGCACGCATCAATAATGGAGTTAAGCTGTTTTTTATCAAAAATGCTCCTACAAAAGCACCAATAAAAGTTTTATTAAAACAATTTAATCCAATATTTAGTTTACACAAATTATTGATATAATTACGATCAAATTTAAGCTTAGTTGTTATTTTGGTATCAATAGTATTATTATTGATTTCTTTTTCTAAATTATCTAAATATTCCTTTTCTTTTAACATATATCTATCAATTTTATCATTTACGCTTATCAATTTATCATAATCTATCACTCTATTATAGTAATCACGATTTAAATATTCTATTTTTTGCTTTTTTGAAGTTTCTTTTTCTTCTAACTTATTTATTTTAGAAAAAAGATCATTAACATCATCTAAATAATCTAACTTTTCTATACACTCATTAACCAATAAATCAATCTCATCACCAGAATGTATAAACTTAAAATCATCAATATAAGACGCTAATAAAGCATCATTTATTTCTTCAAAACCTTCAAAATTATATTTATCTAATAAAGCATCATATAAATTTTTTAAATGATTTATCTTATCTTTTATTACTTCTAATCTTTTATGATATTCTTCTATTTGTTTTTCATTTTTAATTATTTTTAGATTTTCTTCTTCTTTTTTTATATCCTTTTTTAATTCTTTAATTTCTTCTTTAGAATCTTTTACAAATATCTTAAATCTTCTTAAAATATCATATTTAGAAGCTAGTTCATCTTTGGGTTTAACTTTCAAATTATTATTTTTACTTATATTTAACTTTTTAATCTTTAAAGGTTTATCATATTCTTTCTTTTTACCTGACTTTTTAACTATTATAGGTGCTGATAATTCTATTTTATTTATCTTTACTTTTCTTAAAACATAAACAGGTTTTATTTCTAAATCTTTTACTTTTAAATTAATTGTGTTCTCTTTTTTCTTATTTATTTTTTCTCTTGACAATTTTAGTTTTCTATTTTTGTTAATAATAAACATTGTTTTTAGCCTATTTTTAACACTGCCTAAAACACTCATTATTTTACCTTACCAAAAGTATTAAAAGGAAATAATGAGAAGTCAGTTATTCCTAATATATTTTTGCTTGGTACTACTCCTATAATTCTACTATCAGTTGAATTAGTACGATTATCTCCCATAACAAAATAATATCCATCTGGTATTTTATCAATATTAAATTTATTTATATCAAAATCATTAGTTATAACACTAGCTGATAAAAATGGCTCTTCTATTTCTTTTCCATTAATATATAGTTTATTATTAACAAATTTCAAATTATCACCAGGAAGTCCAATAATTCTTTTAACTATTTTAGTATTACCATATTTAACTACTACAATATCAAACCTATCAAAAGATCTATCGTATTTTTTTAAAAGAAGTATTTCACCATTTTTCAAAGTAGGATACATCGATAAACCATCTACACGAACGGGTGTAATAATAAATGTTCTAATTAAAACAACTAAAACAATTATTATTAAGTAAGGAACTATTTCTTTTACAAATTTCATATTTATTAGCAAAAATAAGACAGATTATGCTGCCTTATCTTGTTTTGCTCTTCTTTCTTTGATCTTAGGTTGACTTACTAATTCTTTTAAATAGTTAAGTTTTGCACGTCTTACTTTACCCATTCTTGCAACTTTAACATATTCAATTTTTGGTGAATTAACTGGGAATGTTCTTTCTACACCAATACCACTAGATAATTTTCTAACAGTAAAGTTCTTACCAATTCCAGCATTTTGAATTTTTGTTACGATACCTTCAAAATCTTGAACTCTCTCTCTTTTTCCTTCAATAACTTTCCAACCTACGACAACAGTATCACCAACTCTAAATTCTGGTAAATCTGTTCTAATTTGATCTTTAGTAATTTTTTCTACTAAATTCACAATGTCACTCTCCTTATATAATTTATGATCATAAATATAATCAGCGGATCACTAGTAAAAATATTATCATAAACTTTAAATAAAATCAACTATATTTAATTATTTTACTCAAAATAATTAATTTTCATGCTTTCTTTTACTTTTTTTATTGTTTCTTCTGCTTTTGTTAAAGCCTTTTCAGTACCTTCTTTGATTATTTCTTCAACTAACTCTGGATTATCTTCATAGTATTTTCTTCTTGTTTTAAATTCTTTTAAATATTCATTTAATTTGTTAATTAATTCTTTCTTGCAAAGAACACATCCTCTTAAACCATTCTTGCATTCTTCACATACTGTTTTAACATCATCATTTACTAATTTGTGATAATAATAAACCATACAAACATCAGGATTTGCCTTATCATCTTTTTTTATTTTATTAGTATCAGTTAGTGCTCCCATAACTTTTTTAGTTATTTCTTCTTCACTGTCAACTAAATATATTGCATTTCCTAAGCTTTTACCCATTTTTTCATTACCATCTAAGCCCTTGATTCTAGTCGTTTTACTTAACATATATTCAGGCTCTTTTAATGTCTCACCATAAATACTATTAAATTTTCTTACTATTTCTCTTGTCTGCTCTATTAAAGGTATTTGATCATCACCTACTGGTATTACCTCTCCATCAAGAGCAGTAATATCCGCTGCTTGACTTACGGGGTAACCCAAAAAACCATAAGTAATACTTTCGCCATTATTTCCAAACAATTCTTTTTTTTGAGCTATTTCTGTTTTTATAGTTGGATTTCTTTCTAAACGAGCTATAGTTACTAAATTTGAATAATATACTGTTAATTCAGCTATTTGTGGTATTTTTGATTGAATAAAAATAGAAGCTTTTTCTCTATCAATACCACTCGCTAATAAGTCTAATATCAATTCTCTTACATTTTTTCTAACTTTTTCTGGATTATTAAAATTATCCGTTAAAGCCTGAACATCAGCTATTTCTATAAATGTTTCATATTCATTTTGTAATTTCACCCAATTTGTTACTGTACCAAAATAATGACCTAAGTGTAGATTACCAGTTGGTCTAATTCCTGTAAGTATTGTTTTCTTTTCCATATTTTCCTCCTAAAAAAACTTACCCCAATACTAGGGTAAGTTATTCTTACTGCCACCTAATGTACTAACATACACCTCTAAAATAACGGTTTAGATTTCCGTATTTTCCTACTCTAATTTTCAGAAAATCTCTCATTAGCCCATTTCAACATAATGTATTATAACTATTCCATCAGCAGTTACTCTCTATAAATACTTAGAATGTTTACTTCTCTAAATCACAAATTTATGTTTTAATTTTATAACATTTTTTTTAGTTTGTCAACCAATCATTTTTTTTATATTTTCAAGAGCACTCTTTTCTATTCTTGATATTTGTGCTTGACTTATACCTAGTTCTTCTGATAATTCCATTTGTGTTTTTCCTATAAAATATCTTTTATTTATAATATCTCTTTCTTTATCTTTTAGTTTTAAAATAGCGTCTTTTAAAGATAATTTTGTGTCAATATCATACATTGAATTAGAATTATCTGATAATTGATCAGCTAAATATATAACATCGCCGCCATCATTATAAATTGGTTCAAACATACTAACAGTATCTTTCATAGCATCTATCGCATTTCCTATTTCGATTTCTTTTAAACCCATTATTTTTGATAATTCACTAATAGTAGGTTCTCTTCCCAAATCACTTGACAATTCTTCTTTTAGTTTTAAGGCTTTATATGCAATATCTTTAATACTTCTAGCTATTCTTATAGAACTATTATCTCTTAAATATCTCTTTACTTCACCAAGTATCATAGGAACTGCATAAGTACTAAATTTTACTTCATGTGATAAATCGAAATTTTCTATAGCTTTTATTAAACCGATGCAACCAATTTGAAATAAATCATCCATATTATCTGTACGGTTATTATATTTTTTTAAGATACTTAAAACTAATTTTAAATTACCATTTACTAATTCTTCTTTAGCTAATTTATCACCATTTTTATATTTTATAAATAGTTCTAACATTTCATCATTTGTTAAAACTTTAATATTCGCAGTATTCACGTTAGCAATTTCTACTTTGTAACGTGCCAAAATAAAATCTCCTTTCATTTAATTATGAAAGGAAATTATTTTTTTATTCTATTTTGTATAAGTTTTTATTCTCTCTTTTGATTTTTGTACTAATTCTTCTGTTAAAAAGTAAGGTGTTCCCTTTCTAATAGCGACTACTGAATAGTTATCACTGTTTACTTTTTCATCATATATATATTCACCACTAACAGTACTTAACTTTATATAATTATTTTTAAAATAATCTAATAATCTTTTATCATCATTAAATAAAGTTTTACTAATAACATATATAGCTAATTTATCAGTAGTAATAGTAATATCTGAGTTAAACATAGTTTCTATATATTTAAGAGGTATTACTATCTTAGATTTTCTGCCTTTAAATACCATAAAGTAATTGTCATTTTCAAGTAAAAATAAATTATCTTCTCTTAATGTTTCTTCATCAATCATTGTTCCCATACTATCTACGATTTTACTTGCTTTATAAATATCTTTAATTGTATATTCATTTGTTAGTCCATAAGTTAAGATTAAATGATAATTTCTTGATAGTTTTTTATTTAATTCATTCATTATTATTCCCCCCAATAATGGTATTATATCACAAAATTATATTTTTATATATTTTTTTATTTTAATTTTGTTTTTAAAACTTCTATTACTGGACGTACACCATAGCGTTCCGCTTTAACAAAGTCACCAATACTAAACATACTATTATAAGTTATTCGCCAAGCTGAATAAGGAGTAGCTGGTGCCGATGTCGCTGTCCAATATCCTTCAACATTACTTACATCCGCATTATTTAAACAACCATAAAGTTCGCAATCTGCTTTAGTTCTATCATATAACCAACCATAACTACAACCAGTTGTGCTATTCTTTTTACATGCATCACTTTCAGTATTATTTAAACTATCAAAATAAAAATTTTGCTTATACGTTACTTCATCAAAGTCAGACATTTTAACTATTTCAGCTACTTCGTTTGCGGTTATTAATCTTGCTTTATAATTTTCATCTTTATATAAAATTGTGTAATTTCCATATCCTTCTTGGGCTACAGTGTAGTTATCTATAATTTCTACACCACTCCAACTCGATGTAAGACTCTTTAATTTAGGTAGAATCGTTGTCGGTCCATTTGTATTACTTCCCATAAAATTATCTTCAGCCCAATAACTAGGTGCTGTAATATTATGGTCTAGCAATAAATTAAGTGTGTTATTTTCTACTTTATCATTAAAAGCATAAAACTTTAAACAACTATTTTGATTATCAGTTGTTTTAGTGCTTTCTAATCCATTATAAGCAGTTATACTATTATCTTCATGATAGTTTGTGCATTTTGTTCCATTTATCACATCAAAATATAGAATATGTCCATCTTCATACAATAATATAGATGATCCTGTCAAATCACATTCACCATCTACATATTTAATTGTAGATACATTCAAATCATTTTTAATTCTACACCATTTGTCATTATGAATCGCATAACTTACATTAGCATCACTATCATATTTAATAGTTCCTGTAAAACCTTTAGTATTACTTACTTTTATCTTTTCATCCAAATTATCAATTACACCATCTGTTATTATATAAGTATATCCATCACTACTTAATTTTAAAGCTATATCTGTTTCAGTTCCTTTTACTATTCCATCTACACTTCTTTCAAATGCTGCTTTTTTAACATCTTCTATTATTCCGGTTATTATTGGAGTCGCTATTACGGTTATTATTGCTAATATTACTATTACCGCTAATAATTCTATTAAAGTAAAGCCCTTATTTCTTGTCATTTTTATCATACCCTTTTTACTTTTATAGTAATAATATTACCATACTTTGCAAAAATAAACAATGAAAAAGACATCTAAAGATGTCTAATTTTAAAAGTGTCCTGTAGAGCCTCCGCCCCCACCAGAGAAGCCTCCACCTCCACCAGAGAAACCGCCGCCAAATCCTGAACCACTAGAATTTTCAGAAGCAGCTACACTCCTAGCGGAAGATATAGCACTATTAATAGATGAAGTAATAACACTATTCATACTAGACATGAAATAGAAATCATCCATATAGCTAGTATCTAACGTATTAATATCAGTATTCATTTCTTTTATCTTTATTTTCATTGTTTTAGCAAGTTTGCTAGCACATCCTAAAGATACAGCATACACTAAATATTTTTCCCATAGCCTAACCTCTGGCAATTCTTTTACATCCATTTTGCCAAAATCATTCATGAAGTTTTTAAGCCCTATCCACTTTAAATATTCTTCATTTCCTTCTTTTGTTCTTTTAGTATAAGTAGCAAAATAAATTAAAGAAATAAGTGCTAGTAAGAAAATAGCTATAACTAATATTTTATTAGTATATTCATTAGCTAAAATTAGTAAAAATAAACCAATTAAAGAATATAAAACACTTAATAATTTTGCAGCAATTTTTATTTCAAAATAATTCTTAGCCTTTGCTTCGTTTAAAGAACTTTTATACCAATCACTATAATCTTTCAAGAATGAAGTATAACTAGCTTTCGCACGTTTTTTAAATGATGATAGCAATTCGCTTTTACCACCATCAAATAACAAATTAACAGCTAATTTTTCGGTATCAGTTAAATTAGTTTCGTCTACCAAAGTAAATTTATAATCTTTTTTATCTACCTTAGCAAATTCAATTTTCTTCATATTTATTAAATTTAAAATAGTCGCAGATAAATCTTCAGTTCTAATTTTTTTATTAACTAAATAACCAACAAGTGCTGGATCATTATCATTAGGTATATCTCTAAAATATTTACCTTTAAATTCACTTAAATACTCTTTATCATAGTTTTTATATATGAATCTAATTAAACATAACAATCCCAATATCCAAAAGCAACCACAAACATTAAATATTCTTGCTCTAAATTTTTGTTTCTTTTCATATTCTTCTAAATATTTTCTTGCGTCTTCTCTTTCTTGATTAGCAATATCAGCTAAATTTGTTTCATATTCAATTATTTTATCAAGAGCAACCACATCACTACTTTTTTTAGCATTTCCTAACTTATCAAAAGCTAGTCTTATATCGAAAGTATCACTAGTGGTTAAATCGTCAACAGTAAATATTACCTGTTTATTGTTAACAATTTTAATATTACCAGTTAGTGGTCCATGTGCCCAAGCTCTTAAAAGTTCATTATTATTTTCTATATTAACATGAAGTTCTAAATGGTTAATATTATCAGGTATATTATTAAATATATTTAACCAAACCTCAGCAACATCACTATGATTTATAACAGCATTTTCTAATTCATATTCAATATAAAAACCTTTATATGTACCAGGGTTAAATATCTTGTAAGTATATTCTTTATAACCAGACGTAACTGAATAATAGCCATTACTTCCAACACTGGCGTAATCATTTCTTTCAAAAACAGAACCTTCATGATTTATATAAGAAAAGTCAACATTACTATCTACTTTAATGTCTTTTATTTCTTTTAAAATAACATCATCTGGAGAATAAAGACTAGAATCTACTGGTAGTGCTACTGTAGCACTATTACTATTATAACTTATTGTTTTATAAGCTCCATTAAACTTACCTTTATAAGTAAAAAGCTCTTTCACAAGTAAATTGCCATTATCATTAACTGTAATATCAATATAATAATTATCAATATATGTAGAAGTAGCACCTACTTTTAAAGGAATAAGTAATAAAAATAAAGCTATCGTATAAAATATTTTTTTCATATAATCACCTAAAAAGGCTTATAAATAAGCCTAAAATTTAACTTGTGGAACTTCTTTATCTTTTTCAGATACTTCAAAGAATGCTTCAGGTTTAAACCCAAACATAGAAGCCACGATGTTAGATGGAAACATCTCTAACTTATTCTTATATTTAAGAACAGCATCATTATAAAATTGTCTTGCATAAGAAATTTTATCTTCAGCTTCTTTTAAATTGTTTTGTAAATCAATGAAATTAGTGTTAGCTTTTAATTCAGGGTAACTTTCTGCTAATGCGAATAATCTGTTTAAAGCACCTGTTAATTCCCCATTAGCTTTCATTTCTTCCTCAGAAGTTGTAGCACTTACTGCCTTATTTCTAGCATTAATAACAGCTTCTAAAGTATCTTTTTCATGAGCAGCATATCCTTTAACAGTTTCTACTAAATTAGGAATCAAATCAGCTCTTCTTTTAAGTAGAACATCAACTTGAGCCCATTGATCCTTCACCATATTTCTTAAATTTACTAAACCATTGTATGCAGTTATAAAATATAAAACTAATAACACAACTACAACTAATAAAATTGTCCATCCCATATTATTCATCTCCTATCTAGATATTATTATACACTATTTTCTGTAATGATGTCAAAACATATTTATACATTATGTATATTTTAAACAGTTTTATTACATAATATGTAAAAGGAGATTTTTTATGAATATAGATATAAGAAAAAGCATTATTGATAATTTTAAGAATTCTAGTAAAGATGAAATAAAAGAAAGCATTATATCTTCACTTAAAATGAACGAAGAAATAACGCTTCCTGGAATGGGAGTATTTTTTGAAATACTATGGCAGAATTGTTCTAATGAATTAAAAGATGAAATTATAAATATAATTAGTGATAATTTATAATATCATATACTAAGATTTGATACTTATCAAATCTTTTTTCAACTTTTCCTTCAATTCTTATAACATCTCCTACTTTAACATCTACTCTCTTACAAACTCTAGGAAAAGCAACAATATCAGCTGTAGCCATTTCATCACTACCAGTTATAAACATCATTTTCTCATTATCTTTAGTTACAACTTCTTTTATCTTATCAATATAAACAATAGTAACTATTTTTTTATTAAAATACTCTTCTATTCTATTTAAATCCATACATTTTTCTTTCAACTTATAACTGGTTACAGGATGTTCACTTAAATAAAATCCAAAGGTTTCTAATTCATTTTTTATTAATTCTTGCTTAGAATATTCTTCTTCCATATTTAAAACCGGTTTTAATGATTCATCATTATTTAAAATGCCACCTAATTCACTATAATTAATTATTATATCAATGTTTTCTTTTAATGTTTTTTTAGTTAAGCCAAACGAATCAAAAGAACCAGAATCAATTAAACACTCTAGTGTTTTTTTATTTACACTTTTACCATATACTCTTTGAGCAAAATCAAAAATATCTTTAAACAAGCCTTTTTTTCTTTCCTCTAAAATAGTATTTACAGCATTCATCCCAATATTTTTAATATTAAGTAATGGAAATCTTATTCCATTTTCTTCTATGTTATATGTATTTGTACTTAAATTAATGTCTGGTTTTAAAATTGAAACATTATTTTTTTTACATTCATAAATATATTCTTTTGTTTTTTCAGGACTATTTATAAATCTTGTTAAAAGATTTTTAAGGAAAACTTTTCGATAATATAATTTCAAATAAGCCATTTTATACGCTACTACTGAATACGCTACTGAATGGGATTTATTAAAACCGTAAGAAGCAAATTTAAGTATCAACTCATAAATTGCGATTGCTTTATACTCTAAAATGCCATTTTTCATACAGCCAGATATAAATTTATCTTTTTCTTTTAATAATATATCTTCTTTTTTCTTACTCATAGCTTTTCTTAAAACATCTGCTTCTCCTAATGTATAACCAGCTATAATTGATGCAATTTGCATTATTTGTTCTTGATATATAATAATTCCATAAGTTGGTTTTAATGTTTCCTCTAATTCTGGAACAATATATTCTATTTTTTCTTTACCCTGCTTTCTTTTAATATATGAATCTATATTACCCATAGGTCCTGGTCTATATAAAGCAATAGCCGCTATTATATCATCAAAAGAGTCTGGTTTTAATTTCCTTAAAAAATTCATCATTCCATTTGATTCAAATTGAAATATTCCAAGTGTATTAGCATTTTTAAATATTTCATATACATTATTATCATCCATTGGAATATCATCAAAACGTAACTTTTTATTATATATTTTTTCTATATCTTTTAATATATCACTTATTAATGTTAAAAAACTTATTCCTAAAAAATCCATTTTGATTAAACCTAACTCTTCTAAATACTCCATAGAATAACCAGTTAAATACATAGTATCATGTTTCTCTAAAGGAATAACTTCTTCTAAATCAACATTACTCATTACAACACCAGCCGCATGAATAGAAGTTTGTCTTTTCAAGTCTTCTAATTGAAGAGCTATTTTATATATATTTAATAGCTCCCTATTTATATTTAAATAATTCTTAACTTTATCTAATTTATAATTGTCACTTAATGATAGATTTCTATCTAACATATTACATAAAATATCTACTGTTTTTGAATCAATCATCGTAACTCTTGCTACATCTTTTATAACTTGTCTAGATTTAAGAGTACTAAAAGTTATAATAGGCGCAACTCTTTTACTACCATATTTTTGAATACAATATTTAATTACTTCTTCTCTTCTCTCTGAATCAAAATCCATATCAATATCCGGCATACTAATACGTTCTGGATTTAAAAATCTTTCAAATAATAAATCATATTTTAATGGATCTATTGTCGTTATGTTGAGCAAATATGAAACCAATGAACCAGCTGCACTTCCTCTACCAGGAGATACTAAAATATCGTTATCTTTAGCAAATTTAACATAATCATATACAATTAAAAAGTAATCATTAAATCCCATTTTATTAATTACATCTAATTCGTACTTTAATCTATCTAGATAAGCTTTTTTGACAGTTTTACCAAATATTCTTATTAATCCTTCTTTACATAAATCTTTCAAATAAGCAAAACTATCTTCTACAGTATACTTAGGTATCATATTTTTATTAAAAACTATTTCTAAGTTACATAAATCACAAATTTTTTGATTATTTTCTAAATCAGTATTTATATCTAAAAACAAATGATTGTTATATTTAGTAGTTACTTCCTTTATTGTTAATCTATCTCTAATTGCGATTAAATAATTCAAATATATACTGTTCTTTTCTTCTAAATATAGAATTTCATTCATATATACTAAATTATCACCCATTAATAATTTTCTTTCAGAAGAATTTTTATAACTTTTAAATACTATTTTATATATTTTTTCGATTTCATTTATTATACTATTACTATTATATGGAACAATGCAAATCAAATCATTACTATATTTCTTTAATACTTCAAAATTTATAGCATTTTCACTCATTTGGGTTGCTAATCTAAGTAAATTTTTATAACCATTATAATTCATACAATATAAAATTATATTATATTTATCTATAATTGCATCTAATCCTACTATCGGTTTAATATTATTGTTTAAACATTTGTGATAAAATTCCATTACACCATACATGTTATTGTCAGTAATAGTTAAAGATTTTAAATTATTTTTAATAGCAAATTCTATTAAATCATCTATTTTTATTAAACTAGACAATAAGGTATTATTTGTTTTTATATTAAGTGGTGTATACATAATTTATCACTTCCTATCATTATTATAACAAAATATCATAATATTTATTAGTAACAATTAAATTATATTACGGATAGTCTGATTAGTCAATACATGTGTTCGATTATATAACATAAAAAAAGCTTACATTTGTAAGCTCTTAAAATAAACATGAACCTAGTATAATAGCAAGTAAAATATAAAGCACAATTAAGATTATATAGCCATTATTACATCTACTTGTATTAGTTGTAGTTGTACATGTTTGAGTTTGTTCTCTTTGACAACTCATAGTTACACCTCCTTTAAGCCTAAATATAAGCCCCAAGTATGATAATTAAAAGAATGAATAATACTAATACGATAGCTGCACCAGAAACTCCATTATTACAACACATAGTCTCTCCTCCTTTTTTATCTTTTCAATCATATTTTATGGAAAAATGTAATATTTGTGATTACTTTTATTGTTTTTTTTATCTATTTTTGTTATTATTATATAGGACGATGAAAGGAGATTATATTTGTGAAGAAAAAATTAGTCGTTTTAGGATTGTGTGGTTTATTGATGGTAACCGGTTGTGGACAAAAACAAATACCAAAATTAGAAGATGGAAAAGAAGTAGTTGCTGAAGTTGAAGGAAAACAAATAACAGCTGATGACTTATATAGTGCTTTAAAAGAAGAAAGCGGTACTAATGTACTTATTAATTTAATAGATGAATTTATTATATCTAAAGAATTTACTGATGAAGATGCTGCTAATAGCTATGCTTATAGACAATATAAATATTTAAAAGCACAATATGAAGCTAAAGGTACTGACTTTGATAAATATGTTTTACAATACTATGATAGTATTAAAGACTTTAAAAATATGATAGCTAAAGATTATAAAGCAACTAAAGTAGCTGAAAATTATGTAAAAAGTATTTTAACAGAAGATGAAATAAAAAAATACTATGAAGATGAAATCTTCGGTACTATGACAGTTAGACATATTTTAATAATTCCAAGCTATGAAAAAGACGCTAGTGAAGATGATATTAAAAAAGCAAAAGAAGAAGCTTTAGAAAAAGCTAAAAATTTAATTAATGAATTAAATAATGGTGCTGATTTTGAAACATTAGCTAAAGAAAACTCTCAAGATGGTACAGCAAGCAATGGTGGTTTATTTGAAAACTTCTCTAAAGAAAATACTGATTCTGCTTTCTGGGCTGCATCATATAAACTAGAAGATGGCAAATACACTACTGAACCAGTTGAAAGTCAATATGGATACCATATTATTTATAAAGTAAGTGGTAATGAAAAACCATCTTTAGAAGATTCTAGAGATAAAATCACTGCTGCTTTAGCTAATCAAAAACTTAATGAAAGTAGTAATAGTGTTCAAATATATTTAGCTAAAGTAAGAGAAAAATATAATTTAAATATTTATGAAACTACAATCAATGACTTATACAATAAAACAATTAATAAATTAAAATAAGAGTATCGCTACTCTTATTTTTTGTAATTAAAACCCTTTTGATACATTTTTTGTTTAATCTTTATTTCTAATTCACTACCACTATATTTTTTGGATAATTTATTATAAAGCTTATCATACTCTTTTTTTGCTATATCTTCATCATTAGAAGAAAAGCTATCAAATATTTCTAAAATCATATCTTTATCATAACCATTATTAGATAATTCATATAATAGTTTTTGTTTCAACATATAATTTGATTTATTTTGATTTGAATTTATTTTTTTATTAATTATTTTTTTTAATTTTTCTTTGATTACATCTTTCGATACATTATTTATTTCTTCTTCTATTATACTTATATCTATATCATGACTAAGTAATTCTTCTTTTATTTTATTGGGACCTATATTAGATAAATATATTTTATCTGATATATATGATTTAGCAAAACTTTTATCATTTAATAAACCATTATCAATAAACACATTTATTATAAATTTATTATCTTCTTCACTTAAGTCAAATTTCTTTAAATATTCTTTTATTTCTTTTATACTTCTTTTTCTTTTAACAATATAATTTAATACTTTATTGTAAATATTATAGTATTCTGTATCTAAATTAATATCTCTTAGTTTTTCTTTATCCACTTCTCTATTAAAAAGTAAATTGTTTTTTAATATAACATCATCATATGTTATCATTTTTTCATCATTATCGAATATTATTTTATATTTACCACTAGGTAATCTCTTTAGCTTTTCTATTTTCATACATGCCTCCTAGATATTTTATAACATTAAAATCATACTATAAGCCACTATATATGTCAATACATTTGTTTGATATAAAGTAAAAACCTAATATTAATTAGGTTATTTTAGTTTTTCTATTTGTTCATCATAATTATCATAATTAGTAATAAAACTACCTACTACAGCAATATCACATTTTAAGTTTTTGATATTGGTATCATTTACTCCACCATCAACTTCGACTACATAATGATAACACTTTTTTTTATCTTTTAAATATTTTAATTTGTCATAAGTTTGTTCTAAAAACTTTTGACCACCTTTGCCAGGCTCGACACTCATAACTAGAATTAAATCAACATAATCAAGCAAATCATCTAATACGCTAATATCAGTATTAGGCTTTATCGAAATACCTGCTTTTATACCATATGATTTAATATAGTCAATTACCAAATAAGGATCATCTACTACTTCATAATGAAAAGTAATGAATTCTGGATTTAATTTAGCATACTTATCAATATAACCATAAACATCATTTACCATTAAATGAATATCTAAATCTTTAGTATGATTACTCAAAATATTTTTAATAATTGAAAAATTTAAAGTCTTATTCGGAACAAACATACCATCCATAACATCAACATGAATATAGTCAATCTTAGAGTTATCAAGTCTTTTTATATTTTCTTCTATATTATCTTTTATAGATAAATATGATGCTGATATTTTCATAAATCACTTTCTTTCATTTACAAAATTAACATAATTATCATAACGACTTTTTAAAATATTTGGATTATTTTTAATAAAGCAGTCATCTTCTTTTAAGTGCATACAATCTCTATATTTGCATTTATCTTTATAAACATTAAACTCAATAAAGTTATCTCTTATATCTGATATAGTCATTTCATTTAAACTTAGTTTGGAAAAACCAGGTGTATCAGCAACTAAGCCATCATAAATGCTCATAAGTTCTACATGTCTAGTTGTATGCTTACCACGACCTAATTTATAAGAAATATCATTAGTTTCTAAATTTAAATTAACATTTAATTTATTAAGTAATGTACTTTTACCTGCTCCACTTTGACCAGTAAATACTGATATTTTACCTTTAAAACATTTTTTTATTAAATCAACTTCAGTATTCTTATAAACCTCATACCCTATTTTTTTATAATAATTCATTACTTTTTCAATTTCATTTAATTCTTCATCTTTCAGTAAATCTAATTTAGTGAAAACAATAATAGGTTTTATATTATTAAATTCTATTAATACTAACAACTTATCAAGTAAATGAGAATCAAAGTCAGGATATCTTGTACTAGTAATTATAAAGCATAAATCTATATTAGAAATAAGAGGTCTTATTAAAGAATTCTTTCTGGGGAGTATTTCTTTTAAATAACAATTTACTTCATCAAATATAACGTAATCACCAACCAAGGGAGTTAAATTATTATTTCTAAATTTTCCCCTTGGTTTGCATATATACGTCTTATTCTTTGCTAAAACAGTATAATCATTACTTACGACTTTAATAATCAATCCTTCCATTTATTCCTCTTTTTCAGTAGGTTCGCTTGGAGTAGGAGAAGATGCTATTACTATTTTTAGAGTAGTTGGCATAACTTTTGTTCCCTTTCCTCTACTTTGACTAATAATTTGACCAGGTGTATAAGCACTAGTTTCTCTATATTCTTTACTTAAAGTAATTCCATAAGTTTTGCAGAATGTTTCAATATCAGTAATACTCCAAGAACCATCTGTAAAATCAGGATACTCTGTAACTATATCTGGTATATATAAAGTAACAGTGTCTTTTTCTACAACTCTAGTTCCACTTTCTGGTTTTTGACTAACAATAACATTTTCAGTATATTTTTCTTTATCTTCTACTTCTACTTTGTCGACAACAACATGAATACCTCTCTCTTTAAGCATTGCTTCTACTTCATAATAAGTCTTACCCACATAATTATCTAAAGTAAAGCCTGATTCACCAAGTGATACTATTAATGTAATTTCAGTACCTTTTTTTACTGTTCTACCATCTTTAGGACTTGTTCCAATTACAAGACCTTCTTCTATTTCATTACTATTTTCTTCTTTTATATCAACATTTACTTTAAATCCTAAATCTTTTAAAATGTTTTCAGCTTCTACTATTGTCTTATTAGCAACCGAAGGTATTTGTAATTCTTTAGTTGCGGTTAATTTAGGATAAAATATAACAAGTAATCCAATAATAACTAAAGTAGCCATAAAAATAGAACCTGTTATTACAACAGCCATACTTAATTTATTAGATTTTTCTTTATTTTCTAATTCATCTAATTCTGAAGAAATTTCATCATTTAGATTAGGCATCTCTTTTGTTGTTTCTAATTCTTGTTCAGGATATTCATAAACTATTCTATCTTGATGCATTACTTCTGGGTCCAAACACTTAGTTAAATCTGCATACATTTCATTAACATTATCATATCTATTTTTAGGATTTTTTGCTGCTGCTTTCAAAACAATGTTTTCAATACTTTGTGGAATATCAGGATTTATTTTGCAAATACTAGGTATTTGATCTTTCATTTGCTTTATAGCTATTTCAACAGCGTTGTCACCCTTAAATGGGATAGAACCAGTAAGTAATTCATACATAAGTATACCTAAAGAATAGATATCACTTTTAATAGTAGAACCACTTCCATTTGCTTGTTCTGGTGGTAAATAATGAACTGACCCCATAACTGAATTAGTTTGCGTTAACTCTTGACTATTAATTGCCATAGCAATTCCAAAGTCAGTTATTTTAACTGTTCCGTCATCTTTTATCAAAATATTCTGAGGTTTTATATCCCTATGAATTATGTAGCTATTATGAGCACAAGCTAAACCAGAAGTAAGTTGTAACATAATATCAATTACTTCAGGAATAGTTAAAGCCCCACGTTTTTTAATTAAGCTTTTTAAGGTCTTTCCTTCTACATATTCCATTACTATAAAATATTGTCCATTATCTTCACCTACATCATACATTTCAACAATGTTAGGGTGATTAAGAGAACTAGCACTTATTGCTTCTCTTTGAAATCTTCTTACAAATTTTTCATCACTTGCTAAATCTCCTCTTAGAATTTTAACAGCGACATATCTATCTAAAATGGTATCTAGTGCTAAATAAACATTAGCCATACCACCTTCACCTATTAATCTAATTATTTGATAACGGTCGTTTATTTTTTGTCCCTTAACAACCATTTAATTCACCATCCTTCAGTAAACATGCTATTGCAATATTATCCAAACCGCCCCTGTTATTAGATTTATAAATTAATTTTTTTAGTTTTTCTTCTAAAGTAGAATTTTCACTTAGAACTTTCATTATTTGGTCATCATTAAGCATATTAGTAAGGCCATCACTGCACAAAAATACGCCTTCCACGTCTGTTTCAACATCAAAAACATCCATTTCTACTGTTTCATTAGCTCCTAATGCTTTCATTAAAACATTTTTCCTTGGGTGATTAGCTGCTTCTTCTTTAGTTAATTCTCCTGTTTTAACAAGTAAATTAACTAGAGTATGGTCATTTGTAATTTTATGAAGTTTGCCATTTTTTATTACATAACCAGAACTATCACCAATATTACCAAATAATAAATAATCTTTTGTAAAAAGCGCAATTACAATAGTTGTACCCATTCCTAAACTATCTGGATTTATTTTTGTATATTCATATATTAGAATATTTGCTTCATTAACTGCCTGCTTCAGAAAGTTAATAGCTTCCTCTTTATCGCCTAAAGAATCGACTGTTTCAAACTTTTTTTCAAGATGAGTTACAGCAATAGTAGAAGCTATTTCGCCACCAGTATGACCACCCATGCCATCTGCTACCACCATCATATATTCATTGTTTTTGTTTTCCGCAATTGTGACACTATCTTCATTATGGTCACGTACAATTCCCGGATCTGTTATATAAAAATGTTTCATATTATTCCTCCATATATAAGGATCTAAGTTGCCCACAGGCAGCTTTTAAGTTAGAACCAAATTCTTTTCTAACGGTTACATTTATATTATTTTTCTTTAGTATATCATAGAATTTCATTATTTGCTCTTTAGAACTTTTTTTATATTCAATATGACTTGTTTCATTATAAGGTATTAAATTGACATAACAGTTTATACCCTTTAAAAGATTAGCAAGCTCAATCGCATTTTCTACTTTATCATTTACATCTTTTAACATAATATATTCAAATGTAACTCTTCTATTAGTTACTTTGATATATTCTTTTATTACTTCTATTATATCACTAATTTTATAAACTTTATTAATTTTCATTAGTTTTGATCTTAATTCATCATTAGAAGCATGAAGACTAATTGCTAAATTAACTTGTTTATCTGTTTTCATAAATTCTTTAATTTTAGGAACTAATCCGCATGTAGATATAGTTATATGTCTAGAACCAATGTTTATCCCTTTATTTGAGTTAATAATATCAATAAATTTCATAACATTATCATAATTATCTAAAGGCTCTCCTATTCCCATAAGAACAACATGACTTATCCTTAAATTTAAATCTTCCTCAATTTCAAGTATTTGCAAAACCATTTCATAAGCTTTTAAATCTCTAACTTTTTTAAGTCTTCCACTTTCACAAAAAGAACAACCCATATTGCATCCTACTTGACTAGAAACGCACAAACTATTACCATAATCATGACGCATTAAAACAGCCTCTATTTTGTTTTTATCACTTAAATTAAACAAATATTTAACTGTACTATCATCTTCTAATTTTTTTATTATTTGCAATTTATCCATATTAAAATCTTGTTTTAATAATTCAATTGTCTCTTTTTTTATATTACTGAATTCATCAAATGAATTAACTCTATTTTTATAAAGCCACATAAAAACTTGTTCTGCTTTAAATTTTTTTTCACCTTTTTTTATAAAGTAATCTTCTAAATCTTTTAAAGATAATCCATATATATTGTGCACATTTATCACCTTACAATAATTATATCAAAACAAAAGAAAAAATAATAGAATTATCTATTACATTTTAAACATTTGACACATTATCTTATGAATCATCACACGATTAATGAATTCATCGTATACATCTAACATCACGTCCATTTAATATGTAAAGAAACATAAATTTAGATAGTTCCTATATATTATTAAGCAGTAACACTTCTATACCATATGCAAGTTTTCAGAAACAAAAAATCTAGCTGAGAAACTAATTCATGATAGTACGATTTTGAATTTTTTCAACTTTACCAGCATCAAATTCATATAGTTCATCAACTAATGTATCAACATCATCTTTTAAATGTGTCGCCACTATTATTAATTTTCCTTTTTCTTTTTCTTCTTTTAAAATTTCTCGTATTTTCATTGATGTTTCTTTTTCTATGCCATTTAATGGTTCATCCAATATAATTACTTCTGGATTTTCCATCAATACTTGCGCTATTCCTAATTTTTGTTTAGTTCCAAGTGAATATTTACTATATTTTTTATTTTTTTCAGCAGTTAAATTAACTCTATCCAATGTTTCATTTATTTCCTTTTCACCTATTTTATTTTGAATTGACGCCAATAATTTTAAATTTTCAAAGCCTGTTAAATCAGATAAAAAATTAGGTTTTTCTATTAAAGCTCTCGTATTAGGTGCAAAATTATCATTCATATTTATATCAACATTATCATATAATACACGTCCTGTGGTTGGTCTATAAAAACCACATAAAATTTTTAAAAATACACTTTTCCCACTACCATTTCTACCGGTTAATCCATATATTTTCCCACTTTTAAAATCTAAATTAATATTAGTTAATACAGGAATTCCTTTAAATTCTTTACTTAAATTTTCTATTTTTATTTCCATATTTACCTCCAATTTATATTTTCAAATATACAAATACTTCTTTTACTACTTAATAAAATTATTGTAATTAAAATTATATTTATTAATAAAGCCATAAAAATGTAATTACTATGTGCTATGAAACTAAAAAATAAATATTTATAATTTAATAACATAACTACAATAATTATAAACAACAAATAAGGAGCTTTTTTTAACAATATATATACGTATAAAACTAGCATTTCAATCGATACAATCCAAATTAGGTTAATAACTAAGCAATTAATTATTTCAAAAGTAAAAACATTATTAATCAGATAAATAAATATTATAGGTGCATAAGATAATAATTTTATAACTAAAGTTATATTAATAATTGATATTATTTTAATTAATAACCACTTTTTTAGATTCATTCTAAGGAAGATATTAGTTATATTAGTTTTTATATCATTATCAAAAATTAATAATGCAAAATATATAAATAAAACTATACTATAAATATACATTAGTATATCAAGAAAAGGTGACATAAAGTTGCAATCTAAACCAAACATTCCATAAACCAAATCAATGTTTAATTTGTTACCTATTAAACGATTATATAGTAAATAACCTAATAAAATAATTAGATAAGCAAGCACCATTTTCTTTTTTTGTTTTATTAATTTCAAATCATTAACTAATATATATTTCATTCTAAAACGCCTTTTTTCATATTAAAATATACTTTTTTTAATACCTGTACTACACATAGAATTATAACGCAATATAAAACAAAACATAGTATTTCAAATATGAAACTGATATATTTTACTTGTCCAAAATAATCAAAAATAGATAAAGGCATATTAACTACTGAACTTATTACCCCATTAGAACTAGGAATTAATCTAATTAAAAATAATAAAATAATATTAACAATTATTACTATTTTTTTATCAATTAGTTTAATCAATAAAACATTTATTACTGTTATCAGTTGTGTTAAAATAATGAATTTAATAAGTACAAATACTGCATATACCCATGCATTCATATGATAATTTTTTACTTCATATAATGGTGCATTAGAATTAAAAAGATTAAGAAATATAATAACAAGCATAATATTTGTTAATACAAGCACAAAGCTACTGAGACATGTAACCCATAATAATTGATTAATATATTCTTTTTTATTTTTTATTCTAATTATAAAATAATCGTTTTCATTAAAAATTGTATAAACATTTATCATATTTAAAAGTAATAATAATAAAACAAAAGAAACATAATTTTCATTCCAAAAAATCGAAAAAAATCCTTCAAGGTAGATATCACCTAAGGCACATCCAAAAACTCCAAAAAAAGAGCCTACTATTGATAAACAAAAAAGTAAAATAAAATTAGTTGTATTTACTGTTTTTTTATATATTTGATAAGTATATTTAATTTTGCTTTTCATATTCTATTAACACCTTTTCTTCATTTTTATAAGTTAAATATAAAATAAATGATGATATAATAACTAAACATATGGAATATATAACTGTATATTCAAGTTTAACTCTTTCATAGACAATTGCGCCAGTTAATGAAAATAAATAAACAGTATAATGAATGTCTAACAATCTTGAAAAGACTAAACCACAAAATAAATTAATAAATATTTCTAAAGAAAAATACACTATAAATGATAAAACAATGGAAATAGCTAAATTAGCCTTTTTTCTACAACAAATAAGTGATAAATTAACATAAAATATTCCATACATTATTAAATTAAAGAAATAAACAAATGTAAATTCTTTCCACTGTGATGCATAATCATAAAGATTAGTAGAAAAAACATTATATAAATCAATACTACTTCCAAATTTAAAACCGCCTGCTAAGATGCAACATAAAAATAATAAAAATAAAAAAAATATTGGTACTATAAATGCAGCTTTTAGTGCTTCTTTATAAAAAGATTTCAAACAATTTTTATATTTCATTCTCATTACATAATTTTTTATAAAACCAGAATTCATTTTTTTATTAAAATTCCAAGTGGCTGGTACTATTACGAATATTGGAAATATTAATTGGAATATCCAAAAGGAACTCGAAATTAAACTAAAAAATATATATATTGGATCTTCACTTATAATACCAATTCTATTATTTACTTTATTAATGTAAAAGTAAATTGCTACATATGACGCCCATAATATTAAAACTAATAAGGTCAAAAGAAATATTTTATTTTTTTTAAAAAAATTTTTCATATTTTCCTCCCGATATATTAGATAAAAGTTGATTATTAACTTATAAATTATTTAATATAAAAGGTTTTCATCTAAAACCCATTTACCTGTAAAATATGCTTCAGTAATTAATGATTTCTTTGATTTTAAAAGTATACGATAAGTTCCTGGCATTTCTCCATATCCACTATTTGAATTAGGCAAAACAGTAAACTGATTATCATTTAACAATATAAAGCCGGTAAGAGTCCCTTGAATTTGTGCTTCAATTGCTCTTCCATCTCCAGAGTTTTTATCTACTGCTCCTATTTTTTTCATATACTGATTACTAAAAGTATCTTTTACAGCTTCATCAGAAGTATAAATCCCACTAAATCTAGGAATTGTAATACCACTTATTACCAAGTAGCTTGCTTTGACGTTCATGATAGATAAAATACAAGTGACCACAAATACTAAAAAAACAAGTTTCATTTTTTTCATATTTTCCTCCTTTATCTAAATATAACCAAATATAACGTACAACTAACAGCTAACAACAAACTACAAATAAGTAATAATCAACTCCTACTTTAACTAAAGTATAGCATAAAAAAATACATATATCAACAGAAATCGACAAAAGCAAAAAATAATACTATAAAGTATTATTTTAATTAAATTCATTTAAAAATTCCTTTAAATTAATCGCAACATTACTAGGAATAATATTACTTAACTCATCTATACTAGCTTCTTTCATTTTAGATATAGTTTTATATTTTTTTGATAATTCTTTTTTTCTGATTTCACCTATACCTGAAATATTATCTAAAACACTAGCTAAACTTCCTTTACTTCTTATTTGCTTATGATAACTAATAGTAAAATTATGTACTTCATCTTGCATTCTTTCTAGTAAATAAAACAAATTACTTCTTTTATCTATAGGAATTTCTTCTATTGGTTCAAAAGCAAGTAAGGAATTAGTATTATGCTTATCATCTTTTTTAAGGCCAACTACTGGTATATTCATATTTAAACTTTCAATTACTTCGCGAGCAACATTCATCTGACCTTTGGCACCATCAACAATAATTAAATCTGGTCTAACTAAATCATCTTTTAAAACTCTAAAATATCTTCGATAAATTACTTCTCGCATTGTTCCATAATCATCATTTTTATCATTTGTTATTTTAAATTTTCTATATTCATTTTTATTAGGAGCTCCATTTGTAAAAACAACCATTCCTGATACATTAAAAGTTCCAAACAGGTTAGAGTTATCAAATATTTCTATTCTATCTAATTTAGATAGATTTAATATTTCTCTTAATTCTTCATTAGCTAAAATTGTTTTATTTTCATCTTTTTTTATTAATTCATATTCCTCATCTAATTTTATTTTAGCATTATTACACGCCATTTCAACTAAATTATGTTTAATACCTTTAAGGGGTATCAAAATATTTGTATTTAAATACTCTTTTAACAAATTATCATCTACAATATCTGGTACTAATACTTCTTTAGGGATTAAAACATCTTTACTATAAAAGTCAGCTATATATCTTGTTAATTCTTCATCTATTTCATCTATAGTTGGTATTATTTTGAAATGTCTTTCAACTATTTTTCCATTTCTTATAAAGAATACTTGAATAGATAAATAACCTCTATCAAAATAGTAACCAAATACATCTCTATCAACACTATCTTTTAATTCCACTTCTTGTTTTGCTAATGTTATGTTTATATAATCTAACATTTCTTTTAATTCTTTAGCTTTTTCATAATTCATATTATCTATATAAACTTTCATTTCCTTTTTTATTTTATCTATTATTAAGGAATTATCACCTTTTAAAAATTTAATAATATCACTTTTTAACGAATCAATAACATTAGGATCTATACTTTTTGTACAATATCCTAAACACTGATTAATATGATAATATAAACATGGCTTTTTATTAAATGTCGTACATTTTCTTAAAGGATACATCCTATTAAGCAAATTAACTGTATTACGGGCTGCTGTTACGTTGGGATATGGTCCATATAAATTTCTGTGATCTTTTTTTCTATTAATATTTCTTACTACAGATAATCTTGGAATCGAATCGTTTGTAAGTTCTATATAAGGATAACTCTTATCATCTCTAAGTAAAATATTATATTTAGGATCATGTTTTTTTATTAGATTTAATTCTAAAACTAAAGCTTCTTTTTCACTATTAATTACAATATATTCGAAATCAACTATTTCACTTACTAATTTAGCGGTTTTACCGGTATGAGTTCCTCTAAAATATGAAGACAATCTATTTTTTAATTTTTTAGCTTTCCCCACATATATAATTACTCCATCTTTATTTTTCATTAAATAGCACCCTGGTAAATTGGGTACTAATGATAGTTTTTCTTTTATCATAGATTTCATTATATAATCACCTTCTAAAATATATCATATTATATTTGTAAATTCAATAAAGAAAAAAACAATATAAATTGTCTTAATCATAATTACTATTATAGCCATTAGTTTTATAGTTATCGCACTTTAAATAAGGCTTATATTCAACTATATTATCTTTCTTTATAAACATAACATAACCTGTACACTCTTTTTTACTATGTATATCTTTAATGGGTGCTAAATAACTAGAACTAACAAGTGTTTTAAGTTTAACAGGTATTTTTATATCATTTACTAAGTTTTTATAATTTTTAGTCATATACTTTTTAGTCGCATTAACCATTTTAACTTCTAAATCATAATAAGTTGTTTGCTTATTTTCTCCTTTTTTAGGAGAAACATTATTAAAGTTGGTATTTATTAACATTGCAGCTATAATTATAAAAGCCACAAAGAATAAAGAAAAGGCAAGCATTGCTCTAAGACCCCATCCACCATTATTCATATTAAAATAATTCCTTTTCCTTTATATTATCTTTAAATGAATATAATTTAGCTGGTCTACCATTAAATCCTTCGTTTTTATAACCAGTATCTTCTATTAAATCCATCATCATGAATTTTTTTCTAAAGTTTCTTCTATCTAATTTATAACCAAGTATTTGTTCATATACTTTTTGTAACTCTGGTAACGTAAAATCACTAGGGAAAAGAACTCTTAATGTAATTGTATTAACTAATTTTTTCTTAACAAACTTAACCATATAATCTATTATTATATCGTGATCAAAGCCAGTTTTAGGTATATCATCTATACTAAACCACGCTAATTCATTATCATTTTCTAAACTTTTCAATTCAACTGTTTTTGAATCAATTAAACCAATAAAAGAAACTGCTAACTTTCTTTCATCAACACTTCTATCTAAACTACTAAACGTATGACATTGCTCAATATTTATATTAGATAATCCTGCTTCTTCTATTACAACATCTGTTATATTATTTTCTAAAGTTTCATCAACTTTTAAATCACTACCAAGTAATGTCCAATAACCTTTATATGGTTCATCCTTTTTTCTATTTAAAAGTATTTTTAAATCGCCATCACTAGCAGTAAATATTCCAATCAATGTTTCAACACCTAATTTATTTTTCATAAAAACACTCCTTTGCGTTTTAAAGACACCATATATTGTACTCATTAAATTAAGATATGTCAAATTGACAATTATTTTTTATTTAAATGCATTATAAAAGAAGGCTTAGCCTTCTCTATATTTATCTAATAAACCACTTGGATTGTCGACATCTAGTTTTCCTTTATCAATTAGTTTTTGCGCAGAATCTACAGTTATAACTTTATATTTCAAAAATACATCTAAAGCTTCTGTATTAAATTCTTTACTATTAGTACTTGTTTTGTATTTTTCAGTTAAATCACTAAATTCATTAAATACATTTATAGTGCCTTTTGATAAATCAGTTAATATAGGCGTATTACTTAAAATTGGCATTTTTAATTTAGAATCAGCCACAAAGTCTATTTCAAACATAGGCAAACTAACTACAAATAAAATAACAAAAACAATAACATAGTATTCAATTAATCCTACAACTGCTCCTAATATTTTAGAAGGAATTCCTAAAATAATAGTCATATTAAGAATTTTTTCAAATATGCTTGTAGCAAATATAACCATTTTAAGAATAATACTCAAAAGAGCTAAAATAACTAAAAATGCGATTACTTCATAAAGAAGTATATTAAGTACAGTTACACCTTTAAATATTCCCCAAAAACTTAAAAATGGTAAATTTTGATACATATATTCTGATAAAGGATTTTTTAATATAAAAGCCAGTATAATAACTAAAACAAAACCAGCTGATTTAGCTATAGACTTAGTAAATCCCCTTTTAAATCCTATAACAAACCCCAATCCTAATAAAAGGATTATACAAGCATCAACTATATTCATACGCTCACCTTCTTGTTATAGTTTACGTTTTTATGTTTTAAACTATACATATAACCTGCCATAGTAATTTGTTCTATATCCATATTCATATTAATAATACTATTATAAAATTCAAATAAAATAATACCTATTTCACTATTTAAAGGAATTTTTATTTTTCTTTCTAATGGCGAAATAACTGAGAAAATATAGTTATCATTATCTTTAACTAAAGAAAATCTAACTCCATTCATAGACAAACCAACTAAATAATCCTCATATTTTTTTACATTTTTATTATTGGTAAAAAACAATTTTGAAAAAAGTTGATTTAAATTACTCCATATAATGCTATCAGGATAAACAGTTATTCCATTTTTATCGTTAGATTCTAAAATAATATGTTTATCATCACAACTCATTTTAAAAGTTTCATTATTTTCTATAACTTTAAATTCTTTTTTATCTTTTACTATCATAATTACCTCACTACTCTAACCATAAAAATTATAACACATTTATATTTTATATTTCAATTACTTTCATATTTTTTTTAAATATGTTAAAATAATTTATAGGAGTTGATTAAATTGACAATTACTTTAAAAGTTAGTCCTAATACAAAAGAAAAAATGATTGAATACTTTATAGATAAAAAAAGAAGTAAAACACCTCCATACGCTATTTTCCAAGCCGATGAAATGGATACAGTTGTTACTTTATATGAATCAGGAAAAGCAGTATTTCAAGGAATTAGTGCTGATATTGACGCTAATATGTGGAAGGAAATGGAAAGACATTTAAATCCTACCAAAAAAATTGAAATGACAAATAGTACTGAAAAGAAAAAAGAAAAAAAAGAAGTATACATTGACCCTAAAATATACAATTCAACTAGTATTGGTTCTGACGAAGTTGGTACAGGTGACTACTTTGGCCCTATCGTTGTAACAAGTGCTTATGTGAAAAAAGAAAATATTCCTTTTTTAGAAGAATTAGGCGTTAAAGATTCAAAAAAACTAACTGATGAAAAAATTCTAGAAATTGTTCCTAAACTTATAAAAGTTATACCTTATTCTAGTGTTGTTTTAAGTAATAAAGAATATAATGAAAAATATAGTGAAGATATTAACATGAATAAACTAAAAGCTATTTTACACAATAAAGTTTTAGGAAATATGGTTAAGAATGGTTATGAATATGATTATATTGTCGTTGATGAATTCGCTCAAAAATATGTTTATTTTAATTATTTAAAGTCAAGTAATGATGTAGTAAGAAATATAACTTTCTTAACTAAAGGTGAAGATAAATGTTTAAGTGTAGCCTGTGCATCTTTAATTAGTAGATATATTTTTATCAAAGAATTTGCTAAAATAAGTGAAAATGTAGGTATGCTTCTTCCTAAAGGAGCATCTACTTTAGTTGATGAAAAAGGTGTAGAAATTGTAAAAAAATATGGTTTTGATAAACTAAAAGAAATAGCTAAATTAAATTTTAAAAACACTACTAAAATTAAAGATTTAATAGAAAAAGACTAATTTGTTAAAGTGTTCCAAATTTGGTTCACTTCATATTAGTCTTTTTATGTGGTTTATCACTTTTTAAATTAAGATCTCTCACATGCTTTGTTTTTCTTTTCTCTATAGGATATGTCTCTACCCATTTTTTTCCATCCCATTTTTTGGTACAATTTGTCCCATACCAAGTATGAACTACTTGTACAGGATTGTTATAAGTCATAAATTTTCTATTTTCAAATTCACATTCTTTAAATGGATATATATATTCCTTTTTTAAAATTGGCTGTTTAAAAAATTTTATCCAAGGATAAGCTATTGTTTGAGAAACATATCCTGATTTTTCAAACAATTTCCCATAACACTTACTAATCCATTCCACCAAATATTTGAATGGTATAGGATTTATATGAATATTATCCAATAAAACCATTATCGGCATCATTATTCTAATCGGAAGTCTAAATAACTCATCGATAAATTTATATTTGGAAGCTCCACTCCACCAAATAACATCCACAAATATTCCATCGCCCTTACATCGGTTTTTTAACAATGTGTTTTCTTCTTCAATATATGTATTCTTCTTTCGAATTTTCATATTTGAAATTAAAACATTATACTTTTTATCTGTATCAAAACATTGAAAGTAAAAATTTTGATCTAAATCTTTTTTTAAAGCTTTAACAAATTTCTTATAATCTTTCAAATCAATCATAATATCAACATCATCATCCCAAGGAATAAATCCTTTGTAATTGATACTTCCTAAGGCACTACCCGCATGTAGTGCGTAAGGTATATTGTTTTTTTTGCAAACTCTGTCTATTTCATCCATAATAGTTAATATTTCTTCTTGTAACTGTCTTACTGTTATTTTTTCGCCATCTATTTCTTTAATAACATATTCTTCTTTTTCTAATATACAATCTTTCATAAACTATCCTTCCATTTTATACGTTAATATTGAACCCATCAATAATAAAACAATACCTACTATTAATTCTGTTATACTTGCACTCACATTTAAAAGTGGATATATAATTAATACAACAGATGATAATACAAACGCAACTATTGATGAATACGTCTGCTCAGGATATTTTTTTAAGCAATACTTAATTAATTTAGATACTGAAACAATTCCAAATAAAACACCAAAAACAAAAGGTATTAAAATACATAAATTATGAATAACATTATTAAAATGTGTTAAATCACTTACTGTTTTAACAATTGGTTTATAGTATCCTATTAACATAAGAACAAACGAACCACTTATTCCCGGTACTACCATAGTAATAGCAGCTATAGCTCCAACAATAAATAAAATTATATAACCAATAGCATCAACATTTGTAAAATCAACATCTTTAGCATCCTTAATACCAAGATAAATAAACAACATAAATAAGATAGTTATACTAAACACAATTAAATTAGTTGGTTTAGTTATTTTTTTACCTATATTTTTTACAATTGCTGGTAATCCCCCTAATATTAAACCAACAAATAATAATGGTGTCGCCACTTGATACTTATCTAAACAAATAGTAATAACATTGCTAAGTAAAGCAATAGCTATAACAGCACCTATTCCTATAGGTAAAATAAATGCCATATTTTTTTTGAAGTTTTTGAAAATATTAGACGCTATTTCAATTATTTCTTCATATATACCAAAACTTACTGCCATAGTCCCACCACTAACACCTGGTATTATATTAGCTAACCCTATTAAAAAACCTTTAAATCCTAGTATAATCTTATCTTTTATATTCATTTTTTACCTCTTATTTTTCTTTCTAAATCTTTAATAATTACTCTAAAATCAGGGAATGCTTTTAAAAGTCGCTTAACAAGGAACGAATTTCCTAAAATTGCTTTTACCTTTTCTGTTATTTCTCTAGTATTGTCCATTTTAATAAATTTTGTAGTTTCCTTTATTTTCAATACTACTTTAAATGAAATAATATTATCAATCGCAAATATTATAATCAATATATAGAATATAATATCAACAATATTATTAGGAATTTTTATTAAATATGATGTTATAAATGGATTAACATATCTAACAAGAATTACACCTAATAGTCCAAAACCCAAACTCATTTTAAGGCAAATTCTGCCATTTAAATTAAATCTTCTACTAGAATAATCCCACCATCGAGCTTTAAATAATTTTTCCATTACATAACTAGTTAAATACTCTGAAATACTACAAATAAGTAGTGACATTAAAAATAGTAAAAATATATTTTCTTGATTTGGCAAAATTAAAATCATTAATAATGCACAAGTTCCATATATTGGACAATATGGTCCGATTAAAAATCCTCTATTAACAAAGCCTTTATTATCTTTACTTGTAGCAATTACTTCTATAACCCAGCCTATAAATGAATAAATAATATATAGTATAAAATATAATTTTATATTCATTTTTCCCCCTTTCTAGATAATCCTAAATATTTAGGATATTCTTTTGGATGCTTTAAAATATCTAATGAACATACTTTATCCATATAAGTTACTACCCAAGTCTCTTTATATTTAGGTATAGCAATATTTAAAGGAAACATATGCTTTACTATTATATCTTCTATTTTAGGATTAATTAGTTCAGGAAACGTTTTTTTAGAATTTTCTAATGCTTCTTTAGCATGTACAAAGCCATGCATTTCTCTAAACTTTTTCTTTGTTTTGTTTTCTTGCCAAGGCTTATAATAAAAGTCATGTAAAAGAGCTCCTATAGTAATACTTTTTACATCTAGTTTATGTTTTTTAGCAAACAAATATGATTTATAAGCCACTTGCATCGAATGATCATAAACAGATAAATTAATATGATGCATATAATCTTTTCTTTTAATAAATTCATCATTAGTAATGATAGGGTTTATATAATCTAAAAATTCTTGCTCATATTTCATTACAATCACCTTAATCATTATAACAAATATTATTTAAAAAGAAAAGAAGATTATTTATCTTCTAAATATTAAAAAAAAATATAATTTTTTCTTACTTAATTTCAATATTATGCTTCTTCATATACATTTCAGGTTTACCTATATTTAATTCTTCTGAAACATTTATTCCTAAACTGTTAATAAATTCTTGAATTTTTTTCTCCATTTTCACATCACCATCTATATCAGTACAATATTCAACTTCTAAAAATAAACCCAAATCTTTTACATTTTCAATTACAATTTCATAATCTTTAAATGTATATGTCTCTTTTCCATTATCTATTTCTATAAATTTAATTAAACCTAACTTTTTAAATATTTGTTTAGTTATATTTAATGATTCAACTTTTGTTTCATATTCATTAGAATATAACCATTTACCATTTTTAAAAACATCATCTTTGCAAGTAATTGAATATTCATCATTTTTTGTCTAAGTCTTAGACAATGATTAAGACCAACTTTTTTATCTGGTTTCAAATTATCTCGTAAAGGATCATAATAATATTCATCAATTGTTTTTTTTAATCCAATATATGTAAAATCTTTAAAAGCTTCTTTAATTTTCTTTATATCATCATACAACTAATATTTCTATTTCTTTCATACTTACTCATTATATTAAAAAAAAAACAATATTTAATAATTACATGAATAATTATATCATATTGTCTTTATTTATTTTCTTTGCTTTTAACTACAGTAATACTTTTATTTTTTAAATTTACATTATCTATAATATAGTTTAATTCTTCCATATTCATATTTTTAATCATTTCAATACTATCACATAATATTTCATCATAATATATTAAATTAGCCATTATTTTTGAATTAATCGCAAAAATACTATCACTACCTAATATATTACCACTTATCATTACTTTTTTCTTTCTTTCAAAGTCATTTATTGAAACATTTAAATCATTTAATTCATTTGTTATTTCTTTAATAACTTCTTTTACATTATTACTTTCTAAAGCAATACTCATTATTAAATAGTCATCGACCATATCACCAGATATATAAAGTTCATCTATAATCAAGCTTTCTTCTTTTAATTTCTTTACTATTTCTGAAGTTACACCAAATTTAATATCAAATAAAATATTAAAATAATTATATAATAGTGGTTTTGATAATTTATCAAGTTTTTTTAAATCAATTTTATATGAAATAATTATTTTAGGGATTGTTATATTATTTAAAAATAATTCTTCGTATTCTTTGCAAACCTTATTCGGTTCTTTATATTTCTTTTGCTCAATTGGTTTAAAATCCATAAATTTTTTTTTGTCTTGATTTCCTTTAATTAACTTTATTACTTCTTCTGGATTTACATTACCTGTTACTGTAATAAACATATTAGCAGGATGATAAAATGTGTTATAGCAAGTATAAAGGTCTTCTTTAGTAATACTATTTATGCTTTTGATAGAGCCAATAATTGGATACTTATAAGGATGTATATTAAATATATTATATAGATTTTTTTCTCTTATTACAGTAAAAGGATCATCTTGATACATTTTTATTTCTTGTTCAATTATGCCTTTTTCTTTGTCAACATTTTTATCTGTAAAATAAGGTGATTGAACATAGTCTAATAAATAATTAACGTTTTCCTCTAAAAAGTCAGGACCAGCAAATAAGTAAGTGGTTTTAAAATAAGTAGTTGAAGCATTAGCGTCTGCTCCTCTTTCAGAAAAGAAAGTAAAAGGATCTATTCCATCTTTTTGTTCAAATAATTTGTGTTCCAAAAAATGAGCTATACCTGCTTTAGCAGTAAACATAGAATCACTATCAATTGGAACAAATTCGTTATTAACAGAACCATATTTGGTAGTAAATGTTACATAGTTATTATTGACATTACTAAAAGGAACTACATATATTTCTAAACCATTTTTTAGTTTTTCCTTATATAATGTTAAATCTAAACCTTTAAATTTTACTTTATTCATCACATTCACCTTCTAGCAAGAAAATAGTATCCATTTTAATTTTTTTAGATAGTTTTACAATATCTTCTTTGGAAACTTTCTTTATTTCTTCAATTCTTACTTCAATTGGGTCTAAGTTTAAATACTCTTTTGCTTTATAAACACCTATTAAATTATAAGGAGAATCTTGCATTGATAAAATACTACTATTATATATTGCTTTAGCAGAATTTATTTCTTCTTCGCTAAAATCTCCTTTTTCCATATTTTTTAATTCTTTTTTTATAAGTGATACTGTTTTTTTGTAATTTTTAGCATCTATACCAGCGGTTATAATCATAAGATTGAATATTTTTGATATATTTGATTTTACGTTATAACATAAACTATTTTTTTCTCTAACATTTTTAAACAATTTAGAATCTGGACCACCACTCAATATATAATTATAAATATTAAGGACGTATTTTCTTTCAAATTCAGTTAAATTATCAAACTTAAAACCTATTTTTAAAACACTTTGATTTATAGTTTCTTTTTCTTTAACTGTTTTAACTCTTTTTCTAAATTTGTTATGAACTAAATAATAATTAGTTGCGGGCTTTTTAATAGTATTTATTTTAAAATTATTTATAATCAATTCTTTAATATTATCTAAGTTATTTCCTATCACAAATATATCAACTAAATTACTTTTTAAAACATTTTTATAATAATCATATAATTCTTTATTAGTAATATTATCTAAATCTTCTATATAACCATCAGCTAAATAAGCAAAAGGTGCGCTTTTATCCATATTTTCAAATAATAATTTTGAAGCTTTCTTTTGTGGATTTTCATTTATTGCTTCAATATCAAGTTTTAATTCTTCTTTAGTCATTTCAAATATTTTTTCATCAAATTGATTATCTTTAACATTTGGATTAAAGATTATTTCAGTTAAAAACTCTACACTATCTTTAAGTAATTCAGTAGATGTATATTTAGTATCTAAAAAAGTTATTTCAAAATTCATTATTGAATAATTACCATATATAGTACTGCTACTATCATAAACAATATTATATAATTCTTCTGATTTAATAGCCATACTTCTTTCATCTGGATATGATTTAGTTGCCTTAAGTAAAATAGCTGCTAAAAAATTACGAATAGTTAAATTTTCTTTTTTTACTTTTTCTTTAAAACTAACATTTATAACATTTTTTTTAAATTTGTCTGTGTTTATTACGTGTAAATTATAAGGACCTATTTCATAACGATTATATTTCATAATTCACCTCTTTTTTATTATTGACACTATTTAATTTATAATACTGAATTAAGTGCTAATTCAATCATTTCTTTTAATGATTTTTGTCTTTCTTCACTAGTTGTTTCTTCTTTTGTCACTATATTATTTGATACAGTAAGTAAGCAAGTTGCTTTTTTCCCTGTTATTTTTGCATTATGATATAGTGCAAAACTTTCCATTTCGGCAGCTAAACAATTATCTGTATCATATAATTTAGTTATATCAAAATCGCTATAAAAAACATCACTTGAATGTATTTTTCCAACAATTAAATTTATATTTTCTTTTTTAGCTTCTTCTATTATTTTTTGATTTAATTCTTCATTTGATGTTAAAGTATTATATGTACTACCGTTTTGAACTTTAGCAAAACTAGAATCAGTATATACTTCTTTAGCTAAAATAACATCATATAATTTAATTTTATCTGTATAAGCTCCACAAGTACCAATTCTAATAATGTTATCAACATCATAAAATTTAAATAATTCATATGAATATATACCTATACTAGGCATCCCCATTCCTGAAGCCATAACAGTTACTTCTTTTCCTTTATATTTTCCTGTATAGGCATACATTCCTCTAACTTGGTTTACCAATCTATATTCTTCTAAATATGTTTCAGCTATAAATTTAGCTCTTAATGGATCACCTGGCATAATTACTGTTTTGGCAATCTCTTCTTTTTTTGCTTCTATATGTGGTGTCATCTTACTACCTCCTTGAATAATTTTAACATTAAATTTAAGGAAATGCTACTATTTTTAACTATTTTGTTATACAAAAAAAACTATAGATAGCTTCTAAATTTACTAAATATAGAATCAGTTTCTAAATTAGTTTTATTTAGTTCTTCAAATAGTTTCTTTTGTTCACGACTTAGTTTAGTAGGAGTTATAACATCAATAACAACATACATGTCGCCTTTTTTCTTACTATTAGGGTCTTCAACGCCTTTACCTTTTAATCTATGCTTATCACCACTTTGAGTTCCTGCTGGTATTGTTAAATTACCATTACCATATATAGTTGGTATTTCTTTAACACATCCTAACACAGCTTCTGTAATAGTAAGTGGAAGTTTAATATATATATCATTATCTTCTCTTTCAAATAAAGGATGTTCTTTGACAACAAATTCTAGATATAAGTCCCCACTAGCTCCACCGTTACTACCAGCTTCACCCTTACCAGCAAGTCTTAATTGATTACCAGTATTAACACCAGCAGGTATTGTTACTTCTATATCCTTGTTAGCTTTTACTTTACCTGTTCCTCGACATTTAGAACATGTAGCTTTAAATGTTTTTCCTTTACCTTTACAAGTTGGACAAGTTGTTCTAGACATAAATGATCCAAATAATGTTTTTTGCTCAGTAGTTACAGTTCCGTTACCGTGACAAGTTTTACAAACTTCTTCACCACTACCACCTAAACCACTACATTCTTCACATTTAACTAAAGTATCTAAATTAATTGTTTTTTTACATCCATGAACAGCTTCTTCAAAATCCAAATTCACTCTTAAAACGGAATCTCTTCCTTTTGATGCTCTAGAAGAAGTTCTACCACCAAAGTTAAAACCAAATCCACCACCAAATATATCGCCAAATATATCAGAAAAATCGAAGTCAGAAAAGTCAAATCCTGCTCCACCGGTTCCACCTTGAAATGCTGCATGACCATATTGATCATATTGTTTTCTTTTAGTTTCATCTGATAAAACAGCATATGCCTCTTGAATTTCTTTAAACTTTTCTTCGGCATTAGCTTCTTTACATATATCTGGGTGGTATTGTTTAGCTAACTTTCTAAAAGCACTTTTTATTTCTGCTTCAGTTGCACTCTTACTAACACCAAGTACTTCATAATAATCTCTTTTATTCATTTCATACACCTAACTATCTATTAATTTTTCAAATTCCTCTAATGTATTTTTAAACATTTCTATGGCACTTTCTACTACTTCTTTTTTAGTCATATCTATATCTATTTGTCTTAACTCATCTATAGGATACATTGAACCACCTAATTTTAAGAAGTTTTTATATTTCTCAATATACTCTTTATTGCCTGATAAAATTTGTGAGGCTATAAAGGCTGCTGCTGATAAACCAGTCGCATACTTATAAACATAGAAATTGTAATAAAAATGTGGAATTCTAGACCATTCATATTTTATTGCTTCGTCTATATAAACACTATCACCAAAATATTTTTTAACAAGTTTATAATAGGCGTCACATAATACTTCATTTGTTAATACGCCATTCTGCTCTACTATAGCATGCATGTCTCTTTCAAATTCAGCAAACATTGTTTGTCTAAAAATAGTACTTTTAAACAATTCTAATTGTTTATTTAAAATTGATAATTTTTCATTTTTATCAGAAGTATTTTTTAGCATGTAATTATTAAGTAATAATTCATTTACAGTAGACGCTACTTCTGCTACAAATATTTTATAACTAGCATTTTGATAAGAATTAAACTCTCTTGAAAGATAACTATGAACTGAATGACCTAACTCATGACTAAGAGTAGATACATCATCTAATTTTCCTTCAAAGTTTAATAAGATAAATGGATTTGTGTCATAGCAGCCTGATGAATAAGCACCACTTCTTTTTCCGACATTGTTAAATACATCAATCCACTTTTCATCAAAAGCTTTGTTTAATATTTCTACATAGTCATCACCTAAAACACTAAGTGCTTTCAATACTAAATCTTTAGCTTCAGAAAATGTATAATTTTTATTATCATCTTCTACCAAACTAACATAAGTGTCATATAAGTGTTGTTCATCTAAATTAAGTATTTTCTTTCTCAAATCATAATATTTGTATAATTCTTTTAAATTTTCATTTACCGTTTTTACTAAATTATCATATACTGATACATCAATATTATCATCAAACAAGCTCATTTTTATTGCACTTTCAAAATTATAAATTTTACTTAAAGCGACTTCAACTTCTACAAGAGAAGCATAAGTTTCTGATAAAGTATTTTTATATTTTCCATATGTATTATGTAAAATATTAAATGCATCTTTTCTTACTCTTCTATCTTTAGAGCGAATAAATATAGAATAATTGCTTTCGGTAAATTCAACACTATTACCTTTTTCATCTACAATATCTGGAAATTTCATATCAGCATCTGTTAATTTTTCAAATATTTCAGAAGGAGAAGAAAGTGATTTATTAAGTTCTGCTACTATTCTTTCCTCTCTTTCATCTAATGTATGCTCTTTATATCTGTATATTTCTTCTAGTAAAACCTCATATTCTTTTAATTCTGGTAAATCTTTATAAAATGCTTTTATTTGTTCATAATTACTTTTCAATAATTCTGGTTTAACAAAAGTTGTTATTTTAGAATATTCATTATTTAGATTAACTATTTTTCCAAATAGTTCTTGATTCTTAGTATTAGTTGTATCTTCATCATTCAATAAATGAGCATATGAAAATAATTTATCTAATTTTCTATTTATTTCGGTATCTAAATTTAGAAATTCTAATAAGGTATTAGCGTCTTTTAACAAACTACCTTTATACTTTGTAAGTGAAGGTAATTTATCTTTAGTACTAATGTATTCTTTATTCCATTCATCAATACTACCATATATAGTACTTAAATCCCACTGATAATTTTTATCTATTTCACTTCTAGTTTTTTGCTTTTGTGCCATAAATTCTCCTTTATAATGGTAAAGTTCTAGTTAAAACTAGAACTTCATTTTATTTTTCTTCAAATTCGCCATCAATTACATCGTCTTTTTTGTCTTCTGAAGTGTTATTTTCTGATTGTGATTGTTTAGCTTGTGCTTCATAAACTTTAGTTGCTAAAGCCATTGCAGTTTCATTTAATTTATCTTTTTTAGATTTAATTTCTTCTAAGTCATTTTTATCCAATGCTTCTTTTAAATCTTTTATTTCAGCTTCAGCTTTTGATACATCATTAGCATCTGCTTTATCACCTAAATCTTTAATAGCTTTTTCTGTAGCAAATATTAATTGTTCTGCTTCATTTTTAGTATCTGCTTCTTCTTTTCTCTTAGCATCTGCTTGTTTATTAGCTTCAGCTTCCTTAACCATTTTATCAATTTCTTCATCTGTTAAACCAGTAGATGATGTAATAGTTATTGATTGTTCTTTATTAGTTCCTAAATCTTTTGCTTTAACATTAACAATACCATTAGCATCTATATCAAATGATACTTCAATTTGTGGTACTCCACGTGGTGCTGGTGGGATATTAGTAAGTTGGAATCTACCTAATGTCTTGTTATCACTCGCCATACTTCTTTCACCTTGAAGTACATGAATATCTACGGCTGGTTGATTATCAGCAGCTGTACTAAATACTTGACTCTTGCTTGTTGGAATTGTTGTATTTCTTGGAATTAATACTGTCATAACTCCACCTAATGTTTCAATACCAAGTGAAAGTGGTGTTACATCTAGTAAAACGATATCATTTACTTCTCCAGTTAAAACACCACCTTGAATAGCAGCACCCATTGCTACTACTTCATCTGGGTTAACTCCTTTTGAAGGTTCTTTACCAAGTTCGTTTTTAATTAAATCAACTACTTTAGGAATACGTGTAGAACCACCTACTAATAAGATTTTATCAATATCACTAGCTTTTAAGTTAGCATCTTTTAAAGCTTTTCTTACTGGTTCTAATGTTGAATCTAATAAGTCTTCAATTAATGATTCAAATTTAGCTCTTGTTAATGTAACTGATAAGTGAAGTGGTCCATCTTCTCCTTGAGAAATAAATGGAATTGATACTTCTGTTTGAGTCATGCCTGATAAGTCTTTTTTTGCTTTCTCAGCAGCATCTTTAACTCTTTGCATAGCCATCTTATCTTTTGTTAAATCAACACCAGTTTCTTTTTTGAATTCAGCTACTAAATATTCAATGATTCTTTCATCAAAGTCATCTCCACCCAAATGGTTATTACCGCTTGTAGATAATACTTCAAATACACCATCGCCTAATTCAAGTACTGATACATCGAATGTACCACCACCTAAGTCATAAACTAAGATTTTTTCATTAGAGTCTTGCTTATCTAGTCCATAGGCTAATGCGGCAGCTGTTGGTTCATTAATAATTCTTTCTACTTCTAAACCTGCAATTTTTCCGGCATCTTTTGTTGCTTGTCTTTGTGCATCATTAAAATATGCTGGAACTGTTATAACTGCTTTTGTAACTTTCTCACCTAAATAGCTTTCAGCAGTTTCTTTTAAATTAGATAAAATCATTGCTGAAATTTCTTGTGGTGTATAATCTTTTCCTTTTAAATGTACTTTTTCATTAGTACCCATTTTTCTTTTAATTGAATAGCATACTTCTGGATTAGTGATTATTTGATTTTTAGCTTTTTGACCAACTATAATTTCACCATTTTTTCCAAATGCTACTACTGATGGAGTAGTTCTTGCTCCTTCAGGGTTAGCAATTACTTTTGCTTCTCCACCTTCAAGTACAGCTACACAACTGTTAGTTGTACCTAAATCTATACCTATTATTTTACTCATATATATCAAATCCTTCCTTATTTTAAAATTAATTTTTTAGTTGATGATGTTTTCCTTAGATTATCTAAATTTATCTTAAACCAATCTTTTTTTAGCTTTAGTACTTTTATATCTCTTAGTTTTTCTAAGTTAATACTTTTAAATAATATCATCATATCCTCCTAAGCACTTACCTTAACCATTGCTGGTCTTATTACTCTATCTTTATATAGATAACCTTTTTGTAATACTTCTATTACAATACCTGGTTCTACACCATCAATACTTTCTGTTAATACAGCTTGATGATATGCTGGATCAAAAGGTTTACTTGTTCCATCAATTGCTTTAACTTCATATTTATTAAATAAGTTAATAACTGATGTATAAATCATTTTAAATCCTGATAAAAATTTTGATAATTCATCAGATAAATCATTATCATCTAACTTAATTGCTCTTTCAAAATTATCAACAATTGGAAGCATTTCTTTAATTAATTCTTCATTTGAATATTTTATTATTCCACTTACTTCCTCATCTTTTCTTCTTCTATAATTGACTAATTCAGCCTTTTCTCTTAACACTCTTTCTTCTAATTCTTTTATATAATCATTAAGAGCATCTATTTTAGATGTATCTTCATTACATTCACAAGAAGCACTACATTCTTTAGAACATTCATTAGAATTTTCACATTCTACATTTTCTGCTTCTTTATTTATATTGGTTGTAGTTTCATTAACGCATTCATTGCAACCACAACATTCATGATTTTTGTGTTTATTTTTGCTCATTTCTTCACCTCGTCTAAATTTTCTTTTATATAATTAAGTAATGTTATTACTCTATCATATTCCATTCTTTTTGGACCTATCAAAGCGATTGTTCCAGTTTCTCCTCTAATTGAATACTTTGTTTTTATAATTGTTACATCATCATCAAACTCATTTTCACTACCTATGTATATGTTAATGCCACTATCTTCTTCTTTAATGTTTTTAACCATTTCTTTGTCATCAAATTTACTAACAATTTCTCTTATTTTATCAATATCACTAAATTCAGGCTGCTTTAATATATTACTAGTTCCTGACATTTTAACACTTGATGCTTCTTTTGTAAAATCATTGAAAGCGTTATAGAAAGCATTATATAAAACTTCATGCTGTTTTACATATTGTTCTATAATTGGTTTAACTTCAAACTCTAATTTAGTACTAACTTCACTTATTGGTGTTCCTACTATTAATTTGTTAATTATATCAACTGTTTGCTTTATCTCTTTTGTATCAACTGTTTGTTCAAAGAAAACATTTTTATGTTCAACATGTCCTTTATCAGTTATTACCAAAGCAATTATTTTCTTTTCATCAATCGGAACAGCTTCTACTCTTGTTACTAAATTATCACTAGATGATTCCCCTAAAACAACGGAAGTATAACTAGTAAGTTCTGATATTATTTCCATACTCTTTTCAATGACATCACTAAGCATTAGTGACTGATTATTAAATATGGTCTGTAGTTTTAACATATCTTCTCCATTTAGCTCCCTTGGTTTCATTATATGATCAACATAATAACGATAGCCTTTTTCACTTGGAACTCTTCCTGAAGAAGTATGAGTTTTTTCAATTAGAAAATTATCTTCTAAATAAGCCATTTCATTTCTAATTGTCGCACTAGAACAATTCAAAGTATCACTTAGTGATTTACTACTAACTGGTCTAGCATTTTTTATGTATTCTTCTACAATTAACTTTAATAATGATTCTTGTCTATTTGTAAGCATATTCACCACTCTTCTGTTAACAAATAAAATTATACTCTTACGTTTTAGCATTGTCAATAGTTGAGTGCTAATTTCTTTAATATTATATGATTTTATTTGAAAGTTTATACGATATATTTTGTATCAAAGGTTATATAAAAATTTAAATATCGTTACTTGAATATTTTATTTAAATAATATATAATTATTAAAGGTGATATTGATGGCTAAAAAAAGCGCAAAAATAAGTGTTAAAAAAATAAGCGTTACAGTTATTACTTTATTAGCAGTAATAGTTAACTGTTATTTGATATATACAATCTATTTATTAAATGGTATTGAAAATAAGGGAAGATACTTGTTAATGGGACTTCTTTTATCAATTGATTTATTATTAATAGATGAATGTCTTAAATTTGTAAGATTTAAAAGAAAAGCAAGATATTATACTATATTTTCAGCTTTTAGTTTTATATATATAATTATTAGTATGTCTATAGGATTTTACATCAATAAAGTTTATAGTTCTATTGATAATGTTAGTAAAAATTATGAAGTATATTCTACTAGTTTAGTAACTCTAAACGATAGTTCAATTAATAGTATAAGTGATGTTAAAAAACTAAAGATAGGCATAATAGAAGATACATCTTCTATAGATGGATACATAATCAGTAAGGAAATAATTGATGAAAATTCTTTAAATGATAATGAATTAGTAAACTATAGTGGGTTTGCTACTATGTTATCTGATTTATATGATAAAAATATAGATGCTATTTTTATTTCAAGTGGCTATACTAGTATGTTTTCTTCTATCGAAAAATTTACTAATATTAGTACTGAAACAAAAGTAATTACTTCAAAAGACAAAAAAGTTAAAAAAGATGAAGTTGTTTCAACTAAAAAATTAACTGAACCTTTTTCTATTTTATTAATGGGTGTTGACTCTGAAAAAGATGGACTTGATAGTTCAGTAGCGTCTAATGGTGACTCTTTGATTGTCGTAACATTTAATCCTTCTACTTCTAATATTACAATGTTAAGTATTCCAAGAGATAGTTATGTTCCTATTATGTGTTTTAAAGATCACTATGAAAATAAAATTACACATGCCGCTTGGAATGGTACAGATTGTATGATTGATACAATTGAAAACTTCTTAAATGTCCCAATCGACTATTATGTTAAAATTAACTTCAAAGGTGTCGTTGGATTAGTTGATGCTCTTGGTGGTATTACAGCTAATGTCCCAGTTGATATGTGTGTAGGAAATAGTGATAGAAAAATTCCAATATGTTTAAAAAAAGGCGTTCAACATCTAAATGGTGAGCAAGCTCTAGTTTTATCACGTGATAGACATAGTCAAGCTGGTGGTGATTTAGATCGTGAGCAAAACCAACAAGCAGTAATCAAAGCTATTTTAGATAAAGTTAAGAATATTAGAAACATTGATCAAATTACCGATATATTAAATTCAATTTCTCGAAATATAGATACTAACTTTAGTACTGATCAAATATTATCATTCTATAATATTGGTAAAGAATTATTATTAACTAGTGGAGATTTTAAAATAAACTCTTTACTACTTCAAGGTAATGGACAAATGATTTATGATGAAAACATGGGTTTAGTTTTATGGGATTATATTTTAAATGAAAAAAGTATTGAATCTGTTAGTAAAGAAATGCGATATAATTTGAATTTAGAAAAACCTATTTTAGTTAAAGAATTTAGTTATTCTATTGATGAGCCTTATGTATCTACTAAAACAGGCTCTGAATATACTGAACCTACTTATTATTCCCTACTTCCTGACTTTTCTACTTACTCACAATCACAAGCTAAGAAATGGTTAGAATCTCGTGGCTATACAATATCATTTGTAACTAAAGAAAGTGAATATGATACTGGTACTATAATAGGTCAGTCTATCCCTGCTCACAAAAGATTAGATAAAATAACTAATAAAAATATTACTTTAACTATTTCTAGTAAGATTAAAGCTGTTAAAAAAGATGAAAAAGTAAAAGATGACGATACAAAAAAAGACAATGAAAAAAATGCTGATGATTAAATCGGCATTTTTTTAATATTACAACCTCGTCAATTAAGAAACGAGGTTGTTTTCTTTACTAAAACATAAAAGACTTAATAAAGACCAAAAAGTGTAAACAACTATAACATTTAGCATAGTTGGTTGTACAAGCGAATGAATAAGTATTAAAAACAAAGAAATCGCTATAAAAAATTTAATATGCTCAAATTCCTTAAATATATAATTTTTTATCAAAAATATTGCAATTAAAGAATAAATTAAAGTTCCAATTATTCCATATAAACATAAATATTCCAAAATAAAATTATGAGCAGATTGATATTTTATACCACCACCATCATTATATTCAAATGTATATGTTCCGTAGCCAATTATAGGACTACGTTTAATATTATTAATAGCACATTTTATTAAATACTTTCTAATATTATCACTTTTAATACGTTCGTTTTTAGTAAAATCATCATCATATTTTACATCACCATAATTGCCATCATTTATTGGTTTAGAAATATCAATATTATCATCATTTATTGGTTTAGAAATATCAATATTATCATCATTTTTTACTAAATCCAAATCTTTTAATTGTTCATCTTTTGTTTCAGTTTTAGAATAAACAAATATATTTTTAAAACCAATTGCCCTATCCAAATTTGAAATCACACTTTTATTATATGTTGGAATAATAATAGCAAGCGCAAATGAAACAGCAAACAAACCAAATGTTACACCTGCAAATTTCCAATTAAAAAACAATAAATATATAATACTAAAGAAAACTAATAAAAATAATGCAAATATAGAAATACGTGATCCTGAAAAAAATACGCATATCATAGAAAATATAATATTAAATATTAATACAAAATATTTAATACATAAATACTTATTCTTTTTTAAATTAAATAGCGCATAAAAATTTATGCAAATTAATGAAATTGAAACTGTTAAATAAATCATAATATTTTCTAAAAATGGTGAAAATCTAATATTTTGAAAATACTGAATCTGAAAAATATTAATAATAAAATGAAAAAATATCAAATTCATAATAATATCATATTTATCAATCTTTAAAAACCTAGGTATGTAAAATAAAAAAACAGGGAAAATAGAAATTTTTAAAGCAAAAATGCTATCTTTGAAATTATAGTTCAAAATATACCTAAAAAAAGTTAATATAACATAAAATATTAAGAAAGCAATAATAATATATAATAATTTTTTCTCTTTATCATTTAACAAATAATCTTTCTTTATAACTTTATAAATAAAAAATAATATTAATATAAACATAATAATTTCAGAAACATACATATAAATATATCCACTATTTGCAATAAAAGTAAACATTGGTAATTTAACATTAATGATAGATAATATCAAAATCATCAAAGTAAAAAACTTTTTAAACAAATAAATTAACGTTTGCTTATTAACTAATTTCATATTCTTCACCTCTTTTAGTTAACTTTTTTAAATATTTAGTTTGCCAAATAATTTGTACTATACAAAAAAATGATAAAACAATAATATTTGATATTATTACTATAATCCAATCATTCCATACTAATCTACCAAAATAAACAAATAAAACTTTAAAAACAATACCTATTGAATAACAAATTAATTGTGTCTTTAAATAACCAATACCATTAGAAATAGTAGTTAAAATAATATTTAAAATATATATACTTCCATAAATTGCAAATACAATTGCATAATTATAATTTACAATTATAGTATTTTCTCTTAACCAAATATTAAATATAAATTGAAGAAAAGGAATAATTAAAAATTCAATAAAAAGAAAGAAAATAGCTACAATATATAGAATATTATTAACCTTTTTAATCCATTTATAATTCTTTTGCTCATATGACTTTGTTATAGCAGACCATAAAGGAGTCAATCCAAGCATAACAAAGGAACCTAAAAACATAAATAGTTTTGAATATATTTGATATTTAACAACATATTTCGGATCAAAAAAATAAGTTATAAAATATTCATTAGTCGCACTAATAAGCATAAATAATATTTGTACTATAAAAAATTGTCCTCCAAGATTTAACACTGTAGTTGCAATTTCTTTATTAAAATATTTTCTTTTAGGAAAAGAACCAATCATATCTTTAGATTTAAAAGCATAAATATTAGCTATTATTAATGGAAGACATATTGAAATTGAATAAACAATAGATAAATAAAATAAATTAATTTGATTATTATTCGACTTAAAGCAAGCGATAAAAATTAAAGGAATAATACTAGAAATTAAAGCAATAATATTATTAATTGCTGATTTTTGTAAAGCATAAAAAATTGAATTTATTAATTTAAGAACAAAACTAAACATAGTTCCAGCAAAAAGAATTAATAATGATAATAATAAAAACTTTTTATCAACTATATTAAAACTGACATTAAAAACTTTATTCAAATCAACAAATAATAATATTAATATACCAAACAATAATACTACAAAAGAAAATAGTCCACAAATTATATACGATGATGAAATATATTGATTAATTTTTTCTTTATCATTTTTTATCAAAAAACTAACCAACTTATTTCTCAAACCATTTCCAAGTCCTAAATCAAATGTAGAAATCCAATTTAAAACAGATAGAAGTGTAAACCATAAGCCTAAAATAACATCATCATTAAAATATGATATATATAAAGACATTGAAAATAAAGAAACTACTAATGAAAAACCTTTTACAACAAAAGACAAAAAGATATTTTTAAATAAATTATAATTATCAGGATTTTTCATTATTTCTTTATATTTCTTAATGACTTTATTCATTTATTTTTCACCGCCTTTTTTGAAAAAGGATTTTTTTAATGAAACATCATTAGAAATTCTAAATATTTTTTTAACTAATGTAGAAATTCTAATCCTTAATCTTAATTTAAATGGATATAAAAGAATTTTATATATTTTTCTTTCAAAAGTTAAATCAGACAATACGAGTTTTGGATGCTTTAAAGGAAATGAAAGTGGATAAGAATCCATTGAGCAAAATCTTTTTGTCATAATGTTGGAAAATGAGTTGCCACCATGAATTGAAAGATCATCTACTCCAATATTTTTAATTTGATTTACACAGGGGCAAATACCATAAACATTGTTAGCTTTAATGCAAAAATCCATTTGGTAGTCCCAAGAAGCAGGCCTTAACCCATTTTTAATTTTATCATATTCTTGTAAAAAATAAGTCCTATACTGATTAAATAATTTTTTATTATAATACTCTTTAGAAACTCTTTCTATGTTTGCATAGCTATCACATAAACTAAGTTTTTCATCGTACATTGAATTAAACTTTTGGGACCAAGAAGCCCAACCACATGGTAATAAATGCTTTGTAAACATATAACTATCACCATTCTTATTGTTATATTTTCCTAAATAATTAGTGCCACAAATCCAAAGTATCCTTGTATCGTTTTCATACTTTAATAACATTTCTTTACAAAATTGAAAGAAAGTAATTTCTGGTAAATTATCATCTTCTAAAAAAATTGCATATTTTTCTCTATCAAAAATCCACTTAGCTCCAAGAGCAATATTTCCATAAACACCTCTATTTTCAGTAGCATAATTTTTAATTACTTCGCAAGGCCAAGTTATTTTGCTTTCTGCTAGTTCTCGACATTCTTTAACTAACTTATTTTCTTCATCATTTCTTCCATAATCCCCAATTAAATATAATTTTTGTGGTTTAACTTCAGAAATTCTTTCAATAATATCAGCGATTTTATTTCTCTTAAAAATAAATAAAACTACAGGTATATCAAATTCTTTTTCAGCATTCATTCTTTTCATCTCCTACTTTTATAAGTAAATCGTTAATTTTTTTTGACTGATAATTTTTACTTTTATTATTTAAAATAAATTTTTGTCCATTTTTTCCAATCATTTTTAATTCTTCTTCAGATTTATTAGAGATTTCCAATAGTTTATTACAAATGGTATTAACATTATTATCATCAATACTATATAAATATTGGTAATATTCTTCAGGTATTCCAAAAAGCTTTACAGTTAAAACTGGCGTGCCAGATAACAAATAATCAATTGTTTTTGATGGAAAAGAATATTTTGTATATTCAGCATCATTTCCTCTAGGATTAACTAATAGGAAAGCTTCAGCATACTTTTTTTGTAATTCATCATGCCTAATATTTCCCAAATACTTTATATTATCATATTCATTAGAGTATGCTATAATTTTGTCAACAAGTTCCCCACTACCATAAAAGTGCAATTCATAATCTTCTGAATCAAATTTCAAAAAGGCTTTAATCAAATTTAATATGCCATATTTTTCCAATAGACCACCAGCATATAAAATTATTTTTTTATTGTTCTTTTTAACATTATTTACATCAATCAAATCAGAAGCAAATCCTTCAATAATCTTATAAGGTTTTGATTTTCTATTCAACAGATTATTCATTGGTTCAGTTAGAAAAATAAATCCATCATAATTTTTCCAACAATAACTTAATATTTTACTCATAACTATGTTAAAAAGATTAGTATCATGATTTTTATTAACATTTAAAAACATATAATCATAAATATCCGCAACAATAGCAACAATTGGAATTTTAAATACTTTAGCGAAAAAAACTACAATTGGCGCTACAGAAACATAGGCAGAATCAATTATAATTCTTAAATTCTTGTCTTTTCTATTTGCTATTACCCATTTTAAAGTATAATAAATTATTCCAAAAATCATAAATATATTTTTTATAATATATAAATTAATAAAAAATGGTGAAATATACTCAATATTATTTTCTTTATCTCTACTAACTTTAAAAATTCTTTTTTTTGTTTGCTTTGGTGATATAGGAATTCCTGACAAGGCAG
>OBKS01000340.1_pt1 | contig 49107 bp, 56 predicted proteins | sample 1517381 | NCBI WGS metagenome assembly OBKS01 (sample SAMN04571686, study PRJEB22368) | human gut metagenome | biome: human gut; material: stool | host: Homo sapiens | place: Luxembourg | collected 2012-08-03 | reverse complement strand
TTAATAATGGAAAAATGATATCAGGAGATAAAGAATTATCATTTAATGGAAAAGTCCCAGTAGGAGATTCATACGTTAAGATTAAATCTAATGGAGATGTAGCAATTAATATAACCGATGGCGAGTTTTATGCAGTAAAAGATTATGATGAAATAGGAGCTTCTATAGGAACAAGTGAAGATACAGCATTATTAAGAGAAGAATTAGCTAAAAAGATAGCTGAACTTGAAAAGATAGTAAGTGATAATAAAAGTGAATTAAATAATAAAATAGAAAATAATAAAACATCTATTTTAAATTTAACAAATAAAGAAAATAGTAACAATGTCTTTTTAAAAACATATCCAGTAGGAAGTATTTATATAAGTACAAGTAGTGCAAATCCATCAACGATATATGGTGGAACCTGGGAAAGATATGGACAAGGAAAAACATTAGTAGGATTAAATGAAAGTGAATCAGAATTTAGTACAGTAAATAAAATAGGTGGGGAAAAAACACATACACTAACAATAAGTGAAATGCCTAGACATACTCATAGCTTATATATGAATTCTGGTACAGATGATTTATCACGAGGATTTTGGCTTGTTCAAGATGCAGTACCGGTATCGACTTCAAGAGCAAATATTACAGAATATGAAGGCTGGTCACAACCTCACAATAATTTACAACCTTATATAACAGTATATATGTGGAAAAGAATAAGTTAAAATATAAGTGTTAATCTTTACAGGTTAACACTTGTTTTACCAAAAATTTAGTGATAATCTTTTCAAAAAAAAACTATTATGGTATAATCATTTTAGTATAAGAAATGAGGTAAAAAAGTGAATATAACTGTTGATGAGATATTTGAGCTATTTAGAAAACTAATTGACGTTTTATTAGTTTGGATGATAATATATTATATTTTAAAAAATTTAAGAAGAAATGTAAAAATGGTTTTACTATTTAAAGGAATATTAGTAATTCTAGTATTAAAAATAATAAGTGATGTTCTTTCACTCGCAACTATAGGTTATTTACTAGATTATGTAATCATGTATGGACCACTTGCTTTAATAGTAATATTCCAACCAGAAATAAGGAATGTACTAGAACAACTTGGGCGTAGTCAATTACTTGGTCGTCATAAAATTCTAACAGTAGATGAAAGAGAAAAAGTAGTATATGAAATAGTAAATGCTGTAGACTATTTAAAGAAAATGAGAATAGGTGCTTTAATAGTAATAGAAAGAGATAATAGTTTACTAGAATATATTGAAAAATCAAAAAAAATATATGCCGATATATCAAGTGATTTACTAATTTCAATCTTTTTTCCTAATAACCCATTACATGATGGTGGAGTAATTATCCAAGGAGACAAAATAACAAGTGCTGGTGCAGTTTTCCCAACTAGTGATAATTTAAAAATAAGTAAAAGATTAGGAACAAGACATAGAGCCGCATTAGGAATTTCAGAAGATACCGATTGTATCTCACTTATTGTTTCAGAAGAAACAGGAAGAATTTCAATAGCTATAGGTGGCACACTACATTATAATTTAACATTAGACGAATTTAAATTAATGATTCTTGAAGAATTAAAACCTAAAAAAAGTCTTTTGTTAGAAGATGAGGAGGCTAGTCATGAAGAAAATAATACAAGCAACTAAAGCTTTCTTTAAAAAAATATGGTCAGTAATAGATAAATATATAATTACACCAATAACTAAAATAGTACTTAGATTTACAGGAAATTACGATAAAAGTGGTCGTACATTAGAAAATTGGCTTTCAAAGAAAAATACTTTATTATTTATTTCTCTTTTTATAGCTGTTATTGTATTCATAATAGTTGACCAAAAAATAATTGTATTTTCACAAAGTTCAGCAGAAGTTTTAAAAAACCAACCAGTAGAAGTAAAATACAATGAAGAAGCTTATGTAATAGAAGGAATACCAGAAACAGTAGATATAACAATAATAGGAAATGCAACAGAAATATATATAGCTAAACAATCTCCATCTAATGGTGTAAAATTAGATTTAAGTGGCTTAAAGCCAGGTAATCATAAAATATCATTAGATTATAGTCAAGCTATTGGTTCAGTAGATTACACTGTAAATCCAGCTGTAGCCAATATAACAATATATCAAAAAATATCAGAATCAAGAACATTAACAACTGATATTTTAAATCAAGAAAAATTAGATAGTAAATTAACTATTAAAAGTGTTAATATAAAAGATGATCAAGTTGTAATTAAAGGTGCTGAAAAAGATATTAAAAAAGTCGCAAACGTAAAGGCATTAATTGATATTAATAACTTTGTAAAACAAGAAGTTGGTGTTATGACAGTTAAAGATATACCACTTAAAGCTTACGATGAAAAAGGTAACGTTGTCGATGTAGAAATATTGCCAAATAAGATAAGTGCTGATATCGAGTTAATATCATCAAGTAAAGAAGTACCAATCAAAGTTATTCCAAAAGGCGAAGTAGCATTCGGTTATGCAATTAGTTCAATTACTTTAAGTGAAAACTCAGTAGTTGTATATGGAACAGAAGAAGTATTAGCGTCATTAGAATATCTACCACTTGAAGTTGATGTAGATGGTATTACTAGTGATAGAGAATATAAACTAGAATTAACAAAGCCAGTTGGTGTTAAAATGCTTAGTGTAAATAATGTTTCAGTAAGTATTAAGTTATCTGAAGAGGCAACTAAAGACATCGAAAATGTACCAATCGAATACTTAAATTTAGATGAAACAAAATATAATAAGCCACAAGCTTTAAGTAAAGAAGATAGAATGGTAACAGTAAGCATAAAGGGTGTTAAGAGTGTTATTGATAAGATAACAGCAGATGATATTAAAGCTTATATTGACTTAGAAGGATACAAAGCTGGTAAATATGAAGTAGAAGTTAAAGTAACAGGAAATGACCTAAAAGTTCAATATGTTGCTAAAACTAAAAAAGTAAATGTAGTAATAACTGAAAAGTAAGATAAATTCTTGCTTTTTTGTTATATAAAATAGTAAAATTATAGTGGTGATTAAATTGGAAAATAAAGTTACAATAAATAGAATAGATCATTTTGGTAGAGGTATATCAACTCTATATAATAAAACTGTTTTTGTTGAGAATGCTTTACCTACTGAAGAAGTAAAAATAAACATAACTAATAATAAAAAAAACTATTTTGAGGCTAATGTATGCGAATATTTAAAAAAAAGTAATGATAGAGTAGAACCACTTTGTCCGTATTTTGAATTATGTGGTGGATGTAACATTATGCATATGAACTATGACAAACAATTATCTTTTAAAAGAAATAAAGTAATTGAAATAATGGATAAATTTGCCAAAATAAATAGCGAAAAAATAAAAGAAATTGTAAAAACAGATGAATTCTATTATAGAAATAAAATAACACTACAAGTTTCTAAAAAAATAGGTTTATATAAAAAATCTAGCTATGAGATAGTTAATATTGACAAATGTTATATATGTAATGAATCTATAAATAAAATAATAAAAAAGTTAAATGATTTAAAACTAGAAAACATAAATCAAATTATTATTAGAAGTAGTTTAAAAACTAATGAAGTTATGATAGTTTTTTGTATATATAATAAAATAGATGAAAAATATTTAGTTGATAATTTAAAATCATTAGCGACTTCTATTGTAAAAAGATATAAAAATGATGAAAAAGTATTATATGGAAAAAGTTATATAACAGAAAAAATAGGTGATTATAGCTTTATAATATCAGCCGACTCTTTCTTTCAAGTTAATACTTTGGGAATGGAAAAACTATATGATGTAGTAAAAAAATACTTAGAACCTAACAAGAATATGAGTGTTTTAGATCTATATTGTGGTACGGGTACTATAGGTATTTATATATCTGATTCTGTAAAAGAAGTAAGTGGTGTAGAAATAAATAAAAGCGCTGTTAAAGATGCAATTAAAAATGCTGACTTGAATGATATTAATAATATTAAATTTGTTTGTTCTGATGTTAAAGATGTAATTAAAAAATACAAAAATATAGATGCAGTAATAGTAGATCCACCTAGAGCGGGACTTAGTAAAGAAGCAATAGAAAATCTAATTAATTTAAATGCTTCAAAAATTGTTTATGTGTCTTGTGATGCAGTTACATTAGCTCGTGATATTAATATATTAAAAGACTTTTATGATTTAATAGAAATAACACCAGTTGATATGTTTCCAGATACATATCATATTGAGTGTGTTTCTATATTAAAGTTAAAAGTTCTTAAATAAATTTTATGGTATTTAAAGCATGAATTAATTGAAAATCAAGTAAATAAAAATTTTAGTATTAATAATCCCAATTCATCACTGCTTATTGGAAATTTACAAAGTGATGATATCATAAAAGAAAGGATTAAGTAATTATATAGTTTATTAATTAAATAGTATTTTGATAGAATGGAGAAATAAATATGAAGAAAAAGTTAGTTATTTTAATATGTGGAATTATGGTTTTGAATTTAACTGGTTGTGGGAAATCAGATTTAGAAGATGCTAAAAAAGATTTACAAGAAACTCAGGAAAAATATGGTTGGGTTCAAAAAGAAACAGTTGATACTTTAGTAGCAAAATTTAATGCAGAAGTAGTTGATAATAGCTCATTAAATCCAGCATCAATTGATTATCTAACAGAAAGTGATAATCAATATTGGTATGGATTAGTTGATGGAATTTATTTAGTAGTTGTTCCAGAAAATTATATAGGAGATAAAGCAACAGAAATTGTAAATTATACTCTTTTATATGTTGATAAAGCTAGCGAGTATAAAATAGACGCTAATACCTATATTAAATATTTAATTAAAGCGAATAATAATGAAATTACTGATTCAGAAATTGTTACTTTATTAGATGATGCAAAGACAAAAACTAACTCTGGTAAAACAGCAAATAATGGGAAAGGTATTTCAATCGGTTATACAGAAAAAGATGAAGCATATCAATATCAAGTTTTAAGACTATATAAATAAAAAGTTATTTTTTGTATAATTTAAATAAATTTGAAAAACTATATTTTAGGTAATGAAAAGGGTAAGTACTTTACATTACCTAAATTTTTTTATAATTATATTGATTTAACCAAAAAAATAAAATATAATTTATATGATTATATAAGGAGTATGATTTATGAACCAAGAAAAAATTGGAAATTTGATAAAAGAACTTAGAATTAAATCAAACTTAACACAGGTAGAATTTGCTCAAAAATATAATGTTTCATTCCAAGCTGTAAGTAAATGGGAAACAGGAAAAAGTATTCCAGATATATTTTTGTTAAAACAAATATGTAAAGATTATAATATAAGTATTGAAAACATATTAGATGGTGAAATAAATAAAAAAAATAAAAAGATAGTAGTAGTTACTTGTATCATTATAATAATATTATTAATGTTAATAATATATCTAGTAATGAATAAAAATAACAATTTTGAATTCAAAACTATTTCTACAAGTTGCTCAAATTTTAATATTTATGGAAGTATTGCTTATAATAATAACAAATCTCATTTACATTTATCAAATATTAACTATTGCGGTGGAGAAGACAATAATTATTATGTAAAAATAGAGTGTACTTTGTATGAACAAAAAAGTGATGTAATAAAAGTATTAGAAAGATTTGATTACAATGATAGTTCAATTAAATTAGAGGATTTCCTTAAAGATATACAATTTGATTTAGATGATTTTTCGACTAATTGTAAAAAATATGATAATAACACATTGTATTTAGAAATAAATGCTACTTTAGAAAATGGACAAACTACTAATTACAAAGTACCATTATCATTAAAAGATAGCTGTTCTAAATAATTCAACTGTTGGTTGAATTACGTTCAACCATCCATTTATTGCAATTTTAGAATAAAAAAAGTAAAATGAAATTATAGAAAGAAGGAGTTATTGTGAAAAATAAAAAATTAATAATACCAATTATAATTGTTAGTATTTTGCTAATAGGCGTAATTGTATTTTTTAGTACAAAAAAAGAAGTAAAGAAAAGCGATGGTGAAAGATTTGCAGAAGAATACAGTACTATGAGTTCTGATAATCGTTTTACTTATCGTTCTATTCAAGAAATAATTAACATTTTAAAAAGAGGTACAGGTGTTGTATATTTAGGCTTTCCAGAATGTCCTTGGTGTAGTGAGTATGTTATTCATTTAAATGAAGTAGCAACCGCATCAGGTATAACAAAAATATATTATAAAAATATTTTAAATGAAAGAAAAAATAATACAGAAGAATATCAAGAACTTGTTTCAATTTTATCAGATTATTTAAGATATGATGAAGAAGGAAATAAGAGAATATATGTTCCTGCTGTTATTGTCGTAAAAGAAGGAAAGATAATTGGTTTTGATGATGAAACATCATATGATACTAAAGGATATAGTACACCAAAAGAGTATTGGGAAAATGAAGATTTAAAAGGATTAAAATCAAAACTTACTGATTTATTTAATCAAATAGATTCTAGCTCATGTACTACAGAATGTAATAGATAAAGTTGTTTTTGACAACTTTTTTTGTTATATAAATAATATATAAAGAAGGAGGCAAAGATGACTTATAATGAATTTAAAAGTAAATATTTACATAAAATAGTTGATTACGATAAACAATATGGTGGACAATGCTGGGATTTAGCTCAACAATATGTTACTGAATGTTTAGAGTTACCAGAGTATATTTTAGGCGGAAGTGGTATAGTTAGTAACTTATTAGTAGATCCAAAATTATCAATAATGAAAGAATATTTTGATGTCATTCCATTAGATAAAAAGAAAACCGGTGATATAGAAGTATTTGATTATGGACATATAGCAATAATGGATCATTGGGATGATATAAACAAAGTTAATTATTATTTATCACAAAACACTGGCACTGCGGATAGTCCTAAAGGTGGTACAGAAGTAATACCATTATATGATACGCCAAAATGTATGGCGTTTAGAAAAAAGCATATTAATTCAGACTCAGAAATAAATAATTTAAAAGAAGAAAATAAAGTTTTAAAAGAAAAAATAGAAAAAATTAAAAATATTTGTGGCTAGTCCTTAGACTAGCTTTTTTATATAACAAAAAAAGTCTTGTATAACAAGACTTTAATTTCAATCTGGTGGAGAATGTGGGATTCGAACCCGCGACCCCCTGCGTGCAGGGCAGGTGCTCTAGCCAGCTGAGCTAATTCCCCAAAGAACATGTTAATTTTACCATTTTTCTTAGAAGTGTGTCAATACTTTTGTGATAAATTTTCGTTAAAATTACTAGTTTTTCATGGTATAATGATAGGGGAGGATAAAAATGAATAATTTAATAATAGGAAATCATGTGTCATTTAATAAAAATACACAATTATTAGGAAGTGTAAAAGAAGCACTAAGTTATAACGCTAATACATTTATGTTTTATACAGGTGCACCACAAAATACTGCCAGATATGAAATAGATGACAGTTTAACCGAAAAAGCAAAAGAATTAATGAAACAAAATAATATAGATATAAATAATGTAGTAGTTCACGCACCATATATTATAAACTTGGCAAATTCTAAAAATATGGATTTTAATATAAGATTCTTAAAAGAAGAAATGTCAAGATGTGATAAATTAGGAATAAATAAGATGGTATTGCATCCTGGTAGTCATGTTGGACTAGGAATAGATGCTGGAATAGATAATATTGCATTTGCCCTTAATGAAGCTTTAAAAATGGAAAGCAATGTTTCTATATGCCTAGAAACTATGGCTGGTAAAGGTAGCGAAATAGGTAGAACATTTGAAGAAATAAAAAAAATTATTGATAAAATTGAAAATAAAAATAGAATTATGGTTTGTCTAGATACATGCCATCTAAATGATGCAGGTTATAATATTTGTGAATTTGATAAAGTTTTAAAAGAATTTGATGAAAAAATAGGATTAAATAAAATAGGCTGTGTTCATATAAATGATAGTAAAAATCCTATATCTTCACACAAAGATAGACATGAAAATATAGGACTTGGAACAATATCATTTAATTCTTTATTAAATGTAATATATAATGACTTATTAAAAGATGTTCCTAAAATTTTAGAAACACCTTATATAGGAGATAATAATGAATCAAAGGACAGATTATATCCGCCATACAAATTTGAAATAGAAATGATAAGAAATAAAAAATTTGATATAAACTTATTAGAAAACATTAGAAACTATTATAAATAACTTTTGAATTTATCTTTAAAATAAATATACAAATTTTCTATTTTTTGATAAGTTAATGGTTCAACTTTAGATTTAACATCATCTAAAATACCTCTGGCATTTCCATAAACAATGGTATGCCAGTTTTCTTTAATATTATTAAAGATCAGACTCAATTCATAATTATTTAAAATAATGCCATTTTTATGAGCAAAATTATTTACATCATCCTTAGTCATTCTAGAAACATATTCACTAATTAATTTTTCAACCATATTTTCACCTGTTTAATTATATGCATTAAAAATTGAATAATGTAGTAAAAAAGTTAATAAAATATTATAGGAGGTAAAATATGCTTAATTATGAATACAATGATTTAATGCCATATATAAGTCCACGCACCCTATTAATACACTATAATAATCATTATTTAAAATATAAAGAAAACTTAAATAAGTTAGTTATGACAGATGATTTAGTAAAATTAATTAAAAATATTGATAAATATGATTTAAGAAAAAGAGATGAAATTCTATATAATGTTGGTGGTGTTTTAAATCATGAATTATACTTTAGTAGTATGAATCATAAAAATAGAATGCCAACAGGAAAACTAAAAATAGCTATAGATAAAAAATATGGTAGTTATGATAAATTTAAACGAGAATTTATAAGAAAAGCCAATATGATGATAGGTTCAGGTTACACATTTTTAGTAATAAATAAAAATGGTTTAGATATTATAAATTTAAGTAATCAAGAAACACCTTACCTATACAATATGATTCCTTTATTAGCACTTGATTTATGGGAGCATGCTTATTATTTAGATTATCAGAGTGATAGAGCTAATTATATAAATAATTTTTTCCAAATAATAGATTTCGATTTGTCTAGTAAACTATATGAAGAACAAACAAAAGAATAAGTATACATATAATAAAAAGAATTTAAAAAATATAATCGAAAAAAGATTTGGAATAATAGTTGGTTTAATAATCACCTTAATGACTGTTATATTTTTCAGTTTATTTTTTGTTCAGATAATAAATAATCAATATTATATAGATAAATTAGAAAAATTAAAAGAAGTTGTTTATTATAGTTCATCAACACCGCGAGGTAGAATTTATGACAGAAATCACAAATTAATAGTAGATAATGTTCCAGTAAAAGTAATCTTCTATAAAAAGCAAACTGGAGTGAGTACAAAAGAAGAAGTTGAATTGGCTTATAAATTAGCTGATATCCTTTCAATAAATTATAATAAACTAACAAATAAGCAAAAAAAAGACTTTTATTTAGTAAACAATGAAGAAAAATGTAAAAACAAAATAACTTCTGAAGAATGGCAAAAATTAAAGGAAAGGAAATTATCATTAGATGATATATATAAACTAAAAATAGAAAGAATTTTTTTGGAAGAATTAAAATACGATGAAAGAGACTTAGAAGCAGCTTATATTTATTATTTAATGAATAATGGTTATTCTTATTCAGAAAAGGTTATAAAAAATGAAGATGTAACAGAAGAAGAATATGCTATAGTGGCCGAAAATATAGATAGCTTAAAAGGTGTTAATGTTAAATTAGATTGGGAAAGAGTATACTTATATGAAGATGTATTTAGAACAATTTTAGGTAATGTTTCAACTAGTAGTGGAATTCCTTATGAGTTAAAGGATTATTATTTGTCACGAGGTTATAGTCTAAATGATAGAGTAGGAACTAGCTATTTAGAATATCAATATGAAGATATATTGAAAGGTAAGAAAACAACCTATTTAAAACAAAAAGATGGTAGTTTTAAAATATTAGAAGAAGGTAAAAGAGGTAGTGATATTGTTCTTACCATTGATATTGAATTACAAAAAGCTATAGAAGAAATATTAATAGAAGAGTTAAAAAATGCGAAAAAAATGCCATCAAGTAAGTATTATAATAGATCATTCGTAATTATTAGTAATCCAAAGACAGGTGAAATTCTTGCTATGTCAGGAAAACAAATAATAGAAGTAAATGGAGAATATAGAATATATGACTATACACCTGGTATAATGACTAGTCCTGTTGCTGTTGGTTCTGCAATCAAAGCAGCTTCTCAAATTGTTGGTTATAACACTGGTGGTTTAAAAATAGGTGAAATTAGAAATGATGCTTGCATTAAAATTGCTTCAACTCCACTTAAATGCTCATACACTATGTATGGAAATATTAATGACATAGAAGCATTAAAATATTCTTCGAATACATATCAATTTTTAACCGCAATCAATGTTGGTAAAGGTAATTACGTTTATGATAATGCCTTATCTATTGACAAAAATGCTTTTAAAATATATAGAGATACTTTTGCTGAATTTGGCTTAGGTGTAAAAACAGAAATAGACTTACCGGTAGAAAGTTTAGGGTATAAGGGAAGTAGTACATTAAGTGGACATTTACTTGATTTTTCAATTGGACAATATGATACCTATACACCTATACAATTGTCTCAATATATTGGGGTGCTTGCTAATGATGGAGTTCGATTAAAACCATATTTGCTTAAAGAGGTTTATGAATCTAGTGGTGATTCGTTAAGTAAACTATTATTAAAAAATGAACCAACTATATTAAATAAAATTAATACATTAGATGAGTATTTAAATAGAACTAAGATGGGATTAAAAGCAGTATTTGAATATGGTGGAACAGGGATAGGCAATATTGATTTATCGTATAGTCCAGCTGGTAAAACAGGAACTAGTCAAAGTTTTATTGATACAGATGGTGATGGAAAAGTTGATTTAGAAACCACAACCTCAACTATGGTAGCCTATGCACCATATGACAATCCAATAGTTACTTTTACTGTAATTTCACCAGATGTTGACTATGTAGGCTCAGATAGTTACTATATTCCACAAATAAATGCACAAATTTCTTATAAAGTTTCAAAAAAGTTCTTTGAATTATGCAAATAATTTGTTATAATACCATTGTATGTATTGAAGGAGGGACGAATCATGGCAAAAAAAGGCGAAAATCGTGAAAGAATCGACTTACAATGTACCGAATGTGGAGAAATTAATTATCGTACAGAAAAAAATAAAAAAAATACAACTGAACGTTTAGAAGTTAAAAAGTTTTGTTCTAGATGTAAAAAAGCAACAACACATAAAGAGAAAAAGTAATAGAAGGAGATTTGTATGTTTAACATAAATGATATTAAAAATGGTATTACTTTTTTGTATGAAGACAATATTTATCAAGTACTAGAGTTTTTACATGTAAAACCAGGTAAGGGTGCAGCTTTTGTTAAGGCTAAAATCAAGAATTTAAGAACTGGCGCTATTGTTGAAAAAACTTTTAACACAAGTATTAAATTAGAAAAAGCAATGATTGAAAAAAAGAATATGCAATTTTTGTATGCTAATGGCGATACTTATAATTTTATGAATATGGAAACTTATGAACAAGTTGAACTTTCTAAGGCACAACTTGGTGATGATGCTTTATTCTTAAAAGAAAATTCTGAGGTAAGTATTAGTTTTTACAAAGGTGAAATGTTAGGCGTAGTATTACCTGATAAGGTTGCTATGGTTGTTACTAAAACTGAGCCTGCTGTAAAAGGAAATACAACTAATAATGCTACAAAAGAAGCAACACTTGAAACTGGTTTAACTGTTAGAGTCCCTTTATTTATTGATGAGGGAGAAAGTATTATTGTTTCAACTAGTGATGGCAAATATGTTTCAAGAGCGTAATGCTTTTTTTATTTTGTAAGAAAAGTTTTATAAAAGTCATTGACAAAGTTAGTGTGTCAATGTATACTTATAATAGCGTGAATGTAGTTCACGCGAGGTATCGTAACCGCCTAAATGTTAGATACCGACCAAAACCCCCTGAAGACACTGTCGAGAGACAGTGTCACTTTTTGTTTGCAGTAAAATCAATGGTTTGCGAAGTTCTACAAAACTTATTGAAGAGAGCTAGGTACCATTTAGGTACCATTTCACTAAAAAAAGCACTTTTTAGGGTGCTATTCTAACTTATCTATGAGCTCAACAACCTCATTTAAAGCCGAGTTAAATAAGTGAGTATAAGTGTTTAAAGTCTCTTCAATTTTAGTATGTCCCAGGTATTTAGCAACAACAGTTATATTGGCTCCGTTGTTAACTAATAAGGAAGCACAGGAATGTCGAAAGTCATGGATTCTGATTTGTGGTAGACCAGCCAACTTACAATTATGATTTTTCCTATCTGTGATAGTATTACCAGATACAGGAAATGCATCACCGATTACAAAGTAATTGCTATTGAATCCAGGATCCTTTGATGCCTCTTCTTTAAGCCTTTTAAGGTCTTCTAAGAGGATTTTATTCAAAGGTAAGGTTCTTATGCTACTTTTAGTTTTAGGAGTGGAAAATTGGAAGTTCTTAACCGTTCCACCACGATCAGTGATTTGTTTCTTAACAGAAAGAGTTTTATTGGTTAAATCGATGTTTGACCACGTTAATCCTCTAAGTTCTCCTTTTCTTAAACCACAATAATATAAGATTTCAAACATAACTCTATTTTGTAATGAGGGCTCGACAGAAAGAAAATGCTTAAATTGGTCATATGTAAAATATTGCATCTCTTTTGGTATATCAGAAGCATTACTAAACTTAGTCATCTTTGAATAGATTTTATTAAGATTAAAGTCATACCAGGTCATAGCAAAGTTTAATACTGACTTTAAGAATTTTAATATTTCATTTTTATACTTTGTTGATAGATCAGTCTCATTCATTTCCTTTTTCCAATTATCATAATGATTGATATTATAATCCTTCAACTTTAAATGTAATAAGCTAGATAAATATCTTTTCTTATTTCCATAATTATATATAGTAGTAGGCTTAACTTCTATTGTGGATATTCTGTTCTGAATGAATAGGTCAATCATTTCCTCAATAGTAATATCATCCATATTCTCATGTTTATGAATCTTGAGCCTGAATTCAAGTTCGGCAACTTCTGCCTCTTTTTTAGTGGCAAACTTACCAGACTTATATTGTTTATTTCTTCCACTCATGTCTTGATATCTTACTCTAAAGAACCAGACACGACCATCTTTTGTTTTGCCTTCCTTGGCTTTGTAAACTCCCATTATATCTTCCTTTCTTGTGCGTATTTCAATAAAGTGATATAATGTAAAAGGAAACCCAATTACATTATTATCTAATAGTGTTTAAAGTTTGCTAGACTTTTGTGGTTATCCATTTGACTTACTGTTCCAGCAGTAGGTCTTTTTTTATTCCATATTTATTCCAATTATTTCACAATCAAGTTCATCTTCATTATATTCATAAGTAGTAGAATAGTTTTCTTCCTCATTATATACAGGAACCATAATATACTTTATAAATTTGTTTTCTTTAGGATCACGATAGACTCTAACTATCTCTGCATCATATCCATCTCTTCTAATTAAATAATCTTTATCAAACTCTGTAATTCTATTTGTAAGAACAAATGAAACAGGCTCACCATTCGCATAATGTGGTTGAGTAGGATTACATTCTTTTTGAAGAACAATACCATAATGGTCTTTAATATCTTTCATATGAGATATCATTCCCCAACCAGAAAAGAATTCAGATGAAGCTTGCTCTAATGTATAGCCACTTGGAATCCTCTTAACAAAAGGATATTTATATACTAATACTTCTGCATTTGGATCTTCTAATAATTTAGATGAAGTAGTATTAAAATAGTTTGCTACAATTTCCATTTTATCTGCACGTGGTAGCATAGTACCTTTTAACCATTCACAGATTGTAGAGTATTTAATATTAAGATCTTTAGATAACTTATTTCTACTTACATTGTTTAATTCCATAAACTTTTTCAAGTTAGTTGCAAAGCAAATCTTAGGATCAGTGTTTTTATTATTCATTACTTATCACCTCTGTTACCAATATACACCGTTTAATCCCTAAAGTCAACTAAAATTACATTTAAAATGTAAAAACTAATATAAATTCACTAAAAACTATTTACAATTTTCCATTTAAAATGTAAAATGAAGTTGTGTAAGGTGAAAGGAGAGTGATTGATTATGATTGTTCCCAATAATATATATAATTAGGAAAGTCTAGCAAGCTTTAAACACTAAAAAAATAATAAAGGAGATGATAATAATGAATGGTGAAAAGTTAAATGCTGAACAATTATTAGAAGTTGCATCAAGCCAATGGGCTTCTGCAAAAGATATTATGAAGATAGGAAGCGTAGGCAGAAATAAAGCCTATGCAATAAGAAGTGAGATAGCAATATCTTTATATGGTGATGATTCCAAAGTTCGTAATAGAGGGTTAGTACCTATGATAGAAGTTTTAAAATATTTTAATATTGATATTAACTATCTAAAAGAGGTAGCAACCTATGGCAAGTAATCCACAAAGAGAGTTTTATGATAGTATGAGAAATAAATATCGTAAATTTAAAGACATAGATGAAATCCCTAAATTTATGAGAATATACTTGAAATTAGAAAATAAACATATTGATTATATAAATAAACTATATTATTCAATTTGTGATTATCTATATCTAGATATCGAACCATGTAGAAAAATAAGAAACTCAAAAGAATGGGTTTTATTAGAAGATTATCTAGATGAAGAAAAAGAAGATTCTGCTAATTATGGCGATCTATAATAAAACAGAATTATACTTTTTTAAGTTCCCAAATACATTCTTTGATAAAGATGAAATAGAACTCTTTGAAGATGATCCTGAGGGTGATAGTGTTATCATCTTATATCTTAAACTAATTACATTAGCAACCAATAAAAATGGTTATTTATGTAAGATTATATCTGGTGAATTAATACCTTATACAACAGAAGAATTATGCAGGAAAACAAATACATCATTAGATGACTTTCAAAGAAGAGTTAAGAAGCTAAAGAATGTTGGGTTGGTAGAACTAAAAGATGATATGTTATACATAGAAGAAGCTCTTAATTATACTAATCAAACAGTTGGTGCTCAAAAGAAACAAAAACAGCGAAAAAGGAAAAAGGACAAATGTCCACCTAACTGTCCACCAGATATAGAAACAGAAGAAGAAATAGAAAAAGAAAAAGAGATAGATAAAAGAAATAAGAGAAAAGAATTAGAACTACAACCAGAAGAAGATACATCTGATAAAGAGTTTAATTGGGATGACGTATTAAATGATATAGGTATTTATAAATCATAAAGGGATCCCCCCCAGGGTGCATCTCTTTTTATTTGGCTAAAAAACAACACCGACCTGCCACCTACATTCACACAAAAAAATATTTTCCGTGAGTTTTTTGGAAAATTACTAAAAAAGATGATATAAGAATAAAAAGTGTCAATTATTATGTTATAATTATTATAGGAAGTGATTAGATGTTTGATGCAGAAGCAAAAGCTTTAACTTTTTTAAGTGAAGCCGGTATTGTAAGAATACCTTTCTTTCAAAGAAGATATGTGTGGAAAGAGGAAAACTGGAGCGATCTATATGATAATTTTTTTGATTCAGAAATTCCAGGTTTTTTAGGTTCAATTATTTTAAAAGGAAAGAAAAAAATTAGAGTAACAGATCCTTCTGAATGCTCAGTTATAGATGGACAACAAAGACTAACAACCTTATCAATTTTTGTTATGGCTTTATATGATACATTGAATGAAAATGATAAAAAGTTTTTTTATGATGATTTAAAAAATGTGATTTTTAGAAAAGATACAGTACAGGATGAAAATGGGAATCCAATTTATGTTCCTAGAGTAGTTCATTCTCATTTAGATAAAACAGAATTTGATAGAGTCATTAATCTATATGAAAACAATAAAATAGAAGAAAATGATCCTAGCTTAATAAATCAGTGTTATACATATTTCTATAATAGATTTCTTGAAGAAGATTATGATAATAAAAAAAAGTTACTTAATGCACTCATAACTACTCCAATAGAAATATTAGTTGTAATAAGCATAAGTGATGATGCAGACGAACAAAAAGTGTTTGATACATTAAATAGTGCTGGAGTAAGATTAACAATGGCAGACACAATTAAAAACTTTTTATTTAATAGAGTCAGCAATCTTATTGATGGTACCGAAAGAAATGATTTTTCTGATAAAGTAATCAGTTTGTATAATTCTACTTGGGAAAAGTATTTTTGCAAAGATGACAATTTAGATGCTTTATGGAATAAGGAATTTGTTACAGGAAGAATTAAGAGAACAAATATCGATATATTTTTACACTGTTATGCTACCATCAAAGAATTGTATAATCCTGTTCAAACATTATCTGACTTGCCAAATGTATATAAAGAATATATTAATAAAATGAATACAGAAGAAGAAATAAAAGAGTTCTTAAATGAGATGTGTGAATATGCTAATTTATATAAAACAAACTTTATAGATAAAGATGAAGATTTTAAGTATTCTTACTCAAGAGACAATGTATTGCCTAGATTACTATTTTTCTGTGACACTTTGGGCACAAAAACATTTAATCCATATATCTTATATTTAATAAAACAATATTCAGATGATGCATTAAAATTGAATGAAGAGTTGCATAAAATTGAAAAAATAATTGTATTGACTTATTTGAACAAGAATACTTCTAGGAGTAAAAACTATAATAAGTTATGTGTTGACTTTATAAAAAATCCTGAAAGAATAAATGATGAAATAGTGGATTTGGAAGATTTAGATACTGGTTTAGTTGGCCTTCAAAGAATAACTAATGGTGAGGCTAAAGTATTATTATTCCTTATAGAGTTGTATCGAAGACGTGATCCTATGAATGACTTTCATGAGATGGAGTTTAAAGATAGTTATCAGTTAGAACATATTATGCCAGAAACATGGCAAACATACTGGAATGTATTACCAGAAAAAGATGATAAAGGCAATGAATTAATTACTATTGATGATAAGGTAAGATATAGAAATTCAAAAATAAAGAGTTTAGGTAACATGACGATTTTAAAAGATAAGCTTAATAATAAAATTAAGAACAGAAGTTTTGACATTAAAATTGAGGGAATCGACAATATTCCAGGTATTAGATCATATACAGATTTTAAAATCACAACTGTTGATGTAATAGATTATTATGATAATGGTGGAGAATGGAATGAGGAAAGAATCTGCGACAGAACTCGTGATTTATTTGAAGAAATAAAAGATGCATTTTTATACTAAAAAAAGGCTATTTAAAAGCCTTTTTCTTTTTTATAATAATTATATTAATACTTAATAATTTTAAAATCTAAAGGATTTTCGTTAATCATTTCTAATGAATATTTGACTCTTAATAACTTAATAACTCTAGCTTTATTTCTATTATAATGTCTCTTATCAAGATTAAACATATCAGAAGCAGAATTGTAATGTTGAGAAAAAGAAGCTTCCCACATAGCGTTTCTATAAAAAGCACTTGCAATATAAAATGCAATTACTTCAGGCATGATATATTCTTCTACAAATTCATCATAATTATCATAAAAAGGATTAATAATATTTTTTAATTCTTCTTTAGTAATGTCTTGATTAGTTACTTTTCTCATAGTAAAACCTCCGTAGTGTATTAATCACTTATTTAATAAAAAAAATCAATAAATAATTAAAATAAGTCCCTCAATTTTAAAAAAATGTCGAATTATGTTATAATTTTATTGAATTTGTGACTTTTGGAGGTAGATTTAAATGAAATATGATTATATTATATGGCATGATAATGATTTTGATTTGGCTTTCTGGGTTAAAAATAATAGTATTTTAAATAATAAAAAAGTACAATTAAGATGTATTCCAAAAACTAATAAGCCATCACAAATAATGAATTATTTTAATGATGATTGCACAAAAGCAGTTATGAAGTATATAAAGTATGAAACACCAGATGTAATAATTCAAAAAATTGATGATAAATTGAATCCTGTTGTATGCGTTACTGAATTGATGACTCATACACCACAATGGCAACATCCTGCACAAAGATTTACACGTCTATATACTTCATCAATATTAAAGACTCCAACTGCTCTAATAATCCCTCAGAGAAAAGTCAAATGGGAAAAGGGAAGCAGAACAGATTATAAGCAAACATCTTATTCTTGTAGCCCGTCTGTGTATCAATTGTTTGTAGATGCAACTAATAAAAATAACACACCCACACTTATTTTTAATTGGCCTAATTTTGAAGGATATTTGTTATATGATGAAAAACATCAAACTTCTCCTTTCATTGATGATGAAATCTCTAAATGGTTTAAATTTGTAAATTTATGCATAGAAAAAGATGGCGTTTTAAATAAATCTGATTACAGTTTGATCCTAGATAAAATGAAATCCAAAGCAGAAGAAAAATTACCTGAGGATTTTGATACAATTAGAGATGTATTAGATACTGATAGGGTTATTGATGAATTTAAATTAGATAAGAATAAATTAAGCACATCTTTCTTAACAAATAAAAAGACTTTAGTTTTTGCCCCTAATGGACTAAAATGTCAAAATTCAAAATTTAGAACTGATCCTTATGCAGGAATGTTATGTGCATTTGATATTATGTTTTGCAGAGATGAAAACTTTAAAAGAACCGTTAATTTGTTGTTGATTGCTAAAAATGTAAAAAAATCACAAATCAGATTTGAAGATAATGCTCATATAAGCAAGCAATGTCCATTTATTAATCAAGATATGAAATTAGATGAAAAACATTTGATATCTTGCTGTTTTACTCAAGCAAAATATAGAAGAATATATGGTGAGGTCGCAGATGTTATTATATTTGATGATGAAATTTATTATAATAGAGGTGAAGAATAATGGCATTAACTGAATATGATGTTTGTTTTGCAACTAAAGAATACTTATTTAATAAAAACTATATTATAGTTACATGGAACCCGCCTGGATCACAGGGAACATTTACAATTCCAAATCCAGCAAAAGATCCTACTTATAGAGGCCAAACAGGAAGCGAATCCCCTGATTTAATAGCTATTAAAGGAAATGAAATGCTTTTCGTTGAAGCTAAAGATAATATTAATTCGTCTTATGATGATATAATCAAACTTCAAAATATGTTATCTAATCCTAAAAGGAAAAAATTACTTTTTAAAATATGCTATAATCAGATGTTAGCATTAGGTAAGAAAATTGATTTTGAAAGTTTAAATATTCGATATGCAGTTGCAGTACCATATGAAGATAATATTAAACAAAAATATGCTAATCAAAAAAATTTAACAATTTTTAGTGTCAGAAGTAAAATAGATAAATGGGATAATAAAATAATTGATGGCAGTTTAAAAATGAGTGATATATATGAAATAAACGAAGATACTATTTAATACCTTCGTTTTTAATTTCTTTAATTATATCATTGTTAAAAATGTTTTGTTTAGATTCTAGATTTCTTTTTATTAAGTGATAATATTCAGTATTGATTTCTGAAATAATTGAGTTTCTTTTTAATTCTAATGCGGCTAAAGATGTTGTTCCAGATCCTCCAAATGGATCTAATACTGTGTCTCCAACAAAAGAATACATTTTTATACATCTGTATGGCAATTCAAGTGGGAATGGTGCTGTGTGGCCATCTATATTATCCTTTAATCTTACTCTTCTCATTGACCATATTTGTTTGGTAAATTCAGCATATTCTTCTCTTGGTAATTTGCTAGCATTTTTATTATCACTTTCTACATATTTGTAATCCGCTTTTCCAGGTTTTCTGAAAACATAAATATATTCCATGCTATCACAAATTAATGGAGATGGTGGAAAAGGTAATGAACCATATTGAAATCCCAAAATAGGTGTTTTGAACCATATAATTCTATCAGCAAGTTCATAGCCAATTTTTTCACATTCTTGAGTTAAATAAGCTCCAAGAGGAATCCATTTAACACCACTATCTCCCTTTATTGGTATATCAGAAATATTAAGACATAATTTTCTACCAGGTTTTAATTTTTTGAAGCATTCTGCAAAAACACTGTGCATATCTTTTAAATAACTTTTTATATCATCCCATTGAGAATATTCTTTAGCATTATAATATGGTGGAGAAGTTACAATTAAATCTATTGAATCATTTTTTATAAATTTTAATTTCTTACTATCACCATTATATAAAGTATGAGTCATTTGTTTTTCTAAGATTTTGCTCCAATTTTCTTCAATCCATGCTTTTTCTTCTTCTTGTTTTTTTAGTCTTTCTTCTTCAGATAATTTCTTTTTTGCCATTACTGTTCCTCCTTTTTTGCTACTATTACATAATTGTGATCAATAAAATTACCTCTTCTTGCAACATTCATTCCTGCTTTTCTATTTTGCTCCCATATATGTATATCCTCAATTTCAAATCCAACTTTTTTTAATAAATTGACGAAATCAACACCAAGAGTTATGAGATTACCGTGGAAGCGAGTATCTCCAATTACTACTATACATCTTTTTCCTTTTTTTAATACTCTATATGATTCTCTAAATGTTTTTTCCATAAAATCAAGAAATATGTTTAGTTTCTTTGCAGAAAAATCTTCACTTCTTATTTCATCATAATTTAGTTCAAGTAAATCAGTTGATAAACGATATATATTATAATAATTTACAGCATTTAAATATGGTGGATGTGAAAAAACAAGATCAATTGATTCATCTTTTGCATATGACATATCATCAGCACTTTGTTTAATAAAGCTAACTTTCGAAGTTGATTTATAATTATTTAATTCTTGAATACAATTATATATAGAGAGTGCAGATGTCATAAATGAATCGTAAACTTTTTTTGTTTTTTTCTTTTTATCTACAACAATGTGATTTACACATCTGGAATCAATATTAGAGCAATCTCTTGTTATACTAGCTAATGCAACTAATAAATAATTCTTTATATCTTCATCAATAGTTTCATCAATTATTTTTTTTAGGGCAACCAATTTTTTTGCATCATCTCCGTTGTACCACTTCTCAGGTTGATATAGATGTGAAATATCACATTTTTCTTCTTCTTTTTTTGCTTCATTGATTATTCTTTCTAAATAATTGTTTATATCTTTAATATGTATTTTTTTTGTTTTTACTTTGCTAATTAATATAGCTAATGGGTTAATATCAGTTCCTATACAATTAATGTTTCTTATCATTGATTCTAATGCAATTGTGCCACTTCCAGAAAAGTTAGCAATTATTGTATCACCAGGTTCTGCATATTGGTCTAAAGTTTTGGCCACCAGTTGTGGTACTAATTTTCCATACCATCTGTAAACTCCGTGGGTAAGATAAGAAGAATCTTCAGAAGTATCAAAATTCCAAATTGTAGATATTAGTTGTTTATTCTGCATTTGTTTTACCCTCGTTTTCTGAAATAAATTTTATAATCATCTCATTTATTTTTACTGATGGATTAGAGCCCATTTTTTTTGTTATATTTACAAATTTTTCCTTGGTATCAGGATTAATCATTATTTCTAATCTGCTTGTTTTATTTTGACCTTTTGGTCGCCCAATTTTCTTTTTCATATCATCACCATACAAATTATATCATAATTTAATCCGGATAAAAAGTGTATTTTTATTGTTTTATAATATTTAAGTACAATGCAATCATATTAGTAGATATTATATGACTTTATTCCATGTAATTAGATCGGCAATAACATGTGATATAATGAGTTGTAGGTGAATGAGTATGTTATATATGGATGATATAATTAAGAATTTAGAAAAAGAACAAGAATATATTGAGTATGAATATGATCTAAATGATATATGTAATGAATATACTGAAGAACATTTAATTCTTTATGAAACAGGTAATAGAATGAGTGGAGCAGGAGGAGTATTCTTTCTTAGAAAAGATGGAAAAAATAAAATAATATATGTTGATGAGGAAGATGACTTATTATATAAGAATTTTCCAATTGCTATGAATTTAGAATATAAATATGAAACAGATTATGAAAATGAAAAATACAATTATATATTTACAGGTTTTGGCGGAAAACTTTATATAGATAAAAAAATATACAATGATTATTATAAGAATGCCAAAGAATTATCTGATAAATATAATATGCCATTTGAAAATGATACTTTTGATGAGCACTTTATACATGGATATTGGCTTACAATTGCAAGAGAGATGTTTAATTAAACACTTTTTAGGTACCATTTAGGTACAAACTCACTAAAATAGAGCAGTTTGTATTAATATGCTTTAATCAAAAATGGCGTAGTTAAAGGGTTTCCGAGATACATCGGTATACATAAAAACAAGAAAGTGGTGCCCCCTGAAGAGAGCTATTTAGCTCTCATTTTTTGTTTAAAGCCAGTGTTTATAAGGGTTTGTCAATTTTTGGAAAGTTGATTTTAGGCCCATATTAGGCCCAAATAATGTAAGCAAAAAACGTGATTTTTCTAGGAGCTGTAAGGGTTTAAAGCCTATTTTTTAGGTACACAAAATTTGTAATATTTTTTGAATAAAACATAAAATTATTTGTATGTAAAATCGTATGTAAGATGGAATAATGTTTCACGAAGCCTTATAAATAAAGGAATTGCAGGCAAATCAGTACTCTTCAAGTAGAAATGTATATTTTTTATCAACCAAAATACACCGAAGAGAACACAAGTATTAATAATATTAATTAGTAAAAATAATCGTGATTTTTGTAGTATAATTAATATAGTAAGGAGATGATACAATGGAATCATTAATAAAATTATCTGGAAATTTAGTTAATCATTTACTTAGTGGAAAACGTGAAAAACTAGATAAAGAATATTTTTATATGTTCTCACTTTCTAAATTTATACTATTAAAAGAATCAATATTAAAAAAAGGAAAGTCAATTGTATCAGATACTGAAGTTACAACATTTTATTTTGATAATGATAAGAATCAAAAATATATTCCTGTTATTCTTGAGTTATTTGATTATATTAAAAAGAATGGTAATTATAAAATAAAGAGTGGTGAAAGAATTTCATTAACAAAGTCATCACCAGAACAAAATAAATTAGCAAATGCATTATGGGTGTTTAATAAACTAAGAGATTCTATTGCTCATGGAAAATATGTTTTTGATTTTAAAAATGAATGTATTGTTATTGATAATTATGATCCAAATAATGCTTATGGATTAAAATGTTCTATTCCGCTTTCTTTACTTAATAAAGTATCATTTTTTATTGAAGAAGTTAAAACTACTGTAGATCAAAAGGAAATGATAATTAAATACTATAAATATTTGCAAAGTTTAGCTGAAAAATATGACATAGATCCAAAAAAATTATATGAAGAATATTTATTTAATTTAGAACAATATAAATATATTAATAATAACTTAAATCAGGATAAATATAAGTATAACAATAATGTGTACAATTATAGCTATATTAATAATAATATATATAATGAAAAAAATTATTATGATGATAAAATAAATTATAGTTATGATTCTACATCATCGTCAGAAAGACGTCATATTGGTGATAAATATAAAGATTTAACTCCAGAAAAAATACAAAAAGTTATTAGTGAAATGAATTTAAGAGAGCTTGAATATTTAATAAAAATGCTAGTGCAATATCGTCCAAAAAATGATTCGGAAACAGAATTAATATATCGAGTATTATCTGAATATAAGTTTATTATGTCTCATAAAGAACAACTTGAAAAAGAAAGGGATGAATACGATAAAAGAACAAGAGCTCTTATTAAAGAAATGCACGGCATATTAGGTATTGAAAAGAAGAATAATATCATGGAAGCAATTCCTGCATTATATAATTATATGTGTTTAAGTTTTTCTGTTGAACCAGAAGTTGATTATTCTTATTTATCTACAGATGGACTTGATATAACTTTTGATGATAATTATCAAGGAATAATAAACGGGATAAATAAAAAATGTGAAGAATTTAATTTATCTTTAGAAAATCTAATAAATCAATATAATTCTCATTCAAATGAGCAATTTAGAAGAAGCTTAATGGATAAACTATCTGAATTTTATACTGATATAATAACTAGATATAATGTTAGAAATAAAACCATCACTACGTCAATTAGAAACTCGATAGAGCATGGTAATTATAGTGCAAATCATGATGCTAATGTTAGTTTGGTTGACTTGCCAGATCAACATGACAAAAATACAATAAAATTTAATTGTACAGCTACAGTTGAATCACTATATAATTTTACAAACCAGATTAATGATTCTTCTTTAAAAGATAAATATACTTTAAGAGTATTTTTTGGTGAATTAAAAAAGATTATACCTGAAGAATTATATAATGATATATTTAAACGATTAAACGATTTATCTGTTATATCTTTTGGAAAAGAATTGGATATTAACAAATCAATGGAAAATATGTATTATGAAGCAATAGCTAATGTAATTAAAGCTGGTGCAATAAAAAGAGGCTAGGAGATAATCCTAGCTTTCTTGCATTTCATTAATAAGATTCGTTATATCACTTAAAGCATTTGTATATAAGTGAGAATATGTATTTAATGTTTCTTCGATTTTAGTATGTCCTAAGAATTTAGAAACTGTAATAATATTAGCACCTTTATAAATTAATAAGGAAGCACATGAATGTCTAAAGTCGTGTATCCTTATCTGCTTAACTCCAGCTATTTCACAATTGCGATTTTTTCTAGCTGTAATAGTACTACTTATTTGTGGAGCAATATCTCCAATTACAAAATATGTATCATTAAATCCAAATAGCATTTTAGAATCGCTTTCTTTAAGCAATTTTAAGTCATTTAAGAGCACTTTTGTTAATGGTAGAACTCTGTTACTCTTAGCTGTCTTTGGTGGCGAAAATGACCATCTAGAACGACAAGATTGCTGGGTAATTTGTTTATTTATACTTACAGTTCTATTTTCAAAATCAATATCTTTCCAAGTAATACCTTTTAGTTCACCGATTCTTAATCCACAGTAGTAGAGTAGTTGCCATGCACATCTAAATTTAATATCTTTTTCAACAGATAAAAACTTTTGAAATTCATCGTAAGTAAAATATAGCATTTCTTTTGGAAGTTCGTTTGGATTATTAAAATTATGCATTTTTCTATACACATGTATGAAGCTGAATCCATACCAATCAGTAGCATAATTTAATAATGACTTTAAAAACTTATAAATATCATTTTTATATCGTGTAGAAATGTTACAACTATTTATATATCGTCTCCATCTTTCATATACTTCGATGTTGAAATCCTTTAATTTAACATTAGCAATTGTATCTAAATAAGGTCTTTTATTTTTATAACCATACATAGTTGTATCTTTTACTCGAGTAGATCTGTTTTCAATAAATAAATCAATTAGTTGATTAAATGTAATAGCACTTTCCACTTTTAGCAGGGACTTTATCTTTATATACAGGCATTTTAATCATCATTCCTTTCTAAGGAATATGACCAAATTAATGAAAAGTTGTAAGAAATTACTATTTTATGGTATAATTTTAATTGGGAAGACCAAAAAGATCATTATATCTATTATAGTGAATTTGTTTTAAAGTTTCTCAGACCGTAAAAACATTAATTTGGATATTCCTATCTCGTACGCCAATACGAGATTTTTTTATTTGTAATCTCTTATTAATCTAATAATAGAATATATTTCTCTATATTTTTTCTTGTATTCAATTTCATTTAATATTTCTGTTGTATACTTTAATTCGTTATCAACATTAAGTGGATAAATGATATTTTCATTTCCTTTAGGTATAGCTCTAGCAAGTCTATACTCAGGAAGCCATTCATCAGCAGTAGACATATTAAATACATAATCTCCAGGAGTTCTTAAATAATTAATTCTTCTAGCAATAATAATATCTCCTTTATGATATTCTGGTTCCATAGAATCATCATTTAATTGAAAACCAATACAATCATCAGAACCTGGAAGATATTTATCTATATATTCCATAGTAGTAGAGTATGTAGTTCCACCATCATCAGTAGTTTGAATATTTGTTAATACGGGGACTCTAACTTTACTATCAAGAATCTCAGAATCAGATCTGCTATCATAATCATCACTACGATTAGTAATATCACCAACAGTAACTTTAAAGTAGTTAGCTAATATTTTTACTTGTCCAGGATTTGGAGAAGTTCTTCCTCTTACCCAATCGGCGAAAGTAGAGTACTTGATTCCTAACTCATTAGCAACATCAGTTCTCTTTTTATTATGCTCCTTTAAAAGAATTGTAAGGTTCTCAGCAATTATTAATCTTTGCTCTTTTTTATTCATAGTATTACCTCCTACAATTCAATAATACAATTTAATGCTAAATATGTCAAGTCTAATATATGATAAAATGTTAAATATCTCAAAAATATATTTACTTTAGCTGTGAAATACAGTATAATTATATTAGGTAAGGATAGGAGGTGAAACCAGATGAGAATATCACTAAGAGCTCTACGAATAAATGCAGGATTAACTCTTAAACAAGCTTGTAATAAGTTAGGTATAAGCACTGAAACTTTAAGAAGCTATGAAAATAATAAGACACATCCTGATTTTAAAAGGTTAAGTGAAATCTTAAGTTTATACAATGTAAAATATGGCGATGTTGTATATTCGGATGATTGCAAAGAATTAGTAATAGGAAATCCAAAAACGGTCTGAGAAAGTTTAAAGGAAATTCACTATAAGAAAGAAAAAGAAATAGAATAGGAAAGAGAGGATATAATGATTAAAGATCAGAAAGAATTCTATAACTATATTCGAAAAGAATATAAGAATATGGAAGATGCTGATAAGATTCCCAATTTTATGAAAGTATATTATGAATTAGATAGAGCAAGTGCTTATGAAATGAATAAGTTCTACTATGCTGTATGTAATTATATATTTTTAGGAATAGTACCTAAAAAAGAAATACTATCTTCTAATAATTGGAAAAGTATTGAACCATACGCTATCGAAGAAAGAAATAAACTTTTAAAAGAAAATGGCGAAGTATAATAAATCGCAGTTATACTTTTTCAAGTTTCCAAATAACTTCTTCGATAGTGATGAAATAGAAGACATACTAAGTGATTATGATGGCCCAAGCATTGTCATATTTTACTTAAAACTAATACTACTTGCTACCAATAAGATGGGTTACTTATGTAAGATAATAGCAGGGGAATTAAAACCATATTCTCCAGAAGAATTATGTAAGAAAACTGATGCTGATATGGAAGACTTAAAAAGATGGATGAAAAGACTGAATGATGTTGGTTTAATCGAATTAAAAGATGATATGTTATTTATTGAAGATGCATTAAAGTATACTAATCAAACGGTAGGTGCATTCAAAAAACAATTGCAAAGAAACAGTGAAGAAATTTGTCCACCCATTTGTCCACCAGAAGAAGATATTAGAAATCAGAACTTAGATATAAGAAATAAGAATCAAGAAATAAGAAATAATAATTTAGATTGTTCTTTCGAACAACAACAAGAAGAAAAGATAACCGATCCTGCTTTGCAGGATATAGTCTATCGAGTTATTACTTATCTTAATAAAAAAGCATTTAAAAACTATAAACCTGATACTAAAAAAACAATTGCTTTGATTAAATTAAGATTAAGCGAGGGATTTACTGAAGAAGATTTTATTAAGGTAATAGATAAAATGACTGCATGTTGGTTATCAAATGGAGAGCTAGAACAATATCTAAGACCAATAACTTTATTCGGAGATAAGTTTGAAGACTACTTATATGGAGATTGGAAAAGGCAAGAAACTGATTGGGAATCACAGTATTATAGATGACATAAGAGAGTCCCCCCTAGGGATAGCTCTTTTTATTTGGAGAAAAATCAACACCGACCTGCTACCTACATTCACACAATTTTAAATCTTCCGTGAGTTTTTTGGAAAGTGTATTCAAATTAAAATCAAAATATAATCACTGTGTATCCATATTGGAACCAAAATGAAATCAAATTAAAATCAAATCCAAATCAAAAATAAAACAAATAAAAAGCAAAACAAAATCAAATAAATATCAATGACCTCCTAGGATAAGGAAAGAATAAGAATAAGAAAAGAATAAGGAGTTTTATTGTATTATTACTACTACAATAAAAAAGAGATTAGCAATCACTAATACTCAATTCTTTTGAAGTCTAAAGGATCTTCACTTATTACTTCTAATGCATATTTTAATCTAAGGAGTTTAATAACTTCGGTTTTAGTCTTTTTATAATTCTTACTAACTAAATTAAACATATCAGAAGCTGAATTAAAGTGTTGTAAAAAAGTTGCTTCCCACATAGCGTTACGATAAAAAGAGTTAGCTAGATAATAAGCAATGACTTCTGGCATAACATATTCTTCTACAAAAGTATGATAATTATCATAGAATGGATCTATTATCTTTTCACATTCTTCATCACTAATATCTTCGTCAGTACATTTTCTTAACATAAGCACCTCCGTATGTATTAATCACTTAAATTTTAAAATTAGTCAACATATTCATACAATATTTTGAATTTTGTAATAAAAAGCTAGTCAAATATCAAAAATTTAGCGATTTTATGCTATAATTATATATATGGATAATTATGAATATTCGGAGGGCTTTAATGAAAAAAAAAAGTAAAATATTAATTGATTTAATTAATGACAAAATAGATGTTAAGAAAGCATTTCAAATCTTATCTCTTTTGTTAGAAGATATAGAAAATAGCGATATTGAAAATTGGATGAAATATGAAATGAATGGTTATCCAAAAGATGTTGAAGTCCCAGAATATAGAATAATAAATGCTTCAATAATTGGAACAGTTAAAACATATACCATGATTATAAGCAATTATGATATTCCAGTTCCATTGGAAGATAAAAAAGCACTTTGCAAGCATCAAGTAAGAGATAGTGTTGCTGAAATAACTCAATATGCTTTTGCGGAAGAACAATCAGAAAAACATTGTCTTCTGTCTCCAATAGATATTGGATATATAAATTCAGTTGCATTGATACAAGATGCTGAAGTAACACATGCAAATTTACAGTTGAGTATGTATGGGTATACGAATGTTTTAAATTTGTTAAAAGATAAATTGATTGAAATATTTAAAAAATTAGAAAAACAATATGGATGTCTCGATGAATATTTTATTGAGTTTGAAAGTGAGAAAGAAAAGAAAGATACATCTAAGCAACTGTTAAAAATTATTTATAATGATTATTCAGTAAAAATAGGCGACAATAATAGGATAGATAAGAGTAAAGTAGGTAATGAAAATGATTAACATTGGAAATAACAATAAAATCAATAAGTCTATAATTGGAAACAATAATAAAGCAGAAACTCCTAAAGATAATAAATTTATTTTAAAAAATATTATAATACCAATTATAGTTGGATTAATTATAGCAGGGATAGTTTTCTTGCTAAAATGGAATTAAGTGGAGGTAAAGTAGTTATGAATAACAAAAAAGAAAGAGAAAGAGAAGAGCTTCATAAAACCATTTGGAAAATAGCAAATGAGTTAAGAGGTTCAGTTGATGGATGGGATTTTAAACAATACGTTTTAGGATTGTTGTTTTATAGATTTATATCAGAGAATATTGAAAACTATGTTAATGAGAATCAAAGAAAGGCAGGTATTACAGATTTTCAATATAGAAATATTTCTGATGAAGAGGCATTACTTGGGAAATCACAAATACTTGATGAAAAAGGATTCTTTATTCTTCCAAGTGAATTATTTTGCAACATAAGAAAAGGTGCAGATAAAAATGAAAATCTTAATGTAGTAATTTCAAATGTATTTAATAACATAGAATCATCAGCAAGAGGATCAGCATCAGAAGATGATGTTAAAGGTTTATTTGATGATTTTACTATTGATAATAAATTAGGTAACACAGTTGATGAAAGAAATGAAAAACTTGTTAAATTATTAAATGCAATAGGAGATTTAAACTTCGGAGATTATGAAGATAATAATATAGATTTATTTGGAGATGCATATGAGTTCTTAATGACAATGTATGCTTCATCAGCAGGTAAATCAGGTGGAGAATTCTTTACTCCTCAAGAAGTTGGAGAATTACTAGCAAGAATAGTAATTATGGATAAAACTTCTGTTAATAAAGTATATGATCCGGCATGTGGTTCAGGTGGATTGCTTTTAAAATTTGCTAAGATACTTGGAAAAGAAAATGTAAGAGAGGGATTCTTCGGTCAAGAAATAAATCTTACTACTTACAACCTAGCTAGAATTAATATGTTCTTACATAATATTAATTATAATAACTTTAGTATTGAAAGAGGAGATACACTAATCCATCCAGCTCATTGGAATGATGAACCATTTGATGCAATAGTATCTAATCCTCCGTACTCAATTAAATGGGCAGGAAAATCTAATCCAATTTTAATTAATGATGAAAGATTTGCTCCAGCTGGAATATTAGCACCAGAATCAAAAGCTGATTTAGCATTTACTATGCATATGTTATCATGGTTATCACCTAAAGGTACTGCGGCTATAGTTGAGTTCCCTGGTGTACTTTATAGAGGTGGAGCAGAACAAAAAATTAGACAATACATGATTGATAATAACTTTGTTGACACTGTTATACAATTACCTCCAGATCTATTCTTTGGTACATCAATAGCAACATGTATTTTGGTTCTTAAGAAGAATAAATCTGATAATAATATTTTATTTGTTGATGCATCAGAAGAATGTGTTAGAAACACTAATAAGAACAAATTATCAGATAATAATATCAACAATATAGTTAATCTATTAAAAGATAGAAAAACAGTTGAAAACAAATCATATTTAGCAACATATGATGAAGTTAAAGATAATGATTATAATATTTCAGTTAATTCATATTTAAAAACAAATACTGATGATAACAATATTGATATAGAAGAAGTTAATAAAATACTTGCTGAAGTTGTACCAAGACAACAACAAATTAGAAAAGTGCTTGAAGAGATAATCAAAGAACTTGAGGTTGATTATCATGAGTAAGGTAAATGATTTAATAAGAGAATTATGTCCTAATGGTGTGAAAAAATATACAATCAAGGATATTTGTTTAGTTACAAGAGGTAGAGTTATTTCAAAGATGGAACTTCAGGAAAAAGCAGGAGAGTATCCGGTATACTCCTCACAAACATTAAATAATGGAGTTTTTGGAAAGATTAACTCATATGACTTTGATGGTGAATATGTACAATGGACCACTGATGGTGCTAATGCTGGATCAATATTTTATAGAAATGGTAAGTTTAGCGTAACTAATGTATGTGGTTTATTAAAAATAAAAGATGAATATTTAAATAAAATACGATCAGATTATTTAGCATATGCGTTAACAATGGAATCTAAAAAATATGTAAATTATGCTACGAGCAATCCAAAGCTAATGAGCAATGTAATGGCAGATATAACAGTTTTAATTCCACCAATAGAAGTACAAAATGAAATAGTAAGAATTCTTGATAAATTTGGCGAGCTAGAAGCGGAGCTAGAAGCGGAGCTAGAAGCGAGAAAGAGTCAATACGAGTTTTGGCGTGAAAAACTATTAAATACGGGAAATTCTAATCAAGAGTACATAACATTAGGAGATATAGGTAAGGTATGTATGTGTAAAAGAATTATGAAAAACGAAACATCAGACTCAGGAGATGTTCCATTCTATAAAATTGGTACATTTGGTAAACAAGCTGATGCATATATATCTTATGATATCTTCAATGATTATAAAAAAAGATTTTCTTATCCTAAGAAAGGTGAAATATTAGTTTCTTGTTCTGGAACAATAGGTAGATCAGTAGTATTTGATGGCGAAGATGCTTATTTTCAAGATTCAAATATCGTGTGGTTAAGCAACGATGAAAGCAAAGTATTAAATAAATTTTTGTATTACTTTTATCAAACTTCACCATGGAATATATCTGATGGTGGAACTATTAAAAGATTGTATAATAATCAATTTATATCAGCTAAAGTTCCTTTATATTCTTTAGAAGAACAAAAAAAGATTGTTAATATCTTAGAACGTTTTGATAAGCTGATTAATGATATAACAGTTGGTCTTCCTGCAGAAATAGAGCTAAGAAGAAAGCAATATGAGTATTATAGAAATAAATTATTAAGTTTTGAGGAGTTGAGTGTTAGTGAGTAGTATAGGTTTAATTAGTGAAAATGATAACTCTACTGTATTAGCAGAGTATACAGGATTAAATAGAGTAGCAACATCTTTTCAAAGTGAAGATGCTCTTGAAAAAGAATTAATTAAAACTTTAGTTGAACAGGGTTATGAAAGATTAAATATAAACTCTGAAGATGAATTAATTCTTAACTTAAGAAGACAATTAGAAAAACTTAATAATTATCATTTTACTGATGGAGAATGGGATAGTTTCTTCACTAAAGTCATAGCTAATAAAAATGATTATATAATTGAAAAAACAAGATTAATTCAAGATGATTATAAGCAAGAAATAACTCTTGACTCTGGAGAAAAGAAAAATATTTATTTAATAGATAAAAATAATATTCACAATAATAGTCTTCAAGTTTTAAATCAATATGTTAATAATGATGGTAATTTTGATAACAGATATGATGTAACAATCTTAGTAAATGGTCTCCCTTTAGTTCATGTTGAATTAAAGAAGAGAGGAATTGATTTAAGAGAAGCTTTCAATCAAATAGAAAGATATCAAAGAGATTCTTTCTGGGCAGGATCAGGATTATATAACTTTGTTCAAATATTTGTTATTTCAAATGGAACATTAACTAAATATTACTCTAATACTACAAGAGAGTTTCATATTAACAATCAAAAGAAAAAGAAATCTAACTCATTTGAATTTACTTCATATTGGGCAGATCAAAAGAATAATGGGATTACAGATCTAATTGATTTTGCAAAAACGTTCTTTACTAAGCATACATTATTAAATGTATTAACTAAGTATTGTGTATTTACAAGTGAAGAAGATTTATTAGTAATGCGTCCATACCAAATAGTAGCAACTGAAAAGATTTTAAATAGAATCACTATTGCATATAATAATAAGTTCTATGGAACATTAAAATCAGGTGGATACATTTGGCATACAACAGGATCAGGAAAGACATTAACATCATTTAAGACTTCTCAATTAGCAAGTAAATTAGATTTCATAGATAAAGTATTATTTGTTGTAGATAGAAAAGATTTAGACTATCAAACAATGAAAGAATATGATAGATTCAAAGAGGGAGCAGCGAACTCTAATACATCAACAAAAGTATTAGAAGAACAATTAAATGATCCTAATGCTAAAATAATAATTACTACAATACAAAAATTATCTCAATTTATTAAGAAAAATGAGAATAGTGATGTATTTAATAAACATGTAGTATTTATATTTGATGAATGTCATAGATCTCAATTTGGAGATATGCATAAAGCTATTATTAAGAAATTTAATAAATACTATTTATTTGGATTTACAGGAACTCCAATATTTTCAGAGAATGCAAGAACAATAAAAGGTATATCTGAAACAACAGAACAAATCTTTGGAGAAAGATTACATACTTATACAATAGTAAATGCTATAGCAGATAAGAATGTATTACCATTTAGATATGAATATGTTGGTAGGATAGACATTCGTGATGATGTTAAAGATGAAAAAGTTTATAACATAGATGAGGAAAAATTATTTGATAATCAAATTAGAATTACTATGATCACTGATTATATAATTGATCATTTTAGTACAAAAACTAAAACATCTGAAAGTTATGTTTACTCAACTCTAGATAACGTCACAGTAGTGGCTAAAAAGCAAGATGCTGAAGAAATAAAGTCTAAGAAGAATATTAATGGTTTCAACTCAATATTCGCTGTATCGAGCATAAAAATGGCTAAAGAATACTATGCTGAATTTAAGAAACAATTAGCCCTTAAAAATAGTAGTCTTGAAGTAGCGTTAATTTATTCATATGGCGTTAACGGAGAAGATGGAGTAATAGATGAAAACTCTGAATCAACAGAAGCATTAAGTATTGATGATAGAACATTTTTAGAGGGTGCTATTAAAGATTATAACAATATGTTTGGAACAAGTTATGATACATCATCAGAAAGATTCCAAAATTACTATAAAGATGTATCTCTAAGAATGAAGAATAGAGAAATAGATATTTTAATTGTTGCCAACATGTTCTTAACAGGATTTGATGCTAAAACATTAAATACATTATGGGTAGATAAGAACTTAAAATGGCATGGATTAATTCAAGCGTTCTCCAGAACTAATAGAATACTTAATAGTGTTAAAACTTATGGTAATATAGTTTCATTTAGAAACTTAGAAGATAGACTTAATGAAGCATTAGCTAAATTTGGTGATGAAGAAGCTCATGGAATAGTTTTATTAAAACCATATAATGACTACTATTATGGATATGAAGATGATAATGGTAAAACATTTGAGGGATATAAATCATTAGTAGAAAAATTAACTACTAAATTTGCACCAGGAGTACTAATGCAAAGTGAAGCAGAACAAAAGGAATTTATTAAACTATATGGTACACTATTAAAAGTAACAAATATCTTATCATCATTCGATGAGTTCAAAGATGATGAATTAATCAATGAAAGAGATAAACAAGATTATCATAGTATTTATATTGAACTTTATAATGAATTTAGAAATAAAGCTAAACAAGAAAAAACTGATGTTACAGATGATGTAGTATTTGAAATGGAATTAATTAAATCTATAGAAGTTAACATCGATTACATCTTAGGATTGGTTAAGAAATACCACGATAGTAACATGGAAGATAAAGAAATTCTTGTAACTATTCAAAAGACAATCATGGCAAGTCCAGATTTAAGAAATAAGAAAGATTTAATCATGGCATTCATTGAATCATTAGATCAAGACTCAAATGTATATGCTGACTTTGAATCGTTTATGAATAGTAAAAAGAAAGAAGAATTAGATAAGATAATAGCTGAAGAGAATCTTAATAAAGAAGAAACATATAACTTTATTCAAAGATCATTCGAACAGGGAAGAGTAGAAACTAATGGTACAGAAGTATCAACAATACTTCCACCAATGAGTATGTTTACTCCTAATAATGATAGACAAGAAAAGAAAAATAAAGTTATAGATAAACTATTAGAATTCTTTGATAAATTCTTCAGCATATCTAACAACAAATTCTAATTTAGTGGTATAATATATATAAATAATAGAGTGTGTTTCATTTTTAAGATGGAATATGCTCTTTTTTCATGGAGGTAACAATGAAGAAATCTAAGTTAAGAGGCTATATATATGATTTAGAACATAAAAATAAGAATTTTTCTTTTGATAAGACTATAAGAATACTGGATATAAGTAATATGATTTATATTGATATGATTAAAAACATTGAGTTTAAAGAGATATCTGATTATAAAAAATCTAAGTACATGTTTAAAGAAATATCAGAAGAACTTGAAGTAGTTAATGTTTTGTTAAGTAAAGAAAAAACTCTTATGGCTATATGCTTGTTAAGAAATGTTTTTGAAGAAATAATGTATATAATAGCTACAACCATAGAAACAGTTGATATAGATGTAATGACTAAAGCTAGCTATTTTTATAAAATAGTGGCTGACCATTGCGATGAATTGTTATATAGTTATACCTCTGAAGATATAAAAGAATTATATGGTTATATGTCTAAGATTACACATGTAACAAATGTTAAAGAAGCAACCAGTTATTTAGTTGGTAATAAACAAATAAAGAAATACATTAATAATGAGATTAAATTTATAGAATTAATAATTGAGAATATTTATTTAGAATTTATTAACAAAAAACTAGGATTAGATAATAGCATGTGTGATAATATTATGATTATTTCAAGTTATGTTGATTTAATAAATGTAATATATTTTACTGCTAATTCTACAGGAGAACATAAAAGAATAGAATTATATTTTTATGGAGAAAAGAATCAAAAATACTTAAATGAGAAGAGAAAACAAATGTTGCAAGAATTTAAAGAGATTCAAAACTCTAATGCTAAAATAACAAAAACAGTAAATAAGATATCAAAGGAATTGGAGAAACAAATAGAAGAAAGAAACTACACGGAAATTGTAAATAATATTCTTAATAAATGAATGGAGGTTGAATATGCGTAATAGTACTTTAGAAGAACATAAACAAGTAAAAAAACAACTACTTACTCCATGGAACGCAATACTTGGAGATAAATCTTCTCTTAGATCTTGGTATAAAGAAAGAGTTCCTGAATATTTATGGCTTGGTTGTATAGTCAATAAATATGGACGTAAAGAGGGCTTGAAAAAAATATATTATATTATTAAATATATAATTAATAATAAACTTGAGATCAATGATTTGAGATTTTCTTCTTTGTTAGAATTAAACGATAGTGGATTATATGATTATATATGTTCAATAATTGATAAAGATTTAATGGATATTTTTTGTTGTGTTTGTAAAAATAATGAATTGTATAGAAAAAAATTTTACAATTTTAAATATACTAATAATTATAAAATTAACCAATTAAAAGAAAACATTAAAGGATTAATGAATCATCAATCTGAGTTATCAACTGATTTAAGATTTGTTATAGTTTACTATTTGTCAGCACAGGGGAAGCTTCGTTTTATGAAAGGGATGGAAACTTTAGATGCTCTTAAGGAATATTATTATTTGGATCATTCAGATGAAAAAATGAAGTTATATAGATCTTTGATTAGGAGTACTGAAATGACCACTGAACAAATATATGAGCAAAGAAGTTATCCTTCATATTTTTGGGATATCGTTGGTAAAGTTAGTGATTGCGATTATTTTTATATAGATTATAAAGAAAGGTGTAGTGTTAATATGAAAGAGTATATCCAAGAAGCGAAAAAACAATTGTCATTATTAGTTTTAGATCATTCGAAAGAATTTGATGATACAAAGTTCACTGTATTAACTTCAATATTTAATTATTTTTTAAAAGTAATGAATGAAATTGATGAAGGAAATTTATACTTCAAAATATCAGGCAGGATATTAATGAGAACATTAATGGATTGTTATGTCATTGCAAAATTCTTAGTAGTTGAAGAAAAAAACAATCCTAATATTTATATAGATTATATTGAAGATGGATTAGGTCACTATAAACTTATTAATGTAAAAGCTCGTGATAGCAAAATAGAAGAATACGGACATATGTTACCTATTGTATTAGAATCTCTTTCTAATGAACCAAAATCTGAAGAATATCTTGATGTTAATTTAGGATATTTTAATAAGAAAAGTGTAATAGAAAGATTTAAAGAAATAGATGAGAAAGAATTGTATGATTTGCTATATGACTATGATGTACAGTTTTCACATGGTCATTGGGGTGCTATAAGAGAAAGCGCAACAGTATCATGCTCTAATCCATTACATAAAGGGCATTTTCACTCAGATATCAATTTTGAAGTTGAATGTTCAAGCATAAAAGAAGATATGTTAAAAATATCTAATAAATTTGTTGAATTAATCAATTCGCAATATGAGAATTTTAAAATAGAGGAATTAGAAAAATATGGATCATAGAATAATAAATATAAATAATCAATATCTTGAGTTTATTAAAAACATAAAAAAAAGATTAGATGATAACAAGAACTTTATGGATATTTTAGATGAAATTGAATTGTTTTGGATGAAAAATAAACCTTTTATATGTGAGTATTTAAAATATCAAAAATGTTCATATATTGGTGGCGCAATGTATATACATTTTAATGAACATGAACATAGATTACCTTTGTGCGTTGATGAAAATTTAATAATGGATGAACCAATTTGCAAAATAATTAATATGTTTAGGTTGAATGAATTGATTGATGAAAATAGAATGAAAGAAGTTCTTCTTCATATCGTTGATAATATTATAGAAAATGAAAAGACAATTAACAAATGTGGGATAGTAATCGTTCCAATGAGATTGTATTATTCTAATTTTTCAGATGATATAAAAGATATAAGTAATAGTTTTACGTACCAATTATTGTCAGAGTTTTCAAATTATAAAATTCAAAATGAAAAAAATTTAATTACTTTTTCTAAAACAATAAAAAATATTGAAGAACTTAATAGTATTATAAAGCCAGATTATATATTTACATATCAGGAAGATATTGATAAAAACATAACTGAGAAAATGATTAATTATTGCAAAAGTTGTGGGAGAATAATTGATTCAACAAATCCAGAAGATATTATTGAAGTTTTATATGAATTTTTATACAGTAAATTTTGCCAAGCAATTGATTTGATATATTTATCTGATATTTTGAATTTAGACTTATTTGTATTTAGAGAAGATGTAGTTTATTATTTAAATATAATAAAAGCGAATCTTGAAAACAAAGATAAAAAGATATGCAATATGTTAGAGAGGACAATCATTTCATTGTTTGTGCATAAAGAATTACTACAGATTGATTATAAGATAACAGAAAAAACTATCAGTGACAAAAAATTATTGAGGATTTGGAATAACGTAATAGAAAGAAAAAAAGATTTTTTTTCCGAAGATAAAATTGATTTTAAGAAGTTGAAAGATATTATCGTAAGTGAAATGAAATAAGAGCCGAAATTAATCGGCTCTTTCTTTATGGCTTAAAAATGATATCTTTTCTGCTTTGATTATTAATCCATTTTCATCAGCATCTATTTTGCCTTTGATACCAATTAAAGAATTATCTTCACAATTGTTTATTATTTTATGTGCAATATCTGTGCTAGTAATAATTGGAATAGTTAAATCTCCGTCTTCATCATTTATAACAATAACTAAACAAGAAACATTATCATCAATAATTGTTGTTGATCTATATCTTCCAAGTAAAAGGCATCTATTTAGGTAATCCATCATTAATCTCCTTATCAAAGTATGCTATTGATTTGAGAAACTCTATATCTAGATCAAAATACTTGATGACTTCCTTGGTAGGTATACAATAAGCAGGTATGAACTTATTAGGTTCTTTCTTTCTAAATTTTTTTTCAATTGACTGTTTAATCTTACTAGCTGTTGAAGCAGATACATTAGCTATCTTCATGATATCTTGATTAGAACACCAGGGTTTAGATATTATCTCTAATATTTCCTTAGCAATCACACAAATACCTCCTTTCAAAAGGTATTGTATTAATCACTTATTTATTGGTATTAGTCAAGTATTTAGGACTAATTTTGTCGTACCTAAATGTTAAATATAACATATTACAATAAAATTGCAATGATAAATTTAGGTCTCATTTGTGGTCTGACTATATGGATAATATAAGATAAAACCTTATATTTTATATGCTAAAAACACTTTGCAAAATATTTAACAAAATGATAAATTTTCTAAGAAATTCCCATCGCCCCCTGAAGAGAGCATTTAACCGTACTCTCATTTTTATGCCCATTTTATAAGGGTTTGCGAAGTATTGGTATTGCTAAAATAATTTTAGGTACAATTTAGGTACAAAAAAATTGAGTTTTAAGAATGGTTCATTGAAGAAAAGTGACGAAAGTGGCAAAAATCTTCAATGGACTTTTAACCATTAATACGGACAAAATTGATAATATCCGTATGATTACAAAAGTATTATACCGCAAACGGTAGGATATAATTAGTATAAGATCATGGTATAATACTTATGAGGAGATGACTTATGGAAAAGAAAGAAGAAATAATTAGTAATAAAATCAAATGTAAAAAATGCGGAGATATCATAGAGGCTAAAAGTACAAATGATTATAAAAAGTGCTCTTGCGGTGCTGTTGCTGTTGATGGCGGTAAAGATTATTTAAAAAGGATAGGTAATGAAGAAAATTATGAAGAGTTGTCTGAATTAAAATAGATGACTTTTTTTGTAAAAAGGGTTGTATTTATGGAAAAAATAGCATATAATAAAATTACCTATTAGGTAATCTAGAAATGAGAGGAGGTTTGAGGTTGCAAATCGAAGCTGATAACAGAAGGTTAGAAAAGAAATTAAGTGATATTGAAAACTTAAAGAAGACTATTGGTATTGATATGACAAGAGCACTAAAACAGAGAATAGATCAACTTAGGGCAGCAGATAATTTTAAAGAGTATTTAGATATCGGCTTGGGTGATCCTCATCCTCTTGTAGGAATTTTAGATAATCTTTTTGGTATTAAAATTAATAGGAATTATAGATTAATAGTAGAACCATTATCTGAAATGTTAGATGATGATTCGTTAAGAAAATGTAAGAAAGTTAATTTGAAAGGAGTGGCAGATTATCATGATGGGAAATGTGAATGGCTTATCCCTTGATTTGTTAGTTCATCCAGGGGAAACAATTAAAGAAGTTTTGGAAGAAAAGAAGATGTCGCAAGAAGAATTAGCTATAAGAACAGAATATTCTCCTAAACATATTAGTGAGGTTGTGAGGGGAAAGAAGGATATATCATCTGAGTTTGCAAATAGATTAGAGTATGCTTTAGGTATACCTGCTAGTTTTTGGATGAACCTTCAAAGTAACTATGATAAAGAAGTTTTTGAAATTAATAGTTTAAGTAATATTGAAGAAAAAGAATTAAATATATTAAAAGATTTAAAAGATGTTATTAAATTTTGTGAAAATGCAGAAATAATTGAATGTAATTCTAAAAAAGAAATAACAGTTTTAAATATGAGAAAATTTCTTAATTTAAACAATTTATGTAGTATACCAAGTTTATCTATTCAACAAGCTGCTTTTAGAGGTTCTAAGGCAAATAAAGTAAATGTATATGTATTATATGCATGGCAAAAATTATGTGAGTATTTTACAAATAAAATAAAAATTACTAATAGTTATGATATAGAAAAACTAAAAACAAAATATGAAGACATAAAAAGGACAATGTTTCTACCTGCAAATGATATGGTTGTTGAATTGAAAAATATTTTTGCTGAGTGTGGTATAGCATTTGAAGTCGTGCAACATTTTACTGGAGCACCTGTTCAAGGATTCATTCAAAAAAGAAATGGGAAAGTTGTTTTATGTATGACTATAAGACAATCTTTCTCTGATATATTTTGGTTTACTTTGTTCCATGAGATTGGCCACTTAACAAATGATGATTTTGCTAATCAATATATAGATTATCAATTTATTGAAAGTGAAGAAGAAAAAGAAGCTGATAAGTTTGCTAGAAACATGTTAATTAATCAAAATGATTATGAAGACTTTATTAAAAATAGCAATATAAGTTTATCTGAAATAAAAAGGTTTGCAGACTCTCAAAATGTTAAACCGGGTATTGTTATAGGCCGAATTCAAAACGATATTAATGATTACTCTTTTATGGCTAAATATAGAGAAAGATACAAATGGAGTAATTAGTTAGCGAGGTGTAGCAAATGTTAACAATTAATTTTAAACAAATATATGAAACTAATGAAAGAGTTGATAAGGAATGGGTTTTAATTATCTATGATATTTCAGCAAATCATTATGTTGGAATGCCGGTATACTCTAAAGAAAAAGAAGGCTGTATTTATTGCAATTCCATTAACAAATATGTAGATATAAATAAAATTGCTGATTATAATAGATCTAAAATGAATAGATGTATTTATGTTCATGGTAAACCATTAAAGTTAACTAAAAAGGATTTTAATTTAATATTACAAGAAGGTAAGAATTCATTGCTTGAATTTTTAAACAAGAATATAAAAAGTGATATTGAGGGAATAAGCTATATAAAATGGTGCAGAGATAAATATATAATTAATAAAAAAGATGTAGAAGAAGATAAATTAATTCAAAATGCAATTTACTGGGTTGATTTTGGAATAGGTATTGGCAGTGAATTAAGAAAGCTAAGGCCAGCAATGTTATAGAGGCCAACAAGCGATAAAAAATTGTGGACAATGATACCGCTTACTACGAAAAGAAGATCTGATAAGTACTATTTTCATTATGATCTTGAATGCTTAGCAGAAGGAACTGCAAAGATTGAAAATATGATGAATTTAAATGCTAAGAGAATACTTGCCCCTTATTTTTCAAAAGATAAACTAGCAATAATTACAAAGAAGGATTATAGTGAAATAAAGAAAGCAATATCAAAATACTATTTATTTAAATAATTATTTTAAAAATATTTTTGTAAACTTTTTAAAAAACTTTTTTAAAAAAAATTGACAAAAGATCTAATTATCTGTATAATTAAGTTACATTTAATTAATGCATGTATGTTTTTACATATGTGGAAGTTTGTATTTCAAAGACCAGCGTAAGCTGGTTTTTGCTTTATATATGAATAAAATAATTATATTTGAATATAATATTAGTACATTTAATTAGTGCACATTTATGTGGTTTTTCACTTTTTAAGTGCGCCTCCATTTGGAGGCTTTTTTAATAAAAAAGCTTAGTCATCTTCTAAGCTATCTATAACAGAAACAACAGAGTCGAGGGCAGTACTAAACATGTGTGAATATGTATTTAGTGTTTCCTCGATTTTTGTATGCCCTAAATATTTTGCAACTAATGTGACATTAGCGCCGTTGTTAATAAGTAGTGATGCACAGGAATGTCTAAAGTCATGAATCCTAATAACTTTTAAACCAGCAAGAGTAGCTAGTTTAGTTCTTCTAAGATATATATTAGAATCAGCTATAGGTTTAGCATCAGATACAACAAAGAAATCATCATTAAATCCGTAATACTCTTTTTTATCCTGTTCATAGAACATTTTAAGGTCGTTTAACAAGACTTTAGTAATGGGTACTATTCTTCTATTATCTCTTGTCTTAGTATCTGAAAATTCAAACTTAACACGATTATTTCTTTGTGTTAGTTTATTAACAGATAACACTTTTTTATCAAAGTAGATATCTTTCCAAGTAAGTCCTTTTAATTCCCCTTTACGAAGTCCACAGTAATATAATATTTCAAATACACATTTCCATCTCAGATCATCTTCATAAGAAATAAACTTTTTAAACTCATCATAAGTATAATAAGCCATTTCTTTTCTACGTTCATTATGATCTTGAAACTTTGTCATTTTATTATATACTGCTTGAAAGTTTAAGTTATGCCATTTAACACCAGAGTTTAAAATGGATTTAAGAAATTCATTATGTAAATAGTAAATTAAAAAAAATATCATAATATGTAGAAAATTTTAAAATTATATAGTATAATGAATTCAATAAAAGAAAGCGCTAGTACAGGCTTATAGTTATAAGTTTTTGTGTTAGTGTTTTTTAGTAACAAAAGGAGTGGTATTCACCAAGAAATATTATAAATTATTAGTATGACATATAGTGTTAAAAATAAAAAAACTGCAAAAGCAGTCGTTCTTACAAGAATAAGCATTTAGGCCAAAGGCTTTATTTTAACTCTCTATGTCATCTTAAATGGTATTAAAACTTCTTTTCAGCAAGTTTCCATTGCATTCGGGTTTTAGATTTATGTCATCTTAAATGGTATTAAAACGAACAAAGATATAGACTTCCAGCAGATTTAGTTTTAGATTTATGTCATCTTAAATGGTATTAAAACTCGCCATTCCAGATACTTTGTGCATATTCGGTTTTAGATTTATGTCATCTTAAATAGTATTAAAACCAACATTAATAAACCTCAACCTGAAGGTACGTTTTAGATCTATGCTAATATATATTACGATTTACTACTTCTATTTCAAAAATAAAGAAAAATACGTATAATTTACAATAAAAGTCGTTCTATATTTCTACTAGTCACATATATTTAACTAGAATTGAAAGTAGAGGGATTATATGGAAAAACAAGAAATAATTAGAAGTATAACAGAAAGAACAAATGGTGAGTTATATTTAGGAGTAGTTGGAGCAGTTAGAACTGGTAAATCAACATTCATAAAAAAAGTTATAGAATCATTAGTTGTACCTAATATAGAAGATGAATATGAAAGAAAAAGATGCTTAGATGAAATACCACAATCAGCTCAAGGAAAAACCATAATGACTACTGAACCAAAATTTGTTCCTTCAACAGCTGCTAGTATAAAAATAGATGACTTTACAACTAGCATTAGACTAGTTGATTGCGTTGGCTACGTAATAGATGGAGCTAAAGGTTATGAAGATGAAAATGGGCCTAGAATGGTAAGGACACCATGGGTGTTGTTGAATAAGTGATACCCAAATATAAAAATAAAGAAATACCTTATAAAATAAGGATAAAAGGCAATATTTCACTTTATTAGTTAAAGGCTAAAATTTAGAAAGTGAGATATTTTTTTATGGAAAATAAGGAAATTTTTAAAAATAGTGAATTAATTCCTTTGCTGATAAAATATGTTAAGGTAAATAAAGTTGTATTTCCTATTGAGAAAGTAAAGTATTTATCTAATGCAGAAGTTATAGATGTATTAAAGAATTGTATTGATAAGGAAGAAATATATAATCCTAACTATGAAATGGTTAAAAATATTACTTTATTAGATGATAATGATTTAAAAGATATATACCCTCTTATAAAAGAAAGTATGGAAAAAATCAATTACGATTATATGAGAGATATTAAAGATTTAGTTAATAATGTTAAATCAAGAAAGAAAGGTAAAAAATATTCTTTTGAAGAACATTTAAAGGCATTAATAATTGCTCTACTTTCTAATCATAGATGGGGAGATAATAATATTAGGGAAAATATGGATGCTATTGATGAAATATTTCATAATTATAATAAGAATTATTTAAAAGTTGTTGAACCAAGTGTTTTAGTTAATAAGTTAAGGAAGATTCATTGCACTAACCCAATGATTAGTTATCAAATGAAAGCATTATCTAAAAATATAATGGTATTAGAACAAATAGAAAAAGATTATGGAAGTTTAGATAAGTTTGTAAGTAAAGAAAAACCTAATGACATAGCAAATATGTTTAACAGTGGTAAATATAAATTAATACAAGTTGGACGAGCTTTTGCTTATGATTATTTAAAAAGAGTTGGAGTTAATACTTGCAAAAAGAGTTCTCAATTAGAAAGATTATTTGGTAGTCATAGACTAGGAATTGTTGAAAATGCTAATGCTACTGAACAACAAGTATTAAATATTATAAAAAAGATTGCTGAATTAAATAACTGTGATGAGATAATCGTAGAATCAATAATCCAACAATTTTGTTTATTAAGATCTGCTAACATTTGTGGAGAACACCCTAACTGCGAGAAATGTAAGATAAGAAATTATTGTCATTATAACAAGAGATATGATGATTAATGTAATTAAAGGTATGTTTAACGACATATCTTTTTTGTTGTTTAAAAAGAAAGGAGAAATGATATATGGAATTAAATTATGCAATATTTAGAAGTGAACCTATTATGACTATACCTGATTTAGCCCAAATAGGATCACATAATAAGCGAGAAAAGAAAGCTTATCAATCAAATAAAGATATTAAAATAGAATTAAGTAAAAATAATATAGAACTTGTTCCACTAGATATGAAATATACTAAAGGTTTTGATAAACTAACAAAAGAATATAAAAAAGAACACGAAGAAAGAATGAAAACTGAACGAGCTGATAGAAAGAAAAGATACCATGAAATGTTAAATAGTTCCAAAAATTGTGTTGCTGATGAATTAATTTTTACTGCTACTCATACTTTCTTTGATGGTATGTCTAGAGAGCAAATAAAAGAATGGGCAGATACTTGTATGGAATTTGTTTATAAAGATTTAGGTTATAAAAAAGAACAAATTTTACATGCAACTGTCCATTTAGATGAATTAACACCTCATGTTCATTGTGTTGTTGTTCCACTTGTTAAGAAATTGGATAAGAGAACTAATACTGAAAGATATACCATATCTAAAAAACAATATATTAGAGATAAAATACACCTATCACAATTACAAGATATGTATCATAAAAGTCTAACTGAAAAAGGTTATGATCTAGAACGAGGTATTAAAGGTAGTGATAATAAACACATTAAAATAAAAGAATATAAACAACTTACTAAAAAATTAAATCACGAATTAAATGCTAAAAGTGATAGATTAGATAAAGCGATGAGTGAGTTTGAAGAACAAATGAAAACAAATAAAAAGATTCCTTTTGATAATAAACATGTTATTTTAGAAAAAGAAACTTTTGATAGTATGAATAATGTTATTAATGAATCTAAAAAAGTAATGGAATTGCAACCTAAACTACAAACAATATTTAATAAAGTTGATAGTTATGCTAATAGTTATAAATCACTAGAAAAAGAAAATCAAAAATATAGGAAAGAAATAAGTAAACTAGAATATGAAAATCAAAACCTAGAACAAGAAAATAGAAGTTTAATTTATAGATTAAGTGAACTATTTCAACTATTAAAGAAATTTTTAAGAAAATTATTACAACGAGGTAATGATTATACTAAAGATGAAACTGCTGATGTTGTTAAAGATTGTTATGATAATAGTGAGTTTGATATGGGAGATGTTGTAAGAATATCTAAAGGAACAACTAAACAAGATGAATTATTTGATTATGTTGAAGCACCAGATTATTATAAAGAAAGAGTTAGAGATTATGATGAAGAAGAATACGATAAAGATGATTTTGATTTAAGTAGATAAATTTAAAAAATACTCTTGATTTTTTTGATTGTTAGAGTGATAAATAGAAAAACAGAAATTTGAAATTATACCCTATTTAAATGCTTATAGTTGAGTTTTAAGTTAAGGTTTAATCTCTTATCTGTTCTTTAAATAAAGTGCCTTAAATGGCGTATTTGAAAGGAGAATATTTATGTTATTAGATGATAATACCGAGAAAGTTATTGATTTAGTCAATATGTTTGATGATTTAAAAGGAATTGATAAGATTAGATTAGCAATACACCTACTTGAAGATATAGGGTTCACACCTATTTATGATATTAATAACTTCATTAAACTTCTAAAAAATGTATTATTAATACTAGATCATGAATCTAAAAATGTAATAACTAACTTTGCTAAATATAAGAACCTATTATTTATTTCAGCAAAGTATATGGAGCTATCATTATTAGAAAAGCGAAAGTTTTCATTAGAAATGCTGTTTAATATCTTTCAATATGACTTTAATAATGAAGAAATAAATACCAAAATCAATGAACAATTAAATGTATATGATTATTGTTATTCACTAAATGTATTATAAAAGCGAGAATATGTTATTTTTTTTAGCATACTCTCGCTTTTTTTATTTGCCTATTTTTTGATTATTAGTTCTTCCAACAATCCAATCCATAGAAACATTATAAGTTTTACAAATATAATAAAGATTAGTTGTATTAATTAGATAATGACCTGTTTCATAACCACTATATGTTGTTTGAGATATTTTGCAATCATCAGATAATTTTTGTTGAGATAGATTTAAACTTTTTCTTAACTCTTTTAATTTTTTACTAATTTTAACTTTGTCAGTTTTAAAATGACCATAAGTAATATTCTTTCTAATTAAACCACATATAAAATCTAATGAGAAATCATACATATCACAAAATTTAATTAGTTTAGGTAAAGGTATTGAATCGTGAGCAGTTTCCCATGATCTAACTGCTGAATCAGATACACCAAATATATAACCCAGTTCAGATTGTGTCATTTCTAATTCTTCTCTAGCATATCGTAAATTATTATCAAACATAACTATCACCGATACTATTGTCCCATTAAAATTAGTTTTAACTACGAAACCGAAGATTATTCGTTAAAAAAGTGATATAATTAAATTGTAATAAATATTTAAGTATTGGAGGTGCATTATGACTAAAAAGAAAAATGATGATAATGAGTTATTTAAATCATTATTAAAACTAAATATTAGATATGCTATTGAAGATTCAAATATAAATATAAAAATGATAGATAATAGAATAAAGTCTTATCAAACATTAATTGGCCACTTAGAAGATAATAAACCTTTCTTCTTTCAAAAAAAGAAACTTATTGAATATAACAATAAGAAAGAAGAATATGAAAATAAAATATCTGAATTATATGCTCAATTAGGAGGAGAATATGATTTAATTGAGAAATTATATTCTGATATATAATGATATATTATATAAAATAAAATGTTAGTAAAATAGTAATCTTATGATTAGTATATTAATAAAAAAATATGTAAAAAGTATGATATAATTAAACAGACAGATAAATAGTAAGTTATCGCGGAGATGATAGTATGGAATGTAAGGAATGTTATAGTGATAAAAATAGAATTACACCATTGCTTGGTGCAAGAGAATGTTTAGAAAATCATTTACAATATGTTTGTGGAACTTGTGGCAGATGTATTTGTATTGACAAAGATAAAATTAGAGGTTTACAAAGATGGAATTTTCCATTTAAAAGTTTAGATATTGCAAAATTATATTTAAGAACAGCAGATTATACCAATAAAAAGTGTTGTGGCATTTATGAAATAGAAAATTCAAAAGGAAGAAAATCATATAAAATATTTGCAAGTGATACAGAACTTAATGACTATTTATTTAAAAACAAAGATAAAATATGTAATGGTAATAAAGCACTATTTACAATGAACGAGTATAAGGAATTTAATAATACTCAAATAAAACATTTATCACAAGATGAAGTTGAAAAATATTTGAGTGAAATGTAACACACAAATTACAAGTATACTTTAAGATGTAAATAATTTAATATTTATATCTTATTTTTT